>ERZ507075.7-NODE-7-length-332385-cov-17.1647_pt1 | contig 332385 bp, 303 predicted proteins | sample MGYA00512863_ERZ507075 | MGnify/ENA metagenome assembly ERZ507075 | reverse complement strand
AAATATCGTGTCGGCGGTGGTACACATGGACGAGAAAACGCCCCACCTGCATTTGACCTTTGTTCCGCTGACAAAGGACAATCGCCTGTGCGCGAAAGAGATTATCGGCAACCGGGCAAATCTGACGAAGTGGCAGGACGATTTTCACGCCTACATGGTGGAGAAATATCCCGACTTGGAGCGTGGGGAGAGTGCCAGCAAGACAGGCCGGAAGCATATCCCCACCCGGCTTTTCAAACAGGCCGTTTCCCTTTCCCGGCAGGCAAGAGCCATTGAAGCCACGCTGGACGGCATTAACCCGCTGAACGCCGGAAAGAAAAAAGAGGAAGCCCTCTCCATGCTGAAAAAGTGGTTCCCGCAGATGGAGAACTTTTCCGGGCAATTGAAAAAGTACAAGGTCACAATCAATGACCTGTTAGCGGAAAATAAAAAGCTGGAAGCACGAGCCAGAGCCAGCGAGAGCGGCAAAATTAAAGACCGTATGGAACGGGCAAAGCTCGAAAGTGAACTGCACGATATGCAAAGGCTGGTTGACCGTATTCCCCCGGATATACTTACGGAACTGAAACGGCAGCAGCGGCAGCATGGAAAGGAAAGGTGATTTTATAAGTACCAATATCAGATACAAAAAGGAAACAGAAGTCGTGACTTTTCAGGGCAGGGAAATCACGCTGGAAAACCTCTCCCCGGTGTTCACGCCGGAGCAGGAAGCGGCCAAACGCCGGGAACTGGAGCAGCAGCTTTATGAGGTGTTCCGCAAATATGCCGATAAGCGGCAGAAAGAGGAAGCCGGGGCATAAGGTTTTCCAAAGCCATCGTTGATTTGCGGAGCTGCTGGCGGTATAATGAAACTGTCAGCAGCTCCGTTTCTTTTTTAAGAAAAGGAGCGACAATATGAACAATCGAATAGACGCAATCTATGCAAGACAATCGGTAGACAAAAAGGACAGCATTTCCATTGAAAGCCAGATTGAGTTTTGCAAATACGAATTAAAAGGCGGGAACTGCAAGGAATACACAGACAAAGGGTACAGCGGCAAGAACACAGACCGCCCGAAGTTTCAGGAACTGGTGCGGGATATTAAGCGGGGCTTGATTGCAAAGGTCATTGTTTACAAACTGGACCGTATCAGCCGTTCCATTCTGGATTTTGCCAACATGATGGAACTGTTCCAGCAGTACAATGTGGAGTTTGTGTCCTCTACGGAAAAGTTTGATACCTCCACCCCGATGGGGCGGGCCATGCTGAATATCTGTATCGTGTTCGCCCAGCTTGAACGGGAAACGATACAGAAGCGGGTGACGGACGCTTATTACTCCCGCAGTCAGCGGGGCTTCAAGATGGGCGGGAAAGCCCCCTATGGCTTCCACACCGAGCCTATCAAGATGGACGGTATCAACACAAAGAAGCTGGTGGTAAACCCGGACGAAGCGGCCAATATCCGGCTGATATTTGAGATGTACGCCCAGCCCACAACCTCTTACGGGGACATTACCCGGTACTTCGCGGAACAGGGGATTTTGTTCTACGGCAAAGAGCTGATACGCCCCACGCTGGCGCAAATGCTCCGCAATCCCGTCTATGTGCAGGCGGACTTGGATGTGTACGAATTTTTCAAAAGTCAGGGTACAGTTATTGTCAATGACGCCGCCGACTTTACGGGGACAAACGGCTGTTATCTGTATCAGGGGCGGGATGTGAAGCCCAGCAAGAAAAACGACTTGAAAGACCAAATGCTGGTGCTGGCTCCCCATGAGGGCATTGTCCCAGCGGATATATGGCTGGCCTGCCGCAAGAAGCTGATGAACAACATGAAAATCCAGTCCGCCCGGAAAGCCACCCACACATGGCTGGCGGGGAAAATCAAGTGCGGGAACTGCGGATACGCGCTTATGAGTATCTTCAATCCGTCCGGCAAGCAGTATCTCCGCTGTACGAAACGGCTGGACAATAAAAGCTGTCCGGGCTGTGGGAAAATCATCACTTCCGAACTGGAAGCGGTTGTTTACCAGCAGATGGTGAAGAAGCTGGAAAAGCACAAGACGCTGACGGGCAGGAAGAAAGCGGCAAAGGCAAATCCGAAAATCGCTGCCCTGCAAGTGGAACTTCTCCATGTGGACAGCGAGATTGAAAAGCTGGTGGACAGTCTGACGGGCGCAAACAATGTCCTGCTCTCCTATGTGAATGTGAAGATAGCGGAACTGGACGGACGCAAGCAGGAGCTTGTGAAGCAGATAGCCGAGTTGACGGTGGAAGCCATAAGCCCGGAACAGGTCGAGCAGATTTCCGGCTACCTCGACACATGGGACGATGTATCCTTTGACGACAAGCGGCGGGTGGTGGATTTGATGATTACCACCGTAGCCGCCACAAGCGACAGCTTGAACATCACATGGAAAATCTGACGGGCGGCACACCTCCCGTCAGACCGTTACCCTGTGTAGTCCCTTGTAAACTGTACTTTCTTGCAGTGTTCAATTCTCTTAAATTGGACCTTACTATAATTTCGTAATGTATTCTTTGCCCTGCATATTCAGAAAAGGGTTCTTCACTCTTTTTTACGAACTGAAAGCCTGCACTTTCATAGGTATGCTGCGCAGGAACGCAAACCTGATTCGTCCAAACGACTATCTTTTGGGCCCCTTGCGCAATAATGCGCTGAACGGCCTCCCGCATCTGTCGTTTTCCATAACCGTTTCCTTTGTATTTCGTCAAAATACAGTTGTGTCCGATTTCTGTTGATTCAGGTAGATTGGTCGGATTCCAGGAAACAAACCCGATAGGTTTTCCTTCTGAGACTGTCATAAAGCCGCTAAAATCAGCAATATGGGGATTATCATAAAAAAAATCATCAAATTCTTGCCATTGGCCATGCCAACTACGTTCAAATTTCGGTTCAAAAGAATAGCCATCTTTTAGAAGAGTTGCAAGTGTTCCACGAGGAAAATCTGTTATCCTTTTAAATTCAATCTCCATTTTCTCCTCCACAATTTCGATTTATCAGCCCAGTAAACCTGAAATGTTTTAATCAACAACTATTTTGACAGGCGAACACATTCCACGATTGCACTTGCTTTCAGAAACACTACAAGCGGCAATTCCCAGTGTAATATCCATCAGTGCTTTTAATACAATCTTGTCACCCGCTTTAGAAACTGGTTCTTCTACTGAAATACTGCCGTTGGTGCTGATTTTCGTGTGCATGAATAAGTTGACAGGTACGATAACAGCACGTTGTTCATCAAGCACCCTATTGATATTATCAAAGCAGTTTGGATGTTCTTCGCCGTTATGGTAGAAGAAGTCATACATTTCTGGCCGGCAACATGGGTGGAGCAAATCATGTTCTCCCACATCATCCGTAATCACTTTTATCATGGGGCGGTATAGGTTTGTATAAATAATATCTCCAACATTTAATTTCAAAGATTCGTTACAGTCAATCGTCACTCCAGTTGAAAGAAATTCATTTACATTTCCATTCACTTCGGCAAAAAAATCTACCACTTGCCCGCCTTCAATATCAATCACTGTAATACTTTGACCTTGCTTAACATCAATTTTCATTCCCGAACACGCCGGAATTATATACTCTCTACTCAATGTATTTGCCTCCCAATTTCCGATTTAGGTAAATTATACCACATAGAACTTTCTCCGTCATGACATTCATCAGTCTTACATCTCAAATTCATTGACATCCATAACATCTCGCATCCACTACTATGCCAATTTTGAAGTATCAGCATCTATCCAGATGATATAATAAAACCGCTATATTTTCGTCATTTCAAGGCCATTTTTCACTTCAAAGCCGTGGGAAGGTGTCGTTCCAATGATAAATAAAAATTTTGTAAGATAAACTTAACTTTCTGCACACCATATTTCTCCATTTTATATTTTATAATAAAAATATATTAACTACATGTTCTGAAAGTGTTACTATAATGCGAAATAGGAGGCATTCTGATGAAAATAGAATACTTTATAGCAGGTGTGACTGTGTATTTCTTTTTCAGTCTGCTTAAAGCCTTATTATATCCATAAAGATGGAAGGGTGGAAAAATAAATATCAATTTAAACCTCATGAGATACTATAATTTTAATAAAGATTATATAGAGAGCATCTAACAATACCATTGTATAAACGAGGTAATATTTATGGATAAAAAACTATATCGTTCAACAAACGACCGTGTTTTTCTTGGCCTTTGCGGCGGTCTTGGAGAATTTTTCGGGATAAACCCATTGGCTTTCCGATTGATTTTTTTCTTCTCAGGGCCTGGACTTTTAGCCTATCTTATACTCTGTGCTTTTGTTCCAGAAAAACCATATTAAATAAACATTCACTAATTCACCAGCTTTACATCTCAAGTTCATTGATACCCATATCTTCTTCTACCTGCTCATTGGCAGATATAATGTTTACATATTCATTTTACCGTGTTCATCTAATGTTCGGAATGCCACAGCTATTAAATAAAGGATATTGCCATTAGCTCTGACAAGGTAGAGTTCGGCTTTAGTGATTAGCCGGAAAACGTCTCCCACTTATTCTTTATGCTGATTCACAAGTTACTATTTAAAATTATTAGTGCTTCTTGATTATCGCCCTGATACCAACACAATAATATAATCTATACTCCATCCTCCTCTGTGTAAGCTCCAATGTACGCGGGCAAAACAGCTTCCAGAAAACTGAAAAGCCCCTAGTTCACTACTCAAACCAGGGGATGTCATCTACACCTCTGCGATTTTCACGTTCAAATTCACAGTTGAAAGACATTTCATTTTTACCTATTTCTTGCCAAAAACCACAATATATAGTGTTTTTATATGCATTTTTTCAAAAAGTCACAAGTCCTATCCACATCACAATTCCAACCTCTGGTGATTGGATGTTTTAGATAATTTGATCACCTGCTGCTATAACTCACTTCAAATCAATATTCATTACTAACTTATCAAAATCCGACTCATATAATTGATCTTGTATCACCCTGTGTTTTTCAAATTCACTTTCTGCAAAAGCTTTTGCAATTTCATTCTCCAACCTTTTTTTATCAAGCACATATCCTTGTAACGTAAATGTTCTTAATACCTTTGTCGCCCATTGACGAAACTGCGTCGCTCTTAATGAATTAATTCTATAGCCCACTGAAATCACAGCGTCCAGATTATAAAATTTCGTTTTATATTGTTTCCCACCAGAAGCAGTTGCCGAGGATTCCTCGATAACTGCTTCTGGTACTAGTTCTCCATCCTTAAATATATTTTTTAAGTGTAGCGAAATATTATCGATACTACACTCAAATAACTGTGCCATCTTTCAATTATCTCTTCATATCCATATTGTCCTTTTGTATGTATGAATTTTACATTCTCCAAACGATATTCTTGTTTCATATTCTTACACCTCCTTTCTGTGAATATATTATTGCCCACAATGGTCAGCAAGTCTAAATCCTGGCTGGAAATCCCTAATTACATTAAACTTTAAAGGAAGATTACGACATCTTGGTGCCGTCTGTCTCCCTCTTTTAACTGATTTTATCGCCATCCACCAACCTCAGATCTATTCACACGATTTAACAGAAATCTATTATTCGCCAACTGCCTCCGGGAAGGTTTGGATGTAGATAACACAATTATTAGAGGGCAGAACACACCCCAAATGTAATTCAGCTTCATACATATTCCAGCTTAACAGATTCCAGCTTAACAGATTCCAATCAACATCTGAACTGCACTCCATGAATAACCTTTTTATAAAAACAGGAGTGTCACTGTTTTGACACTCCATATCACTTTTCTGGATTTTAATGTAGAACTTTATATGCTACTCTAAAAATTTCTTTTCCCATGCTGCACCGTAACAATATCCACTTCCTTCTTTCTTGCATGAATCTTATATATAATAATATAACTATCCACAATCAGTTCACGGTAACCGCGGTTTGCATATCTGCCAGTTTTTCGCTCCGCGCAGCGGTATGGATATTCTTCCAGACTGAAAATACCTGCCTCCAAACGGTCCGCCTGCTCTTCTGCATATTCCGGAACCTGTTCATAAATATTACTGGTAAATACTGTCTAAATCCCGCAGAGCACGCTGAAACATCTTGATTGTATATTTATTTTGCATACTTTCTCCTCAATCCGCTCAATGCCTCCCTGGCATCCATAAGGACGGCCCCACCTTCCATTTCAGTCTCCGCTTCTGCAATCGCAGCATCAATCTGTGTATCAGTTATCAGCCTCTCATACGCTTCAATGCTCATCACTACAAGATCCCCATAGCCATTTTTGGTTACAAAAATCGGTTCCTGGCTTTTATGGCAGATATCTGAAATTTCATTCGTTTTCCTTAAATCTGTAATTGGCATAATCTGTGGCATAATATCCCTCCTCTCTTTGTACATAATTATATCATTATTATATACAAAATTCAATCTATATATAACGAATCCAGACTCTCATGAATCTTTCGCTCATAACATTAAAGGGTTAGAGACATCATCATACCGCTATTCAATTCCATCTCCGACCGGTTTTTACTAATAATCCGTATCTCCCTCCCCAACTGCCGCACCAGCCGATCCCGTAAATTATCTTTTCAAAATCTGGTTTACTTCGTGTTAAATTCCACTCATAAATCTATGGCTATCAATTATGCACATTTAGGTGATGTAATGCTGATGAAACAGTTACCAAATGTCACTAAACAAGCGCTTTCAAAAGCTAGACTCGGTATTTCACCAGACAGATCGAGGACGATTCTATCATAGAATGGCACTCAACTGGCTAAAGCCATAATAAGGGCTGCCCATACGAACGTGACACCCCTTATCATTACAATCTATATTTATCATCAATTATTTATGCTTCCGTTGCTCCTCCACAACTGGATCCCTGACCAGCCGTACAGCCATAACAATGATTACCAAAACATATTTTCCTAGCTCTATAAGGCTTTCCAATCAAATCAAAGATTGTCTCACCCGTCGAAACAGGCAACTCGGACGCCTGGTTGAAATCGCAATCGTAGAGTTTGCCATCATACCCCACCGACACCTGGTAACGGCACATAAGACCTTCCACTGTTGACCGGTTAAAAGAACTGCACAGCTTTTGCATGTAGCTGTTCAAATTGCAGCTGTTCTGGAGAAAGTGAAAAAATCGCCCTGTGGGATTATTAGTTATTGTAAATAGATGATTAAATACAATTCCATAATCTCCCAGAAGCTTTACTTTGTATTCTTTCTCCATAGCCCCCTGCGCCGGAGGAAAAAATGCTCCTGCTGGATTATAGACCATGTTCAAAACGAGGTCGTCTTCCCGGCCATATCCCAACGCGTTTAATTCCTGGATAACCTTAACCGCCCTGTCAAAACTTCCGTCCCCCCTTACCCGGTCCATCACCTTAGCCTGGTAATAAGGAAGGGAACAGACCACCTCTATTTTATGATCTGCATAAAACTTCGGTAAATGTCTATATCCTTCTTCTGTCAGTATTACAAGATTACTGCGTACAATAACATGGCTGCACATTTTGCAGACTTCTTTCACAAACCACTCAAAATGAGGATTCATTTCGGGCGCTCCGCCTGTGATATCTACCGTCTTGACTTTTTGTTCCCTGCAGACCCGCAGACAAGCCTCCATCACATCACGCTCCATGATTTCCTTACGGTTTGGGCCTGCTTCCACATGGCAATGCTTGCATGACAGATTACATAACTTCCCCACATTGATTTGGAGCACGTCCATATTATCTTCTGTATACTGGAAGTGTTCCTCTATCCGGCTTTCAAACGCCGGTATGTATTCCATTTGGTTCAATTGTACGATTGACTCATTCATCTCTTATAGCTCCAATTTCTTTATCATGTTCTTCATCTGTACACCGTGCACCAGTGACGCGCCTCCCCGGATGGCCGCGGCTACATGAACTGCTTCCATCATCTGTTCGGGACTTACCCCCTTGTTTAAACAGTCATTGGTATATGCATCAATACAATATGGACACTGCACAGTATGAGCTACTGCCAATGCTATCAATGATTTCTCCCTGGCGGTAAGAGCTTCCTCTTCAAACACTGAATTATAGTAATTAAAAAACTTTTCTGCCAGTTTTGGTGATTCCTCACCGATAGAAGCAAACTTTTCCAAATCTTCCGGATTATAATATATGCCCATCTCTATTCCTCCTTTGTACGCCGCATCTATATCATCTTCTCCAGTATTTCTATTATGTCTCTTACAACACATGGACAGAAATCGAACAAAAGCCCTTGCTCCAACACCTGTTCCATCTCATCCTCCTTGGAAATGTCGTGTCCCAGCAGCTCTCTGCACATGCAGGATTCGTACTTTTCGGCAAACAAACGCTTGAACTCAGAAGTCTTTTCACGCATGATTTCTTTTTGTTTCAGATCGTTATTCATACTATGCCCATACTTGAGACCGATTACCATCAACGCACCGGTCACCGCCCCGCATGTTTCACCACACTGCATTCCACCGCCAAAACAGGCAGACATCTTCCTGAGAAGGCTTTCCTCCATCTCCAATTCATCTGCAAACCGGCCTGCCACTACCTGTGAACAGTCAATTCCCTGCATAAACAGTTCTTTTATTTCCTCTTTTGTCATCTATCCTTCCCTTTCCCAAGACCTTTACCAGAATCTTGTTTTCATTCTGTTTATCATCGACTTTGCGACATCCGGTTGTTCATGGTAATCCAGGATTTCTGTTAAAAGGTGTGAGACACCCTGACCACCATTACGTGTCAGGTTCCCTGCACATGATGCGCAATACGTATACACAGTCTCATACCCTTTCCTCAGTCACATGGCATGCCATACCTTTGGCAAGCTCCGGCTCCTTTCCTCCTGCGCAACCTCCCAAGCCACAGCACTGTGTACCTTTTATAATATCGGGTTTCTTCTGAAAGAACGGCTCCAGCCATGATACCCACTGCTGGTCTTCCCTGTCCGGACATGGCAGGAACAAACTTCCCTTCCCATCTACTTTCTGCCCTATTCCGAGTTGTGATAACTTTTCATAAATACTAAGGACCTGTATTTCCAGCTTATCCTTCAGGAAATAATAGCAGTTGGGACAGAGAATGACAATTTCCTGTATATCTGCGGTGCGAAGTCTTTCATTAAGCCGCCTGATTATTTTCCCTTCCTGTTCTTTCAGTCCAAGTTCCGAGACCGGTTTGCCGCAACAGTCAAACAGCACTCCCATGTCTACCTCATTCTTCAGTATTTTGATTAATTTCCTGGTAGTCTCCGGATAAAAGGATGGAAAATTGCACCCTGGAAACAGTACACTCTTACCTGTCATATGCCGTTCATTCCGGAATATATAATTTTTCTTTTCCAACAACAGCATTGCATATCCTTTTTCTCGGCACTTCCCTCCGTTCTCTTCTACCTCCGTCCGCCGCATATCCAATATAGTACCACGGCCATCAATCCCTATCGGACATACCTCAGAACACTTTCCGCATAAGAAGCAATGATATGCGAGCTCTCTCAGTTTAACCGTATCACCGATATCTGCCCCGTACTTTGTCAGGAAAGAACAGTGTTTTTGACAGAGATGGCAGTGTATACACTTGTCCCCATCCTTTATCCTAACTTTCCTGTCCATTGACATCCTCCACTCCCTCTGGCTGCACCACAAACTTTTTCTTGAAGAACACCCCCATGCCCATGACTATTACCGCCAGTATGACCGCAATACTGATATAAAGTACCCTGTTTTCCTTATCCGCCAATCCTGATGTTCCTATGGTGTACATGGCTGTCCCCGGCAACATAAAAATCAGTGAGAATATAGAGTAGGTGCTGAAAGGGATATCTGTAACACCATATGCAAAATTTTGGAGATTATAGGGGAACAGCGGTACCAGCCTGGTAATCATGAGCACAAACAGTTCATTCTTTCCTGCTTCATCGAAAAGCCACTTTTTAAGGTATCGGTTTTTCATAACAACCGGTTTAATACTATCCCTCAGGAAGAAGCGGCCTGCCAGAAACGCTGCCATGGCTCCTATCATGGTAGCAATGGAACAACAAATTGTTCCCAATACCGGTCCGAAAAGCAGTCCGGCCAGAACAGCAAAGGTGACTCCGGGAAGCGTTAGCGCCACACATCCAACAACCGTAATCACAGTGTACAGAAAAATTGCATTCACCAAGTTTTCTTCTGCCATCTGCCTTAGGAGATTCATACTTCCTGTTCCGCTTAACATGGCCGACCAGCCAAATATGTGGTTGCAGACTAATACGGCTATTATCATTCCTATGAATAGAATTAGTTTTTTATATGTATGAAACACTGTTTTCATTTCTGTCTCCCATTGACACAAATAAGCGTTGGACTTTTTCAAAGCACAACGCTTACTGTTTTCCTATTACTTGCCTGCCTGTCTTATTTTAAAGATATCGCTCAAGCCGATCATTAAAATACCTGTCACTGTAATAATACATAATACCAAATTGATTTTGGAGAATGGTATTCTTGTCTGATGGATGCCTTCCCGTATCAAAGCTGCCGGTACCACCTTCATCCGTTCAACCCCATACATGATAAACCCAATCAATGAACAAACAATTAAATTGCCGGCTGTAAAGAGGCTGTTAAACACATTTTCCCTTTTCCTGAAAACAAACCATATCACCACGGTTGAAAGAATTAACAATCCCCCAAAAATATATCCGGTATTCACCCGCATCTGCAGCCATTCACTCTTAAAACACAATATGGCGATCGTCATAGCCCATATAAAACTATTATAAACAATCTTAAATAGCTTCATCATATCAATCGGTTATTTTGCCAGACGGAAAACAACGGTTACCTGAGTACCATCCTCTGGCAGCACATCCTTATCCCCATAAAACTTGGCAACATCATTCTGTGTGGTTCCGGTAGGCCATGCAGCATCGCTCACAATACCAGTTGCACAGCTGTCCAGACAGAGCACACATCCTGTATTATTTTTCTTGGCGCTCTCAATATTTCCTCCAAACCGCAGATCCATGGTATAGTCTTCTGTACATTTAATGATATCCCGGAATGGAATTTCATCCTGACCATCCCATTTCACAAAGACATCCAGCTTATCACCTTCTACAGATTTTCCATTATCTGGCCCTGCTTTCATGTCTGCTGCGGTTAAATTATCACCGGCTTTGGCCCCGATATCAAGCAATGCCTGATAAAACTCCTTCTCATCAGCCAGCCCCCGCAAAACAGCCTTTTCTCCGTTGGAACCACCTTTATATACAATACCATGTCTGGTTGGTTCTGTAAAATATGTACCATTTACTTCACAGAGCATGACGATTTCTTTCTTATCTTTATCAACTGTCATGGTTTCCTCTGCTGCCGTCTCCTGGGCCTTACTTTCCACTGTGTTGCTTTTTCCTCCGCAGGCTGCAAGTGAACATACCATTGTTGCTGCTGCTATAATTGCTGCTAATTTCTTCAATTTCATCACGAAACCTCCATAGTTGATTAGATATTATCTGCAACACCCGCAGATTTATCTGAATTCTTTTTCTTTTGTTTTTCCACATATAACTGCCTGAACAAAACGATGAGTGCTGACAGCGCAAAAAGCAGAAGAAGCGCTGTGACAAACATCCTAGCACCACCCGTTAACATGCCGCCAACATATGAATAAATAATGGTGGCTGGAAGTTGTCCGATACCAGTAGCTATAAAAAAGCTACCAAAGGACATGGATGTCAGACCAGCTGCATAGCTTACAATATCAAAGGAAATGAATGGCAGCAGTCTTGCAATGAGTATGCTGAGACGCCCATGTTTTACAAAAAACTCATCAATCTGCTTCAAACCAGTCCTGCTGGTAAGCTTCTCTACTGCATCACGCCCCAACAATCTAGCGATATAAAAACATACTGCCGCCCCTGCCATAGCGCTGGACCACGATAAAATAGCTCCCTTCCACCATCCAAACAGATTTGCATTCGCAAATGTTAGCAGGAACGCAGGCAACGGCGCTGCTATGGACTGCAATATCATCAGCAGGAAGGACACCACCGCAGCATAGGCGCCATACGATTCAACAAACTGCCGTACCACAGTAAAATCCCCGCTTGCAAACATCTTCAGAATGTTATTCATCGTAGCATTGACAGGCGGTACAAAAAAATATACCAGTACACCCAACACAATTAGAGCTATGACAACGAATTTCCCTATCTTTCTTGATTTTTTCTTTTTCATATTCGACCCCCTTTCACAAATATTTATCGTATTCATTCTAATCATCTGCCGTGTCATTGACCAATGGTTCTTTTCTATACTGTAAGTCATTGGATAGATTAATTCTATGCAATCCGAATTCACATCAAAAAAATTTGATATATCTATTGACAACTCGTTATTACAATCATATAATAATTATATCAATTTTTTTTGATGTGAGGTGACGCCTATGGAGCACAGGTTTACAAATGATGCTAAAATTTTCAAAGCGCTCTGCGATGAAAAGAGACTTATGATTTTAGAACTTTTGCAAAGCGGAGAAAAATGTGCTTGTGTCTTAATTGATAAAATGGACATGGGTCAATCCGGACTATCTTACCATATGAAAATTCTATGTGAATCCGGCATTGTTACAAGCAGGCAGGAGGGAAAATGGACTCACTATTCACTCAGTAAATCCGGCAGTGAATATGCATTAAAGCGTTTACGCTGCTTAACTACCCCAAGAGCAGAGGACGTGTTTGAATAAATGGTCATCTTCGGATGGCCTTTATAATCCCCAACACATCAATTTTTTTTGATATGATATTCACAATGGAAATGGAGGTAATACATTTGGACTCGATACAAACATTTTTTCTATTTATCCAGGATCAAATATTAGGAATGAAATGGTTAAACTCCCTGATAAAAAATCTTTTAACCGTTCTTAACGTAGATGTAGACGGCCGATTGGGCGGAAGTATTCAATTTTTTATTTACGACGTATTGAAAATAACAATTCTCTTATGCTTTTTAATTTTTATTATCTCTTATATACAAAGTTATTTTCCACCTGAAAGAAGTAAGAAAATATTGGGACGCTTTCATGGCGTTGGTTCTTATATCATTTCAGCTTTGTTAGGTACTGTGACCCCATTTTGTTCCTGTTCATCCATCCCACTCTTTATCGGATTCACAAGTGCCGGTTTACCGTTGGGCGTGACTTTCTCGTTTCTTATTTCCTCACCAATGGTGGATTTGGGCAGCCTTGTACTGCTGATGAGCATATTTGGCGCAAAAATTGCAATTGCTTATGTTATAGTTGGCCTAATGATAGCAGTGGCCGGAGGCGCTCTGATTGAAAAGCTTCACATGGAAAAATACGTTGAGGAATTCATTAAATCAGCCAATGGTATTGATATGGATGCTCCTGCTCTAACCAGAAAAGACCGGCTATATTTTGCCAGGGAACAGGTAACGGAAACGTTTAAAAAAGTATTCCCTTACATTTTAGTAGGTGTCGGTATCGGTGCAGCAATTCATAACTGGATTCCTGAAAGCTGGATCCAAAGTATACTCGGGAGCAATAATCCCTTTGGTGTTATTCTTGCAACGCTTGTAGGCATTCCCATGTATGCTGATATCTTTGGTACAATTCCCGTTGCAGAAGCTTTGTTAGCCAAAGGGGCTCAGCTCGGTACCATACTTGCTTTCATGATGGCTGTCACAACCTTAAGCCTGCCGTCGATGATTATGTTGAAAAAAGCTGTAAAGCCAAAACTCCTGACCCTGTTCATAGTCATATGCACTACCGGAATTATTCTTGTCGGATATCTATTTAATGTGTTTCATGCATTTTTTATATAATCAATGAAAGGGGTAATAAAATGCAAAATAAAAAGACGACAAAGCTTTACGTAATAACAGGTTTCTTGGGGGCTGGTAAGACTACCTTGCTGTTAAAACTGCTAGAACACCTGAAAGGGAGTAGGGTTGGTATTATCCAAAATGAATTTGGCAAATTGGGGATTGACGGCGCTATCCTGAAAAATGATGATATCCATATGGTTGAAATCAACCGTGGTTCTATTTTCTGCTCCTGTCTGAAACTCTCCTTTGTCAGCGCACTCAGTGAAATGACACAGCATGATTTTGACTACCTGTTCGTAGAAAGCTCAGGCTTGGGAGATCCATCCAATGTTGAGGAAATTCTTGGGGCCGTCGATGCTGTCTCCGGTAAAAGTTATGATTTCTGTGGTGTTATCTGCTTAGTTGATGCAGTTAATTTTATAGATCAACTGACAGATTTAGAGACTGTGTACAGACAGCTTAAGCATTGCCATCTTGCCGTCATTACAAAATCTGATCTGGTTAATTCATCAAAAATGGCAGACCTGGAAAAGAAAATAAGAGAAATCAATGCGGTCTGTAGGTTAACCACAAGCATACAAGGTAAAATGGATTACAGTTTTTTAGATGATGATTTACTTTTATATCAGTGGGCCGAAAGTGAAGAAACCACCAATACGGAGGAGGCAAAGCCAAAAACCTTATTCATGGAAATATACGATGCTGTGGATAAGAATCAATTAGTTAAATTTCTAAATGAAATCATTCCAAGCGTATATAGAATAAAGGGGTTCCTTACTATCAACGGGATTGGGCGGCAGCAAATTGATGTAGTAGGCACCAAAATTAATTTTAAAGAAAGCGTGGATTCCGGTAATGCCCAATTAGTTTTCATCTCAAAAATAGGGCCGGCAATCATTAAAAACATACTTTCAGCATGGAATGACAATGTAGAAGCTGAAATGAAATTAAAAAATTAGAGGAGGTCACAGATGAACATTAAAGTGATAGGTACGGGTTGCGAAAAATGCGATGCGCTATATAAAAATGTCCAAAACGCAATCAAAGAATTGGATATTGATGCGGAAATCGAAAAGGTGGAAGACCTAATAGATATAGTTAAATTGGGAGTAATGACTTCCCCCTCATTAATGGTGGATGGAAAACTGGTTATTTCTGGAAGGGTCGCTAAAATGGAGGAACTTGTCAAACTCTTCCGATAGACACTTTCATACAATTTTCAAAATGGTTCCTGGCGTATCTCACCAGGAACCATCAGACTGTAGACAAATTCCGAGGACAAGTGCCTCGGAATTTCTTCGCCATTGAGCCAGAAAAGTCAGCACTTACAAGACTTTGAGGCTCTTTTTTGGTATAATAGATGTATCAAATACAGGCGGTGAGATGCTTATGATGACACAGAATGCGGATAAAAAAAGAGAACAGATTCAGTTGTTTTGCATGGATGACATGGTTCCACAGGACCATCTGCTGCGGATCATCGACAAAGCAATCGACTGGTCCTTCATTTATGAACTGGTAGAAGATAAATACAGTCAGGACAACGGACGCCCCAGTATGGACCCCGTCATGCTGATCAAGATTCCTTTCATCCAATATCTTTATGGCATTAAAAGCATGCGCCAGACGGTAAAAGAGATTGAGGTAAATGTCGCCTATCGCTGGTTCCTCGGGTTGGATATGCTGGATAAAGTGCCACATTTTTCAACCTTTGGAAAGAACTATACGAGACGCTTTAAAGACACCGACCTGTTTGAACAGATATTCGCGCATATCCTTTCTGAATGCTACAAATTTAAGCTGGTAGACCCTAATGAAGTTTTTGTGGATGCCACCCATGTAAAAGCCAGAGCAAACAATAAAAAGATGCAGAAGCGTATTGCTCATGATGAGGCATTATTTTTTGAAGATCTGCTGAAACAGGAAATCAATGAAGACCGTGAAGCACACGGGAAACGTCCGCTGAAAGAAAAAGAGGATGACAACAATACACCATCCGGTGGAGCCGGCGGCAAAGAAGAAAAGACAGTGAAAGCAAGCACTTCTGATCCGGAAAGCGGATGGTTTCGCAAAGGAGAACATAAACATGTATTTGCTTATGCAGTACAGACCGCATGTGATAAGAATGGATGGATTCTCAGCTATAGCGTTCATCCCGGGAACAATCATGACAGCAGAACCTTCAAGTCTTTATATGACAAGGTAAAAGGGATCGGAATAGAGACCCTGATAGCCGATGCAGGATATAAAACTCCCGGTATAGCAAAACTTTTGATCGATCAAGGAGTCAAACCGCTCCTACCATACAAACGCCCCCTGACAAAAGAGGGTTTCTTCAAGAAATACGAGTACGTTTATGATGAGTATTACGACTGCTATATCTGTCCCAACAATCAGGTGCTGACCTATCGAACAACCAACCGTGAGGGATATCGCGAGTACAAAAGCTGTGGAAGTGCCTGTGCAAGCTGTGCCTATCTTGCAAAATGTACCCAAAGCAAAGAGCATGTAAAGACGGTTATGCGCCACATATGGGAACCTTACATGGAGATGTGTGAGGAGATCCGCCAAACCCTGGGTATGAAAGAATTATATTCACAAAGGAAAGAAACCATAGAACGAATCTTTGGAAGTGCAAAGGAGAATCATGGTTTTCGATATACACAGATGTTTGGAAAAGCCCGAATGGAAATGAAAGTCGGGCTTACATTTGCCTGCATGAATCTGAAAAAGCTGGCCAGGATGAAAGCGAAATGGGGAGAAGCCCATTTCACAAACTTTATTTTGAACGCAATTTGGTTAATAAAAGAAAACTGGCTTTGGGATACAAAGCCCAAAACCAGTTTGTCTACAGTCTGATGGTTCCTGGCGTATCTCACCAGGAACCATTTTATATAACAATATCCAAATATTCTATAGCAGCTTTATTATTCACATGACTATCACCAAACCACTAATAATGATAAAACCGACACGTACACTACTCTTATCAGCACTTTCCGTAAAATTCATATGCGCGCATTCTGGTTTAGGCACCAGAATAATATTTTATGCTTTACAAATTCAAATATATATTTTATGACTACTACCACAAATGCTGTAAACATTAATCCCCCCAACCCACTAATACCGGCCCAAAGCAACCGATAAATATTACGGCCATAGATGACAAATAAAATGTGGGAAGATGTGCGATAAGGTACGGTCTGGCTGTCCACTGTCTCTTTCACGTTTCTCTCAATATCACCACCTCAATATTCTTCCCATAAAGAACACGAAACCCATCCAACAACCTTGACAAAGGTGTTACACTATGGTACACACTATACAAGGAGGTGGACAATTTGGCTGTTTCTAAAAATAACATAAGAGTACCTATAACAATCCCAAAGGAATTAAAACAGCAGTTAGATAAAGTGGCAAAAGAGGATAAGCGTACCTTTTCCAACTTATGCGCTAAGATTCTGTCTGACTATGTTGAGCAAAAAAAAGGATGGTGAGTAATCTTTGAGAATCTATATATACAGCCGTAAATCGGTATATACGGGCAAAGGGGAAAGCGTTGAAAACCAGATTGAAATGTGCAGGGAGTATATTTCAGCCAAAATCCCCGAATCAGATAAGGCGGAAATTGTCGTTTATGAAGACGAAGGCTTTTCCGCAAAAAATACGAACAGACCGCAATTTCAGAAAATGCTTCGTGATATAAAACTAAACAAACCAGAATATGTTGTTTGTTACCGCCTTGACCGTATCAGCCGTAATGTCAGTGACTTTTCTTCTCTGATTGAAGACCTGAACAGCTATAATATTTCATTTGTCTGTATCAAGGAAGAATTTGACACCTCAAAGCCCATGGGAAAGGCCATGATGTACATAGCTTCGGTTTTCGCCCAACTGGAAAGAGAAACGATTGCAGAGCGTGTCCGTGACAATATGCTAATGCTGGCAAGGACCGGACGTTGGCTGGGCGGCACTACCCCCACAGGATTTACCTCTGAAAAGATACAGGAAATCATCATTGACGGAAAAATCAAGACTTCCTGCAAGCTAAAGGACAATCCGGAGGAACTAAAAACCATCGACTGTATTCTGGAAAAGTTCTTAGAACTTCGGAGTATTTCTGGAGTAAGCAAATATCTAATCAAGCAAGGAATCAAATCACGTACGGGGAAAATATTCTCTCTGTTAGGGATTAAAGAAATACTGCAAAATCCGGTTTACTGTATCGCTGATGAGGACGCATGGGAATACTTTACGGAACATCATTCAGACGTTTGCTTTGAAAAAACCGAGTGTTCCAATAAATATGGTCTGCTGACATACAATAAACGTGATTATAGGAAGAAAAATGCCCCAAGGCAGGGTATGGATAAATGGATTGTAGCTATCGGAAAGCATAAGGGGCGTATTTCCGGTAAAAAGTGGGTAGCCATTCAGAACATCCTGAAAGATAACATCCCTACAGGTACAAAACCAGCTATCATGCATAATGACTATTCCCTGCTGTCCGGCTTAATCTTCTGCGACAAGTGCCAGAGCCGGATGTTCGCAAAGCAGAGAAGCGGCAAAGGCGGCAACCGTGAACTCTACTACTATATTTGTAACAACAAACTGCGTGGAGGTTTAAAATTATGTGACTGTCAAAACCTCAATGGGCAGCAGGCGGACGATATTGTTTGTGAATACCTCATGCAGTACACGGATGAAAATTCCGGTATCTACAAGCTGCTGGAAAAGCTGAAACAGGATTTACAGGGCCAGACACAAAAAAGTCCCCTATCAGTCCTTGATGATAAGATCACCAAATGTAACAGCGAGATGGACAACCTGATCAACACACTGTCACACGGAAACTTAGGCACTGCTTTCATTGAACGTGTAAATGCCAGAATCATGGAACTGGACAAAGAACTGGCTTCCATGAAAGAAGAAAAAAAACGTCTGCAAAAGGATGTCAGCGTCATAACTGACAGGGAAATCCAAGTTGACATGCTGTCCACGGCATTGTCCAGCTTCAAAGACAATTTCCATACACTGACAATCGAAGAAAAACGCACCTTAATCAAGCTGATGGTTAAGAAAATTGTCTGGGATGGCAAAGATCTCCATATTTTTATCGACGGCGAGTAGGGAACTGTCAGCCCTCTACTCGTCGTATGGAGCAAAGTTACCGTTTAGGTGGTGGCGCATTTCCCACACTCATCGCCATCATCTCCATGTTCTTTGTGGGTGTATCCGGAGGCGCCTTTGACTCCATGCTGTCAGCCCTGCTCCTGACCCTGTTTATTGTACTGGGCGTATGCATGACCTTTTTAGTCTCCAAAGCCCTTTCCATGACCGTGTTAAAGGGAATTCCCTCTTCCTTCACCCTGGAGCTGCCTCCTTACCGGCGTCCCCAGATTGGCAAGGTGATTGTCCGTTCCATCTTTGACCGGACCCTGTTCGTACTGGGGAGGGCCATTGCGGTGGCTGCCCCTGCGGGCCTTTTAATCTGGGTCATGGCAAATGTACAGGTAAACGGCATCACCCTGTTAGCCCATTGTTCCGGTTTCCTGGATCCCTTTGCAAGGCTTCTTGGAATGGACGGCGTGATTCTGATGGCATTTATCCTGGGGCTTCCTGCCAATGAAATTGTAATTCCCATCATTATCATGGCCTACATGGCCCAGGGAAGCCTTCTGGAATTTGACAGCCTGGCACAGCTGAGGGAATTGCTGGTAAATAACGGCTGGACCTGGATTACCGCTGTCAGTACCATGCTTTTCTCCCTGATGCACTGGCCCTGCACCACCACCCTTCTTACTATCCGAAAGGAATCAGGCAGTCTTAAGTGGACGGTTATGTCCTTCCTGGTGCCTACGGTCTGCGGAATCGTGCTGTGCTTTGCCTTTACAGCCGTAGCCCGGTTGTTTGTATAAAAAGAGCTTCCCCGCACGTACGGCAGGAGAGCAAAAAGGATGGGACAGCAGCACACATATTCCTGTGCTGTGTCCCATCCTTATTATGCTCTATCACTCAAATATCGTGTCTGGGGAATTAATACATTCCGCCCATATCAGGTGCTGCCGGGCCTGCCGGAGCCGGCTCCTTGATGTTTGCAACAACAGTCTCTGTTGTCAGCAGTGTGGAAGCAACGCTGGTTGCGTTCTGAAGTGCGCTTCTTGTAACCTTTACAGGATCCAGGATGCCTGCTTCAATCATATCCACATACTCTTCCTTGTAAGCATCAAAGCCATGGCCTACAGGGGATTCTTTTACCTTATTTACAATAACGGAGCCTTCCAGTCCTGCGTTGGCCACGATGTGGAACAGAGGAGCCTCCAGAGCCTTTAAGATGATTCTGGCGCCGGTCTTCTCATCGCCTTCCAGTCCGTCAGCAACACTCTTTACTTCTCCTGCTGCGTGTACATAAGCAGAACCGCCGCCTGCGATGATACCTTCCTCTACGGCTGCTCTTGTGGCGTTCAGCGCATCTTCCATACGAAGCTTGGCTTCCTTCATCTCTGTCTCGGTTGCAGCGCCAACACGGATAACGGCCACGCCGCCTGCCAGCTTAGCCAGACGCTCCTGCAGCTTCTCTCTGTCAAAATCAGAGGTGGTTTCCTCGATCTGCTTGCGAATCTGGGATACCCTTGCGGAAATGGCATCCTTGTCGCCCATGCCGTCAACGATGATGGTGTTCTCTTTCTGAACCTTAACGGATTTTGCACGTCCTAACTGCTCCATGGTTGCATCCTTCAGATCCAGGCCCAGTTCCTCGGAGATAACAGTGCCGCCTGTCAGGATAGCGATATCCTGCAGCATCTCTTTCCTTCTGTCGCCGTAGCCGGGAGCCTTTACAGCCACTACGTTGAATGTACCTCTCAGCTTGTTTACAATCAGGGTGGTCAGTGCTTCGCCTTCCACATCCTCAGCGATGATGAGAAGTCTTGCGCCCATCTTAACAACCTGCTCTAACAGAGGAAGCAGATCCTGGATGTTGGAGATCTTCTTATCGGTAATCAGCACGTATGGATCGTCTAAGTTAGCTTCCATCTTATCCATATCTGTGCACATATAAGCGGACAGGTAACCTCTGTCAAACTGCATACCTTCAACCAGGTCAAGCTCTGTCTTCATTGTCTTGGATTCTTCAATGGTGATGACGCCGTCCTTGGAAACCTTTTCCATAGCGTCTGCTACCATGGTTCCCACTTCATCATCGGAAGCAGAGATGGCTGCTACCCTTGCAATCTGCTCTTTGCCGTTGATCGGCTTGCTCATCTTCTTGATAGCTTCCACAGCTGCGTCTGTAGCCTTCTTCATACCTTTTCTCAGTACGATTGGGTTTGCGCCTGCTGCCAGGTTCTTCATTCCTTCGTTTACCATGGCCTGAGCCAGAACAGTTGCTGTGGTGGTACCGTCTCCTGCCACATCGTTGGTCTTGGAAGCAACTTCCTTGATCAGCTGTGCGCCCATGTTCTCATATGGATCCTGCAGCTCGATTTCCTTTGCAATGGTAACACCGTCGTTTGTAATTAACGGAGCGCCGAAGGACTTATCCAGGACAACGTTGCGTCCCTTCGGTCCAAGGGTCACACGTACGGTATCTGCTAACTGGTTAACGCCTGCTTCCAGTGCCTTGCGGGCTTCTACGCCATATTTAATCTGCTTTGCCATCTTTCATCAACCTCCAATATTTTATGTTCTACTGTTTTATTTATTATTCAACAACTGCCAGGATATCGTTCTGCTTTACGATAACGTACTTCTCATCCTCAATCTCTACTTCTGTTCCTGAGTACTTGGAGTAGATTACCTTGTCGCCGGCCTTAACCTGCATGGTTACTTCCTTGCCGTCAATAACTCCGCCTGGTCCCACTGCAATGACCTCTGCCTGCTGCGGCTTCTCCTTGGCTGCCCCCGGAAGGACGATGCCGGACTTTGTTGTCTCTTCTGCAACTAACTGCTTTAACACTACCTTGTCAAACAATGGTACTAACTTCATAATTGAATTCCTCCTTGCTCGATATTCTGATTTTTCTTTCTTGATTATTTTCCTTAATGCTTTCTTTTGCTCACATGATATGTTATATCACCAGTTATTAGCACTGTCAAGAGTTGAGTGCTAATTTCTTTTAATTTTATTGTTTTTTTACAATTTGCTGTTTCTTTTTTTTTCCATTCGTATTACAATAATAACAATAAGGCATAATATGACCCATAGGGGAGCTTTTATGCATCACCATTACAAGAAAGGGGTTTTTGGCATGGCAAAGAAAGGTTGGGGTAAATTCGTGGCATTTGCAGCAGTAACCGGTGCTGTGGCTGCCGGCGTTTCCTACGTACTTCAGTATAAGACATACCACAGGGAGCTGGAAAAGGATTTCCGGGAATTCGAGGATGGCGGCGAGGACAGAACCGACGAGGACGGGACAGATCGCACCATTGATACACGCAGCCTGGACCGCAATTACATCTCTCTTTCCTCCAGCAAGGACGAATTCAAGGTGGCTGCCAAAGATATGGCCCAGGCAACGAAGAATGTCCTTAAGGATGCCGGAAGCCTGCTGTCGGACACGGCCCATGAGGCGGTTTCCGCTGCCGTGGACACGGCTCAGATTGCACTGCAGACCGTGAAGACAAAGAAAGCGGATTTCATGGATGAGCACTCCAGGGATAAGGATGATGATTCTGATTTGTTTGAAGATGAGGGCTTTCTGGACGACGACTATGTGGACGAGGACGACCTCTATGATTACCGCCGCATGGACGGCAGCTCCTCCTATGATTCAGGAGATCTTACGGAAGATGATTACGATGACAGCAGCGAGGAGCCTGAGAAACAGGAATCCGGCCGCTCTACTGCCATCATCGAGGAAGATACGCTGGAATAACACAGCGGTTTAAGACCATGTAAATGAACCAAAACAGAAAAACCCCGGGAGCATGACAGTTCATGTTCCCGGAGTTTTTTGGCACTTTATTCTGTATTTCATTTATCCGTTTACTCTTTTTTTCTTCTTTTTAACTCTTTTTGACTCCTTTATTCCTCCCATGCCAGAAGGTTAATCCACACAGGCTGGTCAGCCAGCTGCTCATCCATAATATAGGCATGGCTGTCATCCTCCTGGGACATAAGCTGATACTCCCCACGTTCCTCTATATAGATCCAACGGTCATCTAACTGTACCGTACCGTCCTTTACTTCCAGCTTCCAGGTGGATGTCTCTCCCTCCTGGTTCAGGGTGGTATAGGTTACCTCTCCCTCCAGCCTGTCACCGGAAAACCTTCCTGTCTTGCACACATCCCTGGCTTCCCCTTCCGGGCTGGTCTCATAATAGCAGTATCCTGTATGGCCCAGGCCCTCCATCTTCCCATCCTTCCACAATCCCTGGGAGTAATCATACCTGGGGGCATCCAGTTCAACCACCTGAAGGGCCGTACATTCCCCTTCCGGCCTGCCGCCCTTAAAGGTACCGTAATACAGGGTCTTAGGCATGGTAAGGACCAGCCCCTCACCCTCCATGGACTGGCTGAATGACCGGCCGTCATAAAGATACCGCGCCCCATCCATGACCTCATAAAACAGGGTCACAAGCTCCTCCTCACCGCTGTCCATAACCTGGGCGGCAGTCTCCAAATCCTGTGCCTCTAGTGCCTTTATGATTTTGTCCAGAACCGCCTTCTGGGATTCTGTCACATCCGGAAGGATCTCTGCGTCTTCCCCTCCCGTCCGGGCCAGGTCCTCCCCTGCGCCTTCTGCCGCCTGCGCAGCCCCTGCGGTACCTGGATAAGCACCAGCCTTCCCCGCGGGACCGCCATCTTCATCCGCCGGACCTGCCTGGTTATACATCCGGCCATAAGCGCTGCCCGCCGTTCCTGCCTGGTCATAGGCCCTGTCATGCTGCCCCCAGAAGGCACTGATTCCCAGTACCGCTGCAAAAGCAGCGGCAGCAGCCATATCTGTCCATGTATTATTCCTGCCCTTCATGGCATACCATTCCTTTCCTGTCATTTTTCCTATCATTTTTCCTGTTATATTACCTGCTATATTACCTGCTATATTATCTGTTATTTAACCCCTCATCCTGCCTGCCGTCTAAAAAATCCATGCAGCACCTTAAAACGTCCAGGCCTTAGCCAGTAACTTAGCGCCATTTCGGATTTCCTCCTCGCTGAGACTGGCATATCCCAGCATAACGGTTGAATCAAACAGCTTTTCCTCCGGCTGTATGAAGCAGCCTGATATCCCATAAACCTTCACTCCCAGTTCAGCCGCACGGGCCACCAGACTTTCCTCCGCCTCTCCCTGCCTGTGGGTCAAAAGCACATGCAGCCCTGCATATTCTCCCCTGATTAAAAACCGGTCCTCCAGTTCCTTAAGCCCTGCCATCAGAGCATCATGTTTTCCCTTGTACAGGGCTCTCATGCGGTTCAGGTGTCTCTCATAATATCCCTGGGTTATAAACTGATAGAGAATGTTCTGGTCAATCCTGGACACCGTAGAAAGATAGAAACCGGCTCTTTCCCGGTATGCCTCCAGCAAATGCTCCGGCAGCACCATGAATCCCACACGGATAGCCGGGGCTATGGACTTGGAAAATGTTCCCATGTAAATCACACGGCCGCCCCGGTCCATTCCCTGCAGCGCGGGAATAGGCTTTCCCTTGTATCGGAACTCGCTGTCATAATCATCCTCTATCAGATACCGGTCTGCACCGCTGTAAGCCCAGGCCAGCAGCTCCTGCCGCCGCTTCACAGGCATGACAATCCCTGTGGGATACTGATGGGAGGGCATAACATAGGCCACATCCGCGCTGCTGCGGGAAAGCCGCTGCACATCCATTCCATACCGGTCCATGTCCACGGGAATCACAGGATATCCCTCGCCCTTAAGCACTCTGTATGCCTGCTTGTATGTGGGGTTTTCCATGGCGATTTTCCTGCCGTTTCCCAGAATCTGGGATAGGAGCATCAGCAGATACTCGCTTCCTGCGCCGATGAGTATCTGTTCCGGCCTGCAGTCCACCCCCCTGGCGGAATGGAGGTAATCTCCTATGGCAGTCCTGAGAGCCCTTTCCCCCTGGGGGTCTCCTGCCGCAAACATCTCCTTGTTATCATCCACCAGTGTATTCCTGCTGATTTTCCTCCACGTATTAAAGGGAAAACTGTCCAGATCAATTCCTCTGGGAGAAAAATCCACCTGGTAACGGTCCTTTCCGGTGTCTCCCGGCTCTACAAAAGAACCGCCTCCCTTTTGCCGTACTTCCACCAGCTCCTCTATCTTGCAGACAAAATAACCCTTGCACGGCAGTGCCTCTATATACCCTTCAGACAGCAGCTGGTCATAGGCCATCTGGGTGGTACTGCGGCTCAGCCTCAGGTTCCTGGCCAGTATACGGGTGGAAGGCAGACGGCTACCGGCCTCCAGCTTTCCCTGGCGGATTTCGTTTTTTATGTACTGGTAAATCTGTTCATAGAGAGGACTTTCTGACTGACTGTCAAAGGGTACTATCAATTCCATTTTCCGCCCCTTCCTGCCGCAAACTGGCATTATCATTTGTATTTGAAATAAACATTTTAATCATACCAGTCCAAAAGAGAGATGTCAATATATTTTTATGTTTATTCTGTTAATTTGTATTATTCAAGCAAAATACAAAGATTATTTTGAGATAATATACTATTTTTTCTGATTTGTATATTGTAATCACCACGGTATGGAATTATAATAAAAGTAGGAAGACAATCCAATAAAATCAGTTGAGAAAGGACGGATGGACATGAGCGAACAGACTCTGAATATGTTAAAGAAGCTATCTCCCAAAAAGGAACATTCACTGGCTTTCCGCTGTTTCATAGGGGCTGCGGCCATTGTGCTGCTGACCGTGTCCGTGCACATCCTGGTGTTCACAGCCATAGAGAAGCACAGCGAGATAAGGAACCTTCCGGAATGGTACCAGCTGCTGGCAGGTCTGTCTGTGGATGCGCTTTACCCGCTGTTCATAGTGTCCCTGGCATCCATCATCAAGCGGGTGTTCCGTATACCGGTACACCGTCTGGAGCGCAAGGTTTTCAAGTTTACCTATCTCTGCCTTGGACTTATCGCCGCCTCCAGAATCAGCATGTATGTGGGACTCTATGTATACTTTATGGCTTTGTTTGCGGCAGGCACAGCCATATATATCATCATCGGCATACGTTTTCTCTACGAACTGTTTAAATACCGCTTCATATCCTGCCGGTATTATTAAATGGCGTACTATCAGATTACGCGTTATCAGGTGATCCGTCACCGGATTATGCATGGAATACAGTCATTAATGCGATAAAGAAAATGCCGGGGACCTTTTTCATCAGGTTCCCCGGCATTTTCTTTATCGCATAAATGACTGCTTTGATTTATCTGTTATTACCTTATGGTTCATCCTATTTGGGAAGCTTAAATGAGCTCTTTAAGGATACAATCCGGTTAAACACCGGCTTCTGGGGCGTGCTGTCCTTGCAGTCCACACAGAAGAAACCGTTGCGCACAAACTGATAGCTGTCATAGGCCTCTCCCTCTGCCAGGGCCGGCTCTACGTAGCACTCCTGTAACACAACCAGGGAGTTGGGATTTAAGTTCAGGCTGCCGTCTTCATTCAGCTTGCCCTTCTCCTCGTCCACAATATTCTCATAAAGGCGGCACTCCACCTGTCTTGCTGTGGGAACAGCCACCCAGTGGATGGTTCCCTTTACTTTGCGTCCCTCAAAACCGGAACCGCTCTTTGTCTCCGGATCATAGGTGCCGTGTACCACGGTAATGTTGCCGTCAGCATCCTTCTCACATCCTGTACACTTCACGAAATATGCGCCCATCAGGCGTACCTCATTGCCGGGAAACATACGGAAATACTTTTTAGGAGGCTCTTCCATGAAATCCTCCCGCTCAATATAAAGCTCCCGCCCAAACGGCACCTTCCTGTCTCCCAGCTCCGGATTCTCCAGATTATTGGGAACATCCAACATCTCCACCTGTCCTTCCGGATAATTGTCAATGACCAGCTTCACCGGATTCAGAACAGCCATCATACGGGGCTTCTTAAGCTTTAAGTCCTCGCGGATACAGTATTCCAGCATGGCGTAGTCCACGGAGCTGTTGGCCTTGGATACGCCAACCATCTCCACGAACATCTTGATGGCCTCCGGTGTATATCCCCTTCTCCTCAGAGCCGCGATAGACACCAGACGCGGGTCGTCCCAGCCGTCCACGATGTTATCCTCCACCAGCTTCTTGATATAGCGCTTGCCGGTTATCACATTGGTCAGATACAGCTTGGCGAACTCAATCTGGCGCGGCGGATTCTCAAACTCGCACTCCTTCACCACCCAGTCATAGAGAGGCCTGTGGTCCTCAAATTCCAGGGTGCAGATGGAATGGGTAATGTGTTCAATGGCATCCTCAATGGGATGGGCGAAATCATACATGGGATAGATGCACCACTTGTCGCCTGTGTTGTGGTGGGACATGCGGGCAACGCGGTAGATAACAGGATCCCTCATGTTGATATTAGGGGAAGCCATATCAATCTTGGCTCTCAGCACCTTTTCTCCATCCTGGTACTTTCCCTCCTTCATCTCCTCAAACAGAGCAAGATTCTCCTCCACGGAACGGTTCCTGTAAGGGCTCTCCTTGCCGGGTGTGGTAAAGTCTCCCCTGTACTCCCTGATCTGGTCGGCTGTCAGGTCACAGACAAACGCCTTTCCCTTTTTAATCAGGAATACGGCGCACTCGTACATCTGGTCAAAATAATTGGACGCAAAGAAAAGCCTGTCCTCGAAATCAGCTCCCAGCCACTTCACGTCATCCATGATGGACTCCACGAATTCAGTCTTTTCCTTTGTTGGGTTTGTATCGTCAAAACGCAGGTTGAACTTGCCGCCGTACTTCTGTGCCAGGCCGTAGTTCAGTAAGATGGACTTGGCATGTCCGATGTGCAAATAACCGTTTGGCTCCGGCGGGAAACGGGTCTGGACATGGTCATAAACGCCCTCTGCCAGGTCCTTGTCAATCTCCTGTTCAATGAAATTCCTGGAGACTACCTCCTTTTCCTCAGTTTCCATTACGGTATCCTTGTCTGCCATAATTGTTCCTCCGTTACGTTGCTATTGTGATAAATATAATTATTAATCATAACACAATTCTTTTATCAGTGAAAGGGGAAAATACATTTTGCAGTGGAAATCTTGTCCTATGTCTGCTATACTATATTAATGTGCTAAATTATGTACAAATATGAGGAGATTTACCAAACCATGAAAAAAGCAGCAAAATTCGCTCTGATAAAGACCATCCCCATATTCCTCGGCTACCTGTTCTTAGGAATCGCCTTTGGCCTCCTGTTGCAGAAATCCGGTTTGAGTGTGTTCTGGGCCTTTCTCATCAGCACCCTGGTTTATGCGGGTTCCATGCAGTTTGCCCTGGTGGGCATCCTCACCGGCGGCTTAAGCTATGTGACCACGGCTGTCATGACCCTCTTTATCAACAGCCGCCATGCATTTTACGGACTCACCTTCATCCAGCGCTTCAAGGAAATGAGAAAGACCTATCCATATATGGTATTTTCTCTGACGGATGAAACTTATTCCCTGTTATGTTCCATGGCCCGTCCGGCTGACTTTACAGACAGGGAATGGAAGGCAGCCACCTTCTTTACCGCTTTTTTTGATCAGTGCTACTGGATAGCCGGGTCAGTGCTGGGCGCCCTTATGGGTGAGCTCATTACCTTTGACACCACAGGCATTGATTTTGCCATGACCGCCCTGTTTGTGGTCATATGCGTGGACCAGTGGAAGGCGGCAAAGACCCATATACCGGCTGTCACCGGTTTTATATGCGGCGCACTGTTTCTGGTGCTCATCCGCTCTTCCAACTTCATCCTTCCTGCCCTGGCAGCTGCCGTAGCCATGCTGCTGTTCCTGCGCAGGACTGTGGAACAGAAAATGGAGGAGGATTAAACCATGACACAATCAAATTATGTACTAATTACCATACTGGTTTGCGCTCTGTGCACCCAGGTAACCCGTTGGCTTCCCTTCCTTCTCTTTGGCGGTAAAAAAGAAGTCCCAGGGCTGGTCCGCTACCTGGGAACCATTCTCCCGGCCGCCATCATGGCCGTGCTGGTGGTCTACTGCCTGAAGGGAATCACACCTTTAGCCTACCCTTATGGCCTGCCGGAGCTTATATCCGTTGCCGTGGTGGTGGGACTCCACCTCTGGAAGGGAAATACCCTTGCCAGCATTGCGCTGGGAACGTTGTGCTACATGATGCTGGTACAGTTGGTATTCTGATGAGGCTCTGACCATGTTCCGGCTGTGCTCTGACCACCCCATATATAAAAGCCTGTTCACTCTTTATAATGTGTGAACAGGCTTTTCTGCATCATTTTATTTTATAATAATTTTATTTCATACCCATTTTATATGCATTTATTAAATCTCCGCATCCGTCCCTTCCGGCTCCCTGCTGCAGACGTCATTCCCGTCGTTCAGCGCAGGCCTGATCATTCCATCCTTCAACAGGCCGATGAAAACCGGCACCAGCTCCGGATCAAACTGTGTTCCCGCGCCCCGTTCCAGCTCATTGACCGCAAACTCCACCGACATGCTGGGCTTATAGCTGCGCTTGGATACCATGGCGTCAAAGGAATCTGCAATACAAAGGATTCTTGCTGCCAGAGGTATATCCTTCCCTGCGATGCGCCTGGGATATCCCCTTCCGTCATACCGCTCATGATGTCCCAGGACAGCGGGAATCACATAATCCATGGAGGGGAGGTGGCGTATGATTTCCACGGATGCCTCCACATGGCGTTTCATGGTACTGTACTCCTCATCCGTCAATTTTCCGGTTTTATTCAGTATGTTTTCCGGTATCCCTATTTTTCCGATATCGTGAAGCAGGGCCGACTCCTTAAGAATCTCCTGGTATTCCTCGCTGGTTTTCAGGGCCTGTCCCATGGCATGGGCGTAGTAGGCCACATTCTTGGAATGCTGGAATGTATAATGGTCCTTTGCGTCAATGGCAGCTGTCAGGGCATAGATGGTGGGAGCATACTCAGAATACATGCTTCGGTGCTTCTTTGCGAGTCCCTCGTCCGTATCCCTCACCCCGATGATTCCGTCCGAGTATACCCGGATTCCGTTCTTTCCGGAACGCTTCACATGGTATACCGCACAGTCTGCGTTGGATATGAGCTCATTCATGGACGCGGCTGCGTACGGAGCCGCGCAGATTCCGCAGCTGACAGTCAGGGGCTTTAAGTAAGTGTCCGTACAGTCCAGATTCATATTCTGGATCTGCCGCGAAATGTTCTCAGCCAGGTTCTGCGCTGAATAGATATCATAATCAGGCAGGATGACGGCAAATTCCTTGCCGCTGTAGCGTCCGCAGTATCCGTTATCCCCCACAGTCCCCTGTATGATACGCGCAATATGCACCAGTGCCTTATCTCCCTCATGATTGCCGTAAAGCTGGTTGTACAGCTTAAAATCATCCACGTTGAAGATGACAAGGGCCAGGGAGGTCCGCCTGCATTTTTCGTAATTTTCCTCCAGTGTCTGGCAGAAATATTTCCGGTTCAAAAGTCCGGTAAGCTCATCTGTTCTGGCTTCCTCATATGCCTTTTCATAGAGCCTGGAGTTCTTCACCGCAATGGAGCTTACAGATTCAATGGAGTTAAGGAATATAATATCCTCCTCGGAATACCCCTGGGTACGCATCTTTCCCCGCTTCTCCCTGCCCCCTAAAAGCACCAGACCGGCCAGGTCGTTCCCATCCTTAAGAGGCAGAATACACTCAATCTTAAGGACCTCCATCTGGTATTTTTCTTCCTCCCACATGGACTTATATTCCACGGTCCTGCGGAAATCCTTAAGCAGCAGACAGGAATCATGGCTTTTAAGCCAGTTGATAAGCGGCGCGCTGCCGGCCAGGGAAAAATTTTTGTCATCCAGGGGACTGCTGCTGAATACAGCCGGATAATTCCCCTGGGAATCCCTGATGCAAATATAAATCTTCCTTGTGTGCAGGGTATTTCCTATGACGTTCACCAGGGCATTCAGGATTTCAGTCAGTCTGAGGGATTGGGACACAATGGCGGTATATTCGCTGAGCCGTTCTGTCTGGCTCACCTCCTCCTTAATAAAAATCCGGTCAAAAAATCCCTTGGCCACCATATAAATCAGCAGAGTGACCAGCATGGTCATAGTAGCCACAATCATGACGCTGAAAGGAGCCAGCATCGGTATATCCCTGCGGATGATGCCGTCCAGGGTCTGGGCCACATTGTAAAAGGCCAGGGCGCTTACAGCCATGGCAATGATATAGCAGTTGCCTCTGGATACCAGCAGGGTCATGCGGAACACATGCCTGGAATAAAGCGTATAGAACATCACCCCTGCATTCAGCACCCCTGACAGGATATCAATGGGAAATCCATTGAACAGAGGCACGGCCATATTGCCTGCAAACAGCAGGAGTATGCCTGACAGCAGCGGAACCACCTTGGCCTTCAGGGCCCTGTTTTTCCGGCTGCTCCATATGATGGCGGCCGTATGTATGATTACCAGGAAACAGAGTCCGTACATAATGCTGGCACGCCAGTCCATATGATAGACAAACACGGCGCCGGCTCCACTCCACTCAATGGCAGGCGGCTGGACCAGGTTTCCTGTCCATATATTATAGAGATTCACCAGAAGGATGAGCACCAGCCATATTTTATGGGAGCTTTTTGCCTTATGGCCGCAGAAATCCCTGATAAAGCAGAAAAACGCACATGGCACCAAGCTGATTCCTGCCAGCGAAACATAAAACCACAGCTCATAGGACGGCCAGGCCCGAAGTCTCATCAAAAGGGAACCGCCGGTCCACAGAATCATGGCGCCCAGCACAGCGATAAAATCACGAATCAGCCGTGATTTCTTAGCCGACATAAAAGCCAGCATAAGAAAGGTATAGAAATATAAAGCTGTTATGGATATAAAAACATAGCTTCTCATACAATCAGTATCTCCTAATATCTCCTGTGCCCGTCAAAAGCCGCCTGCATCTTTATCATTTCCTGTATATCGTGGATGGACGGGTTGATATGCCGCAGTGTCTTTCCTGTCTTTTCCCGATAGGAGGCAAAGGTGCCGCACCGCAGAACCGTTATCTCCAGCGGGTCCATACCCAGTATCCGTTTCAAATCATGGTAATCCTGGTCCACGTATTTAAAATAAATGGTCAGGTGTTCCTTCAGAAGTTCCCTGCTTACGGCCCGGTTCACCACGCAGCCCGGCGCCAGTTCCACGTACATATGGAGGTATGGCCTCCCTCTGTCCTCAGTAAACTCCTTAAGAGCCGCCCAGTCTGTCACATCAATTCCGGAAAGGCTGATAACATTCTTAATGGAATTTTCCGAAATCCTTGTAAAACCGGCGATATCAATAATATCCGGTACCCGGTCGATGTACTCAAACCTGGGAATCCGTGTCTCATCCTCCTTGCTGGTAAGTCCCAGACAGCGGTAAACATCCCCTACCCGGTACCGGGCAAACGCCCCGCCTTTCAGCACGGTAAGGACAATTTCATACACCTCTCCGGCTGCCACCTCATCCATACATATGGTCCTGGGAACATAGGAGGGATCATCCAGATTCTTGTACATTTCCGTTTCCGGTATAAATTCATAAAAGCATGCATCCGGAAAAAAGTACAGTCCATTGCGGTTCCATGTCTCTGTCCCGATAAAACTGGGCTCTGTCCCCGCAAACACCTCCACAGGCCTGATGCCCCACAGTTCCTCCAGGTCATCTTTATAGCAGCGGTTATCTGTTCCGGCGCACAGAAATCCCTTCAGCCTGAACAGGTCCTTGGGCATCAGTCCCCGTCCTTCCTTTTCACACTGTTTCTTAGCCTTAAGATACCGCAGAGTCATGGAGGGGGGCATGGTGAACAGCTTTTTAAGGAAAGACCCGCCCTTCTTACCGCCCTCGGACAGGCTGGCAATACTCATGCTCACAAAATAAGCCACGCTGCCCATGCCAAAGAAGAAATCAATGCCCTTTCCCAACCCCATCTTGAATCCCTTCTTATTCCGCTCGGAAAAGGTCATGTTTACGGCCTCGTCCACCGGAGGAAGAAACTCTATATGGAGCTCGTCCGACAATCCCAGGGGAATCAGGCCCGTGATATAGGGCAAAGGCGCCAGGCCATACAAAAATGTATCTCCGATTCCAATGTCAAAACTTCCCCTTCCCTTGCTGGTAGCCATCATCAGGCAGGTCAGGATATTATTTTTATAGGTCTTCAGCATGCCGCTGGTGTAGGGCGCCACCTTGATGGGATGCTTGCCGCCCTCCCAGGTGGTCTGTATCCATATAATGGGTTTATCTGGAAGCATGTCCTCCTTCTTAAGGAGAAGAACATCCGCATAATCCTCATAGGCCGTCAACGGCACCATGGCCCTAAACTCCTCTATATTCTCCGGCCTCTTATCCTTTAGAATTTTCTTTCCAAGAGGGCTGGCGCACCAGAGTCCCATCTGCTCCTCCAAAAGCCTTCTCTGGATTTTCATATAAGACGCCATGTCCAGGTCCAGAAATCCGCAGTATTCCTGCCATATCCTGTCATACTCCTGATTGGTCAGCTTTTCCTCAAATGTCATTCCGGTTCACCGCCTTTTCCACAGTCTGGGTAATAAAAATGGTACCTGCTCCCGGTACTCCCTGTAGTCAGAAAATTCCTCTACAAATATAAGCCTGTCCTGATACCAGGCATACAAAAGGTTCAGAAAAGAAAGACAAAGGCTGAGCATCACCCGGTTCATATTCCCGGTGGACAGGCCCACGCAGAAAAAGCAGCCAAAAAACCACCAGATGCCTGGATGACGGCACCAGCCATACATACCTGAGCGGCAGACCTTGTGCCGATCCGCCTCCTGACAATACGTATTGTCAAAGGGCAATGCAAAATACAGCGTATAAACCAGTATGGCCAGAAAAATTGCGCCCGGAAGGAGCCAGGCTGACTGTACCTTAAACCCTGATGAGATACAGGCATATACCATCCTTCCTCCCACCACAGCCAGCAGCAGGTTTCCTGCTGCAAAAAGGGGTACAAACCACCTTTTCTTCAAAAAAACACGATTCCAGTCATACAGGAAAAACATCCCAAAGGCTCCTAATCCAAAGCCCCAATCCAACATCTATATCCCCCCTTCCCAACATATAAAAAGGAGTCCGCTCTCTTCATGATTCCAGACTCCCAACCGTATCTAAAATAAATCCTCCCATCTGTTCTCAACCCTTGGGAAATTATGTAAAGTATCATGTAAATAGTAACTATTTGCCGAATAGTATAAATTCTATCATAAATATGCCGAAAAAGGAAGGGATTTGTGCAGGTATTATTTATCTTTTCTTATAAATAATTAGGTTATTTTGTAATCATGCTAAATTTATTGTTTTTTAGATACAATTATTCTCCCCTCGCCTGTTTAAGGATACTCTGCCAGGATGATGATTGATATGGACAATTACAAGGATAAATGGATAAGTTGGATTGTGGCGCCAATGTTCCTATGGCTGCGGCAAAAAAAGAGACAGCACAGGCTGTCCCTCAAAATTCTTACCACATAAAATTTCTATCCTTTAGAATTCCTATCCCTTAAAATTCCTACCCCTTAAAATTCCTATCCCTTAAAATCCATTTCCGTTGTAAATTCCTTGCCGCAATACGGACAGGTGACACGAACCACAGGTCCTTCTAATCCGTTTAGGGTTTCGTACATCTCCTGTAAGAATTTCAAATCAGAAGCAAACAACTTTTCTATTGTTTCAACCGTTACCAGCGGAAGACTGCCCAGTTTTATGATAACATGGGATAATATAATAATTGCCGCATAATCCGGGTTCTGCATTACCCTTGGGTCCCTCATTGCCCTTATTTCGTCCATTGCTGTTGCCAGGCGCATAATCCCGTTCTTATGAAAATTTCCTTCCTCATCCATATACCCTTTCGGCAAAGTGAATTCGTATTGTGTCTGCAGCATAATCTCTCCTCTCCTTACATGTTAATATTTAAAATATACTAATACTTCCAATATAAACCATGGGGAATAAAAGAAAAAAGCCTGGTAAACACCAGGCTCTCCACAAGCTGCTGACGGGAATCGGACCCGTGACCTCCGCACTACCAATGCGACGCTCTACCGACTGAGCCACAGCAGCTTATTCTGTTTTGGTACGCTCTCGCGAACCTTGTATATATTATCATGGCCGCATGGTTTTGTCAACAATAATTTTCAAATTTTTTAAACAATTCACCAACGGCTCTTTCTTACCTTCTCTTTCTTACCTTCTATCCCCGCCCGCGCAAACCGCTGCTCCCGCAAGCCTCCCCGGCAATCGTGAGCAGCAGTCTGTGCGACGGCTTCCCAAAAGATTCTAAAAACCGAATCCTCAATCAACTCTTTTCCAAATATCAGAAAATACCGTCATACCCTTCCCGCAGCGTATCACAGGAGCGGCCCAGCTTCTCCAGCTCCTCCGGTGTCAGGGACAGGGGCAGGACCCTCTGTACACCGTTCTGGTTGATAATACAGGGAACGCCGGCAAATACGTCCATCTGACCGTACTCTCCCCGCAGCATGGCGGATACGGTAAGTACGCTGTGCTCATCCCCCAGAATGGCCTTGGTTATTCTGGTAAGGGCCATGCCAATGCCATAATAAGTGGCACTCTTGGCCTCTATGATTTTGTAAGCGGCCGTGCGGACCTCTTCCTCGATTTCATCAAACCGCTGCCGGCATACCGCTTCCCCGTTTTCCCCGCACAGTTCCAGTATGGGCTTGGTGGCCAGCAGCGCCTGGCTCCACGGCACAAACTCACTGTCTCCATGCTCTCCCATGACATAGGCATGGACATTTCTGGGATCCGCCTTCAGATAATCGCCTAACAGGTATCTGAGCCTGGCTGTGTCCAGGGCTGTTCCTGTTCCCAGTACCCGTCTCGGATTAAAGCCTGACAGGGTACAGGTTATCCTGGTCATGATATCAACCGGATTAGTTGCCACCAGAAACAGGCCGTTAAAGCCCGATGAGGTAACCGGCTCAATGATGGAGCGGAACACCTCAGCATTCCTTTTCAGAAGATCCAGCCGGGTTTCACCCTGTTTCTGGGCCACGCCGGCACATATGACCACAATATCCGCGTCACTGCAGTCGTCGTACTCCCCTGCATATATTGTCATGCTGGAATTGGCAAATGCCAGGCCATGGTTTAAATCCATCGCCTCCCCCTCGGCCCTCTTTTTATTTACATCAATGAGCACCAGCTCATCACACACCGATTGATTCAGAAGACAATAGGCATAGCTCATGCCCACCATTCCAGTTCCTACGATTACCACTTTCCTCTTATCTGCTCTCACGTGCTGCTCCTTTCCCACCGTCCCGGTCTGCTGTTCATAACCTTAGTATATCTGGAAAACCTGCGTCTTATTCCGGCAGGATTCCCCGTTGGTTTTTCCAGAACCTCCGGCAGGTCCGGCGGCTACCTGGCCAGTTTCTTTTCCATGAGCTCGCTGTTGCTGCTGTAAGCTATCGCATTTTCACGTGAAATCACTCCGTCACGGTATAATTTAATAAGGCTGTTGTCCATGGATATCATGCCTTCCTCCTGGGAGGTGGCAATGATTCCGTCTATCTGGTGAATCTTGGATTCCCGTATCATATTACGGATTGCATTGTTTAAAAACATAATTTCAAAGGCAGGCTGCACCCCGCCGTCCACAGTAGGTATGAGCTGCTGGGATATAACCGCATCCAGCACCATGGCCAGCTGGGTCCTTATCTGCTGCTGCTGGTTTGGCGGAAATGCATCAATCACACGGTCAATGGTATTGGCTGCTCCCACAGTATGAAGGGTGGAGAGAATCAGGTGCCCTGTCTCCGCTGCTGTCATGGCTATACTGATCGTCTCATAATCTCTCATTTCACCTAACAGGATAACATCCGGCGCCTGGCGCAGGGATGCCCTCAGGCCTGTGACATAGCTGTCCGTATCCGTAACAATCTCCCTCTGGGTCACCACGCTCTGTTTATGCCTGTGCAGGTATTCGATGGGGTCCTCCAGTGTGATGACATGGGCGTTTCTGGTGCTGTTGATTTCGTCAATAATACAGGCCAGGGTTGTGCTTTTACCGCTGCCTGCGGGTCCGGTCACCAGGACCATTCCCTTGGTAAGCCTGGATACGCCGATGATGCTGTCCGGCAGATGGAGCTGTCCGGCATCCGGCAGTTCAAAACGCACCACCCGGATGATTCCTGCCAGGGAGCCCCTCTGGCGGAACACACTGGCCCTGAAACGCGATACCCCCGGTATGGCAAAGGAAAAATCATCATCTCCATGGGACTGGACCTTATCCATGCCCCGGTTCTTTGCCAGGCCGTATATCTCGGTAATCATCTTGTCCATCTCATCGGGCATGATCCGGTTGTCACCCTGATAGATAATCCGGCCGCCAATCTTATAGGAGAAGGGCATGCCTGGTATAAGAAATATGTCAGCCGCATTCTTCTCCACGGCCGATGTAAGCAATTCCATCACATTCATCTGTTTTGCTCCTTTTGCCTCTGTTTTATTCCTGGGATGGGGCTGCTCCGCCCCACACAGGCATAGAATTATCTATTTCATACTCATCACTGGCATATACATACCATGATTTTATATCGTAATGCTTTTCCCCGCACATGAGAACCAGCTCAATGCGCAGGGACTGTCCCCTGTCCATGGGAATGTCCGTGGAAATAAGTCCGGTTTCCCTGTCGTAAAGCTCTCCCAGCCTGTCCTTGATATCCAGGCTGCACTGGGTGGAATCCTTTCCCTCCCCCATTTCCTCTGTCAGGACCTGGTCCACTTCTTTAAGCCACTGCTGCCCCCTGCTGTCCGCCTCATAATAGGCCCGGACCGCCTCCCCATTGCGCCCGGCCAGCTTTAAATCGCCCTGGGCGCTGCTTAAGGACAGCAGTCCAAAGGTTGCCATGCACAGAACGATGAAAATAAGAATCAGGGACGACGCCCCTATATTCACTTTATTCCTGGATGCCTCTCCTGCCATCTGTCTTTCCTTTCCGTGTTTCATTTTCCCCAAATCCGGCGGTACACAGCTTTAGGAGCCGGCATAGGTCTCTGTCTGCAGCCGGTACAGCATCTTTCCCTTATTGGCCCCTCTGCCGTAGCGCATGATAAGTATGTCCGCCCGCTCCATCTTATCCACTGTTCCGGTGTATATAACCCCCAAAAAGGCGGGCTCACTGTCAGGTTCGGTTTCCTCCCAGCTGCTGTTCCAGTACATGGTATGAATTCCTTCGTAGCCTTCGCTCTGTACCAGCTCCTGGTTCCACTGAACCTGTTCCTGGTTTCCCCCATCGGCATCTGCCAGATGTTCCCATATGTTTCGGTCCGGCAGCATCTCTGACCATCGCAGAGCCTGCCCCGCCTTAAGCTCTTCTGCCAGGCTCTGCGCCTTAAGCACCGCCTGATTTATGTCCCGGGCGTCTTTGCTTATGTTGTCAGCCTTCACAAACACCAGAACACAGATACTGGCGCAGATGATGAAAAACCCCACCACCACCAGCATTTCCATTAAAAATGGCCCTGAACCGGACCCGCTTTTTCTATTCATCCGTCTCAAGTCCTCCGCTCCGCAGAGAAAGCTCCAGGCTTCCGCCGCCCTCTCCCACGGTCTCTATACGCAGCAGTCTGCCGTCCTTAGAAAGCTTCAGGCCCTGGCATTCTAAAATCTCCAGACCGTCCGCAAGCCCCAGACCGCTGGATGTGTCTGTAAACAGCTCCCGGATGCTTCCATCGTCCCAGTAAATCCATGTGACGTATTCTGAATCCCCTATCTCCTGTTTCATCTCCAGCACCTGGATTCCATCCACATCCGCCACATTTACCATCCCGGCCCGGTCGCCCTGGCGCACCTTGTTGGCAATGTAGCTGAGGGCTGTGTTGCCTGTATAATTGGCATCGCTGCGCACATTGATATTTTCATATACCCGGCTGCCAATCAGCACTGTGAAAAGGGCACACAGCACAAATACCAGAAACAACAGCATGGTAAAAAGCACGCTAACGGCATTTCCCTTCTTGTCTGTTTTCCGATTCATAACTGTATGCCCCCTACTCGTCTATGGGTATGATGGTAATTTCCGGCATCACATTGGACGCGAAACCATCGTAAAACACATTGTATTTCTTTCTGTTAATCTGGACCGCGTAATTCTCCTCCAGATATTCCACGCTGGGCGGATAACGGCCCTCAATGGCATAGCACTGGACCGAAGCCCTTGCCACTGCCTTCCTGAGAGTCTCCTCCTCCCTTGCGCCTGTCCTGCCCGAAAAATTCAGCACAGCGGCAGCAAATAATGCCACCATGGCCGCCATGGCTGCCAGGGACAGTATGTAACCCAGTGCCTGGCTCTTCTCTTTTTTCTCAGACTTAACCTTCATTTACTGCCTCCTAACTGTTATCCGATAGCGGACAATACGCCCACCAGAGGAAGCATGACGGACAAAAGGACAAGTCCCACTGATACAGCCAGGACTGCCACAATGGTCGGTTCAAACCTGGCTATCATATCGTCAATGGCTGTATCAGCCATCTCCTCATAATCCTGGGATATCTCATCCATAACGCTGTCCAGATGGCCGCTTCTGGTTCCCACCTTAATCATCTGTACATAAAAACCGGAAAACAGGCCGGTATCCTTCATGGCCTGGTAGTAGCTCTCGCCCATCTGAAGCTGTTCCGAGCATTTCCCGATGCGGACTGCCACGCTTTCATTCTCAACCAGCTCCTTTGCAAGGTCCATACCCTTTTCCAGCTCCATACCGCTCTTTAAGGTCAGGGCCAGCACAGCGGTAAACCGCCGGTTGGCCACTGCCAGGGCAATCTTGCTGCGTCCCTTTACAAAATTCACAAAGCGCTCCACCAGGGCAAAGCGTTTGCCGAATTTGGAGGCTGTCCAGATCCCGCACAATGCCAGGGCCAGCACAGCCCCCGCAATAAGGGCTGCGCCGCTTAACCAGCCTCCCAGCCTCATGGCCGAGGCTGCCACAGGCGGCATTTGGGCCCCCAGCTGCTCATATACCTTGTTAAACACAGGCATGACCTTGGAAAACAGCACAAAGAGGACCACCAAAAGCATTACCACCATCATCACAGGATATGTGACCGCATTCTTTATGGCCCGCAAGAGCCGGTATTCCTTCTCATAGTAATCGGACAGCGATTTCATCATCTGGTCCATGGTTCCTGTCTGCTGTCCCAGCTTGGCCATACGCACCACATAAGCCGGGAATACACCCGTATCCTCCATAACCTTGAAGAAGGGGTCTCCCAGCTCCACACCCTCAGCCATGTACAAAAGCATATCCTTCTCGCCCTGCGAGGCTGCATCCTCAGCCATAATAGCCAGCCCTTCCTCTAACGGAACAGCTGCTTCCAGCAGCAGAGATATCTGCAGGCAGAACGCCGACAGCTCCTCATAGGAATACCGGTAATAAGCCTCTCCCTTTTTCGCCATCTCTTTTGCCTCCCCTTAATAGCTGTATTTTGCCCTGTAGTTAGAGCCGTTTCCAATGTACTGCATGATTTCCTGGCTCTGACCGCTGGAGGACGCAAAGGTGGGGTCCATCAGTTTCCAGCTGTTGCCGTCAAAATAGATGATATTATCCACCCATCCCTGGCCTTCCAGATATACATTAATCCAAGCGTGATACAGATTCCCCGTATAGCCCACCACCAGCTTGGTGGGAATGTCCTGGGACCTGAGCATGGCTGTCATAAGGGCAGCGTAGTCAAAACAGATTCCCTTTTTCTGCGCCAGAACCACATCCACATTGGGCAGATAGCCGGACTGGACCGAACTTGCCTTGGCCGTATCATAGGTGACATTGTTGATTACATAGTTATATACGTTTGACACCACTCCCAACTGGTCTGTTGCGCTGGCAGCCACGGATGCGCCAGTCTGCACCGCTGCGCTGGCAGCGTTGAAGTTCACATACTGGTTGGGGTACAGGAATGGTCCGAACTGATTGGTTATGGTGGCATTTACATTCTGGCTGAAGGCCTGGGAATACTGGTTTCCCTGGATATTTTCAAACACCTTCACCGAGTAGCTGCCGCTGCCCTCAGACAGAGGGAACACCTCGTATACGCCGCTGCTGCTCAAATCATATGTATATGTCTCGGAACCGCTTTTTGTAATCTGAACCTTAATCTTGCCCACGCTTCCCGTGTACTTTACCATAATATAACCCTCCGACACATTGGATGCGTCCAGGGTAGCCTTCTCATTGCTGTATGTAGTGACCCCGGAAGCAATGGGAGTCAGTACATGACTTCCGGCAGGCTTTGTGTAGGCCAGGGCCGTCACCGGTACCTGGATACTGCTGACGGCAAAAAAAGCCGCTGCCGCTGCCGCTGCAAGCTTTACAACAGGTTTATATGCTGTCTTCATATCGTTATCACTCCTTTATCTCTAAAAGGACTACATCTCCAGGCGCTGCCTTACAATCTCATAGGCCAGCACGCCTGCCGCAACCGATGCGTTCAGGGAATCAATATCCCCCTTCATGGGAATGGACGCAACCATATCACAGTGCTCGCGCACCAGCTTTCCGACCCCTTCCCCTTCATTTCCCACCACCAGTCCGATGGAACCCTTCAGGTTCATCTTATACATAAGCTCTCCGCCCATATCGGCGCAGACAAACCACATGCCCTTTTTCTTCAAATCTTCCATGGTGGCCGTCAGATTTGTGACCTTGGCTACCGGCGTATAGTTTAAGGCTCCTGCCGATGTCTTTGCCACGGTGGCTGTCAGTCCCACGGCACGGCGTTTGGGAATAATGACGCCGTGGGCCCCTGCCAGGTTGGCTGTACGGATGATGGCTCCCAGGTTGTGGGGATCCTCTATGCCGTCTAACAGTATGAGGAAGGGCGGCTCTCCCTTTTCCTCTGCCGCCTTCAGCATATCCTCCACCTCTGCGTACTCATAGGCAGCAGCATAGGCAATAACGCCCTGATGCTTTCCTGTCTCGGATATCTGGTCCAGCCTCTCCTTCGGCACATAATTAATGATGGTATCATATTTCCTGGCTTCTCTCAGGATAGTGCGCACCGGACCGTCCTGACAGCCGTCCAGGACAAACAGCTTGTCGATGGTCTTGCCGGACCGGAATGCCTCCAGCACGGCATTGCGCCCCTCTATGGTAAGTTCTTCGTATCTCATGTCTTATCTCCTTCCGGGTCCGGCATCCTGCCCAGCTTCTCAAGTCCCTGGCTTATCAGATATACCAGCCTGTTGTATTCCTGCCTCAGGAACAGCCACCCTACCAGGGCTTCCATTCCTGTGGCCATGCGGTAATCAATGACAGAAGCGTTCTTGGCTGATGTGGCTGATTTTGCATTGCGCCCCCGCTTGAACACGGCATGTTCCTCCTGGGTAAGCATGTCCTCGATGGCCTTTATAAGCTCTGCCTGTGTCCCGGCCTTTACAAGCTCCGAGCTCTGCTTATGCATTTTATTCACCTGCATGCTGCCCCGGTTTATCACCTTTGTGCGTATGATAACCTCATACACCGAATCTCCAATATAGGCCAGAACCAGTGGAGAGTAAGAATTCTCATCCACTGGTTCAAGCCTCATGCACTGTCTATAATATGTGAGAAATTCCTGAATGGTTACGCTCTCTTCCACTTTACACCCTCTCTGGTATCCTCTAATACAATTCCCATATCCAGAAGCTTTCCGCGGATTTCATCCGCCAGCGCAAAATTCTTATCTTTCCTGGCCTGCTGTCTGGCTTCAATCATCTCTTCGATCTCGCTGTCCAGCACTTCTTCCTTTTTCTCCGTGATAATGCCCAGTACATCGCACAGTTCTTCTATCATTGTCTTCATATAAGATACGAATTCCCTGGTGCCGGATTCATCAGCAGTGGTATTTGCCAGCTTTACCAGTTCAAATATGGCTGAAATAGCGTCCGCGGTGTTGAAGTCATCATCCATGGCCTCCTCATACTTGCCCCGCAGCTTATCTGCCTCTTCCATAGTTGCCTGCTCCCCGGCAGTCCTTGGGCTGTGGGAAGCCTTTGCCTCCAGATCCCTTAACTTCTCCACACAGGTCAGGATACGCTCCAGGCCGTTCTTGGAAGCCTCCATCAGGTCGGCGCTGAAGTTAAGGGGGCTGCGGTAATGGGCGCTGAGCATGAAGAAGCGCAGTACCTGCAGGTCGTATTTTTCACTGATTTCCCTTACTGTAAAGAAATTTCCCAGGGATTTGGACATTTTCTTATTATCAATATTAAGGAATGCGTTGTGCATCCAGTATGTGGCAAAGTTCTTGTCGTTGGCGCACTCACTCTGGGCAATCTCGTTCTCATGGTGAGGGAATATCAGGTCCTCGCCGCCGGCATGAATATCAATCTGCTCGCCCAGGTAGCGTTTGGACATAACGGAGCACTCAATATGCCAGCCCGGACGTCCGTCGCACCACGGCGACTCCCAGAAAGGCTCCCCTTCCTTTTTAGGCTTCCAGAGCACGAAATCATTGGGGTCTTCCTTGCCTTCCTCACCGGTGACCTTGATTTCACGGAATCCTGACTGAAGCTCATCCAGGTTCTTATGGGACAGCTTTCCGTATTCCTTAAAGGAACCTGTCCTGAAGTACACGGTCCCGTCCCCGGCCACATAGGCGTGGTTCTTGTCGATAAGGGTCTGTATCATCTCCAGCATGCCGCAGATTTCCTGGGTTGCCTGAGGATGGACCGTGGCAGGCTTTACATTCATGGCTGCCATGTCCTTTTTGCACTCCTCAATGTACCGGCGGGACACAGTGTCAGCGTCCACACCTTCCTCAATTGCCTTTTTTATGATTTTGTCATCCACATCCGTGAAATTGGACACATAGCGCACGTCGTAACCCTTATACTCAAAATACCTGCGTACCGTGTCAAATACAATCATGGGCCTGGCGTTTCCTATATGGATGAAATTATACACCGTAGGGCCGCAGACGTACATCTTGACCTCCCCCGGGGTCAGCGGAACGAATTCCTCTTTTTTTCTGCTCAGTGTGTTAAATATCTTCATACTCTTATTCTCCTCAAATGAATCTCTTGCGGCATGTCTGGAACATACCCGGTCAGCTGTGTCAGAACGTGTTTAATCCCGTCTTATTCTTCCTTCGCCCGGCTGCAGCCAGGACAGCCTCCACAGCCGCCTTCCATTATCTTACTATCATAGCAGTAATCTGCTGTTTCCGTCAATAAGGTAATTGCCTGAGAAGAGATTCCTTCCCCGGTTCCTGTAAATCCAAGCCCTTCCTCAGTAGTGGCCTTGACGCTTACCCTGGACACGTCCAGATGGAGGGCGTCTGCTATGTTTGCCGCCATCTGCGGCCTGTATTGAGCCAGCTTGGGACGCTGGGCTATGATGGTGGCGTCTATATTCTCAACCACGTACCCTTCCCCGTCCAGAAGTTCTCCTACCTTCTTTAACAGTTCTATGCTGGAAATACCTTTATATGCCGGATCCGTGTCCGGGAAATGCTGTCCGATGTCTCCCAGGGCAGCCGCCCCCAACAGGGCGTCCATCACCGCGTGGACCAGAACGTCCGCGTCGGAATGGCCTAAGAGGCCTTTTTCATATGGGATATTGACGCCGCCTAAGATTAGGTCCCGGCCTTGTACTAATTTGTGAACATCGTATCCTTGTCCGATTCTCATTGTGTCTCCTTTTTTACTGCGTCTGCGCTACTCCGCCATGCACACCGTGACTGCGCTGCGCTCATTGCCCGCATCATATCATCATCCTTACCTTCCTGGCTATGCAGCTGGCTTGGATGTCGGTCTGAAAGCCGCAGCTTTCTCCGTCCGCATGGACGGGCAGGGCTGCTTCCGTGTGGATGGATACTTCCCTGCACTCGTAGGTTCTGACACCTTTGGGCCGGCGCCTTCCTATGAGGGCTGACAGCAGGACGGGTATCAGCTTTGTCCTGGTGCCGTGGCTCATGACGCAGATGTTTAATTTTCCGTCGCTTCCGTCTGCCCTGGGGGCAAAGAGGAAGCCGCCGCCCTCTGAGGGCTGTATGTGACAGGATATGAAAAGAATGTTGTTGAACTCCACCTTTTTTACCCCGTCCAGTAAAATGTACCCTTTGCAGGATTTACATTTAAAAAACTGGTGTATACCTATGAGTATATAAGAAAGTTTCCCCATACCCAAACGATTTAAACGCTGGCGGCATCTGGAAGACAGGGCATCCTGACAGACTGCCGCGTCAAATCCGATTCCGGCGCTGACCAGAAACCGGCGGTGGGATACCTCCTGGTTTCCATAGGTAAGGACTCCGTAATCAATCATGGTGAAATGCCGGGGGGCCAGCTGTTTCTTAAGACACTTTATGGTGCGTCCGGGCATGCGGAGACTCCTGGCCAGGTCGTTGCCGGAGCCGGCCGGGATGTAGCCCAGACTTAAAGGCCCATGGAAAGACACACCGTCCAGAACCTCATTCATGGTTCCGTCCCCGCCCACGGCGATGATATATCTTGGCTCATCATGGCTGTCTGTCAGACGCCTTGCCGCGGTTCTTGCGTCCCCAATGCCTTCTGTCAGGAAAACTTCGTATTCAATATTATGACTGTCCATATAACGGGCTATGGCTTTCCAGATTTTAAGACCCTTGCCGGAGCCTGCTTTGGGATTTACAATGAAGTTATACATGAAGGATTCAGGTCGTCCTTTCTAATATTTTACTCTGCCTTAAATTATAGCATAATACCCTATAAAACACTAAGAAAATTTCTATAAAAAAAGTTGTAAAAAAAGTCTTGACAATTACCACAATTTATCATATACTGTACAGGCAGTCGCGAGTGAGACACAAACGACGGCAGGATATGGGGTCTTAGCTCAGCTGGGAGAGCATCTGCCTTACAAGCAGAGGGTCACAGGTTCGAGCCCTGTAGGCCCCACTATCTACCAAATTAAATATGGCGGAATAGCTCAGTTGGCTAGAGCACACGGTTCATACCCGTGGTGTCGAGAGTTCAAGTCTCCCTTCCGCTACTTGAGAAGCTTTGGATTGTCAAGGCTTCTTTTATTTTGTCGCCGGGTATTTGCCTGCCAGGGCGTTTTATCCGTCTGAAATCTGCCAGGGAGGACACAAGCATCATGGAAAAGGAACAAATCTTTCAAAGAAACGCAGGATTTCTCGCGTTTTTTCTAAGCGGCATATGCGCCATCAGCAGCGGTGTGGTCGTAAGCATGCTTCAGGAGACCTACGGCTTTGCATACGGGATGACAGGGACACTGCTGTCCCTTATGAGCATAGGTAATCTGCTGGCAGGTTTTGCTTCCGGCATGCTGCCTGCGAAAATCGGAACCAAGAAAACAGTGGTGCTCCTGACAGCAGGCTATGGAGCCGGATATCTGATCATGGGATTTTCCGGATGGATGCTGGTTCTCATGCTGGGCTTTTTCCTGGTTGGCGTTGCCAAAGGAAGCACCATCAACACCTGCACCATCCTGGTGGCTGATAACTCCGGCGATCGTACAAAGGGCATGAACATCATGCACAGCTGCTATGCCCTGGGCGCGCTTTTGTGCCCTTTCTTCATCGGCGCGGCCATGAAGGCAGGAAATGCCATTCCCATGCTGGTGTTAGCTGCCTGCGGTCTCCTGCTGTGGCTGACCTTCTGTGTGACTCCCGCCGAAACAAAGGCCATGAAAAAGGACAGGAACATAGATAAAAGCTTTCTTAAAAGCAGAAAATTCTGGATGCTCACCGGTCTCCTGTTCTGCCAGAACGCGGCGGAAACCAGCGTAACCGGCTGGATGGTTACATATTTCAAGGGAAACGGCATCATATCAGGAGCTCTCAGTCCCTACACCGTGACCGTGATGTGGGGTGCCACCCTGATTGCCCGCCTGCTCATAGCATTTGTTATTCCTGTCAAAAACAGCTATTCTGCCATGATTAAGATGGGCATTGGCTGCATCATCTTCTATCTTGGCCTGATGATGGCCGGTACCCAGACCGCTGCCATTCTGCTGCTGTTCGCCTTTGCATTTGCCATGGCCGGCATGAATCCCACTGCCGTGGCCAGCGCAGGACGTATGACCAGCGCGGCCAGCATGGGAATTATGCTTCCGGCTGCCAGCAGCGGCGCTATCATCATGCCCTGGATTATCGGCATGGTGGCTGAACATGCAGGCATTGAAATCGGAATGGCTTCCAATATCATTCCCTGCGCAGGCATGCTTTTATTCAGCGTGGCAGTAAAACGTCTGAAAGAATAGGAGCCGTGAAGCCATGCTCTACGATAAGGATATACGGGAGCCTCTCTTTGATTTTCTGGAGGGGATGTACGGAAAAATACGTATTCTGGAAGAAAAACAGATGGGAAAATCCAGGGCGGATATCGTCATGGTCCTGCCGGACCTAGTGGCGGGAATCGAAATCAAAAGCGATGCCGACACCTATGTCCGTCTGAAACGCCAGGTAAAAGACTATGACCAGTTTTATGACAGAAATTATGTGGCGGCCGGCTCCAGCCATGCCCTGCACATCGAAGAACATGTCCCTGAATGGTGGGGAATCATCACCGTGGAGCAGGTGGACGGACAGGCGGACTTTTATCTTCTCAGGGAGGCCAGGCCAAATCCCGGGGTAAATCTCAGGAAAAAGCTCAGCATACTCTGGCGGCCGGAGCTGGCCCATATCCAGGAATTGAATGATATGCCTAAATATAAGGAAAAGAGCAAGCAATTCGTCATTGATAAAATCGCAGAAAAGATACCCGGGGATATACTGTCAAAGCAGATAAGCGATACCCTGTTTGAACGGGATTATAATGAAATCGAACATGTGATACAGGAATTTAAAAAGACCCGGACCGCTGGCACCAGGAAACGGCGCGCCGGGCGCACCCGAAAAGGCAGACGTTCATGATACGCCTGCCTTTTCCTAATCCGCATTATATTGGTCTATATTACCTGTTCCGCTTTTCTATTCCGCCTTACCATCCAGATAATCCAGTATCTCCTGGGCATTGGTATCCGGCTTTGCTTTTTCAAACACCTTCTCGATGACGCCATTCTCATCTATTACATAGGTGCTTCTCACCACTCCCATGGAAACCTTGCCGTAAAGCTTTTTCTCCTTCCACACATCGTATGCCTGGATGGCAGTAAGCTCCGGGTCGGACAGAAGAATGAAGGGAAGCTCATGCTTGGCGGCGAAGTTGGCGTGGGACTTCTCACTGTCCCTGCTGACGCCGATTACCTCCACGTTCCTCTGTTTAAATCCAATGTACGCGCCTGCAAAGGCACATGCCTCCCTGGTGCATCCGGGCGTGTTATCCTTTGGATAGAAATACAATACCACCTTCCGGCCAAGAAAAGAAGACAGGCTCACTTCCTTTCCGTCCTTATCTTTTAATGTGAAATCCGGTGCCTTTATCCCTGCACTTAACATGTCTCATTTCCTCCTTACGCAATCTGCCGGATTCTTTGAACGCGAGCCGGCCTATGAGATTATATTATTGCAGGTCTCTGTGCTTGTCAAGGTCTCCTCTAACGCATTATGATTTCCTTGAATCTGCGGACAAATTCCTCAGCCTTTATATCCTTTGCACACTGCACATTCTGTCTGCTGTTTCCCACTCCTATCTTCCATGTATTAAAGGTGGTGCCTCTGGTATGCTGTCCGTGAAGCTCCACATGAATGTCTTCCCCCTGATAGGTTATGATGTCTTTATCGTACACCGCAAAAACAGCCATGGGGTCGTGCAGGAAGGTGTGGCGTCCCCGGTTCTCGTAATAGCATGTGAGCAGGTCTGCCAGCAGCTCCACTTCCGGTTTTTTGCTGTTTCGGAACATGGTTACCAATTGGTCATTCACCTGGCATCTGGTGGTCACATCCAGTCCTATGGCCCGGATGGGTACACCGGAGGAATAGACGATATGGGCTGCTTCAGGGTCGCAGAGAATGTTCCACTCATTGTAATGCATATAGTATGCGCCGCCCATCATCACGATTTCCTTGATTTTCCCCTTAACCTCCGGGTGCTTGCAAAGCAGGACCCCCACATTGGTCAGCGGGCCTATGGTGACCAGGGTTATGTCCCCCTGCGACGCAGCCAGGCTCCTGCGCAGATATTCCACCCCATCCATGTCCTTCCGGTACTCCAGCTCTTCCATTCCTGCCAGAAGCTGTATGGGCACCGTCTCCACATCCGCCTCTGCCACCAGCGGATGCCCTATCCCTGCGTACACCGGTATGTCGGTCCTGCCCATGAGCTGCAGAAGCCTTACCGCAATCTGCGCCCTGGCCGCCGTGTTCCGAAATACTGTGGTGATACCCATAACCTCCAGCTCTTCCGATTTAAGGGCCAGACAGATAGCCAGGGCGTCATCTGCATCGTCTCCTATATCCGTGTCAATGATTATCTTAATCTTATCCATATTCTTCTCCTTTTTCATAACAGTTCACACAGCGCCTATTCTTTACAATCGTTTTATTCCTTCATACCCGATGTACTGATTCCCATTTTATAATATTTCTGCAGCGGGAAGAAGAACATTAACGGCAGCACCGTGGTGACCACGGAAGCTGCAAATATCTCCCCCCACAGAGTTCCGTTTTCCTGCTGGAATACAGACAGGGCCACCTGTACAACCCGCACCTCCGGGGCATTGGCAGCAATCAGAGGCCATACAAAGGACTGCCATTGATAGAAAAATATAAGCAGGCCCGCGCTCACCATAATCGGCTTGGTCAATGGAATATAGATTTTCGTAAACACAGCCAGCCAGCTGGCTCCGTCTATCCGGGCCGACTCAGCCAGGCTGTCCGGTATTTCCTCAAATGCATTTTTAAATAAAAAGATATATGTACCGTTGGCAACAGCCGGAAGGATAAGCGCGCTCTTGGTGTTCAGCATGTTAAGCTGATGGCACAGGGAATAAAGCGGTATGGCAATGGCCTCAAAGGGTATCATCATGGTAAGTATAACCATAAGAAACAGCACATGCTTGCCCCTGAACCTGAATTTTGCAAATGCAAACCCTGCCAGCGCATTGAGGGCCAGCCCCAGGACAACGGTTACCGCGCACACCACCACTGTATTAACAAGCGGCTTCATGAACTCATAATCAACAAACAGACTCCGAAAGGATTCCAGGGATATCTGTCTGGGGATAAAGGTGGACAGCGAGAAGGGCGAAGCATATTTAAATATCTCCTCACTGGGCCTGATAGACGACATAAAAGAGAAAAATACCGGCAGCACAAGAAATACGGCATAAAACAGCATCAGCCCATACTGCACGGTTCCAAACAGAACATGTTTGACCGTCCGCTTTTTCATATTTTTCCTCCTCTTTCTTAATGCTTTGGCTTCAGAACTTTCATCTCTACCATGACCACTGCAAATGACACCAGAAGAATCAAAGTCACAATGGCATAGGAACGCCCGAAGTCTGCATAGATAAACCCTGATTTATACGCCTCATACATCATCAGGTTTGTGGACATTTCAGGGCCTCCCAGGGTGATCATGTACATGGGAACAAACATCAGCAGGTTTGCCACCGTGTTAGAGACAAATACAAACATCATGGACCGCCGTATCAGTGGCAGTATAATATCCCACACTGTCCTGAATCCGTTGGCCCCGTCGATTCTGGCTGATTCAATCAGGGATTCGGATACTTCCTGAATGCCGGACAAAAGATAAAGCATCCAGTAACCGCAGCCCTTCCAGATACAGATAAGGATGACTGACATCATGGACTGTTTCGGGCTGGTAAAAAAGGGCTGGGCCGGCATTCCGAACATCATGAGTATGCTGTTGACTACACCCTGATTGGGATTCAGTAATATATTCCATATCATACAACCGGAAGAAAGGGCTATGGCTATGGGCATCATGAATACAGACCGGAACGCGCTGTTAGCCCTGCCCGGTACGCGCACCGACAATGCCAGCAGCAGAGAAATCAGAATCTGCAGGGGCGTGGTAATGAGATTGAAAATAAGGGTCACCTTCAGCGTTTTATAGAAGGTGGGGTCTGTAAACAGCGCTGTGTAATTATCCAGGCCCGCAAAATACGTTTCCCCCCGCAGAAAGGATTCCGCAAAAAAACTTCCGGCGAAGGATATGATGATGGGGTAAATCTTAAAGATGAAAAGCAGGAGCATTGCCGGTGCAAGAAACAGATAGGGTTCCCATGCTCCGGGCCGTTTTTTAAGTTTTGCTGGCTCCATGGGCCGACCTCCTCCTATTTAAGGAGAACGTATCCGTTAAGCCGGATACGTTCTTCCAACGTCAACTTATGCCGTTTTAGCTACTTTGTGTACTTTTTCAGGATATCATCGATCCTGGCCGCGGATGTATCCAGAGTGGTCTTTACATCTGCTCCGTTTCTTATATCCTCAATGGCTGCATTTACAACATCCGACCACTCGTTGTATCCGGGAGTCTTTGGCCTTGATACAGAATAGTTCTCCAAATCGCTGGCCAGCAGGGCGTACACTTCATGGTCCGGGGCAGAGGCATCCGTAATCCGGGCAATCCGTTCCATATTAGCCCCGATATTATTCTGGCTGTCCAGGAATATGCTGCTCCCCTCTCCCACGGTAATATACTTGATGAATTCAGCCGCCTCTTCCTTGTGTTTTGAATTGGCATTGATGCCTATGTGCCAGGAGTCGCACCCCACTGCGGGCACGCCGCCCTCAAAATAAGGCACCGGACACACGCCTACATTGATTCCCTTTCCCTTGGCTCTGGCGTAGCATACCGGGTCTCCCCATGTAAATGCCACCTTTCCTGTCTCGAACATTTCCCTGGCCTCATTGGTGTTCACTCCCTTAGGGGAAACCCCGTATTTATTAAACAGGTCCTGGTAAAAGGTCATGGCTTTTACGCTGGCCTCTGAGTTCAGATATCCGGTGGCTGTCAGGCCATCTTCGCTGAGCCAGGCAGCTCCCAGGGAATTAGCCAAAGGCATTACATTCCATACGCGGTTAATCTGGTCACCGATTATGCCCCAGCATGTGGTGGTACCGTTTTCCACCTTTGTAACCTGCCGGCAGATATCCAGACACTCTTCCCAGGTCATGCGCTTATCTGTCTCATAGGCGGGATACGGAATATTGTTTTCGTCCAGAATGTCCTTATTATATACCATAATCATGCCGGACTCCCTTTTGGGCGCCGTCATAACTTTTCCGTCATAAGCAGCTGCATTGAGTCCTGTCTGGGTAAAAACCTTATCCAGTTCATCCCTGCTCATGTAGTTCTCAAAAGGCTCCAGATATCCCCTTACCGAATAGGAGGTCACAAGAGGCGCATCCACATTCAGCACATCAAAGTCGCTTAACTTGGATTTCATCTTTACTTCAACCATCTCGATCATCTGGTCAAAGGGATATGATTCTGTCTTTACCTTGATTCCGGGATGGGATTCCTCAAACTTCTGTATAATCTCCTTACCCACATCCCCCTCCCACACATCTGCATGGGAATTCAGATATACGATTTCCACAGGTTCCCCGCCCTGCGCCTTTTCCTGGCTGTTCTCCGGCGTCTTTTCCGCCTGGGCAGCGCTGCTTTCTGTCTGCTGGCTCTTTGAAGAACACCCTGCCGCTGAAAAAACCATAGCTGTTACTAATCCAACCGCTGCTAACTGTTTAAACTTCATAATATGTCCCCCTAGTCATTGCTGATCCTTCTGTTTATCACACACTGCTGCAAAATACATCACTGTTCTTTTTATAAATTATGCATAATTTATTTTGACTTTATATGTTAATTATATACATTTTGTCACTCACAACAACCAGGTCAAATTATGATTTTGTGTAATATTTTACTATCTCCCTGTTTACTCCCAATCCCACTGTACAATTCTACCCTTTATTCCTGTATTCCGTAGGTGTCATTCCCACCCTTTTCTTAAACAGATTGCTGAAATACTGGGAATCAGAAAATCCCACCATATACGCCACATCATTTACCCTGTATCGGATATCCAAAAGCAGTTCCTTGGCTCTGTCAATCCGATACGCCGAAATATAATCCGTCAGATTCTTATTGGTGTGGCGTTTAAACAGTTCGCACAGATAATTGGGCGAGATATACAGTTCATCCGCCACATCCTTTAATGTGATTTTCCGGTTATAGTTTGAGGCAATATACTCCTGCGCCTTCGCGATAAGCTGATTTCCCGGCTGCTTGTCCCTGGCCGGACCTGTTTTCAGGGTCCGGCCCAGTTTTTTCTCAATCTGCCTGAGCGTATCTATTAACTCCAAAGGGTTGGTAGGTTTTGTCAGATATCTGGTCACTCCCAGCTCTATGGCACGCTGGGCATAGGAAAAGTTAGTGTATCCGCTTACTATGATTACATCCACCTCAGCATTAACCTCCCTTATCTTATATATCAAATCCAGACCTGACATGCGGGGCATCTTAATATCGGTGATAATTACATCCGCCTGCCCGCCCTTCAGATATTCCATGGCGGCTGCGGCCTCCTCAAAGCTTCCGGCCACGGTCCATTCTTCCAGCCCTTCAACCAGCCTGCACAGTCCGTTTCTTATTTTCGGTTCATCGTCCACAACAATCGCTCTCATGTCATTTCCTCCCTATGAATTGCCGGGTATGCAGAAACGGATGACCGTTCCTTCGCCCAACCGGCTCACTATCATAAGCCCAAACTCTTCCCCATAGTAAAGCCGGATTCTTTTATTTACATTTTCCACGCCTATGCTTCTGTGGTCCATCCGCATTTCTGTGGTACCATCCCTCAGCCGCTTCAATTGTTCTTCATCCATGCCAGCCCCGTTATCGCTGACCTCCAGCCAGCATCCCCCATCCTCCTCACGTTCATATACCCTTATGCTCACCTTTCCTCCTGTTTCAATTCCATGGATAATGGCGTTTTCCACCAGAGGCTGTAAAATCAGCCTGGGAACCTGAACAGATTCATACTGGTGCGGAATATCAATCTCATATTCCAGTTTATCCTCCATCCGCTCCTTCTGAATCAGAAGATAGTTTGATACATGGCGGATTTCCTCCCTGAGGGCCACGGTCCTGGAGGACCTGCTGATTGCATATTTCATCATCTCACCCAGGGACACCACGATACCGCTTATCTCATATTCCTTTTTTTCCAGCAGCATCCAATTGATGGTATCCAGGGTATTATACAAAAAATGTGGATTAATCTGTGACTGCAGGGCTTCCAGCTCCGCATTTTTCTGGGCCAGTTTTTCCTGATAGACCTCCTTTATGAGCATGTCAATTTTGAAAACCATGTAGTTGAATGTCTCCATGAGGCGGCCCATTTCATCCGAGCGCTTATTGTCTATGCGGTAATCAAAATTTCCCTGCTGCACCTCCCTCATGGCTTCAATCAGCTTCTTCACCGGGGCCGTGATGGCCAGCGACACTACCAGAAGGCAGACCAGAATCAGCAGGTTGCACAGAATGATGCTGAGCAGGATGGAGTGGTTCAGGCTCTGCACCTGGGCTGAGATATCAGAATACGGCACCATGGTATAAATCTTCCACCCGGTTGCCTCATTTTCAATAACTGACAGCGCCATACGCTCCTGTCCCACCATCAGTTCCTTTGATTCCCCGCCCCGGTTCTCCATGGCGCAGACCGCGTCTATGACCTGGGAAACCGTCTTTTCATCCCCTGCAATCAGTCTTTGGTTCTGGTCCAGCATAAAGGTCATCTGATGGGGAAATGAGGCATTCTCCGTATGCAGGATGTCCAGAAATGTATCCGGGTTCAAATCCATGATCAGTACGGCAATCACCTCCTGATTGTAAAAATCCGTAATGGGTTCCACCATGGTAAGGACCTTTTCCGGTCCGGTGATTCCCTCCATATAAAAAAGCAGGTTGTCCTGAAGTCCAAGCCATACCGGCTGGCCTCCGTGCTCTGAAGCCGCCTCGTAGTACTTGGAAGACACCAGGTCAAAATCCTGCAGCCTGTAATAATCATAGGTGCTGTACAGGATATTGGAACGGTCGATAATCATGATATTATTCAGCGGTTCAAACGAAAGAACAAGGGAGGAAAAATACTCAGCTATATTGCGCTTGCTGCGCCCCACCTGAAGGTAGTCCTCACCGCTGTGGATATTATTCCGCACAATCTGGCTGGTGGCCGTACTCTGTCCCAGCTGTGTCATGTAGGAAACTTTATCTGTGACACTGATATTGATTTTCTCCAGCATGTTCTCCATCTCATTTTTCTTGTTATTAAAAATAAGGCTCCTTGCATGGCTGTAGGCAAAATAGCCCATGATACCGCCCTGAAGAATCCCGATGGTTATGAATACAATCATGATTTTTGCACGGAATGATAACTGTTTCACGCCCTGTCCCCCCTGTGACCATATTTTTTCTATCATATCATGGATATTTTGGGATTACAAATCCCGAGGGGGGATATGATGTACCGGCTTTTGGACAAAAAAAACGGTCCTGGCTTACCGCCAGAACCGCGTCCTGTTTATTTTTACCATTCATCATATTAAAGCGGGCTGCACTGCATCCGCACTGTTTCGCAGTCTCCTCTGTCCATCCTACGGCCTTACAGCTGTCCCGTCAGGCAGTCTTGCAAACAGCCAGCTGTGATCCATATCCACTGCCGGATATTTGGCGGCTTCCTTCTCATCAAAGCCAACACCAATGCCTGGTGTGTCGTCCACATATGCGTACCCATCCCTGATTTTCGGGCAGCCCGGGAATACAGCCTCTTCCTCCTGGGTAAAACCGGAGAACTCCTGGATTCCAAAGTTATGGCTGTTCAGGTCCAGATGCATCTGCGCGCACATTCCAATCGGTGACAGGTCATTGGGACCGTGCCATGCGGTCCGCACGCCATATGCATCGCAGAAATGAGCCAGCTTCACAGCAGGGGTTATACCTCCTATATCGCTTAAGTGCACCCTTATGAAATCAATCCACTGGTTTTGGATAATGGTTTTCCACTCAGCCGGATTGGTAAACAGCTCTCCCATGGCAAAGGGCACAGCTGTCTGCTCCCTCATATACTTATAATACCCAACCTGGTCAGGAGCCAGAGAATCCTCCAGGAAAAACAGCTTAAATGGTTCCAGTTCCTTTGTAAAAGCAAGGGTGTCTGCCAGTGATAACCGCTCATGAACATCGTGCATGACCTCAAGCTCCCATCCAAAATCCTTCCTCACCTGCTCAAACAGGCGGATTACACTGTCCATATACATTTTTGGATGGAAATACGCGCCTTCCGGTGCCCCCTCCGGTTTCACCATCTGCTGGCGCCTGCCGTCGAAGTTCCCGCCGTAGGTCCCCATATGACAGCGGATGTGCCGGTATCCTTCCTCAATATATCGGCTGATGCACTCTTTTACCTCTTCCAGGCATCCTCCGTCTGCATGGCGGTAAACCGTCACGCCTTCCCTGGCCTTTCCGCCAAGCAGGCTGTAGAGCGGCATACCGGCCAGCTTTCCCTTGATGTCCCACAGGGCCTCATCTACGCCCGATATGGCATTGTTGAGGATTGGACCATTGCGCCAGTAAGAGCTTCCCATCATGGTCTGCCAGATATCCTCTATATTATGTACGCTCCTTCCCTTTAACATAGGGCAGAGATATTCCTCGATGGCTGTAACCACAGCCTTGTGCCTCCATGTAAAGGTAGCGCATCCGTATCCAAAGAGTTCGGGTTCCGATGTCTCTACCTTGACAATGACCAGATTAATTCCCCTTGGCGCTGTCACAAATACTTTTATATCCCGAATTGTTATGTTATCCATGTTCTAATTCTCCTGTTTTTTATAATATATATCCCCGTATTATGTAACCTCCGCCATACAGTATCAGCTCTTAACTGCCCCGCCTGTCATGCCTGCAATAAAATACTTCTGGAAGCATATAAAGAGAACCACCAGCGGCAGGCTGGACACAGTGGAAGCAGCCATCAGGTCATTCCATTTAATCTGGTACTGGGAATTCAGGGAAATGATGCCCACGGTCAATGTCTTCAACTGGTCGTTGGAAATCAGGACTGAGGAGTACATATACTCATTCCATCCGCTGAACAGGACAAATATAGCAACTGCTGCAATGCCCGGCACTATCAGGGGCAGTATGATGTTCCAAAAAATTCGGAAGCTGGATGCCCCGTCCACCCTGGCCGCCTCGTCCAGCTCAATGGGTACTGTCTTAAAGTAGGAAACCAGCATCCATGTGCTGAAGGCCACATTGGTGGCTGCATATACAATGATAAGCCCAATCAGCTTGTTGGTCATATGGTATTTGGAAAGCACCGCATAGAACGGTACCACCAGCATGACGCTGGGAAACATCTGGGTTACCAGAAGGAAATCCATCAGCTGTTTTTTACCCTTAAACTGGAATCTGGTCACCCCGTAGCCGGCCAGACATGCACATGTAATACAGATAATCATGGCAAAGATACATGTTACCAGGCTGTTAAGAGTCATTCTTCCGAAATTGTAGGTAGTAAAGAATTTGCGGAAGGACTCCAGGCTGATTGGGTCCGGTATCCACTGGGGTTTAGGCGAGTAGGTCTGGGCCTCTGTCTTGAAGGCAGTGGAAATCATCCAGAGAACAGGCACCAGCACCATAAGGGCCAGCAGAATCAGTACCACATAACAGAGCACTTGTTCCATTCTGCGTTTCGACTTCATTTTATTCATCCTTCAGCACCACCTTATACACAGAGTTTATGAGATAACAGATAATGAAAACCAGGATTCCCCATGCTGCTCCTTTACCGAATCTCAGGTCGTTGAATGCGGTTCCGTATATGCTCAGGCTGATCAGGTTTGTGGCTGTGCCCGGCCCGCCCGCTGTCATGGTAAAGACCTGGGTATACTGCTTGAACCACCACACGCTGTCCAGGATAATCACCGTTGTCAGAATAGGCTTTAGGGAAGGCAGGGTGATGTAGCGGAAGCTGTCCCACTTATTTGCCCCGTCAATCACCGCCGCCTCATACAGGTCCTTGGAGATACTCTGGAGTCCGGCCAGTATCATGGTCATGACCAGAGGAAATCCCTTCCATATACAAGTGAACACCACGGACGGAAACGCCAGTTCCTTGCTGCCCAGCCAGGATATGTTGGCTGAAATGATACCCAGTGACTTCAGAATATCGTTTAGTACACCATACATGGGATTCATGATCCAGGTAAACAAAAGGGCTATGACAGCTTCCGGAAAAAGCCATGGGAGCATAAAAATGACCCTGAATACAGTCCTTCCCCTGAACTCCCTGTTGAGCAAGGTTGCCAGGATGAAACCCAGGACAAAATGCCCGATTACCACAAATATCATGAACTCAAACGTAAGCAACACCGATTTATAGAAAGACGGATCTGTAAACGCCTCTATATAGTATTTGAAGCCTACGAATTTCCACTTAGTCACCAGGTTAGTGTTGAAGAAGCTGATATAAAAGCCATAGGCCATGGGATATATAATAAGGGCTGCCAGCATGAATACAATGGGGAATGCAAATAAGTATCCGTCATTCTGGTATTTGATTTTACCCGAGGTTCCTTTTGTTTTTACCTTAGACATGATATCATGACCCTTTCTTTGCCTGTATTAATTGTAATCCTCCAGGAGCTGAGCAAGATCCTTTACCAGCTGTTCCACTGCCTGGTCGTTTGTTTTCTCGTTGCTGAATACAGCTGCATAGGCATCGCCCAGGGCGCTCTTAAGTCCGCTGATTCCCGCAAAAGCCAGGGTCGGACGGCAGCCGTCCTCAATCTGCTTTAAGAAACCTGCATAATCATCTCCTGTTATATAGGAAACCTTCTGTCCCTCGGTGGTGGACGGAATCTTGCCGCTGGACTCCCAGAACTTCATATCCTTATCGTGGGAGGTAAAGAATGCCAGGTATTTGGCGGCAGCTGCCTTCTCTGCGTCAGTTGATTTGGCGGTAATAGCATATCCCTCCGCTCCCAGCATGGTGCCTGAATACTCTCCGGGAAGTTTAAAGGAACCAAGCTTTCCTTTTAACTCAGGATTGTTGGCATAAGCAACGCCCAGGGCGTTTGGTCCGGTGAGGAACATGCTGGTATAGCCCATGGCAAAGTAGTTTGCCGCTGTGGGATAATCCACCTCTGTGATACCGGTGGGAACCACACCCTCCACATTGTTCATATCTGTCCACTTAGAAAATACATCCACGAATGCCGGGTCTGTGGTAATATCTGTCTTCCACTCATCCGATCCATCCTCCTGGTAAGCAAGCTCATATCCGTTGCTCCAGAGATAGGACATAAAACGGCTCTGCCCTGAGGAATTGTTGGAGCCTACCATGGAGAAGCCCCACTGGTCCACCTGTCCGTCCCCGTCCGTATCCTTTGTCAGCGCCTTTGCACAGTCCACAAACTCATCCCATGTGGCAGGCACTTTAAGCCCAGCTTCCTCAAAACGATCCATCCGGTAGATAACGGCCTGCGGCTGTACGGCCACCGGGTAATAGGTCATCTGTCCGTCAATGGTGCAGGCATCCATAACGCCGTTTGCCAGACCGTCAATGGCTTCCTTGTCCATCCAGTTGTTAAGGTCCTCTGTCAAACCCAGGTCATAAAGGGTGGGCACCTGGTCAGCAGATGTGAAGAACATGGTGGGAAGGTCATCCGGGGAGGTTGCCATGGCTGCCAGCTTTGTATAAATATCACCGGAGGCAATGGCCTGGATTTCCACCTTAATGTCCGGATTTTCCTTCATAAATTCCTCTGCGTACTGATATATGTACTGGCCATGAGGATCCTCAGGCGCATATCCGTCCATGACGGTCAAGGTAACCTGTTCTCCGGACGCGGCCTGTGTATCCTTATTTCCCGTCCCGGTACCGCCATTATCCTTTGTGTCCCCTGCCTTTACTTCCTCTGCCTTTGTATCTGCCGTACCGGATGATGAGCCTGCGCATCCTGTCACAAGGGATGCCGCCATCACTACGGAAAGCATTGCTGATAAGAATCTTCTTTTCATGTCAGTTCCTCCATTTCATTGTTATAAATCTCTCTTAATTACCGGCCGGTAATCGTTTGTTCTGATGGGAATATCATACAACAACTGACATGAGGAATGTGATTATTATTTAGTCAAAAATCACCATTTTTTTGTCCTGTAACAAAAATCTGCATAAAAATAGCAGCTGGTATACAAAAATCACCAGCTACTTTCTTCTGCATCGTCTGCTTGTTTCCCACCATTCATGTGCAGATTTACGGTATTGAAGGGGAGAAACGTCCATAATTGATTTAAATTGCCTTAAAAATGTGTTTACGCTGTCATAACCGCACCTCTCCGCTATCACTGCCACGCTATCACTACTATTTTCCAATAAACTGGCAGCCTCGCAGACCCTCACCGTATTGATATACTTGTTTAAGTTGTATCCGCAATACTTGGTGAAATCCTTGCTGATGGTTGTTGGGTGAAGAAAAAATTTTTCACCCAGCATATTCAGGTTCAGCTCCTCATTAAAATGAACATCAATGTATTCCTTAATCTCCAGCATCCTGGCATTGGAAGGCGAGATACCCGACTCACTCCGCTCAAACCGGAAGACTCGAAACAGCAGCACTGCTATCTGGGTGATAATGGTCCGCTGAATCTGGGTACGGAAGGGCTTATGCACCTCGCCCTCCTCCTTTAAATAGCACAGCATATCAATCAGATGTCCAAACACCGCCCGGTCCACATTTTTATAATTTTGGACAAACACATCCGGCGGGGGCGTACCAAATACCTTCTGCAGGTCATGGTCCAAGATAATACTTCTATAGTAGGTTGGTTTGGCTGTGAAGCCGTATCTTGAAAACGGCAGCCTGTCAATCCGCCTCAGATGGTGTTCCATGGCACCTATGACCAGAATATCATAGGGCTCCACATGGTACTTCCTGCCTGAGATATAGTAGTCCGCAGCCCCGTCCTCCACCAGGAGAATCTCACTGGTATTATGGATGTGGTGCATCTCGTTCTTCTCATATTCACAGGTCCGTGAAATATTATAATTATCCTCACTGATTGCCCGGAAATGGTCCGGCTCATAGTAATCATTAATCTTAATCTCCATGTGGTAACTATAACATACCTGCTCCTATATGTCAAAAACGCAGCTCCCCGCACCTATTGGCATGCCGCTGATAAACCTCAGCATTCCCCGGCTATTTATACTCTTATATTGTTATGACCAAATACTCCCCTGTCATCTGTCGCACCGCATATCCTGTTATCCCTCTATTGCGCCGCGTTCTTCTTAAGCATCCCCAGAATCACGCATCCGGCCGCTGCTCCCACAACCACCGCAGCCAGATACATAAGGGGATTTCCAATGGTGGGAAGGACGAAGATACCTCCATGAGGCGCCCTGAGGGTACAGCCAAATGCCATGGAAAGCCCTCCTGCAATCGCAGAACCGATGATACAGGAAGGAATCACGCGCAGCGGATCCTGGGCCGCAAAGGGAATGGCTCCCTCTGTGATAAAGGACAGGCCCATTATATAATTGACAATACCGGACTGGCGCTCCTTTTCCGTAAACTTCCTCTTAAAGAAAGTGGTGCACAGGGCAATGGCAATAGGAGGCACCATACCGCCTGCCATGACAGCGGCCATGACCTCAAAGTTGCCCTCTGCCAGTTGTGCGGTTCCGAACACATACGCTGCCTTGTTAAACGGACCGCCCATATCAATGGACATCATGCCGCCTAATACCATCCCCAGCACAATCCGGCTGGTGCCGCCCATTCCATTCAGGAAGCGGGTGAGGCCATCGTTAATCATACCCATATATGGGTTGATGAATGTGGTTACCACTGCTGCCAGGAAGATACCGATAACCGGATAGAGAAGCACCGGCTTGATGCCTTCCAGCGACTTTGGCAGCTTTGAGAAAAGCTTCCTTAAGCCCACCACAATATATCCGCCTACAAAACCTGCAAACAGAGCGCCCAGAAATCCTGCGTTCACATCGCCGCCTGCCGGGTTGGCAAAGGTGGATCCCATCTTGGCAATCAGTCCTGCCACCAGGCCCACTGCCAGGCCGGGACGGTCCGCGATACTCATGGCGATGAAGCCGGCCAGGATAGGAAGCATCATTCCGAATGCCTGCTCGCCCACGGTCTTAAGATAGGCTGCCAGAGGCGTATTCTTACCGAAGTTGGCCGGATTGATGGAATAATCGTCAAACAGGAATGCCAGGGCGATCAGGATACCTCCGCCGATAACAAAGGGAAGCATGTGGGATACGCCGTTCATCAGGTGTTTGTATATGGTCCTCCCAATGCTGTCATTGCCTTCGGACACGGACTCTCCCCCTGCGGCTCCTGTGTGATGGTATACCGGCACCGTGCCGTCCACAGCCCGTTTGATCAGTTCCTCGGCCTTGTGGATGCCGTCGGCCACAGGGACCATGATAACAGGCTTTCCGTCAAATCTTGCCATCTCCACGTTCTTATCCGCTGCAATGATAATGGCATCCGCCGCTGCAATTTCTTCCCTTGTGAGCACATTCTGGGCTCCGCCGGAACCGTCGGTCTCAGCTTTCAGGGCAATCCCCAGCTTCTTTCCCGTATTCTCCAGGTTCTCAGCCGCCATATAGGTGTGGGCAATGCCGGTGGGACAGGCCGTAACCGCCAGAACACGGTAACCGGAGGCGGCGCCTGCTTCTGCATCCGCCTTTGCATCCTTGGCCGCCTCTCCCTCAGGCGCCCCAAAACGCTCTGTCTCTGCCTCATCTATGATGCGTAAAAATTCATCCTTATCCGCTGCCCCCATAAGCCCTTCCTTGAATCCGGGATTCATAAGCAGGGTTGACAGGCGGGATAATGCCTCCAGGTGTACGTCTGCTCCCTCAGCAGGCGCCGCAATCATAAACAGAAGGTTGGCCAGGGAACCGTCAAAGGCGTCGTAATCAACGCCCTCCGGAACCACCATTGCCGCCAGTCCGGGCTCCTTTACCGCCTCTACCTTTGCGTGCGGAATGGCAATTCCCTCACCGATGGCCGTGCTGCCCAGGGCTTCCCTAGCCAGTATGCCCTCCTTATATCCGGCGGTGTCCTTAAGCCTTCCTCCGGCATCCATCAGGGATACCAGCCTGTCCACGGCCTCCTCCTTATCTGAAACCTTTACGCCCAGTTCAATACTCTCTTTTTTTAATAACTCTGTAATCCGCATAAATGCGCCCCTCCTAACCGGTTAAAGTGTGTTTAAGAGTCTCATAATTTCATCTTTTGTTCCAATTCCGTGGGAAAATGCCGTCGCGCCGCCGCAGGCTGTTCCCAGCTTCAAAGCGTATGCATAATCCCCTTTTTCCAGGTATCCGGCTATGAATCCTGCCACCATGGAATCCCCTGCTCCGACAGAATTCTTTACCGTTCCCCTGGCAGCCTGCCGGCGGTGTACACTGCCGTCCTCTGCTACCAGTATGGCTCCGTTTCCTGCCATGGATACAAGCACATTCACCGCTCCCTGTTCCTTAAGCTTCCTGGCATGGAGAATGATGTCCTCCTCTGTCTCAAGCTCCAGCCCGAACATCTGTCCCAGCTCATGATTATTGGGTTTAATGAGGAACGGACGGTACTTTAAAACCTTCAGGAGCAAATCCTTCTCCGCATCCACTACCATGCGTATTCCCCTGCCGTCCAGGCGTTCCATGATTCTCTGGTAGATGTCACTGTCAATGGCTGCCGGTATGCTTCCGGAAAGGACCAGCACATCCTCCTTTTTTAGATAGGAAAGCTTCTCAAAAAGCTGCTCCACGTCGCCGGCTGTAATCTCCGGTCCCATGCCGTTGATCTCGCTTTCCTGGTCGGACTTCAGCTTTACATTAATACGGGACATGCCCTTCTCCACCTGGATAAAGTCTGAATCAAATCCCAGGCTCCTGACTCCCCGCTCTATCTCCCGGCCCGTAAAACCGGCAATGAATCCCAGAGCCGTACTCCTGTATCCCAGGTTTGCCAAAAGCGCCGAAACATTGATTCCCTTGCCTCCGTAAAAGATGTTTTCCCTGATGGTCCGGTTTACACTTCCCAATGTAAAATGTTCTACTTTAACCACATAATCCAGTGCCGGATTAAATGTTACTGTGTAAATCATATATCTCCGCACCTCCTTTTTATGAAATTTTATTTCTTATGTTGTCTCTATCATAATACGACGTTATATTTTCGTCAATAGTATTTTATAAGAAAATTTATTTCACGACCTGTTTCGTCGCAATATACAAACAGACGGCCTGTTTCCGTAAAAAGCCGTCTGTTTTTTGTGCATTATTTTCTATTTTATCGTTAGTACTGCGCCGCGTAAATAACAGTGAAGCTCTGTCCCATTATTTCTTATCCGGCGATATGGCTTTTTCATGACGCCGTATATGCTCCATGGAGCCCTTCATACCAGCCCGCAGCAGAAGGTAAAGTATCTCCATCACTGCCGTAGCCGTCACCCTGGAAAACCAGAACTCCTCTGTCAGCAGCTTTTCCCTGGTGGCAGTGACAATCTTGTAATCACATATCCCGGCCAAGGGCGAATTTCCATTATTGGTAATGAGAATGACCGTGCATCCGTTTTCCTTTGCCCCCTCTGCCAGGGTCTGAAGACGCTTGGAGCTTCCTGAATTGGATATGACCATAACCACATCCTCCTGGCCCAGGTTAAAGGTATAGGCAGTCTGGGTTTCCCATATATCCCCTGCCACAGCCGGTATTCCCAGCTGGTTGAATTTGAAGGCGCCGTCCAGAGCCACGGGAATGGTATTGCCCACGGCTGCCAGCTGCACCATTCGGGCATGCTCCAGCCTGTCCAGAATATGTTCCAGATTGGCCGGGTCCATCATGTTCACGGTCTCCGTCAGCTCAGCCACCTTGTTAGCCAGTATATTCTGAAGAGACTGCCGCAGATCGCCGCGGTCAATATCATTGGACACATTCCGGTCCATTTGTTCTTCTTCCAGCACCTCCCTGGCCAATGCCAGCTTCAGGCTGTGGAATCCTTTGAAGCCGCACCGCCTGCAAAACCGGGATACAGTGGCGTCGCTGGTCCCGCTGGCCCTGGCCAGCTCGCCCACCGTCATATCCACTACTTCCGCCTTATGCTCCATCATGAAATCCGCTATCTTTTTCTCTGCTTCAAAAAATTCGTCATAGGAGGAGCAGATGACTCCCAACGCGCTTCGTGTCTCTCCCATATCATATTCCGCCTGTCTCATGTAAATTTATTTCATGGTCTAAATATAGCACACAAAACTTAAAAATAAAAGTCGTTTTTCGTCATATATTATAATGCTTTATGAAACTTTATTAACTTTTCGTTACTCCCCTTGTTTTTCCTTTTTTACTGTGCTATAATCTCTAAACGTTAACATATTATTAACAATTTGTTTATATTTAGCCGCATATTATCAGGTCTTCAAATGTGAGAAAGAGGCTGGTATCATGAAAAATATTATAACATTTCTTTCCAAGTACAAACATGCATGGCTGCTGTGTTACGGCTTTATTTATCTTCCATGGTTCTGTTACCTGGAAAAGACAGTCACCCGTCATTACCATGTAATGCATGTTGCCCTGGACGACTTCATACCCTTCAACGAATATTTTATTATTCCCTACATGATGTGGTTTTTATACGTGGCAGGAACCATAGTTTTCTTTCTTTTCCGAAATAAGGAAGATTATTACAGGATTTGTACCTTCCTGTTCTCAGGTATGACCATCAGCCTGATTATCTGTACCTTTTTCCACAACGGAACAGATTTCAGACCGGCCATTGACCCGGGTAAGAATATATTTTCCGGCATGGTTGCCGCCCTGTACCAGACGGATACGCCTACCAACGTATTCCCCAGCATCCATGTGTACAACTCCATCGGCACCCACATCGCCATCATGAAAAGTGAGTCCCTTAAGAAATATCCCTGGGTGCGGGCCGGTTCAGCCATCCTTATGGTTTCCATCTGCCTGTCTACCGTATTCTTAAAACAGCACTCGGTTATCGACATGGTGGGAGCAGCTATCATGGCTTATGTGATTTACGGGATCGTCTACGGATACAACTGGTCTGCCGAAGACAAGAAGGTCACCCAGAAGGCGCTCAGTTAAAAGGCCGGAAATCAGATGTTTGGAAATTAAATGTCTGGAAGTCAAATATTCGCAAAGTCAAAACCGCTGTATGTCAGTCATTCTGCAAACTGGCATACAGCGGTTCTTTTATCCCTATGCTTTTTATTTCTATCCTTCTGTTACCATATCTCCCCTACCGCTCCTCTTTATCCTTTGGCAGCAGCAGGTTCAGGAGAATGGAAACAACTGCCGCTATGACCACAGGCGTTTTTGCAAACACCACGGTCATCCAGGAAGGAAAACCGCAGAGCGCGTCGGATGCCTGGGTAACCCCTGCTCCAAGAGCCACCGCTATACCAACGATAAAGCCGCTTCTCACCGACAGGCCGGTGTTGAATATCATGCGGATACCGGTCACTGTGATGGCGGCAAACACAGTCAGGGTAGCTCCGCCCAGCACGCACTGGGGAACACTGGTGAGAAAGGCGGAAAACTTTGGCAGTATTCCCGCAATCCCCAATATAATGGCTGCCAGAGCAGCGACCCAGCGGTTCACCACCTTGGTGGTGGTGACAATCCCCACATTCTGGCTGAAGGTCACATTGGGAAGTCCCCCAAAAAAGGCTCCTATGATATTGCTCAGCCCGAATCCCAGAATACCGCCCCGCAGCTCCTTATCCGTGGCTTCCCTGTCCATTCCGCCCATGGTGGTGGCTGTCACATCCCCCATGGCCTGCAGGGAATTGATGGCAAACAGCAGACCGATTGCCACACAGGATGAAACTTCAAATTCAATTCCAAAATGCATTATCTTTGGAAGGGCAAATATGCCTGCACGTCCCACCGCGCCGAAATCAACCATACCAAACCCAAGGGCAACGCCGTATCCAACGATAATGCCGATAAGTACAGAAGCCAGCTTTATGATTCCCCTGCCATAATTATTACAGACTATGACCACAGTCAGGGTAAGTGCTGCCACCAGCCAGTTCTGCCAGGAACCATAGGTTTCACTGCCCTGTCCTCCTGCCATATAGCGAATGGCAATGGGGTATAGGGACAGGCCGATGCACAGGATGACAATACCTATAATCAGCGGCGGAAACAGTGACTTGATCTTGTTGTAGGACAGGCCTACCAGTACTGCCACGATTCCGCCTACAATCTCTGCTCCGAAGATGGTGGCTATGCCGTAGCCCTCCACAATGGTGGACATGCTTGTGACATAGGCAAATCCAACCCCGACAATCAACGGCAGTCCCGCTCCAAACTGAAGGCTGCCTTTCCTGAATCCGACTGGGAATACCTGCAAAAGGGTGGCCAAAGCAGATACCACAAGAGCCGCCTGGACAATGATAACCTTATCTTCCCCGCTTAAACCAGCCACACCCGCAATGATGATGGCAGGGGTCACACATCCCACGATCATCGCCACAATGTGCTGGAAAGCCAGGGGAAGGGCCTGTCCCAAAGGCGGCATCCCGCCGTTCAGTTCAAAAACTGATTCTTTTTTGTGTTTGCCTTCTTTCATTTTACCTCCTTTTCATATAAAAAGGTCCTATGAAAGCAAACAGAAAGACAGCCTGATTATAGCTATTTTTCCATTATACGTTCCATAGAACCACTTTTTTATTTGTACTTATGAATAACTTTTGACGTTTTATTTATATCTTATTGTAAAATAATACCATAATGTTAAATGGTTGTCAATCTTTGTTGGTGAAAATATCAAAGAAAAATCTCCGGAAAACAATCTTCTCAGCCACATAAACGCAGCAAAAAATCCGCAGTCCTCCTGGCCAACAGGATTTCCGCGGATTTTTCACTTGATTTTTCACCTGAGTATCGGATTGACAAATTTCGCTTGGACCTACTGCCCCTTTGAAAAAGGATTCAGCATTTTGCTTACCACTTCCGCCTCAGACGGGCCTTCAAACAGGGTACTTCCCTGGTCCTTGGCAGGTATGCCGTCCACCCTGGCGCCGTCAATGCCGCCCCTCATCTCTACTTCATGCTTATAGTCAGCCAGGTATTTTTCGATGGCGCTGATTTTGTCCTCAGGCGCCTCCATACCTTCCTTAGATAGTCCCATGATGTCCATGACCGTATCCAGCTCACTGGCATCCCAGTCCTTAAGAACTGTGTTTGCGAGAAACTGAATCCGCTCCCTGATTGAATTGCACTTCAAAAATTCTTTTACCATTTTTAAGACCTCCATACATATGGAAATTTCTTGATACCGGCTATACTATACTACTTCGTTAAAAAGATGTCAATTAAAACCGTAAAATTTCTGCGTTATTTTATATCCCAGAATCAAAAGCTCCCTTCCGCCCTTGCCGGGAAGGTTGCAGCCCTGTCCCAAAAAGCCCATTCTGAGCCGCAGATAAAGGGGCAGATTCTGTTTTTTCAGGTACTGCCACAGCTCTTTCTTTTTCTCCAGGTTTTCCTCTGTTCCGGATTTGATAGCCAGGACAGAACAAATGGTCATCATGATTTCCAGGTATTGTATCATATAGTGGCGCAGCTTCCTGCTGCTTATCTTCATGGCATCATAATAACCCAACATCAGCTTGGTGACCCGAATCTGCTGGTCAATGCGGCCAATCATCACCTCTTCGTTGACGGACTGATCCTGCCTTCCGATGTAATAGCGGTAGAAATTCACATCCAGGTAATAGATATGCTTCACATGAGGCAGTGGCTGGTACACAAAAATATTATCCACATAAAAGGTATGCTTGGGAAGCTCCAGTCCGCACTGGAGCAGCAGCCCTGTCCTGTAAATAACAGAGTGCATCAGTATATACTGCCCTGTCATAAAGAACTTCACGTCATTCCATCCAAATACCTTGTCCTTTGGAAATGCCGTGTGGTATTTCATCACTTTTTTCCTTCTGGCCCCCTCCTTCTCATAGACAAAGTTGGTAACCAGCATGTCCAGGGTCTCTCCCCCGTATACAAAGCGCCTCAGGGTATCAAGAACCTGTACATATGCCTCCTCATTGACCCAGTCGTCGCTGTCCACCACCTTAAAGAAAATGCCTGTGGCATTTTTAAGTCCTGTGTTCACCGCTTCCCCATGCCCGCCGTTTTCCTGGTGGATGGCACGGCAGATAGTCGGATATTCCCGGGCATAACGGTCAGCAATCTCTCCTGTCCTGTCTTTGGCGGATCCGTCATCCACAATGATGATTTCCACTTCCTCCCCGCCCGTAAGCAGGGTGTTGATACAGTGCTCCATATAGCTTTCCGAGTTATAGCAGGGGATTGCCACAGTCAATAACTTCACCTTTCTACCTCCTCATTATGAGTACTTAGCCAAACGCTGCCAGGGCTGCCAGATTGGCGGCCCCGTGCATCAATACTGCCATAGGATACTTGCGGTATTCGCTGCCTTCATAGCCCCATGCCAGCACCATTCCCAAAAGGAATGCGTATGTGCCTTGAATCCAGTTTCCATGATATATTCCAAAGGCCAGGGAGGATATGACCGCCGCCGGAAGAAAGGCCATGAAACGCCTCAGCCATCCGTACAGAACCAGGCGGAAGGCTCCTTCCTCCAGAATGGGAGCCAGGACCAATGTCATCCACAGCAGCTCCGCTCCCCGGGATATGGCCGGCCTCATGGCCTCCTCATAAGATGATAAGAGACTGCCGGGCCACGGTATAACATTCACCAGCAGATTGCCGGCCAGTGCCGCCGCCGCTGCCGCCAGTACACGCTTCTGCCACCCTGGGGGCAGAACCTGTTTTCCATCCCTCATACGCTTCCTGTCCTTCTATTCTTATTCTGCTGACAGTATAGCATGGCTCCCCGGGTTTTGCCACCATCTTTTTACTCTTTCCATTGCATTTTTTCCCATATTACCCTATAATAAACTTAATTTATATGACAATTTTAAAGACAAGCGAGGTATGGATTATGGCGAAAAAACGCATCGTAATGGCCATCGGCCACAAAGATATGGGAACCAATCTTCCTGAACAAAAGGCAGCTGTGGCGAGAACCGCCAAAATCATCGCTGATTTCATCCAGGAGGGATGGCAGGTAGCCATTGTACACAGCAACGCTCCCCAGGTAGGCATGATTCACACAGCCATGAATGAATTCGGCAAACAGCATGACGGCTATAGCCAGGCTCCCATGTCTGTCTGCTCCGCCATGAGCCAGGGTTATATCGGATACGATCTTCAGAACGGAATCAGAGCTGAACTCATTAAGAGAGGCATTTACAAACCTGTTAGCACTGTATTGACCCAGGTGACAGTGGACCCATACGATGAGGCCTTCTATACCCCCGTCAAAGTCATCGGGCGTGTGATGTCCAAAGAGGAAGCGGACGCCGAGGAAGCAAAGGGCAACCATGTGACAGAAGTGGAAGGCGGTTACCGCAGAATCGTAGCATCCCCCCATCCTGTTGCCATTGTGGAGATCGATGCCGTCAAGGCCCTTATGGACGCAGACCAGATTGTCATTGCCTGCGGAGGCGGCGGTATTCCCGTCATGGAACAGGGCTATAACTTAAGGGGCGCCAGCGCCATCATTGAGAAGGACCTTGCCACCGGACTGCTGGCCAAGGAAATCGATGCAGATGTGATGATGATACTCACCAGCGTGGAAAATGTAACCCTAAACTACGGCACGCCCCAGGAACAGCCCATCAGCCACATGACCATAGACCAGGCCAGGGATTATATCAGCCAGGGCCAGTTTGAATTCGCCTCCATGCTGCCAAAGGTATCTGCCTCCATTGATTTTCTGGAAAGCGGAAAAGGCAGGAAGGCCATCATCACCACCCTGGATAAGGCAAAGGACAGCCTGAAAGGCCATGGGGGTACGGTCATCGAATAGATACTTTGATTCCGGCAAATTGGTTTTCATAATAAAACAATAAAAAATCCACTAACCCCAAGTATTTTCCAAGGGTTAATGGATTTTTTTATATGCCTTTTATGCTTCTGCCAGCACCCGCTCCGTTATATAGCTGACCATCTCATCCTTTTTCATCCCCAGAGACAGGGCCAGTTCGGAATACAGATTATCCTCCGCTGTCTTAAAATACCGCTCGTCCAAATCCGTCATCTTCTTTCCCTGCTCCAAGCGGTCCTTTCTGCGCAGATACAATGCTTTTATCATGCTGATCCACACCCGGCAGTCACAGGTCTTAAGGGCTTCCTTATACCGTTCCTCCCGCTGTTTATCATTGGTCACCTCCATCTCCTTCACATCCGAGATTTTGTCAATCAGTTCAAGGGCCTCTTCTTTGGAAAGAAGCGGCCTGGTTATGGTTTTCTCCGAATCCACAGGCGTCACAATTTTGCTGTCTTGCTGATAATAGGGACGGAGTACATAATACAGCCGGCCCTTTGGACCGTCAGGTCTGTCAATTGTGATAATATCCATCACCTCGCAGACGCCCCTGATGCCGTATATGATATACTGACCTTTCTGATACATAATTTTACCGCCTACTTCCCTTATTTTATAATACTTATATTGTATCACTAAAAGGGTGTCGATGTCAGAAGTTTTTTGGCGCCGCCTCAAATTTTGTAAAATATATACCATGGTGCCGCCTGATTTTTTGTATACAATAACCAGTTCATTGTTCTTTGCAGGCTCCTGTCCGGTGTCAGTCCTCCTCTGCTTCCACCACAGCCAGTATTTCGGTGGCGCTGCCCCCCGGAAGCTCATTGGCTCCAATGGCAAGTCTTGCCGCGATTCCCGCTTCTCCATATAAATCCCGGAACAGTCGGCTGGCCCCGTCTATGACCAGCGGCTGATTTCCAAATCCCTTGGCGCAGCGCACATAGCTGATAATCTGTACAAACTGTTTTACTTTATCCAAATCGCCCAGTTCCGCCTTCAGAACAGACAGAATATTAAGAGCGCATATTTGGGCGGACCTCTGGCCATCCTCTATGGTTAAATCCTCCCCCACAACGCCCACCACCTGGCGCACTCCATGGATGTCCGGCGTCTGACCGGCAATATAAATCAGATTCCCCACTCTTCTTGACGGTGCATACAATCCGTTGGGCTTTGGCAGCTCAGGAAGTTCAAGCCCCATTTCCCGCAATTTCTGTTCTACTTTCATAACCTTCTCCTTATGATTTTTTATATTTTCTGCATTCTTTATGCAAAGGCGCTGTATACAGCAGACGAACCACCATACCCAGCGCCTTCGGCACAAGCCATTTCGTTAAACACGTTCTTCTCTATGATTTCCCTTTCATTGCCTTAAGCGTTCTTTACCGTGGCAATGTCAATCAGGGTCAGCTCCTTGGCCCGGTTTTCCAGGCTGGTTACCAGCGCATTGGCCGTATCCAGGGAGGTCAGGACATTGACGCCTGTTTCGATGGCATTGCGGCGGATGATGAAACCGTCATGGCTGCGCTCTGCGCCCTGGGCCGGAATGTCGATAATCAGGTCAATCTGATGTCCCAGCACCAGGTCCAGGATGTTGGGAGATTCCTGCTCCAGCTTGCGGATTTCGTAAGCCTTTACGCCGTTCTTATTCAGTGTCCGTGCAGTACCCCTGGTGGCAAATATCTGATATCCCACAGCAGCAAACCTGCGGGCAATATCCACGGCCTCCTCCTGGTCGCTGTGGCGCACGGACATAATCATTTTCTTGTATTTTGGAAGACGGATTCCCGCTCCCTCAAATGCTTTATAGAGCGCTTCATTGAACGTCTTTGCAATGCCCAGGCACTCGCCGGTGGACTTCATCTCAGGCCCAAGGCTGATGTCGGCGCCCCGAATCTTCTCAAAGGAGAACACAGGCATCTTGATGGCTATATAATCAGCTGCAGGCTGCAATCCCGGTTTATAGCCCAGCTCCCGGATGGTATGGCCGCAGATAATCCGGGTTGCCAGCGGCACGATGGGGATGCCGGTAACCTTGCTGATATAGGGAACCGTCCGCGAGGAACGGGGATTCACCTCGATGATGTATACATCGTCACCGTCCACAATGAACTGAATATTAATCATGCCCTTTACGTGGAGGGCTCTTGCCAGCTTCTCAGTGTAGTCCACAATGGTGTCGATATTGTGCTGGGTGATGTCCTGGGCCGGATACACAGAGATACTGTCGCCGGAATGGATACCGGTACGCTCTATATGCTGCATGATACCGGGAATCAGGATGTCGGTGCCGTCACAGATGGCATCCACCTCTATTTCCTTGCCCATGATATACTTGTCAACCAGAATCGGATGCTCCTGGGCTATCTGGTTGATAATGCCGATGAATTCGTCGATATCCTCATCGCTTATGGCAATCTGCATACCCTGTCCGCCCAGCACGTAGGATGGCCTCACCAGCACCGGATAGCCAAGCTTATGGGCTGCTTCCTTTGCCTCCTCGGCCGTAAATACAGTATGTCCTGCGGGCCTTGGGATATTGCACTGCTCCAGGATGGCGTCAAAGCGCTCCCTGTCCTCTGCTGCGTCCACATCCTCTGCCGCCGTACCCAGAATGGGAACTCCCATCTTCATCAGGGCTTCCGTCAGCTTGATGGCTGTCTGTCCGCCGAACTGCACCACTGCGCCGTCCGGCTTCTCAATATCCACGATGCTCTCCACATCCTCCGGGGTAAGGGGTTCAAAATACAGCTTATCCGCAATATCAAAGTCCGTGCTGACGGTCTCCGGATTATTGTTGACAATAATGGTCTCATAGCCTTCCCTGCTGAATGCCCAGGTACTGTGGACAGAACAGAAGTCAAATTCAATTCCCTGTCCAATACGGATTGGGCCGGAACCCAGAACAAGCACCTTCCTGCGCCCGGTGGTCTGCTCAGCCTCGTTGAAACCTCCGAAGCAGGAATAATAGTAAGGTGTCTCGGCCGCAAACTCAGCGGCGCAGGTGTCCACCATCTTATAAACAGCGCGGATACCGTTGTCATAGCGCAGCTTTTTTATATCCTCCTGGGAGGTTCCCGTAAGCCTTGCAATTACATTGTCGGGATACTCGATTCTCTTGGCCTCTGCCAGAAGCTCTGCCGTCAGACTCTTTTCTCCTGCGCCCACTGCCTTCAGGGCGTCCTCCATCTCCACCAGAATGGCCAGCTTGTCAATAAACCAGAAATCAATTTTAGTGATGTCGTGTATCTGCTCATAGGTGAATCCGCGGCGCAGCGCCTCTGCAATTCTCCAGATGCGCATGTCATCCACCCTGTTTAATTCTTCTGCCAGTGTTTCGTCGGAAAGGTCCGTAAAATCATAGGACAGCAGACAGTCCACATGCTGTTCCAGAGAACGGATGGCCTTCATGAGAGCGCCCTCAAAGTTGGTGCAGATACTCATGACCTCTCCTGTGGCCTTCATCTGGGTGCCCAGGGTGCGCTTTGCGCTGATAAATTTGTCAAAGGGCAGTCTTGGCATCTTTACCACGCAGTAGTCCAGCATGGGCTCAAAGCTGGCATATGTTTTCTTTGTAACCGCATTTCTGATTTCGTCCAGGGTATATCCCAGGGCGATCTTGGCAGCCACCTTGGCGATGGGGTATCCCGTTGCCTTGCTTGCCAGGGCCGATGAACGGCTTACACGTGGATTTACCTCGATAACACAGTACTCAAAGCTGTCCGGATTCAGGGCGTACTGCACATTGCAGCCGCCGGTGATTCCCAGCTCGCTGATGATGTTGAGGGCAGAGGTACGGAGCATCTGGTACTCCTTGTCCCCCAGGGTCTGGGAGGGAGCCACCACAATACTGTCTCCTGTATGGACGCCCACAGGGTCAATGTTCTCCATATTACAAACCGTGATTACATTGCCTGCGCCGTCGCGCATCACCTCGTACTCGATTTCCTTCCATCCGGCGATGCAGCGCTCCACCAGCACCTGTCCCACACGGGAAAGGCGCAGTCCGTTTTCCAGTATTTCAGCGCACTGTTCAGGATTGGCGGCAATACCGCCGCCGGAACCGCCCAGAGTGTATGCGGGACGGAGCACTACAGGATAGCCGATTTTTTCGGCAATCTCCAGACCATGCTTTACATCCTCCACAATATCAGAGGGCGCCACAGGCTCACCGATTTTCTCCATGGTCTCCTTGAACATCTCGCGGTCCTCGGCCTTCTTGATGGTCAGGGCCGTGGTGCCGATCAGGCGCACATTGTGTTCTTTAAAGAAACCTGCATCCTCCAGCTCCATAGCCAGGTTAAGACCTGCCTGTCCGCCCAGGGTGGGCAGCACGCTGTCCGGTTTCTCTTTTAATATAAGCTGCTCCACCACTTCCACGGTAAGAGGCTCGATATAGACACGGTCTGCGATGTCCTTGTCTGTCATGATGGTTGCCGGGTTGGAGTTGAGAAGCACAACCTCAATTCCCTCTTCCTTCAGGGAACGGCAGGCCTGGGTGCCTGCGTAATCGAATTCTGCCGCCTGTCCGATGACAATGGGGCCGGATCCAAGCACCAGTACTTTTTTGATATCAGGATTCTTTGGCATCAGTCATTCACCTCCATCATTTTAAGGAAACGGTCAAAGAGGTAACCGGAATCCAGGGGTCCGGGGCATGCTTCCGGATGGTACTGCACCGTGAAGATATTCTTGCCCACATACTTTAAGCCCTCGTTGGTGCTGTCATTTACATTGACAAATGCGGGGACTGCCACTGTCGGGTCCAGATTGTCCGTATCCACCACATAGCCATGGTTCTGGGAAGAAATATATACTCTTCCTGTCTCCAAATCCTTTACAGGATGGTTTCCGCCTCTGTGTCCGTATTTTAATTTATGGGTATCCATGCCGTTGGCCAGGGCCATGAGCTGGTGTCCCAGACAGATGGCAAAGATAGGCACATCTGATTCATAAAGCTTTTTCACTTCCCGTATGATGGCTGTATTTTCCTTTGGATCCCCGGGGCCGTTGCTGAGCATGATGCCGTCAGGTTTTCCTGCCAGCACTTTTTCTGCGGGTGTGTCAGCCGGATAAACCGTTACCTCACATCCCCTCTGGTTCAGGGAACGGGCAATGTTTCTCTTGGCGCCGTAGTCCAGAAGGGCAACCTTTTTACCGTTTCCGGGGAGGACGTATGTTTCCTTAGTGGTGGTCTTAAGCACCACGCCTGTCACGGTATACTCCTTCATGCGCTTAATGGGCTCGCTAAAATCGGTATATTCCTTTGTAGTAATCATACCGTTCATGGTGCCTTTTTCTCTTAATATTTTGGTAAGGGCTCTTGTATCGATACCGCAGATACCGGGAATGTCGTGTTCTTTTAAGAAGTTTTGAATGGTATCCTCGCTTCTGAAATTGCTGGGGATTCTTGATAATTCTCTTACAATATAGCCATCCGGCCAGGGCTTTGCTGACTCCATGTCCTTATGGCAGATTCCATAATTGCCAATAAGGGGATATGTCATGACAACGGCCTGTCCTGCATAGGACGGATCGGTCAGCACTTCCAGATAACCGGTCATTGACGTGTTAAACACGATTTCACTGATGACTTCACGTTCAGAACCAATGCTGGTCCCGGTGAACACAGTTCCATCTTCCAGTATGAGGTATGCTTTCATATGGGGGTACCTGTCCTTTCTTATGTGTTTGCTTAAGGGCCATGTGACCTCAGCCCAAATTGTAAAGATTATACTGTATTTCATATGAATTTGCAATGACTTTAGGAGCTAAATTTTTTTGTGATAATCAAATATTTTTTTAGAACAAATAGGGCAGTATACAGACCGGACAAAACAAGGGCAGGACCAAAAATATGCGCCCTGCCCTTGTCTCTGATGTCTGCTTTTTATAGGGAATGTCCGCCTCCCATCCTTCCTCCGCGGCGCCGGTCCTCTGTCCCGTGTTCTCTGTCTGCTCCCGGAAAACCTCTCCTGCCGAACCGGCCGCCAAGCCCCTGTCCGCAGGCTCCTCCTTCCTCCATCCGGGGCCAGTGTTCCATCATCTTCTCCAACAGGGAGGACAGCTGCTTCTTCTCATCTTCTGTCAGTCCGTCAAACATGGCTCTGGCTTTCTTCATATGTTCTTCCCTGAAATTCCGGGCTGCCTCCATTCCTGAATCTGTCAGTTCCAGATTCATCTGTCGCCTGTCCCTCTCATTCTGCCTGCGCATGATATAACCGCACGTTTCTACCTTATTGAGAATCTCGCTGAGGGAACCTGACTGCACTCCCAGCATGTCCTGAAGCTCCCGCTGTGTGATGATTCCCCTCTCCGCCAGCATGGCCAGTATTCTCTGCTGGCCTGTCTTTCCGCCCATTCCGTAGCGGAAGAAGTGGGTACAGGAACGGAACTGGTACAAAAGGATATCCTCCAGGGACATGTCTTCCCGGTTAAGATGTCCGGGACATCTTCCATGAAACCCATGGCCTTGTCCATGATGATGCTCCCGAAAGTGTTCACCCTCACTGCGGCTTTCCTGAAAGTACCGTGTTCCTTTTCCGCACTCCAGGGCGTCTGCCTGACAATGGTTGGGACAGCATGGGCAGTAGTCCTGGGTGGTATCATTATTAGAATTACTGGTGTTGCCGGCATTACTGGTATTGCTGGTATTGCTGGTATTGCTGGTATTGCTGGCATGATTGGTATTTTCCATCTTGTCCATTTCATTTCTATTCTCGTCCATATCGTTCTCTCCTTATCTCGCTGATGCCGCCAATCCATATCACAACCATCTGATTTTTTACTTCATCTGTCATCTTAGATATCATCTCAAATGCCATCCGGTTCCTGTACGGTCCGACGGACTAATTAATTAGTTAGGTACCTTGTGTTTTACATCTTACTCCTGTTTTTTCTTTTTGTCAAGGTACCTTGCTAATTAATTTTTATTTTTTCTGTCCGGTCATATATATCCCCACCCCACCCGCAAAAAAAGCCCGCCGCAACTAAAAACAAGCCCCCGGCAGCACCGGGGGCCATCATACCTTTCACTTCTTTTTCACCATACTGCAAAATCAAGTGATTACACTAATTCCGCAATCCGGGTAATTCCCACATAAATATGCGATATTTTATACCATGTGGCAAAATCCACTACTCCTGTCTGGGGCAGTCCGAAGATAGACTGGAATTCCCGCACCGCGTTCGCTGTCCCGGAGCCGTATATCCCGTCGGGCGTCACCCTGGGAATGGCCGAATAAACCGTTGCTATTTCATCCAGCTGTTCCTGCATCTGGCGCACCTTATCCCCGGTGCTTCCTATGGTCAGGTCGCTTCCAGGCCAGGAGGCCGGTATCCCGGATATCTGCTCCGCTGTGTTTACATAGATGCTGTCCCCGTAAAAATGACGCAGAATCTCAATGGGACTGTACCCCTGCTCTCCAAGGGAGCATGACCCCCACTGTGTCATCCAGTTCGGACACTGGACCTGGCGCCCGTCACAGTACTGGGTCAGGATAGGCTGTCTCACACCCGGACGGGACAGGTAGTTATCAAATATCTCATCCACGATCAGGCTGATGCTCTCGAATATATTCCTTCCATATATCCACTTGTGGTCAAAGGCAGTGGAGGACGTGATGGTGAAATCATAGCCCTGGTTCCTGTACCACTCAGTGTATACCCGGTTCAGGGTAAAGGACATGATTGCCAGCACATTGGCTGTTATGGTGGCCCTGGGCCAGGTGGAATATATTTCGCTGGATGCCACATTTTTTATGTAGTCCCTGTAGGGCACATAATAGTCCTTGGCCGTACTGTCCGTTGGTACCCCGTCATGGACCACCACGGTCTGAGGCACTACCACCCGGCTGAGTACGATTTCCCCGCTCTCGTTCACTGGTTTTATCTCTGGTTCCGCTATCTTTGGGGGGTAATTCCCGTACAGTGTATGATCCGGTATCACCACCGGGTCTTCGGGAGGTGTCTCCCCGCCAACCGGTGTCATGACTGCCGGCTGTATGGCCGTGGCCTGGGCCAGTATCTCGGTGCCTGATATGGCCAGAGGCTCAAAGCCCTCTGCCTCCACCATCAGGTTATATTCTGAATAGGGCTGGATAATGCTTGGTTCCAGACTGTATTCCACAGGGGGCGCCGGAAGCTGCACCTGCTCTGTCTGGCCTGAACTGTTGGTGGTCAGCTGCTCCACCGTGCGGTCCGGTTCTCCTTTATAGCTGATAGTGACCCTGGCGTTCTGTATGGGAAAATTATTCTGTATGTTGATTACGTTAATCTGCAGCAGTCCACTGGATGTCCGTTCTGGATTGGTTGCCATGTAATACCTCGCAGTTTCTTTTCATTACCTAAATATAATACTGCCCAGCCTATTATATGCATGTATTTTCCCCTAAACCTGAAAAGTGCAGCTTAGGGGCAGGTACCGGCACGCTACAGCTCATATTCCTTAATCCGCAAATAGGCACGTATGGCTTCCATGGCCCCCTCTGTTCCCAGGGATGCCGTGTTCAGCATCAGGTCGTAGTTCTCCACATTCTCCCAGTCGCGTCCTGTGTAGTACCGGTGGTAATCCCTCCGCTCCCTGTCAATGCGCTTGATGTTCTTCCTGATATCCCTGGGCTCATAATAGCCCAGATCGCTGATTCGCTTTTCCCTGTATTCCATATCCGCGTACAGGAATACTCTTACCAGACCTTCCGCGCCCTCCAGCACATAGTCGGCACAGCGTCCCATGATAACACAGCTCTCCTCCGCCGCCAGCTTTCGTATAACCTCGGACTGGAACCGGAACAGATTGTCCGCCGACACCAGGTCGGAGCCAAAGGAAGGACTTCCCTTTTCCGGGGTCAGGCTCTTGACAATCTTATACAAAAGCTTGTTTCCCGCCTTCTCGTCTGCCAGATAGTAATAGCTCTCCTTGATTCCACTTTGGTCTGAATTCATGCGCAGGATATTCTTGTCATAGAAATGGATTCCCAGTTCCTTGGCCAGCCTGGCGCCGATTTCACTGCCGCCGCTGCCGTACTGTCTGCCAATGGTCACAATGAGTTTCTTTCCTTCCTTCATACGCCCATCCTCCTGTTCTGACAGCGCAGGCTCACGCCTGCTTCCATGGTTTGCTTTCATGGTTTCATTATAGCACAATGCGCCCTGAGATTTAACCGTTATTCCAAAAATCCTTCTTGACATACCGCCGCACAGTGCTTATAATAACACTCAATTGAATAATATCTTCAGGGCAGGGTGCAATTCCCTACCGGTGGTACAGCCCACGAGCCGCAAGGCATGATTCGGTGAAACTCCGAAGCCGACAGTACAGTCTGGATGAAAGAAGATGGAACGATGACATGGACGCGCTTATGCGCTTTTTGTGGCTGGTTGAAAGTGCCCTGGAATGAACTATCATTCCAGGGCTTTTGTGTACCCCCCCCCCCATGTCCTCCATAAGGCACAGAAACTGTGCCTTGGGGTTTTATATTTTCTGCCTTGAACGATACCGGTTCAAGGCATTTTTTATAGCTGTTTTTACAGCTGTGAACCAGAGGACAGGCCATGGCTGCGCCATGGGTGTCCCATCATTTATAAAGGAGGCACCGCATTGAACGATTCTGATTACATGTCCATCGCACTGAAACTGGCCAGAAAGGGCTGCAAAAAGGTCAGCCCCAATCCCATGGCAGGTGCTGTCATTGTCAGGGAGGGCCGTATCATCGGACAGGGCAGCCACCTCTATTTCGGCGGGCCCCATGCAGAGCGGAATGCCCTTGCATCCCTGACCGAATCTCCCAGGGGCGCAACCCTGTATGTAACCCTGGAACCCTGCTGCCATCACGGCAAGACCCCGCCCTGCACGGATGCCATCATAGAAAGCGGCATCCGCCGGGTCGTCATAGGCACAAGGGATCCCAATCCCATGGTATCCGGCAAGGGCACCAAAATCTTAATAACCAACGGCATTGAAGTGACAGAAGGTATTCTGGAAGAAGAATGCAGGGAACTCAACCACGTATTCTTCCACTACATAAAGACCGGCCGGCCCCTTGTTATCATGAAATATGCCATGACACTGGATGGCAAGACAGCCACCTTTGCCGGGCATTCCCGATGGATTACCGGGGAGAGAGCGCGCCGAAGGGTCCATGAGGACAGAAGCAGGTATTCTGCTGTCATGTGCGGTGTGGGAACCATACTGGCCGATGATTCCCTGCTTACATGCCGTCTCCCGGATACCAGGAATCCGGTGCGGATTATCTGCGATTCGCAGCTTCGCACACCGCCGGATTCCCAGGTTGCTGCCACCTGCTCCCAGGCCAGGACCATTCTGGCCACCTGCTGTCCTGACAGAAAAGCATGGCTTCCCTATGAAGAAAAAGGCTGTGAAATCCTCCTCCTTCCGCCCCGTGAGGGACGCGTGGATCTGAATGCCCTCACAGAACGCCTGGGACAGATGGGCATTGACAGCGTTCTGCTGGAAGGCGGTTCCACCCTCAACTGGTCCGCCCTGGACCAGGGAATCGTAAACAGGGTGCAGGCCTACATTTCCCCCGGACTCTTTGGCGGCGCAACCGCCAAAACGCCTGTGGGAGGCAGAGGGGCGGAATTCCCATACCAGGGCTTTTCCCTGGTAAAGACCAATATCACGGTCCTGGACCAGGACATTCTTATCGAAGGGGAGTTGATGCCATGTTCACGGGAATCATAGAGGAAACCGGAATTCTGATGTCTGTCAAGGGCGGTTTATCCGGTTCCCGCCTGGCCGTCAAAGCAGACAGAGTCCTGGAGGACATCCAAAAAGGAGACAGCATTGCCGTCAACGGCGTCTGTCTTACCGCGGCTTCCTTTGATTCCGGCTGTTTTTATGCGGATGTAATGCCTGAAACCCTGAAGCGTTCCAATCTCGCCCGTCTGCCCGTGGGAAGTCCCCTTAACCTGGAACGGGCCATGACGGCAGGCGGCAGGTTCGGCGGACATATTGTGTCAGGCCATATTGACGGCACCGGGACCATTGTGAGTATTGTCCGGGACGGCAACGCCCTGTGGTACACCGTCCGCTCTGACCCGTTTATCCTGCGCCGCATCATCGAAAAGGGTTCCATTGCCATAGACGGAGTCAGCCTGACGGTTGCCTGGGTAAGGGATCAGGATTTTTGCGTATCCCTGATTCCCCATACAGCTTTCTGTACCACTCTGGGAACCCTGAGACCAGGCTGCGTGGTCAATCTGGAAAACGACTGTGTGGGGAAATATATTGAAAAATTCATGAAAATCCCCCCGCCGTTCCACTGCACAGAAGGAGCGGACAGCAAAAGCACGGGGACCGGCAGCCCAATCACGCCGGAACTGCTCAAACAATATGGATTTTAAGCGGCGCCAGTACCGGACAGCAAATAAACGAATCATTAAAAACAGGACACCTGGATTGTCCCCATTAAAAACAAGGAGGATTTATCGAACCATGGAAGAATTCAACACCATAAAAGGATTCAGCACCATAGAAGAAGTACTGGACGAACTGCGCCAGGGAAAAATCGTACTGGTGACAGACGATGAAAACAGGGAAAATGAGGGCGATTTTATCTGCGCCGCCCAACATGCAACTACGGAAAACGTGAATTTCATGGCTGTGCACGGCAAAGGCCTTATCTGCATGCCCATGAGCATGGAACTGTGTACAAGGCTTAAGCTTCCCCAGATGGTATCCCACAATTCCGACAACCACGAGACAGCCTTTACTGTTTCCATTGACCACATAAGCACCTCCACCGGCATTTCCGCGGCCGAACGGGGTGTAACGGCCCGACAGTGTGTAAATGCCCGGTCCCGGCCTGAGGATTTCCGGCGTCCCGGCCACATGTTTCCGCTGGCAGCCAGAAAAAACGGAGTGCTGGAACGGGCCGGACATACCGAAGCCACCGTTGACCTGATGCGCCTGGCTGGTCTCAGTGAATGCGGGCTCTGCTGTGAAATCATGAAGGAGGACGGAACCATGATGCGGACCCCCCAGCTCCTTAAGCTGGCCGGACAATGGAATATGAAAATCACCACCATCAAGGCCCTCCGGGATTACCGAAAACAACACGATACACTGGTGGAACGCGCTGCCGTCACCCATATGCCAACCCGTTACGGCACCTTTAAGGCTTACGGCTACAGGAACCTGCTGAACGGGGAACATCATGTGGCCTTGGTAAAAGGAGAAATCGGGGACGGCAGGGACTTGTTATGCCGGGTCCACTCGGAATGCCTGACCGGCGACGCCTTTGGCTCCCTGCGCTGCGACTGCGGACAGCAGTTTGCCGCTGCCATGGCCCGGATTGAGCAGGAAGGCAGGGGAGTTCTCCTCTACATGCGCCAGGAAGGCAGGGGGATCGGGCTTCTCAATAAGCTCCGGGCCTATGAACTGCAGGACCAGGGCATGGATACCCTGGAAGCCAATCTGGCTCTGGGTTTCCCGGGGGATTTGAGGGAATATTTCATAGGAGCACAGATATTAAGGGACCTGGGGGCCAGAAGCCTGCGGCTTCTGACCAATAACCCGGATAAGGTATATCAGCTCTCGGGGTTTGGCCTGGAAATCAAAGAACGGGTGCCTATCCGGATGGCGCCAACGGTTCATGATCTGTTCTATCTAAAGACAAAGGAGCAGCGCATGGGACATTGGATGCATTATTAAAAACCTGATTCAATATTAAGAAACTTCATTATTAAGAAACAACCATCTATCCAGAATAGGAGAATCCGCCATGTATATATTAGAAGGAAAACTTGTTCCTAAAAAAATAAGGGTAGGCATTGTCGCCTCCCGTTTCAACGAATTCATTACCTCCAGGCTTCTGTCCGGCGCCCTGGACTGTCTGCGGCGCCATGAAGTGCCGGAGGACGATATCACCGTGGCCTGGGTTCCGGGCGCCTTTGAGATACCGCTCATCGCCTCCCGCATGGCTGCCAGCAGACGGTATGACGCCGTCATATGCCTGGGCGCCGTAATCCGGGGCAGCACCAGCCACTACGACTATGTGTGCAGCGAGGTCTCCAAGGGCATTGCCCAGACCTCCCTTGCCGCCAAAATCCCGGTCATGTTCGGCGTGCTGACCACGGAGAACATTGAACAGGCCATTGAACGCGCCGGAACAAAAGCTGGCAACAAGGGCTATGACTGCGCTGCGGGAGCCATCGAGATGGTAAATCTGATACATGAACTGGACAAAGGGACAGCGGATGGCTGCCTATCCGTCACACCCTCTGCCCAGGACGGACCTTACCGCCCATAGCACGCTGCTTACAAATGCTTCTTCAGCTCATCCAGCACAGCCTCCATGTCCAGGGGCTTCACCAGATAACCGTTCATGCCTGCCTCATAGGCCCTGGCCTTATCCTCCTCAAAGGCATTGGCCGTCATGGCCAGTATGGGGACGCTGCCCGTGCCCTCATCCTCCATGGCGCGGATGGTTCTGGTGGCCTCCAGTCCGTCCATCCGGGGCATGCGTATATCCATGAGCACAGCGGAAAAATATCCGGCCCCTCTGGACTTATACAGATCCGCTGCCTCCTGGCCGTCCTCTGCTGTTTCCACCTCCATGCCCCGCATCTCCAGAAGGGTTCTGGCAATCTCACGGTTCAGCTCGTTGTCATCTGCCAGCAGCACCCGGCAGCCTGAAAAGTCCTCCCGCTCCTTTTCAGCACCCTTTTCTTCTGATCGGTTCACTGCCCGGGCAAAGGCATCGTATATGGTGCTTCCAAACAACGGCTTTGATATAAAACAGTTTACCCCCGCACTTCTGGCCTCATCCTCGATGCGGCTCCAGTCGTAGGCGGATATCATGATAATGGTGGTATCCGGCCCAACCAGGGCCCGGATGCGCCTGGCTGTTTCCACGCCGTCCATGTCAGGCATCTTCCAGTCAATCATGGCAATGTCAAAGTGCCTGCCCTCTTCCAGCAGACGCCGCACCTCCTCCACGGCCCTGAACCCGGAATCCACCCAGAGGGAACGGGCCCCTGCCTTCTCCAGGATGGATGTGGCCTGGCTGCCCACCAGCGGGTCGTCATCCGCCACCAGCACGGCCAGTCCCTGCAGCAGCTCACGTTTCTTTCTCTGGTTCTCCACCTCCTGGTCATCCTCCGCCAGCTTAAAGGGCAGAATAACTGTGAACACAGAGCCTTTTTCCCTCTCACTTTCCACCTCGATGCTGCCGCCCATGAGCTGGACCAGATTATATACAATGGAAAGTCCCAGACCGCTTCCAACGTTGTTGCGGGCTGTTTCCGGCGCCTCCTGTTCAAACGGCATGAACAGGCGGCTTCGGAACTCCCTGGACATCCCGATTCCTGTATCCTTCACCTGGAACCGCAGATAGGAAAATCCGTTGGTCCGCTTCTGCTCCTCAATCTGAATCTGAATCCTTCCTCCTGCCCGTGTGAATTTAAGCGCATTGGACAGCAGGTTCATGAGAATCTGTTTCAGGCGCAGCGGATCCCCGATATAAAACTGCTCCAAAGGCTCGCTGTGGTAAATCACATACCCGATCTGCCGCTCCTCCGCCTGGGGATATATAATCTGATTCACCTCGTCCATCAGCTCCGTAAAATCAAAGTATTCGTGGGCCAGCTCCATTTTCCCGGTCTCAATCTTAGACATATCCAGGATATCATTAATCAGGGAGAGCAGGTACCTGGAGGAGGCGTCAATTTTGCAGAAGCAATCCTGGACGCTTCTTCTGTCATCTAACTTCAGCTGCCCGATGGTGCTCATACCCACAATGGCGTTCATGGGAGTGCGGATGTCGTGGCTCATTCTGGACAGAAAATCTGATTTAGCCTGGTTTGCAGCCTTGGCCGATGCCAGGGCATCCCGCAGCAGCTGCTCCTGCCTGGCCTGCTCCGCCCTCTGGCTGTCCAGCACCTTCAGCAGTTCAATGGCCAGCACATCGTCGTTAAAGGGATTTTCCACATAAATAATCTGCACAGACAGCCAGTGGTACCTGCCGTCCTTTCCCGTCTTCTGATACTCCATGTAGATATCCCGTTCTCCGGCGGCAAATCTGGCCAGGATGTTTTCTCTGGCAAAAACCGTTTCAAAATCCTCCCGATAGGAGGGATATACCTCTGGTACGCTCTCCTTTATCATCTCCGTGTAGCTTCCGCACCGTCCGGACAGACAAGCGTCCTGGTCCTCTATAAAACAATTATACGTATCCTTTGTCAGGTTCAGGCTCATAATCAGGGGATAGGCCGTGCAGATAGCCGCCCTGAGAGAACGGTTCTCTATAAGCTGCTGCCTTTCCTGCTCCAGCTCCAGCTGCTTTATATCCGTCACATCTGTAAAAACAGCCTGTATGACCTCCTGGCCATCCGCATTGACAATACGGCCCATGATGACGCTGATCCATATCTGCTTCCCATCTCTGCTGAAGGTATGGCGTATATAGGATGCCGTATCCCCATTCAGCGCCAGTCTGCCTATGATGCCCTCAATCCACTCCTTATCCTCATCCAGGACCATCTGAAAGGGATTCTTAACCTCACGCCTGTATTCCTCCTCGGAACCATATCCGTAAAGCTCCCACCCCATCCGGTTCACATTTACAATCCTGTGTCCTTCCCCTCTCTCAAACTGTATGATGCCGCAGGGCACCGAGTTATACAGCTGGCTTAGGAACCGGGCCTGCTGCATGTATTTCTGCTCACGGCGGCGCAGCTCCCCCTCCAGCTCCAGGTAAGTACGCTTTCCTGACTCCGCCGGAAACAGTTCATTCTCTTTTATTTCACCAAACGGCATGGAATTGTGGATATGGATGGTCTCCAGTTCCTCCCCCTTTTCCCGGAAGATAAAGGTGATTCTCTGCTGTATCCTGATATAGACGCCTGTTCCCTCTCTGGATTCAAGCTCGCTGACACCCTCGCAGAGCCACAGGCCGGCTCCCATCTCCATGACTTCGTACTGCTCATCAAACATATTGCAGGAAGACAGCTCATCCTTCCCCTCCCTGAACCAGGCTGCCACGGCGTCACGGCCCTCTGCCTTCTGCCTCTTTCCGCCGCCCAGCCATATGATATCATCCGCAAATGTAGATATGAGAAATTCCACATCATTCTCACAGAAATACGAAGAAAGAATGCGCCTGGCAAACTCCCTTACTTCCTCTGCTGACCATTTTTTCATTTATATCCTCCCCTAATCTGATGCATCCGGCGTCCGGAACCGGCTGCGGCCCCATATGAAATTACCAAAAAAGCTGCCCACTGATCAAGAATGACCCGAAGGGCAGCAACGTTCACTCTAATTTATGATCCTATAGCAAATCCGAATAAAATGCAAATCCATTCTTACCTTTTCGCTTCACCGCATATGCCGCCTTATCCGCTTTCTCCACCAGGGCGGCAATATCGTTCCCATCCGCCGGATACATGGATATGCCGATGCTGCATGTAACGGAAAAGTCATTGAAATCCCGGTCCATTACACTGTGGACAGAGGAACATATCCTCTGGACACACTGGCGCACGCCGGCCGGTGAGCTGACCGGATGGAGCAGGGCAATGAACTCGTCCCCTCCAACGCGCCCGCTCAGGTCCGACGCCCTCAGTGTTTTCTTAAGGACTCCCGCCACCTCCTGAAGCAGCAAATCCCCCTTGATATGGCCCAGGGTATCATTGATCACCTTAAAATTATCCAAATCCATAAACAGGACCGCGGCTATTCCATCCTCCCCTTCCAGACGTTCCGCAATCATCTCTTTCACCGCCTGGTTATAAAGGCCCGTGAGAGGGTCGGTCTGAGCCTGCATAAGAGCCCTCTGCAGCAGCTTGTTCTGACGCTTCTGTTCCAGATAAATGTCCGTGACATCGGTCCTTGTCATCAGCACCATCTGGTTCTCTTTATCATAATAAAGATACTGCAGCCTCTTGCGGGTATACCCCCGCTGAGAGTCCATAACGCCGCAGTAAAAACAGTGCTCCCCTGTCCGGTCCAGCTCCTCCAGCACGCGGCTTATGCGCATTTCACGGATTGCCAGCTCCTGATCCTCCGGTGCTATGTATTTCCTCACATATGTCTCAATGGCTCTCTCATAGTCATCACAGTGATCGGGAGGAAGAAGCGTACCGTCCCCTTTGCTGCTGAACATGACATAGCTGTTATTCCTGGCATTGAGATGAATGAAATAATCGCAGTGGCTGTATACATACCGCTCCACAATTCCCTTTAAGAGGTGCTGCTCGCTGGTATCCCGCATGGCCAGATATACCTTATCCGGCATATCCTCCCGCCTGAACAGCATGGCGTTTACCTCTGCCCACCTGAAGGTTTCCCCGTCCGTGGAATACCGGACCTCCAGGGACATGCTCTTCTGCCCATTCCCCCATACTTCCCGCATATGCTTAAGGGAAAAGGTTCCTGCAAATATATCCCTGTCCCCGTGATAAATGACGTTGCTACATAAATATCCCACCATCCTCCCCCACTTAAAGGAGCGCAGGGCCATGTCCGGCATGGGGATACACTGAATAATGGTCCCGATTCCCAGGTCCAGGTCCAGCTCAGCAATCCCTATATAGGCATCCAGGAACACACCAAACAAATCACGGTTCATCTGCATAAGCCTGGCCGCATTCCGGCTTTCAATATCCACAGTATAAAACAGGACCTTATCCCTGCCGCAGGCATCACATGAAAAAAGGGTTCCCCTGACCCAGCGTTCACGTCCTCCCGGCTGCATCCTCCGGAATTCCCCCTGTTTTCCGATTTTATGGGAACATACCTCATCCAGGCTCTGACGGCTGAACAGTGCCAGAAAACCAGCCCTGTCCTCCTCACAGACAAATAATTCTGCCGCTGCCCGGACATCCATCCCGCCTGTTGCGCAAGCCGCAGCACCCTTTCCCGGAGTCAGGAAAATGGGCCTGAGAATCCTTTCTGTCACATCCACTTCAAAGAATTCATCGCAGGCATCCTTAAGGACAAATGCATATAGATCCATTTTCACCGGGTCCACTACCACATGGTTCATATTCATTCCCTCCCGGCGGCCGTGTGCACTGCCGTTTCTAACGTTCTGTAATGTATTATATGTATTTTATCATCATCCCCACCCTCCGTCAATGATCCGCCGGCACGGATTGGTTGAAAGAGGAACCGGACTTCAGGGACAAAAAAGATGTTTCCTCCAGGGAATCATGCCCGGCGGAAACATCCTGTTTCGCATACGCTGCTTCATTTATTACTTTATTATATATTGTTTCATAAATGTATGGCCTCATATATCATCATTATAATAAACAGTCCCTTCCTCCATTACCTGAAACACCCCTTGTTCCAGAGAAAGAACCGTGACTGCACAGTTTTTCTGAACCGGCCCCTTCCAGAACGCATCCGGGGCAATCCCGTCTATGATGCACACCATTTCCCGTATCAGAGCGCCGTGTCCGCAGACCAGCACATGGTCCATCTGTTCCTCCAGAGGTTTAAGCTCCTGCTCCAGAAACTCCCGGCAGCGCTTTCTCAAATCATCATAGGTCTCCCCGCCCTTAGGGGGTACGTAGGCGGAGGGATGAGAAAAATAACGGTGAAGCCGTAAAAACGGCAGTCTGTGAATCAGTGCCAGCAGCTGACCCTCCCTGTTTCCATAGCTGATTTCCAAAAGCCTGGAATCCTCCACCAGGGGAAGTCCGCGCTGTCCGCTTATGAGCTCTGCCGTGCGCCTGGCACGGGACAATGGACTGGTATAGATCCGTTTAAATGGGATATCTTTCATTTTCTGTCCGGTGAGGAAGGCCAAGGCCTCCCCCTTCTCATTGAGGGGAATATCGGCCTGGCCCTGTATCTTCCCCCTGCGGTTCCACTCCGTCTCTCCATGTCTTACCAGATAAACCTTCAACCTCTCCTCCTGCCTGGTTCATTACATCCTGATAACCGCCTTGATCACCTCGTCCTTGTGGTTCAGGCTGTAATCCACTCCCTCTATGACATCCTTAAAATCAAAGGTGTGGGATACAATCTTCTTAAGCGGTATAAGTCCCTTGCTGACAGCACTGATAGCGGACGGATACAGGTTGCGGTAACGGTATACAGAGTAAATGGTTCCCTCCATGGCATTCAGCGTGGCTATATCCAGCTCCAATACCGGCTCAGGCGAAACGCCCACAAGGGTAATCTTTCCGGCCCTCTTAATCAGGCGGCATGTCTGAAGGGTGGTGATACGGTTTCCGGCGCACTCATAGACCTGGTCCACGCCGCCTCCCGGAAGCGTTTTCACAAACTCCTCGATATTCTCATTTCTGCTGTTAAATACCCTGGTAGCCCCCAGTTCCCTGGCCTTTTCCAGACGCTTATCCAGCACATCCGCCACATATATCTCACTGACTCCCCTTGCCTTTAAGGACATAAGGGTAACAAGGCCGATACACCCAGCTCCCAGCACCACTGCCGTCTCTCCCAGCTTTGCATTGGACAGCTCACAAGCGTGCATACCCACGGCCAGCGGTTCCATGAGACCGCCTTCCATGGTGGAGACATTGTCCGGAAGCTTGAAGGTCATGCTGGCTGCATGGGTACAGTACTCTGAGAATACCCCGTCCTTCTCGCCGGGAATGGCCATAAACCGCACAGACCTGCAGAGGTTATAATGTCCCTTAAGGCAGTCCTCACAATGACCGCAGGGAACTCCCGGCTCCAGGGCCACCCTGTCTCCAACCTCAAAGCCGGTCACGCCTTCTCCGATTGCGCTCACTACTCCGCCAGGCTCATGTCCCAGCACCAGGGGACCATCCGGTACCCAGTTGGCCAGGCGTCCTTCTGAATAAAAGTGCAGGTCGGAACCGCACACGCCTACATACTCCAGTTTAATCTGCAGTTCTCCCGGACCTGGCTGTGGAATATCCCTCTCACACCACTCCATTTTCTTTTTTCCTGTCATAACCGCTACTTTCATTGTTCCTTCCATATCAAAGCCCTTCTTTCATTTATAATCTAACGGTTTCCTATATCCTTAAATATCAGGTACTCCTGTTATGATCTGGTCAGCACGGTACCTACCGCAGCCCTCCATCCATCCTGCTTTTGACGTCTGGCATCCTGGTCCATGGCGGGTTCAAACATGCTCCGCTTCATTTTCCCGAAGATGCTTCTGTCAAAGAATCCCAGGGCCAGCCCGGCCGCATAGGCTGCTCCGATACCAGACAGCTCCTCCGCATCCGGCACAAGAACCCGGATATCAAGAATATCGCTCTGAAACTGCATCAGATACCGGTTCCTGGTGGGACCTCCGTCCACCCGGAGCTCTTCAATCCTGACTCCCGCATCCTGGCTCATGGCCTCCACCACATCCGCAATCTGATAGGCAATACACTCCAGTCCGGCCTTCACAAGCTCCGGTATTCTGGTCTTGCGGGTAATGCCAACAATGGCTGCCCTGGCCTCGCTGTCCCAGTAAGGTGCTCCGATGCCTGTAAAAGCAGGCACCAGATAGGTGGTATCATCCTCATTGGCCTGTCTGGCAAGACCTTCTGTCTCAGAGGCAGACGTAATAAGCTTCAAATCATCCTTCAGCCAGGTAATGACCGCTCCTGTATAATTGATATTTCCCTCCAGTACATAATTCACCCTGCCATCCATGCCCCAGGCCAGGGAGGTTACCACACCGTGGGTACTTATGACCGGCTTTTCTCCAATGTTCATCATAATGGAAGATCCCGTGCCGTATGTAGTCTTAATCATCCCCTTTTCCAGGCAGCCCTGGCCAAACAGGGCTCCGTGGGAATCCCCCAGCACGCCGTGGATAGGTATGGGATTGTCCAGGTAACCCTCTAAATCCGTATCCCCAAACCATGCATTGGAGTCGCACACCTGGGCCAGGGCATTTACAGGAATCCCAAACAGACTGCACAGCCCCTCATCCCATTCCAGGCTGTGTATGTTGAACAGCTGAGTCCTGGAGGCATTGGAATAATCTGTTTTAAAGGATGTTCCCCCGGTCAGCCGGTAGACCAGGTAGCTGTCTATGGTCCCCAGGCAAAGAGTTCCCTCGGACGCTTTTTGCGGCGCCTCCTTTACGTTCTCCATGAACCACGCCAGTTTTGAGGCCGGAAAGTAGGGAGACAGATTGATTCCTGTTGTACGGCGCACCCATTCCGCCTTCCCGGACTCCTCCACCCGCGCACAGATATCCTTTGCCCTGGAACACTGCCACACAATGGCATCTGCCAGCGGATGGCCGTCTGTCCTGTCCCAGACAGCCGACGTCTCCCTCTGGTTGCTGATTCCCAGCCCCGCCACCTGTTCTCTGCGAATCCCCGCCTTTTCAATCACATCCCTCACCACCTTAAGGGTGTTGGAGTAGATTTCATTTAAATCATGGGATACCCACCCTGCATCGTTTATAATCTGCCGGTGGGGCCGGTCTCCCCTGCATATCAGGTTTCCCTCCTGGTCAAACAGCAGGGCCTTGGTTCCCTGGGTGCTCTGGTCAACCGATAAAAGATACTGCTTTTCCATTGCTTCTCCCTTCCTTTTAGAGCTGTCTCAGATTAGAGCTGCCTCAGAAGTTCCTGTACCCTTCGGGCAATTCCCTGCCCGGTCAGGCCGTAGTATTCAAACACCTCTGCCGATGTGCCCGTAATGACAGGTTCATCCGGAAGGCTTAAGTTCACCACCATTCTTGGACAACAGGCAGATACCACCTGGCTCACCCTGGAGCCCAGCCCGCCAAAGGGCGCGTGTTCCTCCACAGTCACCACCAGCCTGGCTGCTCCGGCTGCCTTTTGGACCGCCTCCTCATCCAGAGGCTTCACACAGTACATATCAACCACACCTGCGCTGATTCCTGATTCCCCAAGTAGACGCCCTGCATCCAGTGCAGGCTTTACCATCTCCCCGCAGGCAATGATTGCCACATCCCCTCCCTGGGAAAGGACCGTGGCCTTATCCATGGAAAAGGGTACATTCCCCTCCTCATAGATATCCTCCACAGCGTTCCTGCCCACACGGATATAGGCAGGCTTATCATCCTTTAACAGCTCCTTCACCAGGCAGGCTGTCTGGAAACGGTCGCTTGGCACATAAACCCTCATATTAGGTATGGCGGACAGGGCCGCTATGTCCTGGGCCGAATGGTGGCTCATGCCCAGCGCTCCGTAGCTGACGCCTCCGCTGATGCCGATGAGCTTTACATTGGTATTGGAATACGCTGCATCCACCTTAATCTGTTCATAGCTTCTGGTGCTGAGAAAGCAGGCCGGGGAAGCCGCAAAGGGTTTTTTACCGCATTTTGCCAGTCCTGCCGACACGCTGACCAGATTTTGTTCAGCAATGCCCATTTCCACAAACTGGTCCGGGCAGGCATCCGCAAAAGGAGTCAGGGATGCGGAACCCCTGGAATCACTGCACAGCACCACAATATCTTTATCCTCCTTTGCAGCCTCCATCAGCGTGTCACAGATGGCCTTCCTGTTGGGTATTTTATTCATGAAGCAGGGCCTCCTTTCTTTTTTCAAAATCCCGGATGATTTCACTGTATTCCTGGGCTGTGGGAACCTTGTGATGCCATGCAGCCTTATTCTCCATCACGGGAGAGCCGCACCCCTTTACTGTATTGGCGATAAGTACGGTGGGTTTTCCTTTCACTGTCTTGGCTTCCTCGAAGGCTGCGTCCAGCTGGTCTATGTCATTTCCGTCCGCCACGTCAATCACATGCCATCCAAAGCTTCGGAAACGCTCATGCAGGTCATCGTGGCCCATGACATCCTCCGTACACCCTGAAATCTGCAGCCGGTTCCTGTCCACCACGGCACACAGGTTATCCAGGCAATAATGACTGGCTGCCATGGCACCTTCCCACACAGAGCCCTCTGCCAGCTCCCCGTCCCCCATGACCACATAGACACGGTAGTCCTTCCGGTCCATCTTTCCCGCCATGGCCATTCCCACACAGACCGGAAGCCCGTGGCCCAGGGAACCGGAATTCATCTCAATTCCCGGAAGCTTGTTGTTGGGATGACCGATGAATTTTGAGCCGAATTGGCTGAAAGTGGAAATGACCTCCTCCATGGGAAAGAATCCCTTTTTCGCCAATACCGCATAATAGCTTTCCACGGAATGGCCTTTGCTGAGCACAAAGCGGTCACGGTTGTCCGAGTCTTTATTTTCAGGGCTTATATTCATCTGTTTCATATACAGCTCCACCAGAATCTCCATGACGCTCATGTCGCCCCCGATATGCCCGCCCTTTCCCGCGATAATCATATCCACCACATGTTTTCTCAAGTCATATGAAAGGACCTTAAGTTCGTTCATTTTTTCCTCCTTCTCTACTTTACCGACTTCCTGAACCGGTCTAGCCCCACTGCCAGCAGAAGGACCACGCCCATGCACACCTGCTGCCAGTATGTATTTACATTCAGGATGGTAAGCCCATTTTGGAGTACGGAGATAAAGATGGCTCCAATCAGGGTACCCACCATGCTTCCGATACCGCCCTTTGTGAGGCTGGCTCCGCCTATGACGGCAGCAGCGATTGCGTACATCTCATAGGACTGGCCCGCGATGGGCTGGCCTGAATTCAGACGTCCCATATACACGATGCCGCTGAGCGCCGCGCAGAAACCAGACAGCACAAAGGCAGCCAGTGTGACCCTTTTTACGTTGATGCCGGAAAGTCTTGCCGACTCCGAATTATCACCCACCGCGCAGACCTTGCGCCCTGCCGTGGTCTTTTGCAGAGCCACATGCCCTATAATATAGACAATGGCAATGAGCCAGACGATATTTGGTATGTAAAGTATGCTTCCCATGGCAAAGCTGGTCATTCCCTGGGGCAGCCCCACCACTGCCTGGCCTCCCGTATACAGGTATGCCATTCCCCGAAACAGCCACATGGTAGAAAGCGTCACGATGAAGGGCGGAAAGCCCAGATAAGCCACCAGGCTTCCGTTAAACAGTCCCAGCAGGATACCGGTCAGCAGCACAGCCGCCACGCCCAGTCCCACATTGCCGGTTCCCACCATAAGGGTAGCGCCCACACAGGAGGACAATGCCAGGGATGCGCCCACGGAAATATCAATGTTTCCGGAAATGATGACATAGGTCATGCCCACTGCTATGATGGCATTGGTACCGCTCTGAATCAGGATGTTCCTGATATTGCTGGGGGTGAGAAATATGTTGCTGAGAGCGGTAAACACCACTACCAGGATGACAAGCCCCAGAACGGTTCCCAGGCTTCCTGTTAAAAGTTTTTTCAATGAAATATTCTTAGCTTTATCCACTGCACTTACCTTCCCTTCGTCGTAATGTGCCTGAGCACATTGTTCTGTTCTATCTCTTCCGCTTCCAATTCACCGGTTATCTGGCCTTTGGACATAACGATAATACGGTCGCTGACCGATACCAGCTCGTTGACCTCCGAGGAGATGACGATAGCCGCCTTTCCCTCCTGCGCCGCAAAATTCCTGATTAACTGGTGTATCTCGGCCTTTGCGGCCACGTCGATGCCCCTTGTGGGCTCATCGAAGATGAGAAGGTTGCAGCCTGCGTGGAGCCACTTGGCAATGGCCACCTTCTGCTGGTTTCCCCCGCTTAGATTTACCACCTGGGTGGCGGATGTGCCTTTGGTTTTCAGCATTTTTATGTAATTGTCCGATACCTCCCGGACCCTTTTCCAGTTCATGAACCCGCGTCTGCTGACCGCCGTCATGTCACAGTGAATGGTATTTTCCTCGATCTTCAGCCCCAGGGACAGTCCGTCCTCCTTGCGGTTCTCACTCAGGTATCCCAGCCCCGCATCAATGGCCTGTCTGGTATTCGTAATCCGCCTGGCCTTTCCGGAAACCTTTATAACGCCGCCCTTTAAAGGGTCCGCGCCGCATACCATCCGGGCCAGTTCTGTCCGCTTGGAACCTACCAGTCCCCCGATTCCCAGCACCTCCCCCTGGTATACAGTCAGGTTCAAATCCTGGATGAATCCGCCGTCCGTGATATGCTCCAGCTCCAGAAGAGGAATACTTTTTGCCTTGTCCCGTCTGGTGCGCCCGCCTCCCATTGGCTGGCTAAGCACCTTTCCGCTCATCATCATAATGACATCGTCCGGCGTGCTGGTCCTGACATCGGATGATCCCACCAGTTTTCCGTCTCTCATAACGATTGCCCTATCGCATATCCTGAATATCTCATCCAGACGGTGGGATATGTATATGGTGGTGATTCCTCTGGCCTTTAAGGTCCCGATAATTTCAAAGAGCTGTTCTGATTCCTCATGGGTCAGGGAGGTGGTGGGTTCATCCATAATGAGCACCTTGCAGTCCACGGCCAGGGCCTTGGCTATCTCCACCATCTGCTTTTCCGGCAGGGACAAATCCCCTACCCGGCCTCTGGGGTCAATGTGTCCCGCATTCAGCTTCGCCAGCTGATCCTTTGTATCCGCGTACATTTTCCTGAAATCAATGAGGTTTCCCACCTTCCTGGGCTCATGGGACACATATACATTTTCCATGACATTCATTTCTGACATAAGGCTTAATTCCTGGTAGATGATAGCCACACCGAATCCCCTGGCCTCCAGGGTGGAATACTGTTTGGGAAGGGGACGTCCGTCCAGGACGATGTCCCCTCCATCCCGCGTATAGGCACCGCTTAAAATTTTCATCAGCGTGGACTTGCCCGCGCCGTTCTCCCCCATGAGGGCGACCACCTCGCCCTCATAGAAGTCCATGGAAACATCGTCCAGGGCCCTGACGCCCGGAAATTCCTTCACAATATGCTTAAACTCCAATATAGGTTTGGAATGTTCCATATTTTACTTCTCCAATCCGCCCGTTCCCGGGGCTGTTCTTCCTGGCAGTTCCTTGATTTTAATATCCCTTTTCGGTAAGACCTCTGAGCGGGAACCGCTCTGCCGCGTACTCATAAATGGTCTGGTCTGTCAGCCCGTCCACAAACTCGCCTGTAACCAGGGTGCAGTCATAAAGGATTTCCCTGTCGTAGTGGTAATCACTGTTCATAACCAGAGCCGTTGCCAGTTTCACGCCCATGGCGCCTTCATCCAGGTTAGGAAGTGACACAAACGCATCCAGATCACCGTCCATGGTCATGTTCACCGCATCCAGAATTCCGTCATATCCCACCAGAATCAGGTCATCTGCCTTTTTGCCCGCTGCCTTGGCCGCATTGACCATGCCCACTGCCATCTGGTCGTTGCAGGCAAATATGGCTTTTACGTTGGGATTCGCTGTCAGGATGTTGGTAGTCACGTCAGCCGCCTTATCGCTGGACCACTCGGCTCCCTGTTCTGCAACCACCTTGATTCCCGGATATTCCGCACAGGCCTGCATGAATCCGGCATGACGGTCAACGCCTGTGGACTGTTCCATCAATCCTGTGATGATAGCAACCTCGCCTTCCCCGCCCAGCTGCTCGCATATGTACTTACCTGCCTTGTAGGCTCCGGCCACATCGTCACCGCCCACAAAAGCGTCAATCACACTTGTATCGCTGATTCGCGTATCAAAGTTCACTATTTTTATTCCTGCTTCCCTGGCCTTCTTGATGGCCGGAATCACGCCGTCCGAGCTGGCCGCCGAGACCACAATGGCGTCTGCCTTCTTCTCAATGGCAGCCTCAATCATGGATACCTGCTTCTCCAGGTCCACTTCCTCCTGGGGAATGGCAATGGTCAGATCCACGCCCAGATTATCTGCTGTCTGCTGCGCAAAATCAGATACGGAAATCCACCAGGGATTGTTCAATGTCTTTCCCACCCAGTAAACGCTGATACCCTCTTTTTTCTCAGTTCCCGCTTCCGCCTCCTTGGCATTGTCATTGGTGGCGGATGCCGCTTCCAATCCATTGGACGTACAGGCTGCCAGACTCAGGACCGCCATACCGGTTAACAGGATGCTTACTACTCTTTTCTTCATTGTGTTCCTCCTTTTGATGTGAGAAAAATGGTTTCTGCACATATGCCCTGTGATTTAACTAAATTTAATTAAGTTATTGTTTTGTGCATTATAACCATTTATTCTCTTTGTTAATGAGTTTCCTTGTGCTTGTTACACGTAATATAGCAGGTTATACCTTTGGTGTCAATAGTTTTTCACTAAATTTTAATTAATTTAATTAAATCAAAAATAAATTTTTAACGATATTTACTTAATATAATTAAGTTATCCAGAGCTGAGGACAAAAAAAGAGCATATACAGCATTAAATGCCGTACATGCTTCTGCATATCTTCTGTTTTTGAATTGGTTTAATCCGTTATTTTTTTCACACTTCCGCGTTTCACCAGGCTGGTTCCTATCTCCACCTTCAGGGACTGTTCTCTCCCCTGGTCCAGGCGGGAAATCAGCAGGTCCACGGCAGCCGGTCCAAATATATCCTTGGGCACGTTAATCGTGGTCAGCTGAGGCTCCACCAGGGTACTGATGGGCCGGTTGTCAAACCCCACCACGGAAATATCCTCCGGTATCCGGTATCCACATTCCTGCATGGCCCTGATTGCGCTGCAACCAATCAGGTCATTTTCCGCAAAGAAAGCCGTGGGAAGGTGTTTGCGGCCCTCCAGGTATTTCTTCACGTCCCGCTTCACATCCTCCTCAGAATACCCCACGTCAACCACATACTCCTTGTTGAAAATGCCTCCCAGGCTCCTGAGCTTGTGCTTGAAGGCATTATACCGCTCGTCAAAGCTGTTGATCCTGACCTTGCTGCGGATATATCCAATCTCCCGGTGCCCCATGCCGCACAGATAGGACACCGCCTTGCTGGTACCCTGTACATTGTTGATGGACACCGCATCCACATCGTTTTCCTGAAATGAGTTGTCCAGGATGGCAAATGGAATCTGGGATTCCTTGAACAGCTGGAGGTCGTCATAATACATTTCCACCGCAAAGATGATGAGGCCTTTATATCCGCCTGATTTAATCTGGTGTTCCTGCTCCGTCCTGGGCATGGTTTTATTGATGTAGAGGAAGTTAAGGGTATATCCGTAATGGTTGATACGGTTATTGATTCCCTCCAGGATATATGTGAAAAAAGGGGACTCATCCACGATGCTCCCCTCACGTTTATAGACCACGAACCCAATGGAACCATTATTGATTCTCTGTTCCTTCAGCATGTATCCGCAGTCCATTTCTTTTATTTTCTGAATGATTTCCTGACGGCGTTTCTCACCCACCCCTGGTTTGTTGTTTAATACCAGAGAAACCGTAGCCGTGGACACCCCCAGCATTTCCGCTATATCTTTTGCTCTCAGCGCCATTTGCAGACCCCCTTTGCCATACAATTAAGTTGATTTTACTAAATTATTAACTAAATTGCAATACCAAAAGGCATTCCGGATATGTCCACGCATCTCCGGACATATCCGCAACAGCGCTAAATTCTTCCGCTGCCCATCTCCAGCAGCTTCACGCTCCCGCTCTCAAGGGTAGCCCTAAGATTTAGAATGCGCTGGTTGGACGATCCCCGGAAGGGGAGGCTGATATCCTTAAGGGCCTCCACAAACCGCCCGTCCACCAGCACGTCAATCATGGACAGCATCCGGTCCGTATAGCCGCACCTGGCCCGGCTGTCCCTCAGAAGGTCCTGTTCCAGGGTATATCCCGTATAGCACCACAGGTTCTTCTGCGGATAGCGCTCCCTCACCTTTTCCAAAAAAGGCACCAGCGCCTTCTGGTTCTCCGGCTCAAAGGGCTCTCCCCCCAGAAGGGTGAGGCCCTCTATATAATCCGGCGCAAGGGCGTCCAGGATTTCCTCCTCCGTCTCCCCTGTAAAGGGTTTCCCGAAGCCGAAATCCCACGCCTCTTCGTTAAAACAGCCCGGACAGTGATGGGTACACCCTGACACAAACAGGGATACCCTCACGCCTGCGCCGTTGGCAATATCGTTCTTCTTGATTGTACCGTAATTCATCTTATAAATGGAGCACCCTTTCCTTAATTTCCTGGGTCCTGCCCTGGTTCCAGAACTGAGTTCCGATGTAGCCGCAGGTTCTCCTGGCCACATTCAGCTTGTTCTCATCCCGGTTGCCGCACTTGGGGCATTCCCATACCAGCTTGCCGCTCTCATCCGTCACGATCTGAATCTCGCCGTCAAATCCGCACTCCTGGCAGAAATCGCTCTTGGTATTTAACTCCGCGTACATGATATTGTCGTAGATATACCGTATGATCCCCAGCACGGCCGGAATATTGTTCTGCATGTTGGGTACCTCCACGTAGCTGATGGCTCCGCCTGTGGAAAGAGCCTGGAACTGCGACTCAAATTTCAGCTTTGAGAAGGCATCTATTTCCTCGGAAACATTTACGTGATAGCTGTTGGTGATATAGCTTCTGTCCGTCACGCCCTCTATGATGCCGAAACGCTTCTGGAGGCATTTGGCAAACTTATAGGTGGTGCTCTCTATGGGCGATCCATAGATGCTGAACCCGATGTTAGTCTCATCCTTCCAGCGGTTGCAAGCCTTATTCATGTACTCCATAACCTCCAGGGCAAAGGGAGTGGCCTCCTGGTCGGTATGGGACTTTCCGGTCATGTACTTCACGCACTCATAGAGTCCCGCATATCCCAGAGAAATGGTGGAATAGCCTCCGTAAAGGAGCCTGTCAATGGTCTCACCCTTCTTAAGCCTTGCCAGGGCGCCGTTCTGCCAGAGAATGGGCGCCGCATCGGACAGCGTGCCTCTCAGACGGTTGTGGCGGCACATCAGAGCCCGGTAGCAAAGATCCAGCCTCTCGTCAAAAATCTTCCAGAAAGCCTTCATGTCCCCGCCGGAGGACAGGGCCACATCCACCAGGTTAATGGTCACCACGCCCTGGTTGAAACGGCCGTAGAATTTATAATTTCCATTTTCATCCTTCCAGGGGCTTAAGGCGCTGCGGCATCCCATGACAGGGAAGCAGTTTCCTTCCTTTAATTCCATCATCTTCTTCTCGGAAATATAGTCGGGAACAAGGCGCTTGGCCGTACATTTGGCAGCCATCTCGGTCAGGTAATAATACTCGGTTCCCTCGTTGACATTGTCCTCCTCCAGCACATAAATCAGCTTGGGAAATGCCGGAGTAATCCACACGCCCGACTCATTCTTCACCCCCTGGTAGCGCTGCTTCAGAGTCTCCTCGATAATCATGGCCAGGTCCTTTTTCTCCCGCTCGTTCTTAGCCTCATTCAGGTACATGAACACGGTCAGAAAGGGGGCCTGTCCGTTGGTGGTCATCAGCGTAATGACCTGATACTGGATGGTCTGGACACCCTTGGTAACCTCCTTGCGGAGCCTGTTTTCCACCACTTCGTGGATGACTTCCTCGGAGGGCATGCAGCCAAAGGTCTTTACCTCCTCCTGGACCTCCGCGTATATTTTCTTTCTGGATACGTCCACAAAGGGAGCCAGATGGGCCAGGCTGATGCTCTGCCCGCCGTACTGGTTGCTGGCTACCTGGGCGATAATCTGAGTGGCGATATTACAGGCCGTGGAAAAGCTGTGGGGCTTCTCAATCCTGGTTTCGCTGATAACCGTGCCGTTCTGCAGCATGTCCTCCAGGTTCACCAGGTCGCAGTTGTGCATGTGCTGGGCAAAATAATCGGAGTCATGGAAATGGATGATGCCCTCCTTGTCAGCCTCCACGATGTCCTGGGGAAGGAGCATCCTCTTGGTCAGGTCCTTGCTGACCTCCCCGGCCATGTAATCCCTCTGCACACTGTTGACCGTTGGATTCTTGTTGGAATTCTCCTGCTTCACATCCTCATTATTGCACTCAATCAGGGACAGAATGCGGTTATCCGTTGTATTGGCCTTGCGTATAAGGGAGCGCTGATAGCGGTATCTCACATAATCCTTTGCAAGCTCAAATGCGCCTGTAGACATGATCTGGTTCTCCACCATATCCTGGATCTCCTCAACGGACACAGCCCTGTTAAGCTTTACACACTTGTACTCCACATAATCCGCAATGTCCTTAATCTGCTCCAGACTCAGCTTGTTCTTACCGGCAGCCGTATTGGCCTTTGCCACAGCCACCACGATCTTATTGTTGTCAAAATCCTCTTCCGCGCCATTCCTCTTAATAATCTTCATCGTCACTACACTCCTTTTATCCAAATGCTCTCCCACGCTGCCTGTCTTCAGGTAAACGGTTTAAAGGCATCTTATCACAGAATACTGGAAAAATCTGTTGCTTGTGCAACAGTATAAGATTTTAGCACTAAATGTTGTGTTTTTCAAGAGGAAGTATACGATAAGATGTATTTCAGAAAAATAAGATAATTGGCTGAAATCCCGGCCGAACCCGGAGATAAGTCTGACAGCAAAAAGGCACCCAGGCAGTCACCTGCCTGGGATGTATTATACTGTTCCCGTATCTCAATCACCGCAGAACCCTCCGGCTCCCGCGCAGCTCTCCCGCTCCACCAGGTGGTGGGGAACAATGATTTTGGTTGCCACCAGCTCCGGATTTTCCACATGGCTTATCATCTGGGCGGCTGCCTCGATTCCCAGCTGGCAGGCATTCACATCCACGGATGTCAGGGGCGGAAAGGTGAGTCTGGCGAGAAGGGAATTGTTAAAGGACAGGATGGACACATCCCCCGGTATGGACAGCCCCAGACCAATACAGGCCTTCTCCAGGGCCACTGCCAGTATGTCATCGCTGACCAGTACGGCCGTGGGTCTGTCCTCCCTTGCGAACAGGGCCGCCAGGGCCTGGTCCTGCTCCTCCGGCACAGAAGGCACCTCCACGCACAGCCGGCCGTCAAAAGGAATGCCCCGCTCTGCCAGGGCCAGCATATATCCCATTTTCCTGTCGTGGTTATAAAGAAGAGAATGGTCCCCTGACAGGCAGGCAATCCTTACATGGCCCAGATTTAACAGGTACTCCGCCGCCTCCCTGCCCGCAAGCACATTGTCGTTATCCACATAGATGGTCTGGTTCACATTCCGGCACGCTTTTCCAATGAGCACATACAGCAGTCCCTCTTCATAGAGATAATCCAGAACCGGGTCCTGCTCCCTGGAGTAGAGCACGATAAACCCCTCTGCCAGCCCGGTTCTCGCCATGGTCTTTATGGCCTGGAGGATCTCATCCTCATTCTGTCCCGTAATCACGGTATTGATATACTGCTTCTGGTTGCAGTACTGGCTGATTCCCCGTATCATCTCCAGATAGAATGGATTCTGGTAAGCCTCCCACTCCGACGGAGGCAGAATGATTCCCACGGTGCGGGAATTCTGGGTCGCCAGACTGCTGGCCTGAAAATTCGGTTCATAGCCCAGCTTCGCCATGGCCTGCCTGACCTTTTCCTTGGTCTGGCGGCTGATAGAGGGATGGTCCTTGCATGTACGGCTTACGGTGGACGGCGACACCCCTGCAAGGGCAGCCACGTCTTTGATTGTAACAGGCATAAACAGCCTCCTTAATATGCGTCTCATTTTCATCGTCATGGGATATATATGAACCTATGGTCCGGATCCGCTGTCATGCTCCTTCCACCGGATCCATCACCGCAGTTCATACACGCCCTTTCTATATTGTAAAGTTTAATGCAATTTTTGTCAACTTGTTTGCGCTCTGTTTGCGCAATCTTCCCCTGCCTTTTTGCATTCCGCTCCAGAAAAATTGCACAAATACCTGAGCGTATTTTTGTCCAAAACGTAGAAAACACAGGATTTTGAAAATATCTATTGCATTCTTCATGCAGCCAGACTATATTTAATGCAAGCGGTTGCGCAAACAGCGCAACAATCAAACTCAGGAGGTTACATATGAACAAGAACACTGACGGCTGTATTGGAATCAGGATTCTCTCCCCTTTAACCGGAACAGCGGTCCCTTTGGAGGAAGTGCCGGACCCTGTATTCTCACAGAAAATCATAGGAGACGGCGTTGCTATCCTGCCCCGGGACGGCAATCTGGTCAGTCCCATTGACGGGGAGGTAGTTTCCATAGCAGAGACCCTCCATGCCTATGGCCTGCGTTCCGAGGACGGCATCGAGGTCATGGTCCACTTCGGTCTGGAGACCGTGGCCTTAAAGGGAGAATGCTTCCAGTGCTGTGTAAAGATCGGAGATAAGGTGAAGGCCGGCAGCCTTTTGGCAAAGGCTGACTTAAAGGCCCTTGAAGAAAAACAGGTCAATACCATCACGCCTGTCCTTATCTGCGGCGGAATGGAAGGCCGTTCCATAAATGCCTTCACAGGTCCTGTAAAGGCAGGAGCAGATACCGTGATAACGGTTTTAGACCATTGCCCGCCGGACGCAGCCGAAGAAGCTGATGCAGCTGATGCAGCCTCCCCCCATAATCCGGACACTGCCCCAGCTGCAAATACGTCTTCCCCCGCAGACGCTGCGGACAGGAAAGCCGGAAAGCCCAAAAAATCCCTGGTCAATTTTGACTTTCTCCAAAAGCTGGGCAAGGTCCTGATGACAGTCATTGCCGTCATGCCCGCAGCCGGACTGATGATCAGCGTAGGAAAGCTCATACAGATGGCCGGCGGGGATATGGGTGCTGTCCTTACAATCGGAAGCACCATGGAGACCATAGGCTGGGCCGTAATCAACAACCTGCACATCCTGTTCGCTGTTGCCATCGGCGGCTCCTGGGCAAAGGAACGGGCCGGCGGCGCTTTTGCGGCTGTCATTGCCTTTATTCTCATCAATGTTATTACCGGCGCTCTCTTTGGTGTCAGCAGCGCCGACTTAAACGACCCTGCCGCCGTGACCCGGACCCTGCTGGGCCAGGAAATCCTGGTAAACGGATACTTCACCTCGGTCCTGGGAGCTCCCGCGCTGAACATGGGCGTGTTCGTGGGCATTATATCAGGCTTTGCAGGAGGAGTTATTTACAATAAATATTACAATTACAGGAAGCTGCCGGACGCCCTGGCCTTCTTTAACGGAAAACGCTTTGTCCCCATGGTAGTCATCCTCTGGTCCGTGATTATCTCACTGGTGCTGGCCATTGTCTGGCCTGTGGTTCAGACCGGCATCAACTCCTTCGGCGTGTGGATTGCCAACTCCTCCTCCACCTCGCCTGTGCTGGCCCCCTTTATCTACGGAACCCTGGAAAGGCTTCTCCTCCCCTTCGGCCTGCACCATATGCTGACCATACCCATGAATTACACCTCCTTCGGAGGCACTTACACCATCCTCACAGGCGTCAACGCAGGTTCCCAGGTTTTTGGTCAGGATCCGCTGTGGCTGGCCTGGGCAACAGACCTTATCAACCTTAAGGACGCAGGCGACATGGCGGGATACCAGAACCTGTTGGCCACCATCACCCCTGCCCGTTTCAAGGTGGGACAGATGATTGGCGCCACTGGCCTTCTTCTGGGCATTGCCCTGGCCATGTACCGCCGCGTGGACCCGGATAAGCGCCGCAATTACCGCTCCATGTTCATCTCCACTGTACTGGCCGTATTTCTCACAGGTGTCACAGAGCCTCTGGAATTCATGTTTATGTTCTGCGCCCTTCCGCTGTATCTGGTATACGCAGTGCTGCAGGGATGCGCCTTTGCCATGGCCGGCCTCATCCACCTCAGGCTTCATTCCTTTGGCAACCTGGAATTCCTGACCCGTGTTCCCATGTCCATCCGCGCAGGACTTGGCGGAGACCTGGTAAACTTCATCCTCTGTGTGGCTGTATTCTTTGCCGCAGGATACGCAATCGCCTATTTTATGATAGGAAGGTTCCATTTTGCCACCCCGGGCAGACTGGGCAACTATACCGACGACTCTGTCTCGGAGAACAGCCAGGGCCGGGCCGGTTCTCCATCATCCGGTGACAGCCAGGCCGGACGCATCATCTCCCTTCTGGGCGGCAGGGATAATATTGTCCTGGTGGACGCCTGCATGACCCGTCTGCGCGTCACGGTAAAGGACGTGGATAAGGTTGCCGGACTGCCCCAATGGAAGGCAGAGGGCGCCATGGGTCTGATTAAAAAGGACGGCGGCATCCAGGCCATCTACGGACCGAAAGCAGATGTGCTCAAATCCGATATCAATGATATACTGTAAACAGGCCGCTGCCATCCACCCACCGCAGCTGCCTTCTGTAACTGAAAACCACCGGAGGCAGGTAGTATGAAAATAATGACGCTTAACACACACAGTCTGGCGGAGCCGGAATATGAATCCAAGCTCGCCGCCTTTGCCGGATCCCTTGTCCAAATCAAACCGGATATCATAGCCCTCCAGGAGGTCAACCAGTCCAGGAGCGCTCCGCCCGCAGCCTCCGGCCGGCTGCGGGAATCCGGCTATGTTCCCTGCTGTGCCAAAGACTTAAGCACAGCCTCCCCCTGCGCCTCCCGGGCAGTCATCCGCGCAGACAACCACGCCCTTAACCTGGCGTTGCTCCTGGCCCGGGCCGGTGTTTCCTACCAGTGGACCTGGACCCCGGCCAAGATAGGATACGGGATATACGACGAGGGCCTGGCCGTCCTCAGCCGTTCCCCCATACTGGGGACCAGCCAGTTTTACATCACCGGCATCCGGGATTATGAAAACTGGAAAACCCGAAAAATACTTGGAATCAACACCCGGACAGAATACGGAAATGAATATTTTTACAGTGTCCACATGGGTTGGTGGGATGACAACGAAGAACCCTTTGAGGGACAATGGAACCGCATAAGCAGCGGCCTGTCCCCCTTAGCAGAAGAACGTCTGTGGCTCATGGGAGATTTCAACTCACCGGCCCATATAACCGGCCAGGGACGGGACCTGATTCTGGCCTCAGGCTGGTTTGACGCATATGACCTGGCTGCTTCCAGGGATTCAGGCGTCACTGTGGCAAATGCCATTGACGGATGGCGGGAACAGGGAGAGATACCGGGAATGCGCATTGATTACATCTGGACCAGCCGCAGGGTGCCGGTTATTTCCTCCCGAACCATATACGACGGCACATCCTTTCCCGTTGTATCAGACCATTTTGGAATCATCACAGAATATTAAACAGGACAATGCCTGCAAAAAGGAGCATATAGATATGAAACGAGAAAGCGGAATCTTACTATCCATCACCAGCCTACCCTCCAGATACGGAATCGGCTGCTTTTCAAAGGAGGCCTACGAATTCGTGGACCGTTTAAAGGAGGCCGGCCAGTCCTACTGGCAGATTCTCCCCCTGGGGCCCACCAGTTACGGGGATTCCCCCTACCAGTCCTTTTCCACCTTTGCAGGCAATCCCTATTTCATAAGTCTGGAGGACCTTATACAGGAAGGCGTCCTTACAGAGGAAGAATGCAGCCGGGCCGACTTCGGCAGCCGGCCGGATTTTGTGGACTATGCAAAGGTCTACGAGGAGCGGTTCCCCCTGCTGAGAAAAGCCTATGAGAGGAGCAGCATAAGCCTGGACCCGGAGTTTCGGAAATTCAGGGATGAAAACAGATGGTGGCTGGAGGATTACGCCCTTTTCATGGCAGTCAAGGCCCGGTTCAAAGGAACTGCCTGGACCCGGTGGGCGCAGGACATCCGCCTGCGCTGGCAGAACGCCCTGGATTACTACCGCAGGGAGCTATACTACGACATAGAATTCCACCAATACCTTCAGTTCAAATTCAGCCAGCAGTGGAAAAAACTAAAATCCTATGCCAATGCCAACGGAATCCGCATCATAGGGGACATTCCCATCTATGTGGCCATGGACAGCGCCGACACATGGGCCCATCCTGAACTCTTTGAGCTGGACCGGGACAATATACCGACCGCAGTTGCAGGCTGCCCTCCTGACGGCTTTTCCGCCACAGGACAGCTCTGGGGAAATCCCCTGTACCGCTGGGAATACCACCGCAGCACAGGCTATGAATGGTGGCTGGCCAGGCTGTCCTACTGCTATAAACTGTATGATGTGGTAAGGATTGACCATTTCCGCGGATTTGACCAGTACTACTCCATTCCGGCCGGCTCCGACACTGCCGTGGGAGGCCATTGGGAGCAGGGACCGGGAATCGGCTTCTTCCACACCGTGCGCAGCGCCCTGGGAGAAAAGGAAATCATTGCCGAGGATCTGGGATATGTGACAGACTCCGTCAGGCAGCTTGTAAAGGACAGCGGATTCCCGGGCATGAAGGTACTGGAATTTGCCTTTGATTCCAGGGATTCCGGCTGTGCCAGCGATTATCTTCCCCATAACTACCCTGAAAACTGTGTGGCCTACACCGGCACCCATGACAATGAAACCATCAAAGGATGGTATGCCTCCATCACAGCCCAGGAACGGAAGCTGGCCAGGGATTATCTCTGTGACAGCTGTACCCCCGCCAGCCGTCTGCACATGTCCTTTATCAGCCTGATTATGCGCAGCCAGGCCAGAATGTGCATCATCCCCCTTCAGGATTATATGGGCCTGGACAATGACTGCCGCATCAACACCCCCTCCACCGTCGGCACCAACTGGAGATGGCGCCTTCTTCCCGGCCAGATGTCGGATCCGTTAGTGAAAACCATTTCTTCCGTCACACTGCGCTACGGGCGCTGGAACTGGTGATATGTAAAGCTGCCGCAGGCCAAATCCATGAGAATTTGGCCTGCGGCATTAACCTGTCTATATTTAGAAATTATTTACAATTAAACCCATCAGTATATGGCCCGTTCCCTCACCAGCACAGTGGGATATCCCATGTTTCTTAAGTTCCTCTCCATCTGTACCGCATAGTCCATATTGAGGAAAGCGCCAACCCTTACCTTGTACAGTCCGTCGTCGTAAACCAGGAAGGCCGGAAGGCCGCTGGCCTGGAGTTCATTCACCAGCCTGTCTGCCGGCATCCTGGTGCGGAAGGCTCCTACCTGGACCTGATAATATTCCGGTCTCTGCGCCTCCTGCTGCCGGATGGTTTCCAGCACACCGTCTGCTATGGCCTGGGCAATGGCATCAAAATTCTCATCAAAAAAACGGTTGTCATCCGGATTATCAATAAATCCCGCTTCCACCAGCACAGCAGGCATCTGTGTCTTTCGCAGCACGATAAGACCGGGGCGCTCCTGTACTCCCAGGTCCCTGAAACCTGTTTCCACCAGATTGCGCTGGATATTATCCGCCAGCATGGCCGGCACGCCTGCATCCTCATACACCAGCGTCATGGCGCCGCTTGCAGTTCCCGGTACCGGGAACGCATTCCGGTGAATGGACACAAAATAATCGGCCCCTGACTGGTTTGCTATCCGGGCTTTCTCAAGAGGCGTGTCGTATACATCCGTGGTCCTTGTATATACCACATCCACCCCATTATTTTCCAATATCCGTCCTATGGCAAGAGCCAGCCGCAGGGTATCGTCTTTTTCCCGGCGCCCGTCGTACATGGCGCCCGGCTCTTCGCCGCCGTGGCCGGCATCAATTATGACTCTCTTAACATCTGTCATACCAGATTCTCCTTCATATATGACTCTACATTATACCATATGTGAAAGTAAGACAAATGTTGACTGAACCTGGAACTAAATTTCGTCCACATCCACCCCTCTGGGGCCCACATGGGTGGAAAATACGATTTGTGTGCTTGTCCTGCCGAATTTCTGCAGCTGTCCTATGAACATATCCAGCTCCATGGTACTCTTAAAGGCTACCTTTAACAGCATGGAAAATCCTCCGGTGACACAGCTGCACTCCAGTATATGGGGCACCTCCCGGGCATAGGCATAGAACTGCTCCTTGTCCTCGGGTATCACCTCCAGGTTAATGTATGCCAGTATGTGATACCCCAGCTTCACCGGGTCCACAGAGGCATGGTAGCCTGTTATGATACCCTCCTTTTCCAGGCGTTCAATCCTGGCTGATACCGCCGGAGAGGATAGAAACGTATTCTCTGCGATGGTCTTTAGGGAAACCCTTGCATTGTCCTGTAAAAGCTTTAGTATCTTGCGGTCAATCTCATCCATATTACCTTTTTCCTCCCTGTTCTCCTGCCCCTGTTACCGCCTGAGGGCCTTTATCCGTTTTACAGCCTCCACTGTATTCTCGTAGGTTCCAAAGGCCGTCAGGCGGAAATAACCCTCGCCGCTGGGCCCGAAGCCGCTTCCCGGTGTTCCCACCACATTGGCCTGTTCCAGAAGATAGTCAAAAAACTCCCAGCTGTCCATCCCGTCCTCCACCTTAAGCCAGATGTAGGGCGAATTGATTCCCCCAAATACGGTGTAGCCTGCCTCCTTAAGCCCTTCATAGATAACCATGGCATTCCTCTTATAATACGCCACCTGCTCCATGACCTGCCGGCTGCCCTCTTCGGAATATACGGCCTCTCCGGCTCTCTGCTCAATATAGGGGGCTCCGTTGAACTTGGTGCCGTGGCGTCTGGCCCACAGTGAATGCAGCATTACATCCCCGCACTTCAAATCCTTCGGAACCACGGTAAATCCCAGACGAACGCCTGTGAACCCGGCTTTTTTGGAGAAGGAACGGAACTCAATGGCACAGGTTCTGGCTCCCTCTATCTCAAATATGCTGTGAGGCACATCCTCCTCGGATATATAAGCCTCGTAAGCAGCATCATAGAGAATCACGGCCTCTGCCCTGTTTGCATAGTCCACCCACACCTTTAACTGGTCCCTGGTCAGCGTGGTGCCTGTGGGGTTATTGGGCACACACAGGTAAATAAGGTCCGGCGTCTCCTGGGGAAGCTCCGGCACAAAATGATTCTGCGCCGTACAGGGCATGTAGATCACATTGCTCCACATGCCCGTGGCAGGGTCGTAGCAGCCTGTACGGCCCGCCATGACATTGGAATCCACATACACGGGATACACAGGGTCGCACACCGCAATGCGGCTGTCCTCGCTGAATATCTCCTGGATATTGCCGCAGTCGCTTTTGGCTCCGTCCGATATAAATATCTCGTCTGCCTCCACATGGCAGCCCCATAACCTGTAATCCTTTTCCACAATGGTCTCCCGTAAAAAGGCATAGCCCAAATCCGGCGCATAGCCGTGAAATGTCCCGGCCTGTCCCATCTCGTCCGCCGCCTTGTGAATGGCTTCCACAATGGCCGGGGCAATGGGAAGTGTCACATCCCCGATTCCCAGCCGTATAACCTGCCTGTCCGGGTTGGCCTCTTCATATGCAGCCACTTTTTTCGCAATGGCGGAAAAGAGATAGCTTCCCGGCAGCTTCAAATAATTCTCGTTGATCTTAAACATGTGTGCTTCCTCCTGGCCTCTGCCTGTCTGAAATATGAAAACACCCCCAAAAACCGGATACGCCCTTTGCCGCAGGATACAGCGCCATGTCATTTCCATGTCCGCCGCCGTGCCGCAAAAGGTGTACCAGGACGCGCGCCGTCGCGCGTCTGGTTCCTGAGAGTGTATATTGAACATTTTTCGCTTTAAAGTATTAACTGATAAAATTCGACTTATCAATCATAATATATTTCTTCGGGTATGTCAATAGAGCCCCGGAACACCTCCACGGCCGGCCCTGTCATAAACAGATGGCCCGACTCACTTTCATACCGTATCACCAGTTTTCCTCCGCGCAGAGCCACCTCCGCCTCATCCTCCGTATATCCCATGAGGATGGAGGCCATGACGCTGGCCGTGGCGCCTGTGCCGCATGCCCAGGTTTCGCCGCTTCCCCGCTCCCACACCCGCATCTCAAGGTGCTTACGGTCCGCCACATGGATAAACTCCGTATTCACACGGTCAGGCGCGAACCGCTCATGGTTTTCAAAGGCCGGTCCAATCCGCTCCAAATCCAGACAGTCCACCTGGTCCACATAATAGATTGCATGGGGATTTCCCACGTTGATTCCTACAAACCGGTATTCCTTCCCGTCTACCGTGATATCCTCCGGCAGCCTGGATGTGAGGGCTGCTTCCCCCATGTCCACGGTAACGGACACTGCCTTTCCATCCTCAATTTCCAACTCCAGCGTCTTGATCCCTGCCAGTGTCTCCACTGTGATGGTCCTTTTATCCCTATCCACCAGACCATGGTCGTAAACGTATTTTCCCACGCAGCGCACACCGTTGCCGCACATGATTCCCTGAGACCCGTCCGCGTTGTACATCTCCATTCTGCAGTCCGCTGTCCGGGAGGGGCATATGAGAATCAATCCGTCGGACCCGATGCCGAAATGGCGGTCGCTCACATAGATGGCTGTCTTTGCCGGATCCCTCACCGTCTCCTTAAAACAGTCCACATACACATAATCATTACCTGTTCCCTGCATTTTTGTAAATTCCATATCCGTCTCCATCCTGCCGTATTACCGGCATTCTAATCATTCTTTCCCTTATCTGTCCCCGTCACACATGGATGAGGCTGATTACCATCTGTGCTGTCTCCACCAGATTGGTGCCGCTGTCCATGCTGCATTTCTGTATATATCTGTGGGCTTCCGACTCCGTCATATTGTTCCGTTCCATCAGCAGTGTCTTTGCCTCTGTTATGATATCCTGCTCCTCCCTGCTGCGCTCCTTTGGCCTGCTTCTCCTCCTTCTGCGGATCCTCTCCTGGGCCTGCACCATCATCTCCAGGGTATTTAAGAGGTCGTGGACCTTAAGGGGCATGGGCAGGCAGATAACCCTGTCCGGGCACTGTCCGCCCCACCTGGCAGGCGATGAAATCAGAAGCATGTCAAAATCTCCCGGCAGGCACTGGCGCAGCTCGTCGTACATCATATCCTCAAACCGGTAACCGCTCACCACGATTCCCCCGTTCAGACAGTCCGCAGCCGACAGGGCCTGACCGCCTGAGGTGCAGACTGCCACTACCTGGAAACCGTTTCGGACCAATATGCTCTTTATATTCTTCCCGTCCTCCGGCTTGGAAAACGCTACGATGATGTTAGTCACATGTCCCACCTCCAGGTAAAACCTTATTCACAACTGCCGGCGCCATCAGTATTTATACAGATACTGGCTCACTTCCCAATCCGTTACCTGAGCCCGGAAATCCCTCCATTCCTGCTCCTTGGCCTCCAGATATTTGGTGTAAATGTGCTCTCCCAGCACCTCCTTCATAAAGACATCCCCGCTGTATGCCTCGATGGCGTCCCCCAGGGTTTCGGGAATCCGCTCTACGTTGCGTTCCCTCAGTTCCTCCGGCTCCATGGTGAACATATTTCCCTCCACACATGCAGGAAGTCCGGTTTTCTTCTCAATTCCGTCCAGTCCCGCCGACAGGCAGGCCGCCAGGGCCAGATACGGATTCATGGCAGAATCCGGGCACCGCAGTTCAATGCGCGTACTCTCCCCTCTGGGGGATGGTATGCGAATCAGGGAACTGCGGTTGGAGGTAGGTGACCAGGCAATATAAATGGGCGCATCGAATCCCGGAATCAGCCGTTTATAGGAATTCACAAGCGGATTTGTCAGGATGGTCATGGCCTTCATGTGCTTAAGAATGCCGGCCATGAAATAATAGGCGTCCCTGCTCAGCCTCAAAGCATCCTGGTCATCCGCAAACAGGTTCCTGCCCTCCTTGTCTGACAGCGACATATTGATATGCATGCCGGATCCGTTCATACCCTCTCTGGGCTTCGGCATAAAGGTGGCATGGAGTCCGTGGCGCTTTGCTATGGTCTTTGCCGCCATCTTAAAGGTCATGATATTGTCCGCAGCCCGAAGCGCGTCCGTATACTGGAAATCAATCTCATGCTGGGCCGGCGCAATCTCATGATGGCTGGCCTCCACCTGAAATCCCATCTCCTCCAGGTTCAGCACAATATCCCTGCGGACATTTTCCGCCAGGTCAATGGGAGACACGTCAAAATATCCCGCCATCTCATGTGTGCTGGTGGTGGGCCTTCCCTCCTCATCCGTGTGAAAGAGAAAGAATTCACATTCCGGGCCCACATTGAGCACATATCCCATGTCCTGCGCCCGCTTGACAGCCCGTTTGAGCACATACCTCGGATCGCCGGAAAACGGTGTCCCGTCCGGGTTATACACGTCGCAGATAAACCTGGCCACCTTGCCCTGCTGGGGCCTCCACGGAAAGACCTCAAAGGTATCCAAATCCGGATACAGGTACATATCCGACTCGTCAATCCTCACAAACCCTTCAATGGCAGATCCGTCAAACATGCAGCGGTTATCCAATGCCTTTTCAAGCTGGCTGGCGGTGATGGCCACATTCTTAAGCATTCCGAAGATATCCGTAAACTGGAGGCGGATAAACTCCACATCCTCCTCTTCCACCATACGCATGATGTCCTCTTTACTGTATTTGCTCATAATAATCTCCCTCTCTTGCAAACTGTGATACCCACAAACACGCAGAGGCGGGAACCTATTACCATGCTCCCGCCTCCTTAAAATCCACCGGGCAGGGACAGAGCCCCCTTAAGACGCCCTCGTCATCCTTCCCTTACCCCTGCTTTTTGTTATAAAAAATATATCAGCAGATATTTCATTTGTCAATGAATTTCCTCTATTTTTTTGATATCACTTTAACGCGCGAAGCTGTTCTGTGAAATGGCTTCCCAGTTTGACGGCACCCACATATCCCACATCTCCGGTCATGTGGACCACACCTTCCCCGTCAATCTCCAGCTCCAGGGTGCCTCCCGGCATCTGCACAAACATCTTGGGATCCGTAAGCCCCAGACGGTAGGCCGCGGCCGCTGCCGCACAGCAGCCGCTGCCGGAAGCCAGTGTGTAGCCCGCTCCCCGTTCGTACACTTCGGTCTGGATATGGGTCCGGTCCAGTACCTTCATAATTTGGGTGTTGATTTTCTCCGGGAACTGCCTGGCGCTCTCAGAATACCTTCCAATCCTGCATACCAAATCCTTTGAAATCTCATCCATAAGGATAACGCAGTGGGGATTGCCGATGGACAGGCAGGTAACCGGATAGGGAATCCGGCCAAACACCATGGTCTCGTTGATGATTTCCCTGCGGGGTCCCTCCACCGGCACATCATCGCTCCAAAAGGATACCTTTCCCATGGACGCCTTTAACCGGGTGCCCTCCTCGTTCAGATAATGGATGGACGCCTCGCCGCCCTGGGAGGAAATGGTAAAATCTTTTTTCTGTACGTACCCTGCGTCCTTTAAATATTTGGCAAAAATCCGGACACCGTTTCCGCTCTTTTGCGCCACACTGCCGTCCGGATTCCATACCACCATGGAAATCTGCTCACCGTCCAGAACAGGTCCCTCCAGAATCCCGTCTGCACCCACACCGAAATTGCGGTTGCACATAAGCTGTACATTGGAAGGGGTCAGCTTCAGTTTGTTTTTATTGGGGTCGTATACCAGATAATCATTTCCCAGTCCATGATATTTTTCCACTACAATCCTCATATAGATATCCTCCCTGTCTGCGGTCTGTTTTAACGGTACTCATTACCGGCTCCTACTCACTCCGCCGGCTGTTAACTTTACCATTATTTTATCAAGCATTTTTTGATAATAATATAGATATATTGCTATTTTATATTGCAAATAATGCTGTATTTATTTTATACTTAAAATATCCCCACAAACGATGTTTCCATCACACGGAGACACGGCATGCAAAAAGGAGGTAACGGTTCCATGCCCATCACAGATGACGCCCCTGCGTTTGAGCGCCAGGGATTCCTGAAAGAGGACTTCCGGCTGTTCCATTTAAAAGATAAGGTAAGTCCCTGCTATGAATTCCACTATCACGATTTCCTGAAAATCATGGTGCTGCTGGAGGGAAAGGTCAACTATGTCATAGAAGGACGCTCCTATTCCCTTCACCCCTTTGATATTGTGCTGGTGGGGCGGGGGCAGATCCACCGGCCCGAGGTGGACCCGGGTCAGCCCTATGAGCGGCAGATCCTTTACCTGTCCCAGGATTTTCTGGACCGGCACAGAGAAAACGAAGATTCCCTGGACCGGTGTTTTGCCACGGCAGCCTACCGTCATTCTAATGTTCTCAGGCTGAAGGAGGAGGTCCGGGCGAACATGCTCTCCCTTTTAAAACAGCTGGAACGCTCCCAGAACTGGCAGCAGGAAGAGTTTGCCGGTCCCCTCATGAGCCGCCTTTTATGCCTGGAATTTCTGGTGGAGCTGAACAGGGCCTCCATGGATGACAAGGCCCAGTACCTTCCCACGGGTGTCTTAAACTACCGGGTCTCCGGCCTTATATCCTATATAAATGAACATCTGGACGAGGACCTGAGCATCGGGACACTGTCCTCCTTAAGCTGCATCAGCCCGTACCATATGATGCGTATTTTCAAAGAAGAAACAGGATGTACCATGGGAAATTACATCACCGAAAAACGCCTGATTTACGCCAGGGACCTGCTGAGTGAGGGGGTAAATGCCACGGACGCCTGCTTCCGTTCCGGCTTCAGCCATTACTCCACCTTTCTCAGGGCCTACAAAAATCACTTCCAACAGCTGCCAAAACGGAATTCCGGCACTAAAATATAAAGTATTTCCTGAATTTTCTTGAATTTTTTCTGATTTCTGTTATAATATACTCATTGTTTTCCTATTGAGGACAGTTGTCTTTGTGAGGTGAACACACAAAAATAAACTGGTCCGGGATAAATTCAATGAAACAGGAGGAATGTATTATGAGAATCAGAAAAGTAGCAGCAGTGACCATGGCGGCATGCCTGGCAGCCGGTGCCCTGGCAGGGTGCGGCAGCAAGAAATCAGACGAAAAAGTCATAAAAATCGGCGTTTTTGAGCCGACCACCGGTGAGAACGGAGGCGGAGGCTATCAGGAAGTACTGGGTATCCGCTATGCCAACGAGATGCACCCCACCGTCAACATAGGCGGCGAGGAATATGCTGTCAAACTGGTGGAGGTAGATAACAAATCCGATAAGACCGAGGCTGTGAACGCGGCCCAGAAGCTGGTAAGCGAAAAGGTCAGCGTGGTGCTGGGAAGCTACGGCTCCGGCGTGTCCATTGCAGCCGGACAGATCTTCGCAGACGCCAAGATTCCGGCCATCGGCTGTTCCTGTACCAACCCGCAGGTAACCGAGGGAAATGATTATTATTTCCGTGTATGCTTCATCGACCCCTTCCAGGGCACGGTCATGGCGAATTACGCATTCCAGAACGGCGCAAAGAGCGCTGCCGTGATTACCCAGCTGGGCGATGACTATTCCTCTGGTCTTGGATCCTATTTTAAGGAAGCCTTTGCAAAATTAGGAGGCAACATTGTCAGCGAGGAACAGTTCCAGACAAACCAGACTGATTTCAAGGCCATCCTGACCAACATAAAGGCGGCTGACCCTGACATCATCTTTGCCCCGTCCTCCATCACCACTGCCCCGTTAATCATCAAGCAGGCCAGGGAGCTGGGAATCACGGCTACCATTGCTGCCGGCGATACATGGGAGAACTCCACCATCATCGAGAACGCAGGTGCCGACTCTGAGGGAGTCGTAATCTCCACCTTCTTTGACGAGGCGGAACCGGCTAACGACGAGGCTGCGGCCTTCATCAAGGGCTTCAAGGAATACCTGGTAAAGGAAAAGCAGGAAGACATTATCCCGGCTGTTTCCGCCCTGGGTTACGATTCCTACCTGGCTGCCATCAAGGCCATAGAGGACGCAGGCTCCACCGATACCACCGCCATCCGCGACGCCCTTAAGAATGTAGAGATTGACGGCGTAACAGGAAACATCACATTTAATGAGACCGGCGATGCCAACAAAGATATCGCGTTCATCAAGACCATCAAGGACGGCAGGTTCCAGTTCCTGACCACCACTACTGTGGAATAGGGCATCTGGCGAATTACATATGGATACAGGGCTGCAGGCGGCAAACGCTGCTGCCTTCAGTCTTAACCAGCCTTGGACGTTCCAGGGCTGGTTGTATGTTTTAACGGATTTCTGGATACGGACCTTACTATAAAAACACAGGAGGCAGACTCATATGAGTTTAACAACATTTCTTCAGCAATGCCTGACCGGCATCTCCCTTGGCGGGGCCTATGCGCTCATTGCCATAGGCTATACCCTGGTCTACGGCATCCTCCGCCTCATCAATTTCGCTCACGGCGATATCTTCATGATGGCCGGATACTTTATGATTTTTGCAATGGCAAGCCTGCCATGGTTCATTGCCATTCCCGTCACCCTGATTGTGACCATTCTTCTGGGCGTCACCATAGAGCGGGTGGCCTACCGCCCCTTGCGATCCGCACCCAGAATGTCTGTTATGATTTCAGCCATCGGCGTTTCCTACCTTTTGCAGAATCTGGCCACCTACCTCTTTACCGCCCTGCCCAAAGGGTATCCGGAGATTCCATTCTTAAAGAAAATCTTCCGGATAGGCGGACTGTCCGCCTCCTTTGTCACCTTCCTGACCCCTGTCCTGACCCTGGTGCTGGTCTATCTTCTCATTCTGCTGATTAACCACACCAAAATAGGCATGGCCATGAGGGCGGTTTCCAAGGATTATGAGACAGCCTCCCTTATGGGCATTAAAATCAATAAGACCATCACCTTTACCTTCGCAGTGGGGTCCCTGCTGGCCGGTATCGGCTCCATTTTATATTTTACGGACCGTATGACCGTATTCCCCTTCTCCGGCGCCCTTCCGGGCTTAAAATGCTTTGTGGCTGCCGTGTTCGGAGGAATCGGCAGCATTCCCGGAGCTGTCATCGGAGGCTTTATCCTGGGGCTTGGAGAGACAGCCCTGGTGGCCATGGGACAGTCTACCTTCAGCGATGCATTTACGTTTATCCTGTTGATTGTCATGCTTCTCATCCGTCCCACAGGGCTCTTTGGTGAGAAGACGACCGATAAAGTGTGAGGTGGCGGACATGAAGAATATGACAAAGAACAAGAACAAACTATATACCCTCATTGCCCTGGTAATAATCATCGGTTTCCTGGCATTCCTGCAGTCTGACACTGCCGAATACAGCTACCAGATATCCATTCTGGAGAGAAGCGCCATCTATGCGGTGGTGGCTGTTTCCATGAACCTGCTGACCGGCTTCACGGGCCTGTTCTCCCTGGGCCAGGCAGGATTTATGGCCATCGGCGCCTACGTGGTTGCCATCTTTACCATCCCGGTGGGATCCAGGGCCAGCGTATACTATGTAAGCGGCATATCCCCGGTGATTGCCAATATCCAGCTGCCCATCCCCGTGGCCCTGCTCCTTGGCGGACTGGCGGCAGCAGCCATGGCTGCCCTTATCGGAATCCCGGTACTGCGCTTAAAGAGCGATTACCTTGCCATCGCAACCCTTGGCTTTTCGGAAATTATCCGGGCGTTCATTGCAGCTCCCATGTTTGACACCATTACCAACGGTTCCTACGGCCTTAAGAGCATACCGGGCTTTCCCAATATCTTTGCGGTATTCGGCCTGGCCGCCCTGTGTATTGCCCTGATGGTGCTTCTTATTAACTCCTCCTACGGCAGGGCATTTAAATCCATCCGGGAGGACGAGGTGGCTGCCCAGTCCATGGGAATCAACCTCTTTCATTACAAGGAGCTTTCCTTTGTGATTTCCTCCTTCTTCACAGGAGTGGGAGGCGGAATGCTGGCCATGTTTATGCGCTCCATTGACTCCAAAACCTTCCAGGTGGCCCTTACATATGATATCCTGCTGATTGTGGTCTTAGGCGGCATCGGCAGCGTTACAGGCAGCGTGGTGGGCGCATTCCTGGTCACCGCAGGCAGGGAGCTGCTGCGCTTCTTCGACGATCCCCTGACCATTGCCGGAGTAAGTGTTCCCCTGTTCCGCTCCGGATTCCGTATGGTCATTTTCTCCATCCTTTTGATGGCGGTCGTCCTCTTCTACAGCCGCGGTATCATGGGAAACCACGAATTCTCCTGGGACGGACTGTTCCGGCTCATACGGGGCATTCCCGGCAAGTTTAAGAAAGGCAGGAAAAAGCCCTCTTCCGCCAAGAAGGGAGGCATCCACTGATGAACAACATGGAAAACAGCGTAAAAAATGTACTGCATATGGAGAGCATCACCATGCAGTTCGGCGGTGTCGTGGCAGTGAACGGACTGACCCTGGATGTAAATGAACACGAAATCGTGGCCCTCATCGGGCCCAACGGGGCAGGCAAAACCACTGCTTTCAACTGTGTCACAGGTATTTACCAGCCCACCTTTGGTTCCGTATCCTTTAACGGTGAGGTCATACTGGCCGATACGCCCCAGGGCAAAATGCGGCGCCTCTATGAGGGCGATATAGCTCCCACGGACCTGACTCCCGTGCGCAAGACACCAGACCAGGTTACCAAACTGGGCATTGCCAGGACCTTCCAGAACATCCGTCTCTTCGGCGCCCTGACTGTCTTTGAAAATGTCCTGATTGCCAAACATATGCGGGCAAAGCAGAATGTGTTTTCAGCCACACTGCGCCTCAACCATGCTGAGGAAAAACGCATGCGCGAGGAGTCCATGGAGCTTCTGGAAATGCAGGGACTGGCCCATTTAAAGGACGAAATTGCCTCCTCCCTGCCCTACGGACTCCAGCGCCGTCTGGAGATTGCCAGAGCCCTGGCCACCAGTCCCAGCCTGCTCCTTCTGGATGAACCGGCGGCCGGCATGAATCCACAGGAAACCCAGGACCTGACTGATTTTATCCACAAAATCAGGGATGATTACCACCTGACCATCTTTATGATAGAGCACCACATGGATTTGGTCATGCAGATATCAGACCGCATTTACGTGCTGGATTTCGGCAAGCTCATAGCCCACGGCACGCCCGACCAGGTCCAGAACAATCCAAAAGTAATAGAAGCATATCTGGGGGTGAGTGAAGATGCTGAAGATTAATGATTTAAGAGTAAATTACGGCGGTATCGAGGCTGTAAAGGGAATCAGCTTTGAGGTACCGGAGAAATCCATTGTCACCCTCATAGGCGCCAATGGAGCAGGCAAAAGCACCACCCTGCGGGCCATCGCAGGACTTGTAAAAGCCTCGGCAGGCTCCATCCAGTTTGACGGTACAGAGCTGTTAGGCATGGATACCCCTGATATTGTGTCAAAGGGCATCACCCTTGTCCCTGAGGGCAGGCGGGTGTTCCCGGACATGACCGTTATCGAGAACATAAAAATCGGAGCCTATTTGAGAACCGATTCCCTGGACCAGGATATAGAGTGGGTCTACAGCCTGTTCCCCAGGTTAAAGGAGCGCAGCTGGCAGTTAGCCGGCACGCTGTCTGGAGGGGAGCAGCAGATGCTGGCCGTGGCCAGGGCCCTTATGAGCCATCCAAAGCTGATGATGATGGATGAGCCGTCCCTTGGCCTGGCCCCTCTCATTGTCCAGGATATATTCAACATCATAAAGGAAATCAACAAACAGGGCGTGACCATTCTTCTGATTGAGCAGAACGCCAACATGGCCCTGCGTATTGCTGACCAGGGTTATGTGCTGGAAACAGGCCGGATTTCCCTGTCAGGCACCGGCAGGGAGCTGCTGGCAGATGAGTCTGTGAAGGCGGCTTATCTGGGGAAGAAAAAGAAATAAGACGTGTAAAGGCCGGGAAGCGATGCTCCCCGGCCTTTGATCTATAGTTCTATCACTTATATCACAAAGTTTCACTACAAACTGGTATACCCATAAGCATTCACCAACGCATCCAGCTTCCTTCCCTGCTTACACAGAGGGCAGTCCCTGTAGTCATAATACGTATAATCCGGCAAATCCTTCCTGCTGAAAATAGATGTAATCCTGAATCCGTTGAGCTCCTCCAATGTGCTGAAAATAGCGGTAATGGCTCTCAGATTGCCGCCGTAATACCGGATGGACTCAATTCCCTTGTTCAGTGCCAGGCCTGTGGTCACGGACGCGGTCAGGATGATGACATTCTTATCCCGAATCATGGGAAGTATGTTCTCCTTGAATATCATCTGGCTGTTGCTGTTGAACTCCGGAGTCACAATGTAGATAGTCTTATGGGCATTCATGGAGAGAACACCGGCGCTGGTCAGTTCCTCAGCCAGGAAACTGCCCACGACCTGGGTTCCCTCAAGACATACAATGGTATCTACCACAGTGTCATAGAGGAACAGCCCCGACAGGCTCCTTGCTATCTCCTGGGCCTCGCTGAGCCTGGTCTTTAAGGTGGTCATATCCAGATAATAATTGATATGGGCATGGTTGGTGGCAAAGTGTCCCGGTGTAACCTTAAGCGGTGCATTACAGCCGGTGGTATGTATCTTAACATACTTATTATCCATAAAAACGCCCCCTTTTACAATGGTACGGACATCGGTTTCTATATGTATTATTATACTAAATAATCCTCCCAGGTACAAGGGCTATCCGGCTGTCTTACCATTTTCTGCTAAAAATTACGAACATCCTGCCATGTTCCCGCCCCTCCATCCATCCTATAAAACAGGCGCCGCAGCTGCTTCCCCGCAGCTCCGGCGCCTGTTGCTTTTATGATTCAATGCTACAGATTTCTGTCATTTCCAGGATGACTCCACACTGTATCCTCGGTTTTCTTCTCCGGCTCATTGCCTCTGTCTGAATCCTCTGTTCCTGACTGGTTTCCCGGATTTGACTGTGTCTGCGGATTGGCCTGTTCCTCTGGGTTTACCTGCTCCTGCGGATTGGCCTGTTCTGCCTGATTCTCCCGCTCTCCCCGGTCAGCCTGGGTTTCCGGATTTACATGAAGCTCCTGCGAAGCCGTGCCTTTGTCATCATCCTCTTTTGGTTCCTCCGGCTCAGGAATGCCCTTAACCCTGCGGAATATCTTCATGAATTCCTTACCGGTGATTGTCTCCTTGTCAATGAGGAACGCGGCGATCTGGTCCATGGCATCCTTGTTATCGCTCAGGAGGCGAATGGCCTCATCGTAGGAATCCTTCAGTATCTTCATGACCTCCTGGTCAATCTCGGCTGCTGTTGCGTCGCCGCAGTTTAATACGGCCCGGCCTGTCAGGTACTGGTTCTCCTGGGACTCAAGTCCCATAAGGCCGAATTTATCGGACATACCGTACTGGGTAACCATGGCCCTGGCCAGGTTGGTGGCCTGCTGGATATCATTGGCCGCTCCCGTGGTAACTGTCTCAAATACGATTTCCTCGGCGGCACGGCCGGCCATCAGCTCTACCAGCCTGGCCTCCAGCTCCTTCTTCGTGTTGAGGTACTTCTCCTCCTCGGGCACATTCATAACATATCCGAGAGCGCCCATGGTCCTCGGCACAATGGTAATCTTCTGCACCGGCTCCGAATGCTTCTGGAGCGCGCTTACAAGAGCGTGGCCCACCTCATGATAGGATACAATGCGGCGCTCTTCCTTGCTCATGATACGGTCCTTCTTTTCTTTACCCACAAGAACCACTTCCACCGCCTCAAACAAATCCTTCTGGGACACTGCGTTGCGCCCGTGCTTAACCGCATTGATGGCTGCCTCGTTCATCATGTTGGCAAGGTCGGCGCCCACTGCGCCTGATGTGGCCAGGGCTATCTCCTTAAAGTCTACGGATTCGTCCAGAAGCACATCCTTGGAATGTACCTTCAGTATATTGATACGGCCGTTCAGGTCCGGCTTATCCACCACCACGCGGCGGTCAAAACGCCCGGGACGAAGAAGGGCCGGATCCAGGACCTCAGGACGGTTGGTGGCGCCCAGCACCAGCAGTCCCTTGGTGGAATCAAATCCGTCCATCTCGGAAAGAAGCTGGTTCAGGGTCTGTTCACGCTCGTCATTGCCGCCCATACGGCTGTCACGGCTGCGTCCAATGGCGTCAATCTCATCAATAAAGATAATACATGGGGCATTCTCAGTGGCGTTCTTAAACAAATCACGGACACGGGACGCGCCCACACCCACGAACATTTCCACAAAGTCAGAACCGGAAAGGGAATAAAAAGGCACATGGGCCTCGCCTGCCACTGCCTTGGCAAGCAGGGTCTTACCAGTTCCGGGAGGGCCCACTAGGAGGGCGCCCTTGGGCAGCTTGGCACCAATCTTTGTGTATTTACCCGGATTGTGGAGGAAATCCACGATTTCTGTCAGCGACTCCTTGGCCTCGTCCTCACCGGCCACATCCTTGAAGGTGATGCCGGTTTCCTTCTGGACGTACATCTTGGCATTGGACTTGCCCACACCCATGATTCCGCCGCCGCCCATACGCTTCATGGTGAAGTTCATAAGGAACAGCAGGAACAGGAATGGGACGGCGTAATTCAGCAGGACCAGAAGAAGGGTGCTGCTGTCGCTCTTCTCACGGTTGGTAACCACGTTATTATCCAGAATCCTGTTGACGAAATCATAATCCCCTTCCAGTCTCACCACATAATAATCCAGATTCTGGGAATACTTAGTATTACCCTTCTTAGGGATGACCGTGATTTCCGTGCTGCCCACCTTGATGGAGTCCACCTCTCCGGCTTCCACCATCTGGACGAACTCATTATAGGACAACTCCTGACGTTTCTTGGAATTCAGATAGTTGTTCATACTGCTGACCACGATAAATGTAAGTATGGCAGCAACCACCAGCATGGTTATGGTCTGCCAGTTACTTTTCATATTCGGGTCCTGTTTGTTATTATTATCCATATTGTACAAATTCTCCCTCTGAATGGGTCATCTATCAATTTCCAGCAAAAACCCATTCTCTACCATTATAGTGTCAGTCTCCCCATAAATCAAGAAAAGAACAATTAATTTTCTTAAATTTTTACAAAAAGTCCTGGATTTATTCTCAGTGAGGATGTATAATGTTTCAGTTATTTTTTTGATACTATATCAGACAAGTCACACAACCCCACAACAAGAAAAGGAGGTATCCCCATCATGCCAGTCAAATACGTATTCGTAACCGGCGGCGTAGTCTCCGGCCTGGGAAAAGGCATCACTGCGGCATCTCTCGGCCGCCTGTTAAAGGCCAGAGGCTACAAAGTGACCATGCAGAAGTTCGACCCCTACATCAACATCGACCCCGGCACCATGAACCCGGTCCAGCACGGAGAAGTCTTCGTGACGGATGACGGCGCCGAGACAGACCTGGACTTAGGCCACTATGAGCGTTTTATCGACGAAAGCCTTACCAGGAATTCCAACGTTACCACGGGCAAGGTCTACTGGACGGTCCTGCAGAAGGAACGCCGCGGAGACTTCGGCGGCGGAACCGTACAGGTAATCCCCCATATTACCAACGAAATCAAAAGCCGTTTCCACCGCAACTACACGGAAAACGAGACGGAAATCGCCATCATCGAGGTCGGCGGCACGGTCGGCGACATCGAAAGCCAGCCATTCTTAGAGGCCATCCGCCAGTTCCAGCATGAGGCAGGCCCAGGCAACACCTGCATCATCCATGTCACTCTCATACCTTACCTGAAAGCCTCAGAGGAGCTTAAGACCAAGCCGACTCAGGCCAGTGTAAAAGACCTTCAGGGAATGGGCATTCAGCCCGATATCCTAGTCTGCCGCAGCGAACTCCCCCTGGACGACGGCATCAAGACGAAAATCGCCCAATTCTGCAATGTTCCCAAACATCACGTACTCCAGAACCTGGATGTGGACGTGCTCTATGAAGTACCCCTTGTAATGGAGGAAGAGCATCTGGCCCAGTCCGCCTGTGAATGCCTCAATCTGCCCTGTCCGGAGCCTGACCTGGCTGACTGGAGGGCCATGATAGAGGCCTGGAAGCATCCAAAGCAGGATGTGACCGTGGCCCTGGTAGGCAAATACATCCAGCTTCACGACGCCTACATTTCCGTGGTGGAAGCCCTGAAGCACGGCGGGGTGGCCAACCGTGCCGCGGTCCACATCAAATGGGTGGATTCCGAGACAGTCACGCCGGAAAATGCCCCCGAAATCTTTAAAGATGTGAGCGGTATCCTGGTACCCGGCGGCTTTGGCGACCGCGGCATTGACGGAAAGATTCACGCCATCCAGTATGCCCGGGAACACCGCATACCATTCCTTGGACTTTGTCTGGGAATGCAGCTGTCCATTGTGGAGTTCGCCAGAAATGCGGCCGGATACGCGGATGCCCACAGCGTGGAGCTGAATCCCGCCACCACCCATCCCGTCATCCATCTGATGCCGGAACAAAACGGAGTGGAGGACATCGGCGGCACCTTAAGGCTGGGTTCCTACCCATGCGTCCTGGACAAGACCTCCAAAGCTTATGGCCTGTACGGCGAATCCACCATTTATGAGCGCCACAGGCACCGATACGAGGTCAACAACGACTACCGCGCCGTGCTTACAAAATGCGGCATGATGCTCTCCGGCCTGTCCCCCGACGGGCGGATTGTGGAAATGATAGAGCTCCCAGACCATCCCTGGTTCATTGCCACCCAGGCCCACCCGGAGCTTAAATCCAGGCCCAACCGGCCCCATCCGCTGTTTAAAGGTTTCGTAGAGGCCGCTTTAAAAGAAAAAACAAAAAATAATGTATGACAAAAATGGCTGCCCTGCTTTTGATCTGCCAGTATGAATCATCCGCCTTTGCGCAAACTATGGTTAAGATTCAATCATAAGCGCATCACAAGGAGGTGAATCCCAAATGGATCACAAGGAAAAAGACGATTTTGACGTTGACATACAAGCCTGCTCCACCATGGACTGTACCGGCCTGATTCCTTCCCTGCCCCAGGACGAGGCAGAGAAGGAGGCCTATGAGGACCTCTATCCATATGTCACCAAGGCTGTTTCATCGGACAAGGAATAATGGCAGGGCAGCCCAAATGAAAAAAACGGAGCCGAGACCCTAAGCCTTTGCTCCGTTTTATTTTATGCATCGTTTTATACATCGTTCTATGCATTATCTTATGCATTATCTTACTGTCCTGGTTGTGCGGTCCGTATGGACTCCCTGCTGGCCTGCCGCGGCCAGCCTCCGTCACCCATGCATAAATCTGCTTAAAAACTCCTGGGTCTGAAGCTGTTTCGGCGCACCAAATATCTGTGAGGGCTCTCCCTCCTCCACAATCACACCGCCTGCCATAAATGCCACATGGCTGGACACATCCCTGGCAAAGGCCATTTCATGTGTGACGATAATCATGGTAAGGCCCTCTCCGGCCAGCTTGCGCATGACCTCCAGCACCTCGCCCACCATCTGCGGGTCCAGTGCCGATGTGGGCTCATCAAACAGCAGCACCTCAGGTTCCATGGCCAATGCCCTGGCAATGGCCACCCTCTGTTTCTGTCCGCCGGAAAGCTGTCTGGGCTTGGCGTTGATATAAGGAGCCATCCCCACCTTTTCCAGGTAATACATGGCATTCTTGTGGGCATCTGTCTTGTTCTTCTTAAGCACCTTGACCTGTCCGATTATACAGTTCTCCAACACAGTCATGTTGTTAAACAGATTAAAGCTCTGGAACACCATTCCCACCTTGGAGCGGTACTGGGGCGCATTGACCTTCTTATCGGCAATATTGGTTCCATGGTACATAATTTCGCCTGTGGTAGGCGTTTCCAAAAGATTCAGACATCTGAGCAGTGTGGATTTTCCGGAACCCGACGCACCGATGATGCAGGTCACATCCCCGCTGCTGACTGAAAAGTCAATATCCTTAAGCACAGGATTGGTACCGAAGGTTTTGCTCAAATGACGGATTTCTAATATCCTGTCTCCTTTCATCGCGCATCCTCCTTCTTCTTATCCTTTTCATCCGGGAACCGGTACATACCGCTGGTATGGGCCAGGGTGTCGGTGGTGGCCAGGTCGTAGCTGTCCGAGCCGTCCATCCTGTTTTCCCACCAGCGAAGGATTCTGGAGCAGGTGAATGTCATGATGAAATATACAATCATGGTGATGGTATATGCCTCGAAGTTCATGTACAAGGCTCCCGCAGCTGCCTTTGTCTTATACAGCAGCTCCGTGACGCCGATAACAGAGAGCACGCAGCTGTCCTTGATATTGATAATCAGGTTGTTGCCAATCTGAGGCATGATATTCCTCAGGGCCTGGGGCAGAATCACATAGAGCATGGTCTGCACATGGGTCATGCCAATGGCCTTTGCTCCCTCTGTCTGGCCCGGGTCAATGGATAGGATTCCGCCTCGGACTGTCTCAGCCATGTAAGCGCCTGTATTGATGGAAAGAATGAAATAGGCGGCGCCCCACATGGACATATTGATCCCCAACATGGGCAGAAGCCCGTAGTAAATAAACATGGCCTGGGCCATCATGGGCGTTCCGCGGAAAAACTCCACATAGGCGTTCAGAATCAGTTTCACGACCCAGAGCACGGCCCTCTTTACCGGGTTGTCCCCCCGCTCACTTGGTATGGTCTGGACAATACCCACGGCAAAGCCTATGATACAGCCCACCAGGGTACCTACCAGGGCAATCTTAAGGCTGACGCCTGCGCCCTGGAGCATCGACATACCGTATCGGTTGAATACGACCATAACACGGCCGAAAAAATCTGTTGGCATATCCCTTCTCCTTACTCTTTCACGTACTTTAGCCTGATGGCAGCTTAGTTTGCCAGAGGCTGAACAGAGATAGCTTCATCCATCATCTTGGAGAAGTCATCCTTTGTCATCTTAGTGAGAACGCTGTTAATGGCATCCTTTAACTCTGTATTCCCCTTCTTTAAGGAAATACCGATATTGATATCTTCATCCGTCACCTGGAAATCAGCATCGCCGCCGCCAAACTCAATCATCTTGAAATTAGGATAAGCGATGAGAGCGCCCTTGCCTGTTGGCTGGTCTGTAACAACCAGGTCGCACTTGTCAGCGTTTAAGGACATCAGCATGTCAGGAGCGCTGGCAGTGGCTGCCAGGACATTGGCATCCTGAATCTGAGGCAGACAGGTGTTGTACCAGATGGTGCTCTGCTGGGAAGTACAGGTGGCTCCTGCAAGATCCGCCACGCTCTTGGCATCCGCGTACTTGCTGCCTTCCTTTACAAGGGTAACGATGGTTGCATAGTAATATGGCTCAGTGAAATCCACTGCCTGAAGACGCTCAGAAGTAATGGACTGCCCTGCGATAACGCAGTCAACCTGACCTGTGGTAACAGCCGGAATCAGGGAATCCCAGTCCAGACGTACGATTTCCAGGTCATAGCCCAGTTCCTCGCAAATCTTCTTTGCCATCATGACATCATATCCGTAAGCAAATTCATTGCTGTCCGCAATGGCAACCGCACCGTTGGAATCATCGGGCTGGGTCCAGTTGTAAGGAGCATATGCACACTCCATGGCCACGCGCAGCGTCTTTTTCTCTCCGCTGTCTGCTGCTGTGGTATCTGCTGCGGCATCACCTTCTGCCTTGGCATCGCCGGTTGCGGTTGTTGCCTCTGCCTTTGTGTCTGCTGTTGTGGCCGCTGTGCCGCCTCCGCCGCATGCTGTCAAAGAACCGGCAGCAAGGACGCCGGCCAGAACCAGGCCTAAAACTTTCTTTGCACTCATTTTCATAATAATCTCTCCTCTTAAAAATATTCCAGGCTTTACTGTCTAAGAAAAAAGCCACACCCATCCTCACAGGTATGACTCCACTGTCATCTGATGACCGGCAATCCCAAACAGCTAAAACCTTGCCCTATTAAACATGGCGCACTTTACTTTCTTAAGCATACATGCGCCTAACGTGCTAAGTATAACATAACTCGTCCTGTTTTCCAATACCCAAATACGTTTTTTTATGCAGGAAAAAGGTATAAATAATTGTAAAAACAGCCATAAATCCTTTAACTGGGAATTCATGGCTGTCATATATAATCATTTTCTGCTATTGGCTTTCCTTTGCCCGGTCCGCTGTTTCCTGAACGGTTTCCCCGGCTGTCTCCTGTGCCTTGTCCCCCATCAGCTCATCCATGCGCTGTAAGAATACATCATCAGGCTGGATTTGGTTTCCGTCCTCATCCACCTCCACGGCAAACAGGAAGGTTCTGGCATCGTTGATTTCGTAGCTGCATGTAACCAGGGTGTACAGGGTCTTGGCCGGATATGTAATCTCGCCGCCGTAGCTGCACGGCTTCACCATCTCATGCACAAAGGCGTCAAAGGATTCCTGGGATTTAAACCTGGTCTTGCGCACAATAGGCTGGGCCTCCCCGTAGTAAGCGGCCACTGCCTTTAACCTGATTTCCCGGTCAGGGGTGTAGATGCTGAAAAACTGGTGCTCCTTAAAATATGCCTCGTCCTTATACCGGTTAACATCCTTGAACATGCTTCCGTTTTTCATATTATGGCCGTACAGCACATTATTGCGTCCCACAAAATCTCCCTGGCTCTCAAAATCCAGGTAAATGGCGCCCGCAATATTTTCCTTGCCGTAAAAGTCATGATTCAGGTAGAAATCGTTGTCCTCTCCCTGAACAATGGGATAATCAATGTTGGTATCCGGCACCCGTATCCATCCGATGGTATCCGGATTCTCTTTCATCAGCTCTTCAAAATTAATGGGAGATACATAGGGCTCTGTCTCCGGCTCTGCGGTCCCGGGCTCTGTCTCTGCTTCCGTGGACGGCTGCGCAGTGGTCTCCCTGGCCAGCTCGGCCAGCCGCTCATATTCTTCCCTGGTCCTCTTGTCCTCCATCCAGCTGCGGATGCTCATGGCACCGCTTACCAGCATCACGGCCAGTAAAACCAGGATAATGATGCCCCGTATCCTGCTCTTTCCTTTTTTCTGATCCATAAATGATTATGTGTCCTTTCCTGCTGTCATCCCATATGGCCGGAGGCCGCTTTGAGCTCTTCGTTCCATCCTTCGCTGTCAGCCACTGCCTCCTGCATCAGAAGCAGCATCTCCAGGAAGCTGCGGAAACTAATCTGTCTGCGTTTTTCCTTCCAGCAGATGGTTCCCTGCCAGGTGGCGTTCCTTCTGAACATGACCCTTATAACAAAGGTCATGGGGCCGAAGCCTCCTGCATTGACCATAATACTTCTGGGGCTGATGATGGTTCCTCCCTCTTCGCCATCCGGAAGAGGAAGAAGAAAGCGCTCCACTTCATCCCTGAGTTCAAACTCACTGGCAAATTCCCGGCGGTCCGCCACAGCCGGATGGGATACGTCCCCGCCCATGACAAAATGACTGAAATTGCGCACAGCCACCTCGCACATCCGCTTGCCCAGGCCATGCATGATATCACTTCCGTGTCCGAGAGAACGGTCCATATACTCCATCAGCTCCAAAAAACTCTGAAAGGAATAGGTGCCGCCGTTTCTCAGGTCCATTATATCACCCTGCCACGTGGAATGAAATCTGTATTTCACATGAAGGCAGAATTCGGCCAGTTTTCCCTGGAGCCGTTTTTTGCCTGCCTCATCTGCGCACCGCAGAGACGGACCGACATGTTTTATCCCCACAAAGGTTCTCTGGTCCACACTCTTCATGGGGTAGCGGAGCTCATCAAACAGTTTTTCCAGGCAAATGGCCATTTCCGATATACAGCCAAAGGGGATTTCCTCCTCCAGGCTGTCATGGTAAATCCTTCCCTGTAACAGGCGGCCATCAAAGCGGTCAATGGCTATATTTACATATTTGTACGAATCCGGTAGGGTCCCTGTTTTTGCAATCGACATATATTCACCTGCTTTTCTCTAATAAAATGACATAGTAATCCCACTAAACCTGCTACTATTATAACAGTCTCCGGTTACAATCCGGTTACAAAAGAACACCTGGCCGCTTTTTTATGTATTTTTTTTCTGGACAATTATGGCTCTGGTTAGTATACTTATCTTAGAATGACCCCGTTTTTGCAAAGGAGAGCAGACATGAATGCATCCGTTATGGAAGATAAACCTACTATTTATATAAAAACCCTGGGCGGATTTTCACTCAGGGTTGGCGATAAAGAGATAACCGACCACAGCAACCAGTCTAAAAAGCCCTGGTGCCTCCTGGAATATCTGGTGGTATTCCAGAAAAAATCCATCAGCCCCGGTGAACTTATCAACATCGTATGGGCTGACGATCCCGGCGTCAACCCGGGCGGTGCCCTGAAAACCCTGATGTTCCGCAGCCGCAAGCTGTTAGAGCCCCTGGGAATTCCTCCCCAGAAGCTGTTGGTCCAGCAGAGAGGTTCCTATTGCTGGACCCAGGACTATTCCTCCGTCCTGGACATTGACCAGTTTGAGGCCATCTGTACCCGGGTCCTGAACCATGACCTGGATGAGTCCGAGGCCCTGGAGCTCTGTCTTGAGGGACTGGAACTGTACAAAGGGGATTTCCTTCCCAAATCCGAATATGAATCCTGGGTCATTCCCATCAGTACATACTACCACTCCCTGTACCAGAAGCTGGTCTATAAGACAGTGGAGCTGCTTACCAAAAGGGAGGATTTTTCCAGAATAACCTCCATCTGCCAGACAGCAGTGGGGATAGAGCCCTTTGACGAGGAATTCCACTATCACCTGGTATACTCCCTCTACAGGGACGGCCACACCAGTCAGGCCATTGAAGAATACAACCATACCCTGGACCTGTTTTATAACGAATTCTCCATTTCCCCGTCGGACCATTTTAAGGATTTATACAAATCCATCCGCAGCAAGGAGCAGGGTATCAACACAAACCTGGATTCCATCCAGGAGACACTTAAGGAGGATGCTTCGGGAGGGGCATTTTACTGTGAGTATCCTGTATTCCACGATCTGTTCCAGCTGGAACGCAGGGCCATTGAGCGTACCGGGGATTCCATCTATCTGTGTCTGCTCACCATCGGTGATCTGGACGGACATGCCCCCAGGACAACGGTCCTCAACAAGGCCATGGAGCATCTGAACCATGCCATCCGGGACTCCCTGCGCTGCAGCGACGTGTACACCCGTTACAGCATCAGCCAGTATATCATCCTTCTTCCCACCGTGACCATGGAAAAGGGTGAGATGGTCATGAAGCGGATACTGGGCAACTTCCGCAGGCTCTACAGCCGAAAGGACCTGATTGTGGACTACAAACTTCAGCCGGTACTCCCCTGGGAGCGTACCCCGGCAGGCCTTCAGGAATAAATATGTTTTGACAAATGATGAATTTACGGCATTCATACATCAGAAAAGCTGCGGCATTATCCTTCATCGGATTTTCTGCCGCAGCTTTTTTATTTTGCTTTCCTTTTTGCTTTCCCAATCACTGTGCAGCGTCTGAGGACCTGCTCCTGCCGTAAAAAAGCTGGTTCAGATTCTTCATCACATGGCGGTAAGCCGGTATGAGAAACAGGTCCGCGGCGATCCAGGCCACCGGGCTGGCGATGCACACTGCTATATATCCAAACACAGGCACCAGGCAGAATCCCACAAAGGAACGGGCTGCCATCTCGCATACTCCTGCAATAACAGCCAGCCTGGAATACCCAAGTCCCTGTATCATAAACCGCACCGCATTGACAAAGACCAGCGGAATATAGAACAGGCTGTTGCCGATGAGGAACAGACGCGTGTTTCTCAGTATTTCCCCTTCCCCCTTATCCACAAACATGAGGGCAATCCACTGCCCGAAGATACAGAGCACCGCAAAGGCTATGACGGCATAGACGCAGCCCATGACAGCCCCTGCTTTCAGGCCCTGGTCAATGCGGTCCAGCTTCCTGGCACCCACATTCTGGCCGCCGAAGGTGGCCATGGTGGATCCCAGGGCATCAAAGGGACAGCAGAAGAACATGCTGATTTTGCTGCCTGCCGTCACTGCGGCCACTGCCATGGAGCCCAGGGAATTGACCGCGGTTTGCAGGATTACACTTCCTATGGCGGTGATGGAATACTGCAGCCCCATGGGAATTCCCATGTTGCACAGAATCTTCATATAATGGGCATCCGGCCTCCACTCGTCATCATTCATCTTAAGAATGGTAAATTTCTTTTTCATGTACAGCAGGCACAGGATTCCTGACACAGCCTGGGCCGTGATGGTGGCCCAGGCAGCTCCTGACACGCCCATCTTAAGGACCAGAATCGTAAAGAAATCCAGAGCCACATTTACCACAGATGAGAACACCAGAAAAATCAGAGGAGTGGTGCTGTCGCCCAGGGAACGTATGGTGCAGGACAGAAGGTTATAGAGATAGGTGGCCGGAATACCAAGGAAGATTACGAAGATATAGCTGTAGGCCCCATCAATAATATCCTCCGGCGTCTGCATCAGCTCCAGGATATTGCGGCATAACAGGCACACGGCCACGGTCATGACCGCTGAAAACAGGATTGCCAGCCACGCGCTGTTGGCCACAAACCGTCTGAGGGCCTTCTCGTTCTTTTCCCCGAATTTCTGGGCCACCGGAATGGCAAAACCGCTGCACACCCCCAGGCAGAAACCGATAATCATAAAGTTGATGGAACCCGTGGATCCCACTGCTGCCAGGGCCTTAACCCCCAGGCACTTGCCCACGATGATGGTGTCCGCCATATTGTACAGCTGCTGGAACAGCAGCCCGCACAGCATAGGGATAAAAAATCCCAGTATCAGTTTTACCGGGGAACCCTCCGTCATATCCTTTGTCACATCTGCGGCCATGTATGTATTCCTCTCTGTTTCCATGAATTTCATCCCAATAATGTACTCTCTTAGCCTGCAATTTGCAAGTAGAAAATATCACTGGAATCCGGGACCGGGACATACATTTTACACAATGGGCCGGGAACAGATTCCCGGCCCATCATGCCTGTTATTGGTAGCAGAGTACAGGCATTCCCTTATAAATCAAGTCATAGAGCACGCTGGCTTTTTCCGGCGGAAGGTTGATGCAGCCATGGCTTCCGCTGGTCTGGAAGATGGTGCCGCCGAATTTGCTTCTCCATGTGGCATCATGGAAACCAATGCCTCCGTTAAAGGGCATCCAGTAATCCACATGGCTCTCGTACTCATAGGTTCCGTCCGCCTTCTTGGCCCCCCTCAGTATCCTGTCCTTTTCCTTGTAGGTCAGGCTGTAGATGCCTGGGGGTGTGTCGTAATTCTTGGATATATTTCCCGTGACGCAGGGTGCATCCCACACCAGGTTTCCTTCCTGGAACATGTATACATGCTGTCCTGTCAGGTCCACCTCCGCATATGTGGTGCCCCAGTCAGGTGCCGTGCGGCTGGCTGCCGTTTTGGCATATACGGGTTCCCTGTCCACAGGACCGGCTGCGGGACCGGCCTGAATCAGGGCTGCCAGGGCCTGGACCTCGCCCGCCACATCTATTTTCCAGCCGTAGGGGCCTGTCAGCTCCACATCTCTTCCTGTGGCTGTATGGAATACGCGGGCAGTTCCGGCCGTATCCCTTCTGGACGCCATCTCTGCCACAAAGGCCGTGATTTTCTCCAGATCAACCGCCGGCACCCCGTCCTGGCTTCCTGTTATCCAGGTGGCTATGGTCTCACCGCCAAGGGTCTCCGTCTCACTGCCAAACACATAATTAACGCTCATGTCCCGGTACTGGTTCATGCGGCTGCACAGGGCCATAAGGTTTTCATCCGTCTCCCATATATTCACCTGGTAATAACAGCCTGCGCTGTCCACATCCACTGAGTTCTGCCCTGCTTTTACGGCTGCGGTAATCACCTCCGTGGTTTTGGCCTCGTCCACATTATTGCCCTGGACAGCCGGTATGATGGAAAAAGGCTGTCCCTCTTCATAGGAGGATATGCGGGCATCGGAAGTGACGGTGATGCCTGAGCCGCTTATCAGGGTCAGAGCCTTAATCTTTGCCCCCAGGGCCTCCTGGCTGTAGGTCACTGTCATGGCCATGGTATGGGAGTTATCCGCATCCGGTCCTGAGACACGTCCGGCTGCGTTCTGCGCATCCAGTATGGCCTTAAGTCCCTCGGGAACCTCCACCTTGTAACCGATGTCCGTACCTGCTATGGTTTCCTGGCGTCCGCCTCTCTCCCTGATGGTGAGATTGTATTCACCGGCATAAAAACCCTCGATTCTGGCCTTGGCCTCATCCACGGTCAGTCCGCCCACTCCTACGCCGTTGACTTTTGTACCGGATACAAAACGGGTTGTATCCCCGCCCTCATCCGCCAGGGACACAAACGCCCCTGCCAGCACAAGCACAGCCGCTGCCATTACCGCTGCGGCCAGCCTTCCCATCCATGTCCTCTTCCTTAACTTCTGCATAAACAATCCTGCCCTGCCTTTTATTGATATTTACTGCATTTTCTTCCTCTCCTGCCTGAAAACGGCAGGACGCCTTCTTAACATAACAGCCCTTCACCATATTTTCAATATGAAAATCAAAAATGTAAGAATTCTTCATAAAAATATAAAATCCGGGGTCCCAAAAACAGGGAAACCCGGATTCTTTCGTATACCAGTACCTTTATCAGTCCACTACCTCTATGCTCTCAATGACAGGCTGGTTGGCCTTTGCCACGGAACCGTTGTTGTCTTCCACCTTTGTATCCTTGCAGATGGCATCCACTACCTCCATGCCCTCTGTCACATATCCGAAACAGGCGTAATCCCCGTCCAGGAATGTGCTGTCCTCATGTACAATGAAGAACTGGGAACTGGCGCTGTCCTTTATCTGGGAACGCGCCATGGAAATCGCTCCCCTGGTGTGGGACAGTGGGTTCTCCACTCCGTTATTGGAAAACTCGCCTTTGATTTCCTGGTCAGAACCGCCCATGCCCGTGCCCAGGGGATCGCCGCCCTGAATCATGAAACCGCTTATGATGCGGTGGAAGGTAAGTCCGTCATAGAAACCGTCCTTTGCCAGCTTCAGGAAGTTAGCCACTGTGATGGGGGCCTCGTCCCCGTAAAGCTCCACGGAAATGGTGCCGTAGTCTTTTACGTTAATCTTTACATGGTGTTTGCCTGCCGCTGCCTCAATTTCCTCTGAAGCTGTATCCTGGGCTTTCTCTGAAGCCTCTGCTGTCTTGGCTGTCTCCTTTTTTTCCGTCTCCGCCTTGGCTGCATCTTCCTTGGCCGCCTCGGTCTGCGCCGCCGTTGTTGCGGCCCCTGCGCTGGTGCTGCACCCGGTCAGGGCTGAAACTGCCAGTACTGCTGCCGCACATATACACATCCATTTTTTCATTTATTCCGCTCCTCTTCTTATGGGAAAACCAGTCCGCCGTCTTTCTGTCCGTCCATTTTCCCGTAATAGACATCCGGGCGTTATGTCACCCGGACTGCCAGAGCATATTGTAACACCTGTAATGCCTTCCCGTAAAGGACTTTATAGAAATATCATACTTTTGTCACATTTTCCCGTCCGGGTACTGCGCAGCAGGCAGCCATCACCCGGCGGCACACCACGCACAGTACCACGGTGACCGCCATGTCGGGAAGAGTGCTTCCCACAGGTGTATCCACCCGCATCAGTATGCGGTAGATTACAAAACCAGCCAGCCAGATCAGCAGGTTCAGCAGATTGGCCTCCTCCGCCTCATGATCCTGCCTGATGATAAAATAGTCCGCAATCTGAATGGCAATCATAGGGGCAAACACAGAGCCAATCAGATAAAGGAAATCCGTAATATTATCCATGGGGTATACCATGGCTGCGGCGGTGCCGGCAATGGTCACTGCCACTGCCGCCCATTTTTCCTTAATCCGGTGTGTGATGGACACGCTGGATACACCGGCGGAGTAGGCGTCCAGGAATGTGGTGGTCACGGTGGACAGCACGATAATGAGAAGTCCTGCTGCTCCCAGTCCTGCCTTGACCATAATGACAGAGATATCATATTCCCCTGTATAGATGGCTGCCCCCATTCCGATGACATACATAAAGCAGCTTACCAGGCCGTAGACCAGGGCGCTGGCAGCCGTTGCCCCCAAGGGTTTCTCGGCCTCCCTTGTATAATCGCTGATTAGTGGAAGCCAGGACAGCGGCATGGCCACCGACAATTCAACTGCGGCCCCAAAGCTCAGGGAACTGTCTGCCTCCATGGACGGCTCCCCGCTGCCGGCAAATATAACCCGGCACAGGATGAGAGTCAGCACAAACAGCGCTGCCATGGCTGCCGTATTGATTTTTCCCAGGTTCCTGATTCCAATTAAAAGCCACACCAGAATCAGACCGCCAATCACCAGGCACCAGACCCACAGGCCTGCGTTAAAAATGCCGTTGGCAGCCAGCCCGCCGTCATAAATCATGATGGAGGTCCAGCCCACCAGCTGCAGGACATTGAGTCCGCAAAACAGCAGGCTTCCTTTCTGCCCAAAGCTCATCTTCACGGTTTCCATGGAGCTGCGCCTGGTATAACCGCCGATGAGTCCTGCCATGAACAGCAGGGCGCAGCCAATCACATGGCCCAGCACAATGGCTGCCAGCCCCTTTCCAAATCCCAGCGGCGCCAGATATGTGCCTGTCAGTATCTCAGCTATAGATACCCCTGCCCCAAACCATATAAGGCTGTTGGCAGACACGGAGGTCCCTTTTTCCTTTATACTTATCTTTTCCTTCATGCTCATTCCCCCTTAATACTCGCCCCGGATGGCAAATCCATGATTCATTGGTCCGCTTCCCTTTCCCAGGTCCAGCTGGGCTTCCAGCGCGCCTGAGAGATATACCTTGGCCCGCTCCACGGCCAGGTCCATATCCATGCCCTTGGCCAGGTTGGAGGCAATGGCGCTGGACAGGGTACAGCCTGTCCCATGGGTATTGGGATTGTCAATCCGCCTGCCCTTAAACCATTTCAGCTTCTTGTCCCGGTACAGCAGATCGTTGGCATCATTGAGCTGGTGGCCGCCCTTAAGAAGCACGGCGCATCCGTAGCCCTCCCCGATGGCCCTGGCCGCCGTCTCCATGTCGCCGGGATTATGTATCTCCATTCCTGACAGCACCTCTGCCTCCGGGATATTAGGAGTCAGCAGGTTTGCCATGGGAAGAAGGACTTCCTTCAGCGCCTCTATGGCCTCACTGCTGATCAGACGGGAACCGCTGGTGGATACCATAACCGGATCCACCACCACATTGGCAGCCCTGTAAAATGCCAGCCTGTCCCCGATGGCCTCTATCAGGCCGCCGGAGGAAACCATCCCGATTTTTACTGCATCCGGGAAGATATCCGTAAATATGTCGTCTAACTGTTCCTTTAAAAAAGATGGAGTTACCTCCATGATTCCTGTTACGCCGGTTGTATTCTGGGCAGTTAGTGCCGTTATGGCGCTCATGGCATATACCCCGTGAGCGGTCATGGTCTTGATGTCTGCCTGGATACCGGCGCCTCCACTGGAATCGCTTCCAGCGATTGTTAATGCTGTTTTCATTGTCATTCTCCTTTTCGCATTAATTTTATAAAGCGGCGGAAGGTGGTGCCCCCAATCCGCCGCCGGGAAGCTCCGGCGCCCATGCCTGATACCACACAGAATCGTCCCGCATATCAAAAAAGCGGAACACCAAAACAGGTGCTCCGCCGGCAATCGTCCGTTATGGTCCCTACGTTGGCATTATCCAAATCAGGTAATGGGTCTAAGCATGAACAGCTTACTCTCAGCCCACTTAAGTGAGCTCCCCGTTTATTTACAACTACCATTATACATGGTTTCAGGAAGATTGCAATGCTTTTATCTTGTCCTGAGCCGGAAATGAGCCGGAAAGTACATCCTATGCCAGGGCCCTGTCCACGATTTTCACCATGGCCGTAAAGGTGGTGTCATTGTAATCCACATCAAACTCATCCCCCGGCTGGTTCAGTATGCGCTTTATGCTCAGTATGCCCAGACCGCCGTCCCGTTTGCTGGACAGTATCCTGCTTCCGTTCTTCTTAATCTGCCCGTTGTAGGAATTTTCCACCAGCATCATAAGGTGGTCGTCCAGCCACCTGGCCTGGACCAGGATGAAGCGCGGTCCCGTCAGGCGGCGGCATGCTTCCAGGGCGTTTTCCAGCAGGTTGCCGGTGACAATGCACAGGGTTAAATCGTCCACCGGCACATGGGCGGATAAATCCACCCTGGCAGTGAACTCCACCCCATCCTGCCTTGCCCTGGCGGCATACTCCTGCAATAGCCCGTTTACGGCCTGGTTCTGGCAGAACACCATCTCAGCCGTCATGTCCAGCTCCCTCTTCAGATTCATCAGGTAATTGGTCCGCTCTCCCCTGTCCATGTTCAGAAGGGCATGGATGTGATGGCGGAAATCATGCTTGATGATGCGCACCTGTTCAATGTAATCCAGGGTCTGGTTATAATGCTCCCTCTGCTGGCTGATAAGCTGCCTGGCAAACTGCAGCTCCTCCTCTGTCCTGCGGCGGCACATGATTTCCAGGGTGCTGCTCAGAATAAGCACATAGAGCACCAGTATCATGATGCACAGCGCCAGATAGAACAGCACGTCCTCCAGTCCCCGCTCAGCCAGGGAACGCGATGAGAATATGGTGTTGTTCCCGATAAAAAGGATGAACAGGGAGACAGAGGGGTATGTCAGCAGCAGGGAACAGGATCGCCTGGATAACTGGTCAAAAAGCCGGTTTACCTTATCCCTCAGCCAAAACCGCACAAACCCATAAAAACCGCAGGCCCACAGCAGGGATACCGCCACACAGATTTGTCCGTATGTCAGGGACACATGCCCCTTTAAAATCCAGGCAGCAAACTCGTTCAGCGATGCGGACAGGACCGCGAACAGCCACGCGGATATGTACAGGAATCCTTTCTTAAGCAGGGTCCCCTTAAAAAAGACAAGGAGCACCAGAAAGTAAAGACAGGAAAATAGGCCCCGGAACACAAAAAAGACCTGGGGGCTGATATGGAATACGGATTCCATGGATATCATGATGACCCACAGGTAGGCGGAAATGGCTGCTATGTTCTCCCTGTAACTGTGTTTTGGATCCAGGCATACAAAAATAGGCATCATACGCACAGCCAGGTTAATCAGATTCATAAAGACAGTACATGCCGCGTCGTTCATAGGTACCTCACTTCAGACGGTAATGGTAATAGGCATTCTTGCTCTGTTTATAAAAGTTCCTGGATATGGGAATCATCTGCCCGTCCCGCATGTAAAAACAGGAATCCTCCAGCTTGTCCACATAGTCCAGATTCACAAGGTAACTCTGATGGCAGCGCAGGAACTGGGAATGGGGTTCCAGAGCCAGCTGCAGCTCAGACAGCTTCTGGTTGACGGACAGTACTTCCCCATCCGTCAGCTTCACAAAAACACGGTGAAGCCGGTTCTCAAACCAGGCCAGTCGCTCCAGGGGAAGCTCCACATTCACCCGGTTATGGACCAGGGACAAAACAGCCTTCTTCACTCCCAGCCTGCGCCTTACCACACGCTCCATGGTGGACCAAAAGCTCTCTTCCTCCACAGGCTTTAAAATAAATCCTGCTGCCTCCACGCGGTATCCCTCCACAGCTGATTCCAGAGACGATGTGATGAATACCACCACCGGATGATCCCTGTCTTCCGCCAGGGCCTGTGCGGTGTCAATGCCGCTCATTCCGGGCATCAGCACATCCAGAAGATACAAATCATACTTCCTGCCCGACTCCAGAAGCTCCCTTCCGGCGGCATATGTATCTATATGCACCTCAATGCCTTCCCGTTCAAAAAAACGGCCGGCATATTCTGCTGCCTGAAGGCGTTCCTCTTCTGTATCGTCACAGATAGCCACATTATACATACCCGGGACCCCCTCTCTCATAAAACTGCTGTACGGCGCACAGCCTATCCTATATTTTATTGGCATTTATGCCATAAGTCAAGTTCCCCTGCAAAGTATCATATTCGGTATATTTTCTGCAGAAATGGTCCTTATTCCACCCAGGCTCCTATGGTAAAATAAGGGTAAGAAAAACATTTTAACAGGAGGGGTTTTATGGGTTCAAATGTAATTGTAACAATCATCGTAATCGTCTACCTGCTTTTCATGCTGTGGATTGGCTGGTACTCATCCACCAAGATATCCACCAACACCGACTTCATGGTGGCCGGACGCCGTCTGGGACCGCTTCTCATGGCCGGTACCCTGGCAGCCACGGAAATCGGCGGCGGCAGCTCCCTGGGCGTGGTCCAGAACGGTATGTCAGGCTTCGGACTCAGCGCATCCTGGTACATAACCACCATGGGAATCGCCTTTATCATCCTCAGCTTCGTGGCCCCCAAATTCAGGGCAGCCACGGTCAAGACGGTTCCTGAATATTTCCGCAGGCGTTACGGAAAATCCTGCGGAATCATAACAGCCGTCATCATGCTTCTTCCCCTGGTGGGGCTTACCGCCGGACAGTTCATTGCTTCTGCCGTCATCCTGTCCACCATGCTGAATATTGACTACCAGGTGGCTGTTATCATTGTAGCTGTTGTGGTTACGGTCTACTCCATCATGGGCGGTCTCTGGAGCGTTACACTGACAGACTTTGTCCAGGTATTCCTGATTGTCATCGGCATGATTATCGCAGTTCCCTTTGCCATGAATTACGCGGGGGGCTGGGACAATGTGGCATCCAACATTCCCGAGGGCACATTGAGCCTGTTCCAGGGCTATGATCTGTTTGGAATTATCTCCCTTGTAATCATGTATACAGCCACTTTCTCCGTAGGGCAGGAGGCTGTGTCGCGATTCTACGCTGCCAGGGACGAAAAGGCAGCCAAGGGCGGCGCCTGGCTGGCAGCCCTGGTAAACTTTATCTACGCCTTTATTCCCACCATCCTGGGCATCATCACGCTGGCCTTAATCAATATGGGCAAATTCAGCTCCGCGCAGTTTGAGTCAGTGGGCGCGCGTTACGCCCTGCCGGTCCTTGCCATCAACACCATGCCGGCCCTTATATGCGGACTTCTGTTTGCAGGCATCATCTCCGCTACCATGTCCAGCTCTGACTCCGATCTCCTTGGCGCAGGCTCCATCTTTGCCAATGACATCTATAAGGCAGTGCTGAAGCCGGATGCGTCCAGCCAGTCCGTCATGAAGGTTACAAAAATCGTCATGTGTCTGGTGGGCCTGGCCTCCATGTTTATCGCTCTCTTTAACACACAGAGCATTGTATCCATCCTGATGTTCTGCTTCACACTTAGAGCAGCCGGTTCCTTCTTCCCATATGTCATGGGACATTACTGGAAAAAGGCGTCCACGGCAGGCACCATCGCCTCCCTGATCGCCGGCACCATCGTGGTAGTATATCTGGAACACATTTCAAAGGGGATGCTTTTCGGCATCAAGTTCAGCCAGCCCATCATTCCGGGTCTGGCGGCTGCCTTCATCTGCTTTATTATCTTCTCACTGGCCATGCCGCCTGAGAAGGAGACCACGGAGCTGGCTCCTGAGGAAGATGATTAAATATTAACCAATACAGGGACTGTCTGCCGCCGGTATATGGCCGGCGAAAACAGTCCCTGTCTGCTATTGATACTCCTGGTTCTTAGGATGCTTTATGAGCTGCTCTTCCTCCAATCCTCCACCACCTGCGTGGCCATTTTTCCGGCCGTGTCCCTGTTTAAAGGCATGACCCGGCCATGATAGGGATAATATACCAGGTTGGACCACAGCACCTCATATCCTCCCTTATCATACTCTTCTGCGGTGGGCAGATAGCTGCTGCATCCGTTGGTATAGCCGTTGAAAAACAGAAGCGGTGCCTCTGCCTCCTTCCAAATATCAATGGCGATCCGGCACATGGCCTCATTGGGAACACCGCAGAGACAGCCCTGGTTGACAAAAAGATACTGAATCTCTATGTCAGCATACTGCTTTTGTATGCCTTCATCCAGAAGGCGCTTCACCTCCTTCAGCCACATCCTCCCGTCAATTTCGCCTTCCCTCTCCGCCTCCTCTGCAATTTTCTCTGCTCTTTCCATGTCCGGCACATCAGCCGCAAACCGGCAGAAGGAAGATCGGATTTCCACGCGCTCCAGGGGCATCAGCACCAATGAGGCATACACAGCGTCCACGGACCGGAACACATCCTCCGCCATCTGTTCCAGGGCCCGGCGGCTCTGGGGCACATATATTTGCCTGTATTCCTGTGAAAATCCTTTCCGGGCCATCTCCCAGCAGTGGATCTCCACATATTCCATGTTGTCCTGATGATATCTGGGACGGATATCCCCGGCAGCTCCCTGTACCATCATCACCGGGCAGCCGTATGCTTCCTCCAGCCGTTTCCTTGCGGCCCCAATATAATCTGCGGAGATAAAATAATTATCCCCGGACAGCACATTTGCATGGGCTGTCACGCGAATAAGAAGGACCTCCGGTTCCTTTCCGTCCCGGGCCGCCAGCTTTAAAATGCCTAACCGCCCGTCCATCTGCTCCGGTTCATTCCTCCGGTTCACCCCCACAGTGTTTTCCCCAATCCCCCAGGCCGCCTCCATGGATTTCATATTTCCCGCGGCCTTCCGGACAGCCGTATCTGCCTGCCGGCATACCATTTCAAAGTAATCCGGTTCCTCCGCTGCATTGGGCGCACTGTGAGTATGGGAAAAGCATACCATAATCCGCTCCCTTCCCGTGTGAAGCGCAGCAGCAGCCCTGTCCCGCAGGACATTGGACAGCTCCACTGTAAAGCCCAGGCTGTCAATGACAATAAGGCCGCCCATGACGCCGTCAGCCTCCCATACCAATGCCTGGAGTCTTAAAGAATCCCTCACGCCCCTGGAACGGTTATCCGGGCGGTAAAATCCCACCATCTCAGACGGATTATCCGGCGTGATGTCAGCCTCTCCATATCCGGCCTGCACCATATTACATGTCTGCATGATAAAACACCTCTTTTCTTATTTCTGTTTTCTTATTTCCGGTGACTCTATCCTATCTCCCTGGAAACGGATATGCAATCTACTGTTTTCTTCTGTATAATTCTGTACTATGGTTTCCGCATCAGCCTGATATACGCCACTCAAACCTGCCGAAAAAGGGAGCCGCGCACTGCGGCTCCCCATGGTTTACTTCTGATATACAATTTTTCGTATGGCGTGGACAGAAAGAAAGTACTTATCCCCCAGCTCCTCCAGGGATACCCCCTGCCGGTAAGCATCCACGATTCCGGCGTTCCGCTCCGCCAGCTCCCTGCGGCAGCCGCTTTGCTCACCCCAGGCCTTATGCCGGTCTTCCCTGGCCGGGATATAGATATATCCGGCCTGTATGTATTCCTGCAGTTCCTCCACCAGGTGATGGGGGAGGACTGCCTTTGCATTGACATATTTCATGTCGGCTCACTCCTTATCTTCATCGCTCTTAAGGAAGCAAAGCCAGCATTCATCTCAGCGGCATATATTACTCCATGCAGGCGCCGCTGAGCTTACAGGCTTTGCATGGAGCCAGACATTGTTATTTTTCTTTTTATTCCTGCACATAATTCTCTCCTTCCAAACCATCCTCATCCCTTAACCAGGCCTGATAACGGTATCTCCGAATCACTACGGTCCAACTGTTACCGGAACTCCCAGAGGACAGTATTCCCACAGAATATCCATCACATCATTTGTAACCGCGATGCAGCCGGAGGTTCCTCCTCCCTGGTCCCCGTGTATCTCAATGGCCCCGCCTAAAGGAGTATTCCAGGGCGGCTGTATGCCTGCCTTGTTTGCCTCCACAATGGCATTATACTGTTCCTCATTAATCAGGCCGTCGCTCAGGCCCCGCTCTGCATCCTCGGCATTGGGATAGGATAATCCCAGAGCCAGATAACATATGCTCTGGTCATTTCTTGTGCACACATAGAACGATCCGGAGGGCGTGATTTCGTCTCCCTCCTGCACCTTGTCCCCTGTTTCGGACCGACGTCCCAGCTTTACGGGCCAGGTTCCTATGGTCTGGGCATACTGTTTCAGCGTCAGCGTATTGCCCATCTTGCTGACATAGATGTTCACCCCATTGACAGAAGGCTGGTAAGCTGCCCCCGGTCCTGCACTCTGCCCGGCCAGGGCGCTCAGAGGACCGGCTGCCGCCAGGCACAGTGCCAGCACTCCGGCAGCAGCACATTTTCTGAATTTCATCCTTTTCCATCTCCTTACGCTTATTTTTATTGGGTTTAGTATACCATATAATCCCAAATTCTAAACCAATGTAAGAAAATCGAAAGGAAAATATATCTATTCTTCTGTTTTCTCCTCCCCATACCCCAGCTGGGGCAGCACATTCATGGGATGGTCCAATATCACCAGATTGGCGTCCTTATCCAGATAGTGCTCCTGCTTATGTATGATTACCATGTTCCGCCCGGCAAAATACTGTATGTACTGGCAGAACACCTCGGAAGCCAGGGTAGTCCCCAACAGCAGCAGGGTATCCGCCTTTGTTATCTCCTGCGTGGTCTTAGTCATGTTCTGGCTGTCCACCATCTCTCCAATCAGGGAAATCATGGGCCGTATGGGAACATTACAGTCCCTGCAGATTGGCACCCGCTTCGCCCCCGCCATATATCCGATGGAATACTTTTTCTTACATCTGGGGCACTGGTTCTGGTAAATACTTCCGTGAAGATTTATAACATGACGGCAGCCGCCCCTGCGGGCCTTGTCATAGATGTTGCTGTCTATGATGCATTGGAGCTTTCCGGCCCTCTCCATGGCAGCCAGGGCCGGGCCGGAAGCAGTGTCCCTTGGCGCGTTGTGAAGCATCTCCTTTTTGTAGAACTCGAAAAACTGCTCCGGACGGGTATTATAAAATGCACTGGTATACATTTCCTCAACACCGTAGCCATACCGGTTCTCAATGTCATAGGCCTTATCCTGCTTCTTAATACCGATGAAACCACCCTCTTCCATCATACCGGAACCACAGAGAGCCACAGTATAGGTACTATCATCCAGAATCTTTCTTAACTGAGCTATTTTTTCATTCATAGTGATACCCCCTTCCAGTCCAACCCAGCAAATGCCTCCTGGGAGGTTACAACTGTTGCTTATTATCACTATTATATAATTTTTTCCAGATAATTTCCACCTTTTTTGGCAGTTTTATCTTACTATTTTCCTTTTAAAACGTCATTTTCTTTCTTTTCCACCTGAGAATAAAGGAGAACGCCCCCGATTGTCACCACACCCCCCGCTATCTGCAGGAGCGCGGGCACTTCCCTGAACAGAAAAAGCGCAAAGACAGCAGCAGCCACAGGCTCGCACAGCTTGGAGGCAGATACAAAGGAAGGGGAAAAGAATTTCAGGCACCAGCTGAAAATACTGTGCCCCAAAAGAGTGGAGCACACACTGAGAAGCAGGCCCACAACCATAGACCTCACTCCGTATCCCGTAAAGACCAGACCGCTAAAAGCAGTTGCCAGCCCCAGGGCCAGGGCGCAGAACACATAGACAATGTAGGTATAAATCGTGGTGGACATATACCCCCTGGCCTGACGCCCAATGAGGGTGTATACGGCGCAGAATACAGCCGCGGCAAGGGCCAGCACATCCCCGTACAAATGGTTTCCCCCGGCGGAGTAGTCAGAAAAGGCAATCAGAAGGCTTCCGCCCACCGTCACAAGGATACTTACGCCGGCAGGCACAGATATCTTCCCCTTCATGAACAGACAGTATCCCAGCGCCACCCATATAACCTCCGTGCACACAATGGCAGTGGAACTGGCCACTGAAGTCTGGTTCAGCGACTCGAACCATGCCGTAAAATGCAGGGCCAGGAACACTCCGCTGGCCCCGCACAGCAGGACAGTCTTTCTGTCCGTTTCCCTCAGTTCCCGCCTGCAGTCCTTCCGTCCCAAAACCACAGGCGTCATCAATGCCACGGTCCACATCAGGCGGTAAAGGGCTGTGACCACAGACGGTGCCTGGGAATATTTAACAAAAATAGCCGATAATGAAATACCGGCTATTCCTATGATTATCATGACCAATGGATGTTTTTCCATCAATTTCATCTTATGTATCCTCGCTTATATGATTGGTTGCCAAACTGCTGTAGAAATTCTATCACACCAATGCTCCTGCGTCCAGATACTTTCGTGAATAACTACCGTTGATTGCCCGGCTGCCGCCTATGGAATCAGCCTGCTGGTTCCCAGCCGGTCTGCGCCCAGCTCTATGAAGCGCTGTGCATCTTCAATGGATGCAATTCCGCCGGCTGCCTTGACCTTGACCTCGGGGCCTGAGTACTTCCTCATAAGGGCCACGTCCTCCGGCGTTGCGCCGGCTGTGGAAAATCCGGTGGAAGTCTTGATGAAATCCGCACCTGACTCCGTGACCACACGGCACATTTCCTTCTTCTCTTCCTCTGTCAGAAGGCAGGTCTCGATAATAACCTTCAGGCATCTGCCGCCGCAGGCAGCCTTAATCTGTCTGATTTCATCCAGGACCTGGTCATAATGTCCCGCCTTTACAAGGCCGATGTTGATGACCATATCAATTTCGTCCGCACCGTTCTTCACCGCGTCCTCTGTCTCGAACACCTTCACCGCGGTGGTCATATTGCCGTTGGGAAATCCGATTACGGTGCAGACAGCCAGCTTATCCCCCACAAAATCCTTTGCCTGCTTCACATAACAGGGAGGAATGCACACAGAGGCAGCAGCATATTCCATGCCTTCCCTGCACAGCTTTTCTATCTGCTCCCAGGTAGCTGTCTGCTTTAACAGCGTGTGGTCTACCCTGCTTAAAATGTCCTTCTTATCCATTATTTTCTATCCTTTCTATCCGTCAGTCAGCTGTCCCCGGGGAAACATCCAAGGGACATTCTTCCAAATTACAGTTCGTTGAGAACCGAAGTCCCTATGGTGCCTTCCGGCATCTTCACCCCAAAGTTGTCAGCAACCGTGGCTCCGATGACTGCAAATGTATCTGCGCTGCCCAGGTCCTTTCCGCCCTCCATGGAAGGAGAATAGGCGATGAACGGCACCTGTTCCCTGGTGTGGTCCGTGCCTGTATAGGTGGGGTCGTTTCCATGGTCTGCGGTGAGAATCAGAAGATCGTCCTCCCCCAGAAGAGGAAGCAGCTCTCCCAGCTTCTCATCAAAGCGCTCCAGCTCCCTGCCGTACCCTTCCGGATTGCGGCGGTGTCCCCACAGGGCGTCAAAATCCACCAGATTCACAAAACAAAGCCCGTTGAAATCCGTTTTTGCATACTGGATGGTCTGCTCCATGCCGTGGACAGATGAATTGGAATGGTTGGACTGAGTCAGTCCCTCTCCGTCAAAAATATCGTATATCTTACCAATGGACACCACATCATATCCCGCGTCCTTAAGTGCGTTGAGGGCAGTCCTTCCATATGGCTTCAGCGCATAATCATGGCGGTTGGAGGTGCGCCTGAACTCGCCCTTCTTCATGCCGGTATAGGGCCTGGCAATGACGCGTCCCACCTTCCACTCATCCCGCAGGGTCAGTTCCCTGGCAATCTCGCAGTAGTGATACAGGTTGTCAAGTCCCATGGTCTCCTCGTTGCCGCATATCTGAAGCACGGAATCAGCGGAAGTATACACAATCAGATGACCTTCCCGAATCTCCTCCTCCGCCAGTTCATCCAGGATTTCCGTTCCGCTGGCGCTCTTGTTGCCGATGATTTTACGTCCGGTCCGCTTCTCCAGCTCGTCTATCAGTTCCTTCGGAAAACCGTGGCTGGAAAATGTCTGGAAGGGCGTGGTCACAAGAAGCCCCATCATCTCCCAGTGTCCCGTCATGGTGTCCTTGCCACGGCTTCTCTCCTTCAGACGCATGTAACGTCCTAAGGGGTGTTCTGCCGGCTCCATACCCTCTAAGGAGTGCAGGTTGACCATTCCCAGCTTTTTCAGATTCGGAATCTTAAGCCCCGGAACCTCCCGGGCAATATGTCCCAGGGTGTCCACCCCCACATCTCCATATTCCGGTGAATCCTCCACTGCCCCGATTCCAAGTGAATCCAGGACCACAACAAAGATACGTTTATATTTTCCCATCTTACGACCTCCTTAAAATAATGTGACCAGGCCCACCACCATGGCGCTGATCAGGCTTACCGCCACACCGCCTAACATGGCCTTGAACACCAGGCGGGCAAGGGTGCTTTTCTTTTCAGGGCACAGGACCGCGATGCCTGAAACGCAGATTCCAAGGCTGGAGAAATTGGCAAACCCGCACAGGGAAATGGCGCATATCATCCCTGTCCTGTAATCCATGGAAGATATCATGGAGCCCAGCTGCTGGAATGCCACGAATTCATTGAGGACCAGCTTGCTTCCCAGGAGATTTCCTTCCAGAAGTATTTCCGAAGGGTCCAGGCCCATGAAGAAGCCGAAGGGAGCAAATACATAGGAAAATACCTGCTGAAGGCTGATACCGCAGACGCCTAACAGCTTATTCACCGCTGCCACCAGCGCCACCATGGCCACCAGGGACGCGCCGATGGACAGCGCCATCTGCATGCCGGTGACAGCCCCCTCTGCAACTGCCTCTATCACGTTGGTATTATTCCCCTTATTGTCCATCTTAACGCTTCCCACTTCCCGGACCTCCTCTGTCTGGGGCAGAAGCATCTTGGCCACCATAATGCTGCCCACCGGCACCAGTGTGCTGGCAATCAGAAGATACTCCATGGGAATGCCCAGGGCCGTATAACCGCCCAATATGGACACGGACATACTGCCCATGCCGGAAACCAGTACCACCATAACCTCGCTGTCCGTCATCTGGCCCAGGTACTTGCTCACCAGAATGGGGCTGTCGGTCTGTCCCAGGAACATGTTGGCAACCGCCACAAAGCTTTCCACCTCGGAGGTGCCCATAAGCTTACCCACTGCTTTACCAATCCATTTTACCACAAATCCCAGAATTCCGATATAGTAAAGAAGACTTACCAGGGCAGACAGGAATACAATGTTGCCCAGGACCTGTATGGCAAAAACGGATCCGGTGGCAGCCGTGCTGTCTGCCAGTGAACCGAACACAAAGCTTAAACCATTCTGACCGCAGTTGATGACGCTGGTCACTGCATCCGATACCCTGGACACCACGTAACGGCCGGCCGGAACCTTTACCAGAATCACCGCAATCAGGAACTGGGCAATCACTGCCTTGACCAGCATTTTGACGGATATGTTTTTCTTCTTCCAGGAAATCAGATACATGATGGCCAGCACCAAAAGGATACCTGTAAGGTTTAATAATATCTTCATTTGTCCCCACCCCTTACCTTTCTCCTTAAGCCTGCTTATCTGCCTGAATCAGTCTGCGGACGGCTTCCACCGCCACCTTGATGGCTGCTTCCGTATCGTGGACAATAGGATTATCCAGTCCGGCCTCCTGGCGCTCCTGGTTACCCACCACCAGGAAATCAGAACCGCAGCGCACCCTTAAGTGGCTGGCTGCAATGAACAGGGCAGCGGATTCCATCTCAGACGCCTTGCAGCCCATGCGCTTCCATGCCTCCCACTTGTTTAACAGCTCATAGCTTACCGGCATGCGTTTGGGCTCATGCTGCCCGTAAAACGCATCCTTGCACTGCACCACTCCCGCGTGGTACGTATATCCCAGCGCCTTTGCCGAGGAAACCAGGGCATTGGTCACATCCAGGTCAGCCACGGCCGGAAACTCGATGGGTGCGTATTCCCTGCTGGTACCCTCCATTCGGATGGCGCCTGTGGCGACCACGATATCCCCGCCCTTCACGTCCATGTCCATTCCGCCGCAGGTTCCCACGCGGATAAATGTATCAGCCCCGCACAGCACCAATTCCTCCATGGCAATGGATGCAGACGGTCCGCCGATACCCGTGGAGGTCACGCTTACCTTTTCCCCGTCCAGATAACCGGTGTATGTAACATACTCCCTGCTGTCCGCCACCAGTACCGCGTTGTCAAAATGCTTTGCGATCTTTTCACAGCGCTTCGGGTCTCCGGGCATGATGACATACCGTCCCACGTCTCCCTTCCTGATCTGTAAATGGTACTGTAATCCTTCTTCTCCTGAATAGTTCTGCATAATAATTACCCTCTCTTTTAATTGATTTTTTGTTTGCGCCTTTACCTGAATCTGCTTGTATTCCTGCCGGTGTCTGCGCTTTTGTTTTTGTTTATTTATTTGTCTGTTTATCGCGTACTTGTATAATATCATTTAACTTGTATAATTTCTAGATGGAATATTTTACAATTATCATCGTATATTTTTGTGTATATTGACAACAAATCCGCGGGTTTTTATGGTGTTTTACCGATTTCAGTCTGTTGTACAACTAGACATGTCTATTTTATTGACAAAACAGCCTTTGGGAATTATGATGTTGAATAAGGACTTGTATATTTTTGTAATACAGCCAGATTTGTGATACAGCAGGATTTCTGATACAGCCAGAATTGTGACACAGCCAGACAGGAAGGGTGAACCTATGGACGCAGATGTAATATCCGAGAAAGCAAAGAAATTAAAACATGTAAAAGTATATAACCGCCTGTATTCCATGATACAGGACGGCGTGTATCCTCCGGGCAGCCAGCTTCCCTCCGAACCGGAGCTGGCCCTGCAGATGGATGTAAGCCGTATGACCCTGCGCAGGGCTCTGGCTCTGCTGCAGGAGGACAATCTGGTCATCAACATACGCGGTAAGGGAAATTTCATCAGCGAACGCAATCCCGGCGCCAGTATGCCGGGCCTGGAGGTCACACAGCACCCGGTCCGCTGTACTCTGTCCGGAGCCATTGACGAGACAGAGATGGAATTTCGCATAGAACCTCCCACGGAATCCATCAGTCAGAACCTGAAGCGGAAAACTGCCGTGGTGGTGATCGCAGACCGCTGGTATAAAAACGCCGGAAAGGCGTGCGCCTACAGCCTCAGCTTCATTCCCATCGAGGTTATATCCGGTAAACAGATAGATTTAAGGGAGAAAGAAGATTTATTCCAATACCTGGAGCATGGCGTATATGAGGATGCCGTCAGCAGCACCTGCCAGCTCTCCTACACCACCACAGGCAATTTCACAGCCGTCAAGTACATGCTCTCCCAGCACGCCTCCTTCATTCTGGTCCAGGAGACACTATATGATGAAAACAGCCGGGTACTGGTATCCAGCAAGCACTATATACCGGTGGAATCCTTCAAAACCCAGGTCAACGCTGTGGCCGGACGCGCCTGAAGGTCCGTTTTCATTCATCCAGATTATGCTTGACCGCAAATACAGCCAGCTGGGTCCGGTCCTTTAGCTTAAGCTTTTCCAGCAGACGGGAGATGTTGTTGCGCACCGTCCCCTCTGCCAGGAATAGCGCCCCCGCAATCTCCCTGTTGTCCATTCCCCGGGCAACCAGCCGCATGATATCCCGTTCCCTGGGCGTCAAATCCCCGGCCATGTCTGCCTTTGTTTTGCCGGACGCCATCTGACGGCGCATCCCCTCAAATACGCTTCCTCCAAAAACCCGTATTCCGGCGCATACAGCCTTGACGGACTGGATGACCTTGTCATCCTCCATCTCCTTTAAGATATACCCGTCAGCACCGCTTCCCACGGCTGCATCCACGGTTTCCCTGTCATCAAAGGTGGTGAGCACCAGCACCTTTATATCCGGATAGTCCTCCTTGATTCTGGTAATCCCATAGCTGCCATCGTATTCCGGCATGCGCATATCCATAAGCACCACATCCGGTCTGTGCTTCCTGCACAGCTGCCACGCTTCCCGGCCGTCAGCGGCTAGTCCCACCACCCGGATGTCTTTGTCCTGCTCCAGTATGGCCCTGAGCCCCTGTCTCAATATCTGGATATCATCGGCAATCACTGCTTTTATCATATGGTTCTGCTCCTTTTTCCTCTATCCCTTATCTGCCGGCACACGGCGCCCTCAGTTTCCGTACGGCAGGTTTATATATATCTGAAATCCTTCCCCGGATTCGGATATGAACCGGACTGTCCCCCCTGCCTGCTCTGTTCTCTGGCGTATACCGCGGATTCCGTTTCCCTCCTCTATATGGAGGCATCCCTTTCCATTATCAAACATATACAGATTCAGGCTGTCTGCGCCGAATTTAAGTATCACATCCATGTGGGTTGCATGGGCATACTTATGGCAGTTGGTAATGGCCTCCCTGAGGCAGTCGTAAACCACAGGAGACAAATGGGAGTATTCCTGCCTGTCCTCTCCCTGTATCTCCACCTCCACCTCAAATTCCTTCACACTGCCGGCCAGCTGGTATACTCCCTGGGAGATAAGTCCATAGGAGGCGGACTGCCTGAGATTATTGATGGAACACCGCAGCTCCCGGATCCCGCTGCCGGCCAGCTCCTGGGCCTGGAGCAGGTACTCCTCTATGAGCTTGTCCTGTTCCCGGCCTCTCTCCTCCTTATATCCAATCCGTATGAGCCTGAGCAGCGAATTTATCATGGTCAGCGTATGTCCGGCGGTATCGTGCACCTCCTGGGCAATACGGTTGCGCTCTTTTTCAATGGCAAGACTCTGATTGGTCACAGCCAGTTCCCTGCCCTGCTCCAAAAGCTGGTAATATCTTCCCACATCTGTGAGCATAATGGTTCCCGCAACCATATCTCCCTTCTTATCCCTGTGGATATACTGCCTGACCTCCAGCCTTCTCCTTTCACCATTATCTTCCAGCGTAAATACAGGTGTCTGAGAATCCGCACAATCCGCGTCCGCGCCCTTTTCCCTCAGGACTCGCCTGAGCGGTTCCATATCATCTCCGGTTTGCAGCCCCAGCCAATGTACGGCAGTCCCGTTGCAGTAGGTAATCTTATCACGCCTGTTATACACCACCACGCCCTCTGCAATGGAATCAAATATTTTATCAAAAGCCATGGTATTGACATCCAGGAAATCATACCGGAACACAGCCAGCAGCATGAGAACGCTGGTCAGGGAAAAAGCAGGGGGCGTCAGGTCAAAGCCTGTTCTCACAAGCCCCGTCATATAGAGCAGGTTAAAAGCCAGAGGCACTGCAGCAGCCAGCAATATGACGGCAATATGCGCCAGCGCCACACGGTTCTTTTTAAAAGCCGCCAGCACCACAGCCATGCCGGCCAGGACGCAGATATAGGTATAGGCCATATGGATGTAAAATACAGGCCCGTACACCACCTGAACCACCTCGAAACTGGCATAGAATAAATGGTGGTATTCATTTGTCAGGAGAACCGAATAGTTAACAGCCGAAATACCGAATAAAAACAGTTCCGCCCCATGCCCCAGTTTTCTCCTGCTGTAGAGAAACGCAAACTCCAGCCATGCCGGTCCGATGAAGCTGATTCCTATGTAGGAAATACCATAGGCCAGATACTTCATCCCCTTTGTCATGGGCAAAGCCGAAAACAGCTGTGGCATACACCAAATAATGATAAGGAGCTGACAGGCTGCCAAAGCTCCTGTGGTCCTGGTTTTATCTGCCTTCATCAGCAGCCAGCCTGATGTGTAAAGAGACAGGCCGATGGCGGATAGATAGGCAATCCTAAGCATGATATCAAGCATATCCCAAACCTCCTCCGGGCAGTTTTCCCGTTACTTTCACCCATAAGGCAAAACAGGGCGCAGGCATGGCCTGTACCCTTGATTATAGCCTCTCTGCTGCTGTGTGTCAAAAGAATTGCAGACGGTCACTTCCTCTACCGCCGCTTCCCCTATCACCGCTTCCCGTCAACGCTTCTTCATTTCGTTCACCGCGGCAAAGACAATGAGTCCCAGTCCGGCTGCCAGCAGATAGACCCACCATGACAGGCTGAGCCAGAAATCTTTTGTCATGTAAAGCGCCACTAGTATCATGATGATGCCGGAAATCCGAATCCATCTCATGCATTTTCTCATATGCGCCAGGAGGAACACAGCCAGATTGACAGCCTCCAGTATCAGCGCATCCCATACAGCTCCTGTAGATAAGGCATCCGATGCCATGGCCCCCAGGCACAGGCAGTAGAGAACCGTCTGCAAATTTGTTATTTCTTTTCTGTCCCCCCATATGCGGCCCAGACTCCAGATAAACCCAGCAGCCGGAATCAGCTGAATCTCCAGGCTGAGCATCTCCGGCCAACGGATAAACGGCTGGCGCCAGAATGCCGCTGCTGCCAGAGCTGCTGCCAGCGTAAACGCCGCCCTTTTCCAGTGTTCCAGCACTGCAAACTGAAGTACATACAGAGCTGTCAAAAGAATATACGCGCACTGCCATCCACGGCCTGCCTCCCACGCCATGGGTATCAGGACAAAGATGACCAGGATGTGGAACCAGTCCACGTCCCATCCTCCGCTCTCCCCTTCACGGCGTACCATAACAGGTCTGAACCGCCGGAACAGAATCCCCGAAAGGATGAGCAGCGCCGCCGTGGCGCCATATACCTGGTTTTCGTTCAAACCATACCTTGCCGCTGCTATCATAGGAAGGGGGAGTACAGCGGCTGCGGCTGCCAGATGCAGCCAGCTGCAGCCGCTCCGGTAAAGCATCACATAGGCGCCTGCAAATACCGCCATGCAGAGAATCATATTCCAGAGTGCCAGAGATGGATCGCTGTAAAATGCCCCCATCATCATCAGGAATACCGTCATACCTGTACAATTCCAGAACCTATCCCTGATTTTGCTGCGGTCATGCAGGATAACCGATGCATATTCCAGACCGTATACCGCCGCTGTCCACACCATCCGGAGCACGCCGTTTGCGGTCGCGCCCTCTGCCAGAAGATACACGCCTGCCAGGGAATACAGACAACTGCCCCTGATGAACCGTTCCCGCGCCGTCCCCTCCCTGCCAGAGGATTTCACCAGCAGGTAAACAGACAGAAGAAGGAAAAAAGAAAGAGTCTCCTGATTCTCCAGCCGGGCAACCGCCTGCGCAGCCGTACCAATGGCCAGTATGGGAATACAGAATCTGTCTTTCTTCACCATATCCCATATGGACACAATCAGCACATACCCCCATACAACCACATCGTATCCCACATCCATGCCCAATGTTCTATTAAAAACCTCCCATCCGGTCAGGGTAAGGGCAAAGAGCACTGCCGCAACGCTGCCGCGAAGTACCGGGTACCGTCTGCCCCACTCCGCCATGACCGCCGCCAGAAGAATTACCACTGCGGATGCTGCCAGCTGATTTCCCAGACTGTCCCTGGAAAAGAGCATATCCAGCAGCAGTACCGCCATGTCAATCGCCAGAACAGCGGAAAATACACATCCGCCCGCCTGGTTACTAAGAGGATGTTCAAACCTTCTCTCAGCCAGAAACCATACCGCGGTCATGACTGCCCCAAAAAATACCTGATATGTAAAATCCACGGGGATACAAAAGCCTGCATACTGAAAGAAAATCATCATGGACAGACTGTGAAGCATCTTCATTTCCGGGCTCCTGCGCCGCAGCGCCACAAGGGCGGTCCCGGCTGCCATCAGCCCAAATGCCAGGGTATCCCAGAATGTAACTTCCCAAATTCCCAGAAACAGTATTCCTATAATGAATCCAATCCCGCCTGCCACAGCTTTATAAGCCATCATTCCGCTTATTATCCAGAACTGGAGCACTGCAAAAAGGCCGAATTCACCCATAAATTCGTCTATAAACCGGTCCGCCGGGTCGTTCATGCTGCCTTGCAAACCCGATTTTCTCCTGTAAACCTCATTTCCCCCAATCAAAAGAAAGGAGTAATACATCATACCGTTCATGCAATCCGGCCATTTAAGCTTTAACACTCCCATCAAAAAGCACATGCTGACCGTCATTCCCCACAGGCAGGCCCGGGTATAGACCTTGTTATGAAATCTTCTGGTTTTGGAAAAAAGAGCTATTTCCGTGGCTATGCTGCCTGCCAGCAGGACACGGTAACGGTTTTCTCCCTTTAAAATAAACTCCGGACCCAGCAGCCCGAAATATCCAGCCGCCAATATGGTAAGAAATAAAAACACGCTGCCCAGAATATAAAAGGCCTGTCCTGTCCGCTCAATCTTAAAATATTTTTCAGCTGCCCGGCTTGCCCCGAAAAACAAACCTGACCCTCCCAGAACCATAATCACCTTGCAGACACTTGGCAGCACATGCCATGCCGTGGTGGCGAAAATCAATCCGGCCAGTACCACAAATATCACTCCGATCACCAGTGCTGCCGTCCCCTGGAAGAACCCCCCATCTATTTTCGGCGCCCTGACCAGAGCTGTCTGCTTGTGAGGTATGTCCGGCACCCGACAGGCAGACTCACCCTTTTCAAAGTCCTCCGGTACTACAATTGCTTGCCCAGGCCCATACCATGCCGCTGACTTTTCATGCTGTGTCACTGCATCCGCCGGCCTCTCACGCTGTATCCCTATATCCGCCGGCCCTTCATGCTGTATCTCTATATCCGCCGGCCCTTTATCCTGCATTCCCGTATCCGCCTTGTAAGTTCCCCTTGTCAGTTCCCATATCCTTCTCTTATACCGGCTGTTGGCAACAGCCAAAACTATTATGGCAGCCAGTTCAGCAAAAGGAGCCACCAGCCATATTAACAAAATGATAAACCACTCCATACCCATTCCCCTTTCCATCCGTCTTTCCGATACCGTCTATACATATTTCCTTTTCATGTTTTCATTATAAAATATAATCCAGTCCGGTTATAGATGCTGTCCGTCATTACAGCAGTGACATTTGTCACTGATATTTGATTCTGTATGGGGTTCTCCCATAAACAAAAACAGCAGCCACCGGCAATTGTCCTTTTTAAGGACGCCAACTGCCAATGACTGCCATATAAAAATTTTTCAGTTAACCATTCTCACCAAGAATACACTCCAGCTGCCGGACCATTTCCTCATATGGAACCGTACATCCATGGCCGCCTATGGAGATAGACGGCTTTGTCTTTCCGTGATAATCACTTCCGCAGGTAATCATCCTGAATCTGCCGCACGCAGCCTTATGATAAAACCCAGCCTGTTCCTCCGAGTGGTAGCTGCTGAATGCCTCTATTCCATCCACTCCTGCCTCCAGTATGGGATCCAGCAATTCCCCGCAGTCTTTTAAATTAACCCCCGGATGTGCCAGCACCGCATATCCTCCGTTCCTGTGTATGATATCAACCGCCTGCTCCAGTTTTGGATATTCCATTTTAACATAACAGCATTTTCCCTGAGAATAAAAATCCCAGTAAAAATTCACATAAGGGTTATCGCCTCTTGCCCCGCCTTCCCTGTAAGGAAGAAGCAGGGGATGGTCCTTGTATTCCTCCCGGCCAAGGAGCACCTCTGCAAACATTTCCCCGGTCCACCGGTCCTTCCAGTAGTAATCTCCGGCCAGTTCCTCCATATCCTCCTCTGTTACGTCAAACCCCATTTTCCTGGTTGCGCAAAGCATCTGCCTGGATGCCGTCGCTGCCTGACTGCTTATATTGTCTTCGATGCAGGCAAAATCATCACTGGCATCGTCAAATCCATACCCCAGTACATGAAGGTTCACCCCCCTGAACGTGCAGTCTATCTCTATGCCGGAAACATACCTGATTCCGGCCCTCCTGGCCGCCTGTTTGCCCTCGTCGTTTGCCCGCACACTGTTATGGTCCGCAATGGACATGACGCGGATGCCGCTCATGGCGCACTGTCTCACCAGCTCCTCAGGACTAAATTCGCCGTCATCACTGTAATAGCTGTGCATGTGTAAGTCCATTAACTTTTCCATTCTGAACCCTCCCCATCCTTTCTGTCATCCCAATCATCAATACAACAAATATGACCAGACACACGGGATACAGCGTTACGCTGATACGCTCTGCCGCCACCCCAAACAGAGGCGGCATAAATGTGGATCCCACATAAGCACAGGCCATCTGCATGCCCATCATGGACTGGGAATACTGCACCCCAAAGTTATCCGGCGTTTCATGAAGCAGGCTGGGATAGATGGGAGCACAGCCCAGTCCCACCATAATAAGTCCTGTTAGTACCGCTCCGTCACCGGCCGGAAGGAGCAGTATCACAGTTCCGGCAAAGGCAGTCAGCTGCCCGCAGCGCACCATGTTCCTGTCGCCCAGCCGGTCCGTGACAAAACCGCTGGCCAGTCTGCCCAGGGTAATCCCCAGATAAAAAAACGAAGCCCACTTTGCCGCTGTCTGGGGAGCAATCCCCTTATGCAGCACCATATAACTGCTGGCCCACAGACCGGCTGTAGCCTCAAGGGCGCAGTAGCAGAAAAACGCAGTCAGCACCGCCTTTGCCCCCGGAAGCCGCAGCCCCTCTCTCAGGGTAATCTGCCTGTGGACGGCATCCTGTCCGCTGTTTCCATCTTTCTTTACCTTCCACAGAGGAAGCGACAGCACAAGACAGGCCACCAGCGCAATCTGAATCACACCCACCACCATATAACCGGAATTCCACTTAAAGCCGCGTGTCAGACACAGGCCCATGATATAGGGTCCTGCCGTTGCGCCGATACCCCAGAAGCAGTGAAGCCAGCTCATGTGGCGGGATTTATAGTGAAGTGCCACAAAGTTATTCAGTCCTGCATCCACGCTGCCTGCTCCCAGGCCATAGGGGACGGCCCAAACACACAGCTGCAGGAAGGAATGGGAAGAGGAAAAGCCAAACAGGGCTGCTGCCGTCATTGCAACACTTACAACCGTCACCCTTCCTGTCCCAAAATTCCTGATAAGCCTGTCACTGAAAAGGCTGGAAATTATGGTGCCGCCGGCAATAATCATGCTGATAATGCCTGCATAGGACACCGAAGCTCCCAGCTCCCGGTACATGGACGGCCATGCTGAACCCAGAAGCGCGTCCGGAAGTCCCAGACTGATAAACGCCAGATAAATAATCACAAGTAATAACTGAAACATCTCATCCTCCTGTTACTGAGCACCCGGAAACCCCGATACGGCCTCCTGCGCGCAAAGCATATAAAACATATAATAAATACACACCAAAAGAATATCGTCTTTTCCTTCTTGATTCAACCCAAATCCCGACTTATAATATAAGAAAAACGACCAATCGGAGGACTGATATGGCATTACAGGATTGTGCCCTGAATTTAAACCGCACAGGAAGAGAGCTGCAGCCCCATGGGACGCCGGACTTTCCCTGTGCAGGATATTCTTCTGTATATACAGACAGTGCCGGGGATGTGGTTCCCTGGCACTGGCATGAGGATTTGGAAATTATTTATGTTGAGTCCGGACATCTGAGACTGCAGGTTCCGGGTAAAACCTTTCATCTAAAACAGGGAGAAGGCGCTGTCGTCAATTCCAATATACTGCATTTTGCCGCGGCAGAGCCCCTTTGCGAACTCCACTCCCTGGTCTTTCACCCTCTTTTGGTAACCGGAGAAAAGGATTCCGTGTTTTCCAGGAGATACGTGGCACCGCTCCTTCAGTGCAGAAGCTTTGACATCTGTCCATTTGACTATCTTGCCGAAGACTTAAGAGCCGGAAATCCTGCGGCCGTGTTCACCGCTGCCTTTGATGCATTTTGCGGCGAACCATTGGGATACGAGTTTGTGGTCCGTGAAAAACTGTCTTGTATATGCTGCTGCCTGTATATGTACTATTCCCATGCCATGGATTCCAGTAAACCAATGCCGGATACGGATAATATACGTATCCAAAAAATGATAAGTTTTATCCATGAACATTTTCAAGAAAACCTGGACCTGGCCCAAATTGCCAGGGCTGCGGATATCGGAGAGCGTGAGTGCCTGCGGTGTTTCAAACGTGCCATCCAGACCTCTCCCCTGCAGTATCTGCTGAAATACAGAGTAACCCAGGGGGCTTCCATGCTCCTTCGCAGCCCCCACAGCAGCATATCCTCCATAGCAGGCATGTGCGGATTCAACAGTCCCAGTAATTTTTCCCAGATGTTTGTGCGCTTTTTCAAGTGTACGCCCAGGGAATACAGGAAAGCCAGCTGCCCGCCTTCTATTTTCCCATAAAGCCTCCGTCAACCGGAATCACTGCGCCGGAAATATAAGCCGATGCATCGGATGCCAGAAAGACCGCCAAGCCCTGCAGATCCTCCATCCTGCCCCAGCGCCCCGCGGGAATCCGGCTGGTGATTTCTTCATATTGCTTTGGATTTACTTCCTTTATATTGGCAGTTAGCTCAGTGGCCATATACCCCGGTGCAATTGCGTTTACATTCACTCCCTGACCGGCCCATTCATTGGACAGTGCCTTTGTTATTTGCGCCACCCCGCCTTTACTGGCACTGTATGCCGGAATCAACACACTGGCAAAAAATGCGGTCATGGATGCTATATTGATAATCTTACCATATTTTTGCGCCAGCATTGTTTTGCCGGCCAGCTGCGACATATAAAATACCGCATTCATATTAAGGGCAATAATTTTCTCCCAGCGGTCATGGGGAAAATCAACAGCCGGAGCCCTAAACTGTATGCCTGCTCCATTCAGCAATATGTCCACCCTGCCTCCCAGCTTCTCCAAACATTCATTATATATATTCTCCAGCTCTTCTGTTTTGGTCAGGTCGCCCCTTACCGCATGTACCATGGGACCTTTTTTTGCCATCTCCCCGGCGGAATCTCCAACCATATCCAAAATATCCAGCAGAACCACCTCGGCCCCTGCATCATGGAGCGCCTGTGCCATTCCATTACACAGCCCCTTTGCACCGCCGGTCACAATTGCCTTCTTACCCGCCAAGCTAAATTTATCTATAAAATTACTCATATTAAATATCCTTTTCTGTTTTTTGTTTCTACAGCATATCTTAACTGCGATACAATCCGTAACCTAATTCTTTGCTTATCTGGCTGCCATATTTTTTCATGCATAATGTATATTTCTTAATGGTTGCCTCAGTAATCTGGTCCTTGGGAGCAGAAATACCGATGCAGCAGCTGACATTGCCGCTGTAATTGAAAACCGGTACTGCCAGGCATCTCACCCCCAACGTGCGTTCCTCGTCATCCAGAGCATAGCCCTGCTCCCTAATCTTCTTTAACTCTTTTTCTAAATTCTGATAGGTTGTAATCGTATTGGATGTATAATGTTCAAAATCATAATCGCGGAAGATGTCTTCAATAAATGACGGAGGTTTGTAAGCCAGAACACATTTTCCCACAGCGGAACAATGCCACGCTTCAATCATTCCAATCTGGGCCGAAAGATTGTATTCCCTCTGGCTCCGTACCTGATCCACAATATACATTTTGCGATTTCCCATTGCCGCCAGATGGACACTTTCTTTGGTATCATCACAAATTTTGTATAGGTAGGGCCGCGCTACAATAGCCACATTGAAATTTTTTTTAACTCCTTCGCTGAGGTACAGATTCCGAAATCCCAGCCGGTATTTCTTACTGACCGGGTCAATACTTACCATATCATAGTGCATCAGCGTTGCCATCAGGCGGGAAACCGTACTTTTGTCCACCCCAAGAACGGATGCCACCTCCACAATTGTCGCACTTCCTCTTTCTTGAATGATTGATAAAATCTCAATTCCTCTCGCCAGTGACTGTACCATATAATACCTCTCTTACCTGTTTTCCCCCAGTAATTCAAGGACTGCCTTTGCCTTTTCACCGCCATCCGCCAAGACCTTCATAAAATCTTTACTTCCCGCAATTGCTTTTAATATTTCCGGATCCGAAGCTTTAAGAATATCTGTAAAATCTTTGTGGGAAAGTTTTGAGATACCCGCTAATGTCTGGCGGCTCATTGCCTGACTCTTTGCTCTTTCCTTAGGATAACCTGCCCCGGCCGGGTCTGCAAACAATTTTTCAAAAATATACTCCAGATTTATGCCGCCCGCCCAGCCATATCCTTTATTAAGCGGCAGAGACACGCAGTTGCCTCCGTTTATTTGTGAAAAGAGCCAGGCATCTAACGGTTCCACGATCAAACCGCACACCACCCCAGGAAATTGCAGTACACCATTTAAAAAACCCTGTCCGGTGCCGCATCCCCCAATAACGAAGTCGCAGCTGCCGGTATTTAAAAGAACAGCCGCCATATAACTGGTGTGAATATACGTTAAAGACGGGGTTTGTTCCGGATTCTTCATCCCCACATTCAGTACCTCTGCATTGGTGGTCTTATGTAATGCGTTGACAATATCTTCATTTCTGATTGAAGCACTTACTTCATTGATAACCGCGATTTTCATGTTCCCTTTCCTCCTTTCGCCATAACCAGATTGCCTTCTGCTTCTTAGTACAATCCTGTTAACAGTCCGACGCCGTACATAACGACAGCCACGATTACACAGGACACAATCGACATCAGGACTCCTGCCTTTGCAAAATCTTTGATTGAAAAATACCCCGCTGAATATGCAATTACGTTTGTCGGAGTAGATGTAATTAAAATAAACGCCAGTGAAGATGCCAATGCCGCCGGAAATGCTATGGCCAACGTGGATATCCCAAGATTAATAGACAGCTCTATAATAATAGGAATAACAATACTTGCAGATACTGTGGCGCTGGAAAGCGTAATATTCATCAGCGATACACTTAATACCACCACAAAAATCATCAGAATGGGGCTTAATCCGCCCAGATTTCCTAACAGCCCCAGCGCGATCCAGTTTGCAACTCCTGTCTGGTAGAGCACCATCCCCAGGGATACGCCGGAAAGCACTAAAATGATACTGCTCCAGGACATTTCCTTTTCTATTTCTTTATATTTCGTTTTGCTGACACCCGGGAAGAAAAACAGCATTGTGGTTAAAATAACCGGCAAAGCAATTGGAATGTCAACCCCCAACAGATCTGAAAGCTGTGAGGAAAACACCCATAACGCAACCGTTGCAACAAAAAGAATTAAAGTAACCTTTTCATCCCGGGATAGCCTGGGCTGATTTTTGAATTCATTCCTAATCTCCTGATTTGTCCTTTTAAGATACTTCATTTCAGGCTTGAATGCCAATAAGAGCAGCCCCCATGCAATAGGAATATGAATCAGTGAAATCGGAACCCCGTATATCATCCAATCCAGAAATGAAACATCAATTCCGGCCATATCCTTCATAAAGCCAATGGCCAATGGATTTGGGCCGTTTCCTGCAGGTGTTCCAAATCCGCCGATTAAGCTGCCCCAGGCCACAGAAATGAGCAATGCCTTACCGAAGTTGCTTTCCAGCGGCTTTAACCCCTCCTCATCCAGAAGAGACTTGGCCAGCGGCATAAGCATGGCAGCAACAGCCATGTTGGAAATCCACATTGACAACAGCACGCCCACCACCAGGAAGCCTAATATAACATATTTAGTGCTGTTTCCGGTGATTGAAAGGCATACGTTAACAAGCCTTTTTCCAAGCCCTGATTTATTGATGAACGCACTTAAGATAAATACGCCGATAAAGAATATAACATTAATGTTGCCAAAACCGGTTTTAACAATGCCCCCAAAGGAATCGACACCGAACAGGGCCAACAGCGCCATTGCCAGCAGACCTGTAAAGTGGAACGGAATCGCTTCTGTTATCCAGAGCAGAAGGGCAAAAATCAAAACAGCCAGTGCATTCTGCCCTTCCGGTGTCAGCGTTGCATCTTTTATCGTAGCAATTGATGCCGGAAAGCTGACATTCTTAATAAATACCAACACAATAAGGCTAATACATATATAAATCCATCTTTTTGTATTTACTGATAAACCACCCGATGTACCCGATACATTATTTATATTACTCATAATCAATTTTCTCCATTTTATCTGATAATCTGCCTGCGCGGTGAGAAACGAAGATGATTACTCAGACATTTCATTTAAAATCTTTTCCGGTGTAGCCGGAAGTGAAGTGACCCGTACCCCCACGGCATCATAAATGGCATTCACAATTGCCGGTATTGTGGGCAGAGGAGCCGGCTCGCCAATTCCTTTTGCGCCAAGGGGACTAAAAGGATCCCTGTTTTCAACCAGACTGGTGCAAAACATCGGCACATCCACGCTGGTAGGCAGAATATATTTTGCAAAGTTCCTGTTTACAGGCACGCCTTCAGATAATACAAAATTTTCCATAATAGCCTGTCCGATGCTCTGAACAGCGCCGCCTTCGATCTGCCCGTCAATCCCCTGAGGATTGATTGCTCTTCCAACATCATGGGAAGCCCAGATGCCCAGAACATGAACCTCTCCTGTAAACGTATCAACGGCAACCTCCGCAATCTGGCTTCCAAACACATACGCCTGCCAGGGATTGCCTTCTCCGCTCACCGGATCCAAGGCTTCATGATGAGCTGTATACGTGCCTGAGCCTAAAGGAACATAGCCCCTAACCTTTTTACAAATATCAACGGCCTCTTTAAGAGAAAGATCATAACGGGAGTGGCCCTGCACAAAAATTCTTCTGTTCTTCATACAGATTGAGGAAGAATCAACATTCCAGTAGGCTGCAATTTCCCTTATAAATTTCTCTTTTACATCCCTGCATGCATTTAATACCGCATTGCCAATCATATACGACTGTCTGCTGGCACCGGCATGGGCGGCTTCAGGAGATCTTGCTGTATCGTTATCCCCGATGGTAATATCTTCCGGATACATTCCAAGTTCATCCGCCGCAATCTGTGTTAAAACGGTCAGAATACCTTCGCCAATCTCAGTAACACCGGTTAATATCATAGCTGTGCCGCCGTCGTCAATTTCGACAAATGCTCCGGCCTTATCAACCGTTGCGCAGCGTCCTATTCCGTACCACCCTGTTCCGACACCGCGCCCGTATTTAAATCTTGCTTTACAAAGTTCAACAGCAGCAGGGGCCTTGAACTCACTGCCTGGGATGTAAGGCTGTACAGTCTGGCTGCCCTTTACATCTTTTCTCACCCGGCCTCTTACATTAGACGGCCCCGGTTCCCATGCGGCTATCCGTGCACATTGCTTCAGGGTTTCACAATAGCTCACACTCCCCAGTACCTGCCCGGTATGGGTAACCGATCCGTCCCTTACTCCGTTTATTAAACGCAGTTCAATTGGATCAATTCCCAAACGTTCAGAGCAGATATCCATCGTTGATTCGATTGCAAAGGTCGGCTGTAAGATTCCGAACGTTCTCATTGCCCCGGAAGGCGTATTGTTTGTATAGTAACCTTTTGAGATAACCCTGACGTTCTCTATTTCGTAAGGTCCCGCTCCCAATATGGCTGATTTGGCCACTGTTCCTTTTGTGGAAAAACAATAGGCTCCCCCATCTGATTTTAAATCTATTTCAACTGCTTGTATTTTGCCGTCTTTCCTCAATCCGATTTTATGGTGAATTAAAACAGGATGACGTTTACAGCTTCCAATCATGGAATCATTTCTGGAAAAGACCAGCTTTACAGGCCGTTTTGTTTTAAGCGCGGCAATGGCTAAAATACCCTGATAAATCATATCCTCCTTGCCGCCAAAGCCGCCGCCCACAGGCGTCATGATAACCCTGATTTTATTGATGGGCATGCCAAGAATTTTCGCCAAAAGCATGCGGTGATGAGTGATATCCTGATCACATGATTTTACCACCAATACTCCGTCAGGATCGCAATACGCAAGACCTGCTTCCGTTTCAAGATAGGCATGATCCACACATTGTGTAGAATAATCCTGTTCAACAATAATATCGCTGTTTCTAAAACCGTTTTCAACATCGCCTTTTGTAACAGATGTGAAAGAAACCACGTTGTCCGGGTAATCATCATGAACCACTGATTTACAGCCAATTGCATCGGCAATACCAGAGACAACAGGAAGCTTCCTGTATGTAATCTCAATTAATTTTTCAGCTTCTTCTGCCTCTTCTAACGTTTCAGCTACAATAGCTGCAACCGGTTCTCCATAAAAGCGGATTTTACCCTTTGCCAGAACGGGCTGATCATGATAGTAGACGCCAAACCCATCTTCGCCCGGCACATCTTTACTGGTAATAACCGTTTCAACCCCCGGCATCGTAAGTGCCTTTTCATAATCAATCTTCAGTATCTCAGCATGAACCTCCCTGCTTCTGACAAGGTGGACATGAAGCATTCTGGGCATCGTCATGTCGGCCGCATATTCCAGCGCGCCCGCAGCCTTCCCCTTGGCGTCCACTCTCTCTATCCGTGAACCGATGATTTTGCCTGTATCCGGAACAATGGAATCCAGACAATCAGCGCTTTGGTCATGATTCAGGATATCCCGTGCCAATTCTATGGCTTCAACTATTTTGACGTAGCCTGTGCATCTGCATATATTTCCGCCGAGACGTCTTCTGATTTCGACTTTATCAGGATGCCTGTTTTCTTTTAATATAGTTGTAGCTGCCATAATCATACCCGGAGTACAATAACCGCATTGAACAGCCCCGGCTTTTATGAAACATCTTTGTATAATACTCAACCCGTCAGTTCCAATGCCTTCTATGGTCAGAATCTCACAGTGATTGGCTTTGATAACCGGTATCATACAGCTCTTTTTCAGTACGCCGTTAATCAAAACAGAACAAGTTCCGCACTCTCCTGCATTGCAGCCCTTTTTTGTTCCAATCAAATGAAGCTCTTCTCTCAAAAAATCCGCAAGTCTCATTGACGGAGCAACATATTTACAAACTTTTTTGCCATTTACTTTTAATTCTATCTTTACAAGTTCTGCATTCATAATTTTCCACTCTTTTAAGATGCATTTTTGCGTCTTCGGCATTTGGTCAACACGGTTCAATATTAATTTCTGCAAGTGATTCATAAAGACCGGCCAGCAAAAAGTTTCTGATGACTGTCTTTCTATACTCTCTTCTGCTTCTGGACTTAACAATATCTCCGGGAATACATTCGGCCATCTTCAGAATTATATCCTTTGAAATACGGTTTCCCTTCAAATTGTCCTCGATTTCATTTAATCTTACAGGAGCCGGCCCGATTCCTCCAAACACAATTCTGACATCCTTAAAATATTGATTCGTTTCATCGGCCTTTACTAAAAAGGCAGAGTTCACGGTTGAAATACACAAAGAGCGTCTAAGCCCGACTTTTTTAAAGGCACACCCGTAATCTTTTAATATGGGGCATGTAACTGACTGGATAACCTCTCCTTCAGACAACGAAGTTTTGCCAACGCCTTTAATAAAATCAGATAGCGGTACATCACTCGTGCAAATATCGTTTCCGTTTTTCCTAATCGTATGAACCGTTGCATCCATGGCCAATAAAGGCGGTATCAAATCAGCGCAGGGAGATGCGTTTGCCAGGTTGCCTCCAACTGTTGCAATCTCCCGTATCTGCTGATCTGCAAAGTAACTGGCTGCATGCCTCAAAACAGGCACAGTGTCAATTAATACCGGTTCTTCTAAAAACTGTTGAATTCTGATATTTGCCCCAATTGTTATGAACCCGCATTTAGATTCAATTATGGAAAAATCTTCAATGCTGCTGATATCAATTGCAGAGTCCTGACCGTTAAAAGGAGTCCTTTCTTCTGCAAACAGATCGGTTCCTCCGGAAATAATATCAAAGGAATGAGCATTTTGTTCCATCAAACGGAAAAGTTCTTCCTTTGATTTCGGCATATAATATTTTTTGTATTGAAGCATACAATTACTCTCCTAGCCCGGAATCTTCACAACTACTTTGATTGCGTCGTCTATTCTTTCTTTTGAATATTTCAGGGCTGTAAGCAGATCCCCAAAGCCAAATGTATGAGTATGAATCAGGGAGGCGTCAAAGCGCTTTTCGCTAATCAGGGAAGCCGCTCTGTGAACAGCGCTTCTGCCTTCGCCTCTGATGCCAAAGAGAGAAATGTTATTGCGTACCAAAGCTGCCACATCAACCTCAACAGGCTTTGACGGAAAAGCGGCCAGACAGATTCTTCCGCCCCTTTTGACCATATTGGCTGCTTCATTAACAGCATTTGGGGCGCCGGAGCATTCCATTACATAGTGAACACCTTCACCATTTGTAATTTCTTTAACCGCCTTGACAACATCCTGGTTTCTGACATTTACAGTGTAATCTGCCCCCAGTTTTTTACCAAGCTCAAGTCTGTTATCTCTTGTACCGGTCAAAATTACCGGATTGGCGCCCAAAGCCTTAGCGACCGCAACCGCCATCAGACCAATGGGTCCTGGTCCGGTTACAACCACCGACTGACCTGCAATCAAACCGCCAAGGGTATCTAAACCATACATTGCAGTTCCGGCCGTCACAATCAGTGTTGCCTCTTCGTCAGTAACATTGTCGCCCACATGGCACAACGTATTTACATTGTTGATAGCGTATTCCGCAAAGCCTCCATCCGTTGTAAAACCATTGGCTCTGTGGCCTTTATCGTTGCCTTCGTAGTTTTTGCCATAATTCAGGCACGAAGTATACATGCCCTCGCGGCAGCGCTCACAGCTGGAACAGCCGGCATGGATTTCCACTGCCACTCTGTCGCCAACTTTATACTCATCAACACCATCTCCCAGCTTAACAACGGTTCCCATATACTCATGACCGGGCGTAAAACCCTTATTAAAAGGCAGACCGCCTTGAATCATAGCGGGTGGTCCGTTTTCAATGATTTCCAAATCAGTGGCGCAAATAGCCACCGCGTCAATTTTTACAAGTACCTCTGACTTTTTAGGCTGCGGAACCGGTTTCTCTTCCAACGTAAGTACTCCAGGATCCCCCAAGACCCATGCTTTCATTGTTTCTGGAATTTCATAATTCATAGAATATTTCCTCCTTTTTTATTGTACATTTTTAAGTCATCCGTTTTCACAACAACACATGACCGTTTCCTCAGATAATGCAGTGCTCTTAAAGGGCCTAAAAGCCAATCGTATGTTTCAGTTTCTGGACTCTTTCACACCAATTTCCAACATTCCAGTCCCCAAAAGAACCAAGGCCGGACAGCTCGTCTCTGCCGTAATATACGGGGACATGCACCAGGGACAGACCATCATGCTCATATGCCTGGCATAATGCTTTTTCAAGTTCCTCGGCCGTAGCTCCGCCATAGAATCCCTTCACCCCTTTGACTGCTTCTGCCATTTGAACGTAATCTACTATAACTGAATCATCGGTTTTATACTCTACGTCATATTGAGAGTGCTGCAGACTGGTAATAGCCCCCATACGCCGGTTATCAAACAAAACAATCATGCCTCTGAGTCCATGCTGAACCCCGTCAATTAATATCTGGGGATTCATCATAAAGCTTCCGTCACCGGTAAAGGCCACAGGGTAATCTTTTCCTCCTGCCAGTGCAAAAGCAAGCATGGAGGATACTGCAAATCCCATATAGGATGAGCCTGTGTCTGTTATTGTTTGTCCCGGTTTTTCATCTGTTACAATCTGGAACCCGTTTGCCTGAACATCCCCCGCGTCAAATATTTTTACGCAGCCATTCATATCCGCAAAGTCCACTGCCTTTTTGATGGCTGCTGGTTCTGTCAGAATGGACTCTCCCCTCTTTTCATCCACCAAGACAGGATTGTCATATCTTAGCTGCTTATAGGTCTCCCACTCCATTCTCTTATCCGTACATTCTTTCAGCCACTCAGGGTCAGATGTTTTATTTTCAGTTTTTTTCAGCAGCTCAATTATTTTTAAGAGTACTTCTTCTGCATCACCCTGTATGCGCACAGAATTATTATACTGGGCCAGGTCATCGTAATCGCAATTGATATTTATAATTTTCTTAGCCTTACGAAACGAGGTTCCTGAACTGTCCCATTGACAAACGCCTCTTGCTCCAATGGCAATCATTAAATCACATTCGTTCATAGCGTAATTTCCGCATATTGAACCCTTGGAACCGCCAACACTCATATTGCGCTTTTTTGAATATGGATATAAGCCCGGTACCTGCGGTCCGTGTACATATACAGCATCTGTCAGTTCCAAAAATTCCTCCAGTACTTCGGACGTGACATCTGCTGCTCCGCCTCCAACTTTGACTGTAATTCTGGACGAATCGAGGATAGCCTCCAGTGCGGCGTTGAAAACGCTCATATCTGTGCTTATAACTTTTGACTCCTCTGATTTTTCAGTAAACTCAAGCAGATTGCAGCTTTTCATTAATTTGGGCTGGATATTCATGGGAAGAAGCATGTAAAATGGTGTACGTTTTGCCCTTCCATGGACTGCCGCATCTCCTCTTTTCAACGCTGTAAACACTGCTTCCGGCGTATGCAGCGAATATGCAGGCCCAAATGTTGACAGGAGCCGCAGAAACAGTTCCTGCTCTCTTTTGGGGATTTGCTGCATGTTAGGCCCTTCACTGTGGCTGGTTTCATCACCCATCAAATAATAGATGCCAAGGCCATTGGCCAACGGAACCAGCGATCCGGCAGCGGCCTGTAAGGCACCCGGTCCAATGGAAGTAAAAACCGCCGTAACCTCATTATATTTCCATCTGAGCATAGCCGCCACATGGGAAGCTTCTACTTCGTTCCGGACATTAACCGTCTTAACAGCATTTTCTTCTTCATATATACGCAGCACTTCACCGACATCAGTCATTCCATGACCGAAAATACCCACAAAGGTTTTCACGCCCTGATTTATTAACCCTAACACAACTGCCTCGCTGAGGCTGATGTCCTGAAATTGTTCCAGGCTGCCAGCTTCCACAGCTTTACGAATTGTGCCGTGTGTTTTAATCTCTTTCGCACGTTTTCTTCTCTGTTCCATCATTTCATTCATAATTATTCCTCTATATCCTTTTTAATTTCATGTGCTTCCATCTTCCCCGCCTCTTTTTAGACATTTGCTTCCATTTAAACTTCCTTCCTCCTTCTGGTAATCAGTTCGGTTAAAATTACCCCTTTCTTGGATTTGATTATATCATAACGAGAATATGTTACAATACACAATCGGGAACTCGATTGCGCATTATGCAACCATGGGTAATTTTGTCTTTTTTTCACAAATAAGCAAGGTATTTATAGTCATATTTGCCAAAGTAGTGTTAATGTAAGATATATGTTATAATGAGAGAAATCCATATGGGGTGGGGGATTCGATCCAAAACTGTTGGGGAAATCGGTAGATAACATAAAAAATATTGATGCCGGAATTGATACCGGCAAGGATTCTTATAGGAGCGATAAAATGATACAATCTCTTGATCGAGCAATGACAATTCTGTCAATTCTTGAACAGAAAAACACGGCAAGCGTTACAGAAATTGCGGAAGAATTAGGTGTAAATAAAAGCACTGTCTCCCGGTTAATGGAGACTCTGAAAAAACATGATATGGTGCAGGCAGATCCTGCAACAAAAAAGTATGGCCTGGGCTTTAAAATCTTATATTTGGGAGAAGGCGTAAAACGTAATATTAATATCATAACAATTGCCCGTCCCTTTTTGACAAAGCTTTATGATGAACTGGATGAAAGTGTACATTTATGTGCCTTCAATAACGATGCAGCCTATGTAGTAGATCAAGTCCAGTCAAATAAGGTATATAACCTGTCGGCTACTGTCGGCATGGCGGAGCCGCTGCATAGTTCCTCTGTCGGAAAGTGTATTCTTGCTTTCCGACCCCCTTTCGCTGCTGTGCGTTTGTTAAAGGACTACCCCCTGACAGCTTATACTCCCAAAACAATTACAGACGTGGACATTCTGATGGAACAGCTGGCAATCATACGCAGCCAGGGCTATGCAGTGGACGACGAAGAGATAGCTTTAGGCGTCAGATGTATTGCCGCCCCTATTTATGATTATCGCGGCGAAGTGAATTACAGTCTGGGCGTCTCAGGAACAACCAACAATATAAAGCCATCTGCCATGGACCGGTATCTCTCAGCACTGCTGTCTGCCAGCAGCCAAATCAGTTCTGCGCTGGGTTATAAATGCGGCAGACAAAGCTCGGAAGTTCAACCACCCGGTCCGTATGGAGATAGCGGCCGGGACGAATAAAACGGCTGAGAGTACAGAAAAGCGGACTCCCAAGAGTCCGCCATCCATGGTATGCCGCATTTATCAACTGGTTTTATCCCCTTTATTGTATCTGTCATGGTAAACGTGATTGCCCGTTACAGATGCAGGGGTCAGACAGAAATAAGGACGACAACTAACTCAAATGAAACCCTCAGGAATTGCGGTCCTGAGGGTTTCCCTTTGTGCTTCAAATAAATATAATCTCTTTTGCCTGTTTATATTATATCAAGCACTGATTACAAAATCACTTAATAGTTTTAGCGTAAACCACAATGTTACTTATTGTTCAACGCTGCCTGAGCTGCTGCCAGACGTGCAATCGGAACACGGAATGGTGAGCAGGATACATAGTTCAGTCCAATCTTATGGCAGAACTCTACAGATGAAGGATCGCCGCCGTGCTCGCCGCAGATACCGCACTTAAGGTCTGCCTTTGTGGAGCGTCCCTTCTCAACAGCCATCTTAACCAGCTGTCCAACGCCTTCCTGATCCAGCCTTGCAAATGGGTCAGACTCGTAAATCTTAGCCTTGTAATAGGAATCCAGGAACTTGCCGGCATCGTCACGTGAGAAGCCGAAGGTCATCTGTGTAAGGTCATTGGTTCCGAATGAGAAGAAGTCTGCCTCTTCTGCAACCTTGTCAGCAGTCAGGGCGGCTCTCGGAATCTCAATCATGGTACCGATGTGGTACTGGATATCGGAGTTCTTCTCCTTCTTAACCAGTTCAGCAATCTCAACCACTACGTCCTTAACGTACTTAAGCTCTTTCTTCTCGCCAACCAATGGAATCATAATCTCAGGAACAATGTCATATCCGCACTCTTCCTTAACCTCGATTGCAGCTTCCATGACAGCCCTTGTCTGCATCTTGGCAATCTCCGGATAGGTAACAGCCAGACGGCATCCGCGGTGGCCCATCATTGGGTTGAACTCATGAAGTTCTGCACACTTGGCTTTAACATCCTCAACCGTCATTCCCATATCATCAGCCAGTGCCTTGATGTCATCCGGATCGGTAGGAACAAACTCATGCAGAGGCGGATCCAGGTAACGAACGGTCATAGGTCTTCCCTCCAGAGCCTTGTACATGGCCTTGAAGTCGCCCTTCTGGAATGGAATCAGCTCGTTTAATGCTTCTTCTCTCTGCGCAACTGTCTCGGACAGAATCATCTTACGAATCTTCGGAATTCTCTCTGCGTCAAAGAACATATGCTCTGTACGGCAGAGACCGATGCCCTCAGCACCCAGCTTAACTGCGTTCAGGGTGTCGGCAGGGGTATCAGCGTTGGTGCGTACACGCAGGGTCCTGAACTGGTCAGCCCACTCCATGATGCGCTCAAAGTTACCGCTTACAGTAGCTTCCTGTGTAGCGATGTCGCCCTTGTAGATCTTTCCTGTAGAACCATCCAGGGAAATATAATCTCCCTCATGGAATGTATGTCCGCCAAGTTCAAATACCTTAGCTTCTTCGTCAATCTTAATCTCGCCGCAGCCGGATACACAGCAGGTACCCATGCCGCGTGCAACAACTGCTGCATGGCTGGTCATACCGCCGCGGACAGTCAGGATACCCTGTGCAGCGTGCATACCCTCAATATCCTCCGGGGATGTCTCCAGACGAACCAGGATAACTCTCTCGCCTCTGCCGCCCTTGCCGGCATCCTTAGCCTCGTCAGCTGTAAAGTATACCTTACCAGCTGCAGCGCCAGGAGATGCAGGAAGCGCGCTTCCGATTACTTCGCCGGCCTTCAGTGCTTCCGGTACAAAGGTTGGATGCAGCAGCTGATCTAAAGACTTAGCCTCGATTCTGCATACAGCCTCTTCTGGTGTAATCATGCCCTCATCTACTAAATCGCAGGCAATCTGGATAGCTGCCGGAGCAGTCCTCTTGCCGTTACGTGTCTGTAAGAAGTACAGCTTGCCTTCCTCAATGGTAAACTCCATATCCTGCATATCCCGGAAATGGTTCTCCAGCTTCATAGCCAGATCCATAAATTCCTTATAGCACTCCGGAAGGTCCTCTGCCAGCTTGGAGATTGGCTGTGGTGTACGAACACCTGCAACCACGTCCTCACCCTGTGCGTTAATCAGGTACTCGCCGTAAATTCCCTTTGCGCCGGTGGATGGGTTACGTGTAAACGCAACACCTGTACCGGAGGTCTCGCCCTTATTTCCGAATACCATGGTCTGAACATTAACAGCAGTACCCCAGTCGCCGGGGATATCGTTCATACGGCGGTATACGATGGCACGTGGGTTGTCCCAGGAACGGAACACAGCCTTAACAGCGCCCATCAGCTGCTCGGTAGGATCCTGCGGGAAATCCTCGCCGTTCATAGCTTCCTTGTAAACAGCCTTGAATTTTGCTGCCAGCTCTTTCAAATCATCAGCAGTCAGATCTGTATCAAAATGTACGCCCTTTGCTTCTTTCATCTCGTCGATGATTTTCTCGAAGTAGGACTTTGGAACTTCCATAACAACGTCAGAATACATCTGGATGAATCTGCGGTAGGAATCGTAAGCAAATCTTGGGTTGCCGGTTTTCTTTGCAAATCCCTCAACTGCAACGTCGTTTAATCCCAGGTTCAGGATTGTATCCATCATACCAGGCATGGACGCCCGTGCGCCGGAACGTACGGAAACCAGTAACGGATCCTCTGTATCGCCGAACTTCTTGCCATTGATACCTTCCAGCCAGGTAATTGCCTCAAAAATCTGGTCCTGAATTTCCTGTGAAATCTGCTTGCCACAGTTATAATATTCGGTACAAGCCTCTGTTGTAACAGTAAATCCCTGTGGAATGGGCATTCCCAGGTTTGTCATTTCTGCTAAGTTGCAGCCCTTGCCGCCAAGAAGGTTTCTCATTGCCGCACTGCCTTCGTGGAACTTATAAACCCATTTTGCCATAAGTTAATTCCTCCTCATGTTCTTGTAGACTGGCATTCTACGCTCTGTTTTATGCCTTTCATTTCTGAACGGAACAAATATATATGTCTTGTCCGTCCACCTCGTTCATTATATCACAAAGATTTCGCGAGTAAAGAGTTTTTCCGTGAAAATTTGTTAAATTTTAAGGTAAAATCGCTGTAAGCACTTTCATTTTCTGTCATTTTCACATATGCGTTGTTTAATCGTATATGCGAACTTTCGGTGTTGTATGTACATAACTTTGCCAATAACCCTGAATCCGTCAAAAGCCCAGCCCGGTTCATTTCCGTCTCAATTATGTAAGCTCTTCCAATATTCGGGAGCAAATGGATGGACCGAAACCATATAGCCAAAGCAAGTGTCATGTTAATATTACACCTTAAACCGGTAGCCGATAAACTGTCCCCAATTTAACCGTGTCTAAAGTTTTATACCTCTTTATCCCTTGTTATCTCTAGGAACTTTCCACATCTTACCTTTTCTTTCCCTCTCACTTTTTTCTAGCCGTGTTGCTTTCGGTAGTATTTGTGGTAGTACAGGAGTTTCATACTACCATGAGGAAAAGTAATGTTATCATCCTTCTTGTTCCATAGACATCTCCATCTGTATGAGATATAATGAATATGCTGTCGACTCTTTCCAGCAGGAAGGAGGTGTCTGCATGGAACTCTTAACTACTTTCATATTTTCTGTCATGGCAAGTGTAGCTGGCTACTACATATGCAAATGGTTAGACAGAAAACATAAAGACAGCTAACCTAAAATGAAATCCCGTGTACTGGCATACACGGGATTTCGCTTTGTGTCCACATAGTCTTAACTACTTTCTTAGCTATCTTTATATTACACTAAATTTAGTGTTATGTCAATATTACACCTTAAACCGGTACCCAACCCCCCATATCGTCTCAATATACTGCGGTTTGGCCGTGTTAAACTCTATCTTCTCACGAATCTTCTTAATATGCACCGTTACAGTGGCAATGTCCCCAATGGACTCCATATCCCATATCTTGCTGAACAGCTCCTCTTTGGTAAACACATGGTTGGGGTTCTGGGCAAGGAAGGTCAGAAGGTCAAATTCCTTTGTGGTAAAGGTTTTCTCCTCCCCGTTGACCCACACGCGCCGGGCTGTCTTATCAATTTTCAGGCCGCGGATTTCAATCAGCTCATTGGCCGGCTGTCCGCTGCCGATAAGGCGCTCATACCTGGCCATGTGCGCCTTCACCCTGGCCACCATCTCGCTTGGGCTGAATGGCTTGGTGATATAATCGTCTGCTCCCAGTCCCAGACCGCGGATTTTGTCAATATCCTCTTTTTTGGCCGAAACCATAATGATGGGCGTGTTCTTTACTTCCCGTACTCTCTTACATATCTCAAATCCATCTGTACCGGGCAGCATCAGATCCAGAATCAAAAGATCATAGTCTTCCTTCAGCGCCTTATCCAGACCGGAACTTCCGTCATTTTCAATCTCTACCTCAAAGCCGGACAGCTCCAGATAATCCTTCTCCAACTCTGCTATGCTCTCCTCATCTTCCACGATTAGAATCTTGCTCATCCTGTAAAACCTCCTGATATTTTCTTAGAACAAAATGTATCTCTGTTCCGATTCCTTCCTTGCTGGTGGCCCATATACGTCCCCCGTGGTCCTCCACAATCTTGCGCACGATGGATAAACCTATACCGCTTCCTCCCTGGGCTGAATTGCGGGAGGAATCCGTGCGGTAGAACCGGTCAAAAATATTGGGCAGGTCCTTTGCTGCTATGCCTTTTCCATTATCTTCTATTTCAACCTGGATAAAATCGCCTACGTCCTTTATCCTAATATTGATAATGCCCTTTTTCTTATCCAGATATTTTACGGAATTACTGATGATATTATTGATGACACGCTTCATCTGCTCTGCATCGGCAATGATGACCACGTCTTCATCCACATAATTGAAATATCCCAGCTCAATCCCCCTGGCTTCCATATCCAGGCCAACCTCCTCCACGCAGTCCCGGAAATACTGGGCCACGTTGATCTTGCTGAAGGTATAGGGAATCTTATTTGTATCAATTTTGGAATAAAAGGTCAGCTCGTCAATCAGCCTGTCCATATCATTAGACTTATTGTATATGGTACGGATGTATTTGTCCAGCTTTTCCGGCGAAGACGCCACACCGTCCAGTATGCCTTCCACATATCCCTTGATAGCCGTAATTGGTGTTTTCAAATCGTGGGATATATTGCTGATCAGTTCCTTATTATCCTTGTCATACTGTATCTTGTCCTCCGCGTTCTCCTTAAGCCGGATACGCATTTCCTCAAAATCCTGGCACAGCTGGCCTATCTCATCATCCGCGTCCACATCCAGTGTGAATTCCAGGTTTCCGTCGCGAATCTTCTTCGTGGCCTCCTGAAGCTTGTTCAGCGGACTGAGAATGGAACGGTATACCCAGTATGTCAGCACAATGCCTGCAAACACCAGAATGGTGATACCCAGTATCAGCATCTCCCTTATCATGGATTTTACTTCCGGTATCAGATCATCCACATTGGAAATAATAAAAGCGCTTCCTTCCTGGCCGTCCGGAAAGGTGAAATCCATCTGCTTAATCAGGTGCTGGCTCTCGCCGTCCAGATAAATGCCGCCCTGTAAGTCTCCCTTCATCATATCAAACCTGGGAAGCTGGGCGCATATGGCCTCCCCTGCGGCTTTATTGCTGTCGCCGCAGTAAAGAATGGTATCGCCTTTTCGCACAATCAGATATGCATAATGGCTTTTCAGTTCAGCGTTGACCTTATCCAGATATGATAAATCGTTGTAGAGCCCCGGATCGTTGTCCAGTGTATTCCTGATGTCCTCCTGGGAGCGCTTGGTAATACGGTTAAATATCTGCATGGAATTGCCTGAGAACAGATCCACCTGCTCCGTAAGTCCGTACTCCTTGGTGAAGGACCTGGTCTGATAATTGCTGAGTGCAAGAACCAGCAGATAAAACAGCAGCATGGGAACAATGGTTATGGTTAAAAACGCCACCGCAAGACGGGTCCTCAGTTTCATAAGCCCCATCCTCCTTTGTCATGATACGGTCTGACATTATGAGTACTGCATCGTATAAGCTTCCTATACAATGCAGTACTCGCTTCCGTCCGAAAACAAAGACAGTCTGTCATCCGTTATTGCTAGTATATCACAATAACTAATTTTCGTTTATAAAAGGTTTCTAAATTTTATGAACAAAAGTCCTGTTTTTCCTTGTTTCCTCCCGGATTTCTGATATAATGATAATATTGTCCTTATAAAGCAAGGACCAAAAGGACGAATGATTGGGGTTGTATTTTATGATAGGATTTTACAGCTACACGGTTGTATTGACATATTTGGGACTGGCTTCCGCAGCCATGGGCATGATTCTCACCTTCCAGGGGTTTGCAAAATACGCTTTGTTCTGTCTTGCGTTCTCCGGCCTGTGCGACATGTTCGACGGCAAGGTGGCCCGTCTGAAAAAAGACCGCACGGAAGATGAAAAGCGCTTCGGAATCCAGATTGATTCTCTCTGTGATGTGGTCTGTTTCGGGGCTTTTCCCATGATACTGTGCTATTCCATCGGTATGCGGGGACCGGCAGGCATCTTAATACTGGTATTCTATCTGATTGCAGGTGTCATCCGCCTGGCATTTTTTAATGTCATGGAAGAAAAACGGCAGGATGAGACAGATGAAGCCCGTAAGTACTACCAGGGACTTCCCATCACCTCCATAGCCATTATTCTGCCTCTGTTCTGCACCCTGCGCCCTCTGCTGGGCCACAGATTCCTGTCAGAGCTTCACATCTGCATCCTCACCGTGGGTCTGCTGTTCATCATTAATTTCCCGCTGCGCAAACCCGGCTGGAAAATGCTGACCCTTCTGGTCGCCATTGTATCCTGTGCACTGATTAAGATATATTTCTTCTGATAATTTAATTAAAGAAAGGTGTGATTCCATGCAATATGCAGACAGAACCGGCCGTTCCCTGGGCGGCAGCACCCTCCAGGACCGTTTCCTGGAGAATCTATATGCCAGCTTTCTGGGACGTATGCTCATAAAACCGCTGGTCCATCCGGCTGTTTCCAAAATCTGCGGCGTTTTTCTGGACTCGCCACTGTCAGCGCCCATCATTCCCGGCTTTATGAAGTCTGCCGGTATCTGCGCCGAGGGCTGCGAAACACCGGCCGGCGGAAGATACCGCTCATTTAATGCCTTCTTTACCCGCAGAATGCTGCCGGAGGCAAGGCCCTTCGACGCCAGGGCCCATATATTGTGCAGCCCCTGCGACGGGTTTGCAAGCGTTTATCCCATCCATAAGAACATGCATATCACCATCAAGCACACCCAATATACGCTGGATCAGCTTTTAAGGGACTCCGGCCTGGCTGCCCGCTACGCCGGCGGCACTGCCCTTCTCTTAAGGCTCACTGTATCAGATTACCACCGCTATGCCTATGTGGACCGCGGACGGCGCTCCTCTTACCGCAGGATTCCCGGCGTGCTCCACACAGTCAATCCGGCAGCCGCCAGCCGCCGTCCTGTCTACAAAGAAAACTCCAGGGAGTATTCCCTGCTGCGCACTGGTTCCTTCGGTACAGTGCTGATGATGGAGATAGGGGCTCTTATGGTGGGAAAAATTGTAAATCACCACAAGGCTTATACCAGCATTGATGTGTTCCGCGGTCAGGAAAAGGGCTACTTTGCCTTTGGCGGTTCCTCCATCCTGCTGCTCTTCCAGCCCGGCACCGTCGTCATTGACAGGGATATCATGCGCAACACTGCCCTGGATGTGGAAACCAGGGTACGGATGGGCGAAGCCATCGGCCAGGCAATGACAGCAAATGAAATGAATCCAAACGAAATGAACTCAATTAAATGATCCCAATTTAAATGTTCCCAGCACAAAACCTCCGCAGTTCCTTCCCGGAACCGCGGAGGTTTTTCTTCTGCATTTCCATGCAGTGCCCTTTTATCTTCTAAAACATAAACTTCTCAGCAAAGTAGTCCTTAAGCTCAGCAATCGGAACCCTTACCTGCTCCATGGTATCCCTGTCGCGGACTGTTACTGCATGGTCTTCTTCTGAGTCAAAGTCATAGGTAATACAGAATGGAGTTCCGATTTCATCCTGTCTCCTGTATCTCTTACCGATATTGCCCCTGTCGTCAAACTCGCAGTTGAAATATTTGGAAAGCTCGGTGTAAATCTTTTCAGCACCTTCATTCAGTTTCTTGGACAGAGGAAGCACACCCACCTTTACAGGAGCAATGGCCGGATGGAAGTGAAGGACAGTTCTTACATCGCCTTCCCCGATTTCCTCTTCATCATAAGCAGCGCACAGGAATGCCAGCGTCACGCGGTCAGCTCCCAGTGAAGGCTCGATAACATAAGGAATGTATCTCTCCTTTGTCTCATCGTCAAAGTAGGACATATCCTGTCCGGACACCTTCTGGTGCTGGCTTAAGTCATAGTCAGTCCTGTCTGCAATGCCCCAAAGCTCGCCCCAGCCAAAGGGGAACAGATACTCCAGGTCTGTGGTAGCCTTGCTGTAGAAGCTCAGCTCCTCAGGAGAGTGGTCTCTGGCCCTCAGCTCATCATCCTTGATGCCTAATGACCTTAACCAGTTAATGCAGAATTCCTTCCAGTAAGCAAACCACTCCAGGTCTGTGTCAGGCTTGCAGAAGAATTCCAGCTCCATCTGCTCAAACTCCCTGGTACGGAATGTAAAGTTTCCGGGCGTAATCTCGTTGCGGAAGGACTTGCCGATCTGGCCGATGCCGAATGGCACCTTCTTCCTGGAAGTTCTCTGTACATTCTTAAAGTTAACGAAAATACCCTGGGCAGTCTCAGGACGCAGGTAAACCGTGCTCTTGGCATCCTCTGTTACTCCCTGGAATGTCTTGAACATCAGGTTAAACTGGCGGATATCCGTGAAGTCATGGGCGCCGCAGCTTGGACAGCAGATGTTGTTGTCATCAATGTACTGCTTCATCTGCTCCTGTGACCAGCCGTCAACAGAGCCTTCCATCTGGATTCCGTGGGCGTCGTTATAATCCTCAATCAGTTTGTCTGCGCGGAATCTCTCTTTACACTGCTTACAGTCCATCAGAGGGTCAGAGAATCCTCCCAGATGTCCGCTGGCAATCCATGTCTGGGAATTCATCAAAATAGCACAGTCAACGCCTACGTTGTAGGGGCTCTCCATGATGAACTTCTGCCACCAGGCTTTCTTTACATTATTTTTCAGTTCCACACCCAGGTTGCCATAATCCCAGGTATTGGCCAGGCCGCCGTAAATCTCAGAACCTGGATACACAAAGCCCCTGTTCTTGGCCAATGCCACGATTTTCTCCATTGTCTTTTCCATATCTGCATCCTCTCTTCTTAATAATTATAGATTTAATATAAATTAAATTATAAGAATTACTTTAATATGATGTAACTGGTTCCCTCTCCGGAAGTCTGCACCCGGTTGGAATCCTTCAGGACGCAGCCCTCGCTTACATACTGGATTTTTTTCTCCGTCACAATGACGCCCTGTCCCGCAGCCTTGACCACCATGCTCTGTCCGTCCTTAAGAGCTGTCTCCTGGTCCACCGCCTTCCCCTTCTCATCCTGAAAGGAAACCTCCGCAAGTTCACCGGACATGGCTGCCACTCTGCCTGTATCCAGTTGGGTGAACGGCACATTATAATCTCCAATCTCCTGGGCAAATTCAATGAGACGGCCCGGAGCGTCGTATTCCGTAACCAATGTGGCTGTTCCGTTTCCCATGCTGGCTGAAACAATGGCCACCGGAAGTTTCTCAGAGCCTTCCGCATTCTCATAGGAAGCAGCCTTACCCAGTCCGCTGTTAAAATCAATGATTTTCTGTCCGGCCGAGTTCTTTAGTTCGTCCTCCGTATAACTGCCCTGCTGGTAAGTCTCCACCGAAGCCCACCTGACACTGCCGTCGCCTGCCACGTAGACGCTGTTCTCAGTGGGGGCTTCGGCTCCCCCCATGCCTATCCTGGAGCATCCCGTAACCACCGCAGCAGCCGCTGCCAGCAGCAGAATCCCCTTCACAATCTTCTTCATAAATATTCCTTCCTCATACTTCTTTGCCGCCGTACCGGGCATATGGACATATTATATCCTCTGAATGCCATAATTTCAAGCCTTATGACGGATTTTATGCTGTCAGGGTTTCCAAAATTTCCAGGGAACGGAACTCATGGCGCACAAAATACCGTCTGCTTTTTTCCACAACAGACTCAAATTCCTTCAGCACTTCTTCCTTCAGCGCAAATTGATAAAGGGATTCCGACGGTGAGCAGATAACATACTCCCAGGCATAATGACAGGAATCAGAGACCGGAACCGGAGGGTCCTGGGTGTATTCCCCGTTGATTACCATACTCTTAAGCTCGAAAACCCTGCGAACAAGCCGGTTGGGAAGGGCCGGACGCAAAAGAGCTCTGAGGGACTGGTACAGGAGCTTTAACAGTTCCGTGCCGTCCAGATTTTCCTGGGCGAAATAAGCTGCGGTTTCCAGAAAATAGGAACCATAGCAGGCTGCCTCCATGTCAGTGGACAGCCCGTCAAAATAATTGGTAATCTGGGCTGACTGGAGATTGTAGGCATTCCTGCCTTCATAAAGGTTAAAATTACCAAAACAAAAAGGCCTGCTGGCCGCCATCAGAGGATTGCCCGGTTTTCTGGCGCCATGGGAGAAGGCTGTAATCTTCCCCCTCTCCCTTGTGAGCAGCACCAGACGCCGGTCAAAATCCCCGGAGGGAGCCGAAAGGAGAACCATCCCAGTTAATGTTACTGTCTCTCTCATTTCCAGTTTCTTCCTCCTCTCAGCATTTCCATCAGACCCTTGTCAAATCCCTGTGGTTTTTCCACCGTCAGCGTTGTAAAACCAACAGTTATCCACATTAATAAGTGAGATTTTTTCTCAAATTTCTTTTTGATTATAGCCGTAGTTCTTCATATACAGCTCGCTGTCCCGCCATTCCTTTCTTACCTTAACCCACAGCTGCAGGTTCACCTGTGTGTCCATCATGCTTTCAATCTCTTTCCTGGCCTCTATGCCGATGCGTTTCAGCATGCTGCCGCCCTTTCCGATAATGATGCCCTTGTGAGATTCTCTTTCACATACAATACTGGCCTCAATATCAATCAGGCCGCCCTTGCGCTCCTTCATCTTCTCAATGGTCACCGCAATGCCATGGGGAATCTCGTCGTCCAGAAGGCGCAGCGCTTTCTCGCGGATAAGCTCAGCAGCAATCTGGCGCATAGGCTGATCCGTCACCGTGTCCTCATCATAGAACTGCGGGCCGTAAGGCAGGTATTTGAAAATCAGCTCGGTCAGCAGATCCGTATTTTTATCCTTCAACGCAGAGAGAGGTACGATTTCCGCAAAATCGCAGACATCCTTGTAGGCCGCAATAAAGGTAAGGATTTCATCCTGGTTCTTTATTGTATCAATCTTGTTGATTACCAGAATGATTGGGGTTTTTACATTCTTAAGCTGCTCCGCTATATGGCGCTCCCCTGCGCCGATGAAGGTGGCAGGCTCCACCAGCCAGAGAATCACATCCACTTCCTTCAGAGTGTGCTCAGCCACGTTCACCATATATTGGCCCAGCTTATTCTTGGCCTTATGGATACCAGGGGTATCTAAGAAGATAATCTGGCCCCTGTCATCTGTGTACACGGTCTGTATCCTGTTTCTGGTTGTCTGGGGCTTATCAGAGGTAATTGCAATTTTCTGCCCAATCAAGTGGTTCATCAAAGTGGACTTACCCACATTGGGACGTCCAATCAACGTAACAAAGCCCGATTTCTTCTGTATATTCTCTTCCATTTAATTCTCTCTTCCTTAAAATTAGTGGTAAAGGTTCTTCACCTCACCAAACATGCTCTCCTGGGCGCGAATCTGCTGGTCATTGCCAATCACGCACAGCGCCCTGGTGTCCAGCACAGCCTGTACAATATCAGCCAGCGCCTTTATATCCTCCTGGGTCACATCCAGAATCTGTTCCCGCTCCTTCTGCACCATCTCATCCGTCACACCGGAAAGGTATGCCGACAGATTCCTGGCTCCCCTCAGGGAAGGCGTAAGAGGCGTATCAACGTCGCTCATGGTACCGATGACATATTTTGTCATGTCCCTCTCGTCAATGGAGAAGCTTCTCAGATAATCCGGAATTCCTTCATACACCTGGTTGGTGGCCTCCAGGTTGGGGTCCCTGTAGGATACCAGGCATCCGTCGCCTGTGCGGCTGAAGCTGCTCATGCATCCGTAAGCGCCTCCCTTTACCCTCAGGTTCATCCACAGATATTCATAGTTCATGATGACCTTTAAGACTCTCAGCGCTCCTGTGTATTCCAGTTTTCTTCCTCCGGCTTCCTTTCCCGCAAAGGTGCCGCACCTGGCCACATAGTTAACCTGGGACGCTGTCTTAAAGCCCTCATTGCGGTTGTCGGGCCGGAATACAAATTCATACGTTCTCCCGTCTCCCTTTCCAAGGACTGAACGGAAGGTCTTAAGTTCTGCAGGCAGCCTGCTGTAGCCTTCTGTATCAGCCGTGTATGCCACCAGCAGATTATCTGATGTAAACAGCCGGGCGCAGACATCCTTAAGCCTGGCAATCAATTGTCCTCTGCCGGAAGCATCCTCCGCGAACCTGCGGCTGACATCCTCCAGAAATTGATAATATCCAACGCCTCCGGTCATATCGTTGAAGGCCGCTGACGCAGAGAAATATGACGAAGCCCTGCCAACCGCCGCTCCATGGGAAGCATCCTCCATCTTCATCCTGGCCCTGGACCTGGTCTCGTCCAAAATTTCACCCAGGCGCTTTTCATCATCCAGTTTGGATCGGGTTAGAATCTCCGCCAGAATGGAGAAGGCAAAGTCCAGTTTATGGTACAACACCTTTGCGCTGGCAACAAAGGCCCCTGTAAATTGTCCTGGATGCGCTGCATCCGGATAAGACGACACCGCAAAGCTCACACCGCCGCTGTTGAGGTAAATCTCGCTGGTCAGATCCCCGTAGCTGTAGTGCTCCGTATCCACATATCCCAGCACTGCCTTAAGAAGCCCCACATAAGGCAGATCCTCCACCGGCACCCGGCTGGTGTCAAACAGTACCTTCAGATATCCGATTCCGGAGGTGAACAGGTTGCTGTGGATGACGTTCACTCCGTCCTCCATCTTGACCTCATAAGAAAAACGGCCGCCTTCCCGTTCAATATCCTCCCGCTGCAGCATGGGGATTTTTTCCAGGTCTTCCTGCTGTGACGGCTCCTCCTGGTACTCCTTTAACTGCCTGGTCCGGGCAGCCAGGGCCTCAAGCTCCTCCCTGCCAAGGGATTCCTTATAGGCCTTCAGCCTTTCAGCCAGATTGCGGTCCTCCTCAGCTGTCTGGTTCACCCTGGGGCGCACCGTGATAACCGCCTCATGGGGATTATCCAGCAGATACCGGTGTATCAGCTGTTCAAAATAGCCTTCCTCCACCGCCTTTTTCAGATAGTCAAAGGTTTTCTGGTATTCCAGATGGAGGGTGGGCTTCCCGCCATACAGCCAGCTGTCCAAAGACCAGAGTCCGTACATAAGGCCCTTGGGAGCGGAACCGTAGTCCGCCTCGCGGTAACGGAACTCATAGAGGTTCAGTCCGGCCAACAGGCTCTTTCTGTCAATCCCCTGGTCAGCCAGCCTTCGCAGCGTTCCCTTTACAACTGCAAGGAATTCACCCTTTTGCTCCGGATTGGCATTCTTGGCAATGACGGAAAAATACGGCTGCAGAATCCCGCAGTCATAGCCTCCCAGTATATCCTGACCAATCCCCGCATCAATCAATGCCTGCTTCAAGGGCGCTCCCGGCGCATTAATCAGGGTATATTCCAAAATCTGGAAGGCCACATAAAGTACCGGATCCAAATCCGTACCCACCACGGTATTGATGGAAAGATAGGTCCTGTCCTTTGTCCCTTCCTCCTCTGTGACAGAGTAGGTGATTTCTCTCTGGACCGGCTGTTCAAAGGGCTGCTGCAAAGCTATGGCCGAGTCTGCATGGCAGTCCTCTCTGTCATATTGTCCCAGATATTCCTGGTCCAGCCATGTAAGCTTCTGGGCCATATCCATGTCCCCGTAGAGATAGATATAGCTGTTGGCCGGATGGTAGTAATTCCGGTGGAACGCAATGAATTTTTCATAGGTAAGTTCCGGTATCACGGCAGGATCTCCGCCCGACTCATTGGAATAGGTCGTATCCGGAAAGAGCACATTTCTGGTAAAACGGTCCAGAACACTTTCCGGTGAAGAAAAAGCGCCTTTCATCTCATTATAGACAACGCCGTTGATAGCCAGCTCATCCTCCGGCGACTCCAGTTCATAGTGCCATCCCTCCTGAAGGAATATCTTTGGCTCCCTGTAAATAGCCGGGTGGAGAACGCCGTCCAGATATACGTCCATCAGATTCTGAAAATCCTTGTCATTGCAGCTGGCAACAGGGTATACGGTCTTATCCGGATACGTCATGGCATTCAGAAACGTGTTCAGCGAACCTTTTACCAGTTCCACAAAGGGGTCCTTGACCGGAAACTTATCCGAGCCTTCCAGTACACTGTGTTCCAGTATATGGGGAAGTCCCGTACTGTCATCGGGCGGTGTACGGAAACCGATATAGAACACCTTGTTCTCATCCTCATTGGACATCAGAAAAATCCTGGCGCCGCTTTTTATGTGTTCCAGCACCATGGCCCTGGAGTCCATTTCCTCCACGTACATCTCTTCTGACACGCGGTAAGCGGCCAGCTCTTTTACCTTTTCCAGATTCCTTCCATCTGCCATTGCTTCAATCTCTCCATTCTATCGTTCATTCAGTCATATGGTGATAATAGCTATTCTGCCATTTTTCCCGCGGCCCATACACCGGCCATCTCATATGTTCCGTCCATACCGTCACATATTCCCCATGAGCCTGTCCTTCAAAATAGAAGCACATTCCCTCACGCACAGATGGATAAACAGAACCGGGTCGGATTCCGCAGATATGCCGTATACGTTGTCAAATCCCCATTTTTCAGCTGTAAGCCTGGCACGGTAAATATGGAAATTACTGGTGAGAACTCCTATTTCCAGCGGCTTGTCCGGTGCAATGGCATAAGGAACCGAGCCTGTTTTTCCGGGCATGGGGATGATTTCCTTCTTGTCCTTCATCCGGTCCTGCTCTATGACAATCTTGCTGTAAGCAATGTTCTCGACCGTGCTGGTGGAATCGGACTCCATAAGCAGCTGCCTGGGACTGACCCCGTTGTACACCAGATAATCATACATGACCTGGGCCTCGCTGTCTGCTTCCCCCGGCCCCTTGCCGCCGGAGAGCACCAGAATGGTGTACGGATTCTCCTCCGCATAGACAATGGCCCTGTCCAGACGCTTTTTCAGGGAATTGCTGACCGTGTGTTCCTTGACCCTGGCCCCCAGCACAATCACATAATCCAGGTTGGCCTTTCCCGGCGTGGCTGCTCCCAAAAATACCAGGATACAGAGGATTCCCAGCACAGCCACCCCCGCAATACAGGTGGTAACCACCGACACCGGCACCCAGCGGGGGATCCGTTCCATATTTCTGGCATAATACCATTTTCCATATACCAGAAATACAAGCAGGGCCGCAAAAAACAGCCATATGAAGGCAAATGAGGTGCTTATGCCTGCATACACAACTATGATTATAAAATAAACAACGCAAAGCACTGCCAGCCCAATGAGTATTCCATCTAACATCCCAAGGCACCTCCTGTCTGCCGGAGCCAATAAAGCCCAGGCGCAGTTTCTTCCTCCCGAATTCCGGACAATCAAATTTCCAGTCTCTTCCAGTTCTCAGTTCTGTCTAATCCACGGCCTCTTCTTTTCTCCGCAGGATATCAAAAACAGACACATCCCCGGACAGCTTAACCCACAGAATCTGCTTTGGATGGGGAGCGCTCTCCTGCTCATTGCCCTCATGGTCTGTTATGGACTCCACTGTAACTTCCAGGTTCTGTCCGTCGGGCTTCATCACCTCAATGGTCTCCCCCGCAGAAAATTTATTTTTCTGTTCAATCCTGCACCGGCCCAGGCTGTCCGTTTCTTCCACGGTCCCCAGGTAGGTGTAGCTCTTTACATAGGTGCTGCTGTCATATATGTGGTCATCCGCAGTGGGCTTGCCGAAGTAAAAGCCAGTGGTAAACCTGCGGTTGGTGCATTTTCCAATTTCTTCCCTGTACCACGCCAGATTCTTCCTGTACACAGCCGGATCCTTCAGATAATCATCAATTGCCCTGCGGTAGGCCCTGGTGACAGTGGCCACATAGAGAGCTGTTTTCATCCTTCCCTCTATCTTGAAACTGTCGATTCCGGCATCCATCATCTCCGGAATATACTCCACCATGCACAGGTCCTTGGAGTTGAATATATAGGTGCCCCGCTCATTCTCATATACAGGCATATATTCTCCCGGTCTGGTCTCCTCCACAAGGGAATATTTCCAGCGGCAGGGGTGGGTGCAGGCGCCCTGGTTGGCATCCCTTCCCACAAAATAATTGCTCAGAAGGCATCTGCCGGAATAGGAAATGCACATGGCGCCATGGATAAAGCTCTCTATCTGCATATCCTGGGGTATGTGGTCCCGGATTTCCCGGATCTCCGCCAAGGACAGCTCCCTTGCAGACACCACCCGCTTTGCCCCCAGTCCATGCCAGAACAGATAGGTCCCGTAATTGGTGTTGTTGGCCTGGGTGCTTATATGGATTTCCATGTCAGGAAGAATTCTTCTGGCAATGGCGAACACACCCGGATCTGATATGATGAGCGCGTCCGGCGCCACATCCCTCATCTCTTCAAAATAAGCCTCCACCCCCGGCAGGTCTCCGTTATGGGCCAATATATTGGCCGTCACGTAGACTTTGACCCCGCGCGCATGGGCAAAGGCAATTCCCTGTTTCATCTCTTCATTGGAAAAATTATGGGCCTTGGCCCGCAGGCCAAAGGCCTCACCTCCGATATATACGGCATCTGCCCCGTAAACAACGGCTGTTTTCAGCACGTCCAGGCTTCCGGCCGGTATCAGTAATTCTGTCTTTCTCATTCCACTCTCTCCGTATATTTGGTACTGACGGCAACTCCGTCCCCTATGGGGATGATGGCTGTCTCCAGTCCCTTTCTGTGCTTAAGCTCGTAGAGATACCGGCGCATCCTGCTGTGGATGGTTCTGTTCCTGCGCTCCACTGCAAATCTGGATTCCACGATATCTCCGTCCTGAAGTACATTGTCCGATATGAGGACTCCCCCTTCAGGCATCAGCTCCAGAATCATGGGCAGCCAGTGCAGGTACTGGCCTTTTGCGGCATCCATGAACACCAGGTCAAAGGTCTGGCCCTTAAGTCCGGCCAGAAGGTCATCTGCATCCCCTTCCAGAAGGGTGATACGCCCTTCCTCTCCTGCCATTTTAAAATGTTCCCGGGCCGCCGGAATCCGTTTTTCATACTTCTCAATGGTGGTGATGCGGCAGTTTTCCGGCATCACACGGCACATGAGAAGAGAAGAGTATCCCACAGCGGTTCCTATCTCCAATATACGGGCCGGTCTCAGGGCTGCCACCAGGGTCCTTAAAAGGGCTGCGGTTTCCCTGCGTATGATGGGCACCCTCTCCCTTTCCGCTTCCTGTTCTATGGAATCCAGCAGGCTGCCCTGGCTGGATTCCAGGGAACGTATATAGTCCGTAATCCTGTCATTTACAATCATTGGGTTCCATCCTCTGCTGCATCCTCAATCCATCCGCCTTCCATCTCCTGGTCCTCGCCTTCATAGGTCTGCTCATTGGCCTGGGCTTCCCGGGAGTCAAGGGCATTCTCCCCTGACCGGGCCCCGGGAGCCGCGTCAGCCGGTATTTCCCCGTCTGTCTCTGCCGCTGCGGCTGCACCGTCCTGGGACGCAGCTGCCGCAGCCGGAGATGTCTCCTGGCCCGAAGCACCGCTGTCCCCGTTTTCCTTCTCAGATGTCCTGCCCTGGGACGTCTTGGCTTCAGCTGCCTTGGCGCCGCCGGACTGGGCCGGTTTTGCGCTGTCTTCGGTTTCCGGCTTTTCATTGAGAAGCTGGAGTATTTCCTTGGATGTCATGGACGTATTAAGGGTATAGGTGCCCGGATAGATGGTGTCGTAGTCATAGAACTTGCTCTGGAAAATAAAGGCAAACTCACTTTTAATAAGCCCCTTATGCGCAAGAAACTGCGCAGCGTCAGACACGGATTCCTTTGTATCAATCTGGACTACCATATCCTGTCCGGGGGCCTCGTCCACTGCCTCGGCAAAAAATATCTCATGGCCAAAGGCATAGCCCCTGGCAACCGCCTCATACAGCAGCAGGATAATCAAGGCATATACCATGAGCTTCACGGATATGCCGATTATGGTGGTTGTGATTTTGTTGATTTCCCTTGTTCTATTGCTCATAATCCATTCCTCTTATCCTGCCCGGCGTCTTCATGACCGCGGTATCCCGTACCGGTGTGCTGCCTGGGCGGCAGCACACCGGTCCGTTATCTGTTATACCTCCATGATAATTGGCAGAATCATGGGATTGCGCTTCATACGCTTCCACAAAAAGTCACTTAAACTGTCTTTAATGATGTTCTTTATCTTACCCCAGTCGCTGACATGGCGGTCCAGGCAGTCCTGCACTGCGTCGTACACAATGGTGTGGGCCTCCTCCAGCAAATCCTCGGATTCCCGCACATACACAAAGCCTCTGGACACAATATCCGGCCCCGCAAGCAGCTGGTTGCTGTGCTTCTCTAACGTCAATACTACTACAATAATACCATTTTGTGCAAGGTTTTGTCTATCCCGTAATACAATATTGCCCACATCGCCCACACCAAGGCCGTCCACGAAGATGCCTCCGCAGGTAACGTGGTCTATCACCTCGCAGCTGTCCTCGTCCAGGGCCACCACGTCGCCGGAGTTGACCATAACAGCATTTTCCTTCTGTACACCCATAAACTGGGCCAGTTCCCTCTGTGCCATACGGTGGCGGTACTCGCCATGGATGGGGATGGAGAACTTTGGATGCACCAGGGAATAAATCAGCTTCAGATCCTCCTGGCAGGCATGTCCTGATACGTGGGTATCCTGGCAGATTACCTCAGCGCCCTTCATGGACAGCTCGTTCACCACATTGGCCACTGCCTTTTCATTTCCGGGAATCGGCGTGGAGCTCAGCACCACCACATCTCCCGGCACAATGGATACCTTCTTATGGATGCTGGCAGCCATCCTGGAAAGGGCGGCCATGGACTCGCCCTGGCTTCCCGTGGTAATGAGCACCGTGGACTCCGGCGGGTAGTTCTTCAGGTGTTCAATGTCGATGAGGGTTCCCTCCGGCACATTGATATATCCCAGCTTGCTGGCAATATCCATGATAGTCACCATGCTGCGGCCTTCCACCACCACCTTGCGCCCGTATTTGTACGCCGTGTTCACCACCTGCTGAACCCGGTCCACATTGGAAGCAAAGGTGGCCACGATGATGCGCCTGTTCTGGTGCTCCGCGAATATGGCGTCAAACGTCTTTCCCACCGTACGCTCGGACATGGTGAATCCGGGGCGGATGGCATTGGTACTGTCTGCCATCAGGGCCAGCACGCCCTTCTTGCCCAGCTCCGCAAAGCGCTGCAGGTCAATGGGATCCCCAAACACCGGCGTGTAGTCAATCTTAAAGTCTCCTGTGTGCAGCACGGTTCCCACCGGCGTAAATATAGCCAGGGCGGATGCGTCCTGGATGCTGTGGTTTGTCTTCACGAATTCCACTCTGAAGCATCCCAGGTTCACGGACTGTCCGTGCTTCATCACCTTGCGCTTGGTGTTCTTTAAGAGGCGGTGCTCCTCCAGCTTATGCTCAATCAGGGCAATGGTCAGCTTTGTGCCGTATACAGGCACATTGACCTGCTGCAGGATATAAGGCAGGGCGCCGATATGGTCCTCATGGCCGTGGGTGATGACGAAGCCCTTCACCTTGTCAATGTTCTGCTTTAAGTAGGTCACATCCGGTATAACCAGGTCAATGCCCAGCATGTCGTCCCCCGGGAAGGCCAGTCCGCAGTCCACCACAATGATGCTGTCCTCATACTCAAAGGCGGTGATGTTCATTCCAATCTGCTCAAGACCGCCTAATGGAATGATTTTCAGCTTGCCCTTTCCGTCCTTTTTTCCATCCCGCGCCTTCTGTCTGGCCGGTGCGGGAAGCGCCTTTGATTCACCGGAATTTCTGGAGTTCTTGGACTCCCCGGAATTCCTGGATGCCTTGGACTCTCCGGAATTTCTGGACTCTCCGGTATTCCTGGACTCCCCTGAACCTCTGGCCGCCTTGGACTCCCCGGAATTCCTGGACGCCTTTGCGCTGCCGGTTCCTTTGGAGGTCCTTGCGCCGGCGCTGTCCTTGGACTCCCTGGCAGCAGTTCCGGTCTGGTTCTCTCCCTTTTGTCCGCTCCTGCTCTTTGCCTGACCCTGTCTGGAACCCGTGTTTTTCTTTTTCTGGGCTTCCCCATTTCCTCCCTGTTCCTTGGAAGCGGTCTTTTTCTGGGCCGGTCTCCTGTTCTGGGACTTCTTCACAGGCTGCTCCTGTGGGGCCGCAGCTCCTGCTGTCTCCTGGATGCCGGTGTCCTGGGCATTGTTTTCCTGTACGGCCTGAATTGTTGCCTGTGCAGCTGCCTCTGGCGCCACCTCTGCCGTATTCTCTTTTTCTTCTAAATTCAAATTGATTCCTCCAATCTTTCTATCTATTTCTCAAGGTCCACATCTGCATCGCTTAACAGTTCTTCAAACACTTTCATCAGTGCGTCCAGTTCGCTGTCGTCTTCCACAAACTCATACACGGCCTCAGCGTCCTGCTGTCCTGACATATCCTTAAGGATATAGCACTCTCCGTCCTCGCCTTCCGGCGCGTCTGTCACAAGCAGATAACTCCTTGCATTTATCCTTGTTTCTTCCAACACATAAAAATCCACGGATTCTCCGGAATCCGTCACCATGGTAATCATATCTTCTCTCGTCTTTTCTTCCATTTCTTCTCTCCTGGCGCCTGTCTGTCACGCCTGACGCGACCGGCCGCATTGTCCATGTCCCAATTGCATCCTAACTATGCTGCAGGCTGTCCAGATACCCCTGCAGAATCATGGCTGCCGCAATTTGGTCCACGCTTTTCTTTCTGTTTTCCCTGCGAACACCGCTTTCAATCAGAACCCGTTCTGCCGCCACTGTGGTGAGACGCTCGTCCCAGAGGATAACCTCAAGACCGGTACGCCTTTCCAGAGCCGCTTTGAACTCCTGGGTCTTTTCCCCGCGCTCGCCCACTGTATTGTTCATATTCTTAGGATAACCAAGAACAATACGTTCAATCTCGTATTCACCAATTAATTGCTCAATCCGCGCAAGGGTCTGACGCATCTTATTCTCGCTGGCCCTGGTGATTGTTTCCACTGTCTGGGCAGTGATACCTAAAGGATCGCAGACTGCCACCCCAACTGTTTTCGAGCCAAAATCCAGACCCATTATCCTCATATTCAATTCCTCCGGTAAACGCAAAAAATCGGAATGCACCATAAAAGCAGCTGGCCTATGGCCAACTGAATGCATCCCACTCATATCCATCCGTACATTACTGTAAAGGCCCGTTTCCGGGCCTTCTGTTATTCACGCCGCATATCCTGCCTGCCCGTGGCGGGCCGGATGCCCCTGGAGCGCCTCTGTAGATTGCCCCGGAACCAGTCTGAAACAGTTCTTATTTCAGACGGGCATCAATATACACAGCCATCAGTTCCTCCAGAATCTCATCCCGCTCAACCTTCATGATAAGACTTCTGGCGCCCTTATGGCTGGTAATATAAGTCGGGTCCCCAGACATGATATAACCCACGATCTGGTTCACGGGATTATACCCCTTTTCAGTCAAGGCAATATATACCTGCTCCAGTACGTCGCTTACTTCTATCTTTTTGTCCTGAACAGCTTGAAAATATTGAGTATCTTTTATATTGCCCATGTCATCACGTCCTTTAAGTATTCTTCTCTATTCTACATTATATTTTGCTATTCGGCAATAGATTATTTTCTTAATTTTTTCTAATTATTGTCATGTTTCTGTAAAATGTCGCACAATCTTTCGGTCTTTTCGGAAATATGTTCCTTTTTTTAAGAAAATTCTACCTTTAACATCTCATCGTTCAGCAGCCCGGAAGCAAAAAGCTCCATAATACGCCCGCCAAACTCTTCCCGGTTCATTCCGTCCTCCAGCGGCAGGGCTGCTTTGACATACTGAGGAGTATGGCCCATCATATACCATTTTCCCCCAATCTCAGCTGCCTCCTCAAACAGGACCGATACACGGCTGCCCGCAAAGCGCTCCCTGTACTCACGCGACATGGTCTTTTCCAGCTCCAGCAGCACATCGCTGCGCCGGGCCTTTACCTGCTCCGGAACCTGGTCCTCCATGACAGCCGCCCTGGTGCCCTGGCGCTTTGAATATTTAAAGACATGCATCTCATAAAAACGCACTGTCTCCAGAAATCTTCTGGTCTCCTCAAACTCTTCCTCTGTCTCTCCCGGAAACCCTGCAATCACATCCGTTGTAATGGCCGGGTGGTCAAAGATCTCCCTGAGTATGCCGCAGCGCCTGAGATAATCCTCTGTGGTATAATGGCGGTTCATGCGTTTTAATGTGGCATCGCAGCCGCTTTGGAGGGAGAGGTGGAAATGAGGGCAGAATTCCGGCAGTCCGGCCAGCTTTTCGGCAAATTCCCTGGTGATGATTCTCGGCTCCAGGGAACCCAGACGGATGCGCTCCAGTCCCTCCACCCGGTGAATCCGCTCTATCAAATCCCACAGGGGGCCGCTGTCCCAGTCTCCGCCCTTTACCGGGCTTCCTTCCATGTGCTCTGTTCCGTAGGAGCTTAAATGGATTCCAGTAAGCACCACTTCCCTGTACCCCCGGGCCACCAGCCCTTTAACCTCAGCCTCCACATCCTCCGGCTTCCGGCTTCTGACCCTGCCTCTGGCATAGGGAATAATGCAGTAGCTGCAGAACTGGTTGCAGCCGTCCTGGACCTTGATAAATGCCCTGGTATGTTCTCCCAGACGGCTCACATGAAGCTCCTCATACTCCCGGGCCCGGGCAATATCCAGCACATAGCCGTCTTCATCCCCCTGCCTGTCCTTCATGTATTCTTCCAGAATATCCGCCAGACGCGCCTTATTGTTATTGCCCACAATGATATCCACGCTGTCATCTTCCTTCAGGGCGTCGGATGCCACCTGGACATAACAGCCCGCCGCCACCACCACAGCCTCAGGATTTAACTTCTTTGCGCGGTGGAGCATCTGGCGGGATTTGCGGTCCGCGATATTGGTCACGGAACATGTATTGATAATATAGACGTCCGCCTTCTGGTCAAAGGGCACGATTTCATAACCGCGCTCCTCTAACTGCTGCTGCATGGCTTCTGTCTCATAAGCATTCACTTTGCATCCCAGGTTATGCAGGGCTGCTTTTGGCATTGTAAAACCTCCTGTTTACGGTCTGTTGCGACCCTTTATACATGGCTTGCGCCCTATGGAACTCTAACCAAATTACCATATTGTTACTGCGTTTTTCATGCAATCTCACTATTGACTTTTAGTCCCCCTGTCTGTAGTATTAAAGCAAAGCAGGATTCACTGCAAACATAATCCATACACACTTACCACAAGGAGGGTTTTTCTCATGAAAACAGTTCGTATTTCGTTAAATTCCATTGACAAGGTTAAGTCATTTGTAAATGATTTATCTAAGTTTGATGTTGATTTTGATCTGGTTTCCGGCAGATATGTGATTGATGCAAAGTCTATCATGGGCATCTTCAGCCTGGATTTATCCAAGCCAATCGACCTGAACATCCATGCCGAGAGCGGCGTTGATGACATTCTGGCTATCTTAGCACCATACATCATCGCTTAATCTGCTGATTCTTCATCCGCTGCCCAGGCAGCGTGACAAAGCACATAGGTCATCAGAAACCATCAGAGTCTGCCGAGGCAGACTCTTTTTTGCGTTTGTTTTTGCGTTTGCTTTCTGACTTTCTGATCGGCCCGGCCTGTTTTTGCGTTTGCTTCCAGATCAGACCGGACTGTTTTTCCCTTACCCCTGGCAGAGAATCTGTTCCGTAGTCTCCAGAGCAGTCTCCACCAGCTGGTCGATTTTCTCCTCCAGACGGCGCTCCGAACTGTGAATCACATTGATGTTGGGCTTTGTCACCGGATGCTTGGCCACAAAAATGGTGCAGCAGTCCTCGTAAGGCTGTATGGATGTCTCGTAGGTGCCGATTTTCTCAGACACATCCACGATTTCCTGTTTGTCAAATCCAATGACAGGCCTGAACACAGGCATGGTGCACACCTCATTGGTGGCTGCCAGGGACTGTAAGGTCTGGGAGGCCACCTGTCCGATGCTCTCGCCTGTAATGAGGCCGATGGAGCCGGTGCGCTCCGCGATGATCTGGGCAATCCGCATCATATAGCGGCGCATGATGATGGTCAGCTCCTCATGAGGGCACTTATCATAAATATAGAGCTGGATGTCCGTGAAATTCACCACATGGAGATTGATGGGGCCCGCGTATCTGGCCACCAGGTTTGCCAGGTCCACCACCTTCTGCTTTGCCCGTTCGCTGGTATAAGGCGGGGCATGGAAATACACTGCGTCTATCTTCACGCCTCTCTTGGCAATCATGTAGCCTGCCACCGGGCTGTCGATGCCGCCGGACAGCAGCAGCATGGCCCTGCCGTTGGTTCCCACAGGCATACCTCCGGGTCCGGGTATCATCAGTGAAAACAGGTTGATCCTCTGACGCACCTCCACATGGAGAATCACATCCGGGTGATGGACGTCCACACGCATCTGGGGGAATGCTTCCAGAATCACCTCTCCCATGTCGCGGTTAATCTGCTCCGAAGTCACGGGATACTGCTTGTCCCCCCTGCGGGCATTTACCTTGAAGGTGATGTTCTTATCCGGATAAACCTGGTCCATGTACTCCACCACATGTTGTTTCAGGTTCTCGTAATCCTTATCCTCAATCTGCACCATGGGGCAGATATCCGCGATGCCGAATACACGCTTCAGCGCCTCCACCGCATCGTCGTAATCATAGTCTGTTTCCGCCTTCACATAGATGCGTCCTGACTCCTTGGTGACGTCAAACTGCCCCTCCACGCTTTTCAGCGCATAGCGGATCTGCTTTATGAGGGCATCCTCAAACATATACCGGTTTTTGCCCTTGGTGCCAATCTCTGCGTATTTAATTAAAAATGACTGGTACTGCATCTTTTACCTCTTTCTGTCGCTTAATCGTCCCCTTCATTGTCCTGCGGGTCCGAATCATTTACACGGTTCAGCCTCTGTGGTACCTTCTCAGCACCGGCAGAAGCTCTTCCAGGACTTCCATGCAATAATCTATCTCTTCTCTTGTGTTGAACACGCCGAAGCTGAATCTCAGCGTGGAATCCAGCAGTTCCTGCCTGACCCCGATGGCCTTTAAGGTTCCGCTGATTGCCGGGTGATTGGAAGAACAGGCGGATCCGGAAGAAACATAGATTCCCTTGTCCTCCAGGGCGTGAAGAAGGACCTCGCTTCTCACCCCCTGAAAGCTTGCGCTGACAATCTGGGGCGCGCTCTCCATTCCCTTGCGGCTGTTGACAGTGACGCCCGGCAGGGATGCCATGCGGTCTGTCATGTAGTCTTTTAGGCCGGTAATATACTCCACCTTCTCCTGATGGTCTGTGTAGATTTCCCTGGCCGCCCGGCCCATGCCCGCGATGCCCGGAACATTTTCCGTGCCTGAACGCATGTCCTTTTGCTGGCCTCCTCCGTAGAGAAGGGGACGGATCTTCACCTTCTCGTCAATATAGAGAAACCCCACTCCCTTGGGGCCGTGAATCTTATGGGCACTGACAGATAACAGGTCGATTCCCTGCTTCTTCGGGCGTATGGTAAGCTTGCCGTAAGCCTGAATGGCGTCCACATGGAAAAGGATGGCCGGATTCTTCCCATGGATAAGGGATGCTATCTGCTCCACCGGTTCAATGGCGCCCACCTCGTTGTTCACATACATGATGGATACCAGGATGGTGTCCGGTCGGATGGCTGCTTCCAGTTCCTCCAGGGAAATGTGGCCCTGGCTGTCCACGGACAGATATGTGACCTCAAATCCCTGCTGCTCCAGATAGGCCAGGGGGTTGTAAACCGAGGCATGTTCGATTCTGGTGCTGATGATGTGCTTTCCGGCCCTCTGGTTGGCCATGGCGGTGCCGATGAGAGCCATGTTGTTGGATTCCGTGCCGCCGGAGGTGAACAGGATTTCCTTATCCCTGACCTTTAATGTTTTAGCAATGTCCGCCGCTGCCTGGCGCACATACTGCTCTGCCTCCATTCCCTTTCTGTGCTTGGCGGAGGGATTGCCGTAATCCTCCGTCATGGTCTTTACCACAATATCCCTCACGCTGTCAAACACGCGGGTGGTGGCTGAATTGTCAAAATATGCTTCCATTATACAAACTCCTTTACAGCGCCCCTTCCAGCCGCATCATTAGCACCGACAGCAGGGCCAGCCCCGCTGTCTCCGTCCTCAGTATCCTGCGTCCCAGGCTGATGGGCCGCACGCCTTTTGAAAGGGCCAATTCTATCTCCCGTTCATCAAAACCGCCCTCCGGGCCGATAAACACCGCAATGTCCTGCCCCGGCCTCGCGGCATCCAGCTCTGTCTTTGTGCCGTCCATCCCCGCCTCATGTTCATAAGGAATGAGACGCACGGAAAATCCCTGGCTTTCCACATAGTCAAAGGCTTCTTTTAAGGTCATAATGCCGGATACCCTGGGAACCAGGCTCCGTTTGGACTGCTTGGCGGCGCTTTCCGCAATGGCCTGCCACCGCTTGACTTTGGCCTCTTCCTTTTTGGGGTCCAGTTTAACCACCGTGTTCCTGGTGGATACAGGCACAATGCCTGCCGCCCCCAGCTCCACAGCCTTCTGTATGATGAACTCCATCTTATCAGATTTGGGCAGTCCCTGAAAGAGCCAGATTCTGGAAGGAAGCTCTCTCCCCTCCTCCTCTGTCTCAAGAATCCGTACCGTGACTTCCTGTCCGGCGATTTCCTCCGCCTGACACAGGTAATCCCTGCCGGTGCCGTCGCTGACCAGCATTTCCTCCCCTTGCCTTATGCGCAGGACATTCTTTATGTGGTTCACGTCAGATCCGGTTATCCTTATCAGGCCGTCCTCCACCTGCTCAGGGTTCACAAAAAAATGATGCATGGCTTTCCCTCAGGTCCTTCCTTATTCATCCTATTTCCTTCTGGCGGTCACGCTCACCCATTCTCCCTGGTATGTGATTTCCACCACTTCCAGCTCCGGACAGCGCCCAAAGGCCTCCTTCACCGCCTCTTCCTTCATATCAATAATGCCGGAGGTGATGAAGATACCGCCTTTTTTCAGATGGGCCGGTATCTCATCCACCAGCAGAATAATAACATCCGCCAGTATGTTGGCCACCGCCACATCGTACTTACCGTATCCCGCCCATTCCTTGACGGAAACATCGTCTATGATATTACCCTGGAGTACATGGAACCTGTCTTCAGGAATGCTGTTGGCTTCCAGGTTCTCCCTTACGGCGTTGATGGCATTTTCATCCAGGTCCGTGCCCCACACCTCTTTTGCCCCCAGTTTCAGGGCTGTGATTCCCAGGATGCCGCTGCCTGTTCCCACATCCAGCACCGAGGTGTCCCGGTTCACGTACTTTTTCAGCTGGCGGATGCACAGCTGGGTGGTCTCATGCATGCCTGTTCCAAAGGCCGTTCCCGGGTCAATCTGCACCAGAAGCTTGTCCTTGTGCTCCTCCGGTATGGTTTCCCAGGTAGGCTTAATCAGAATATCGTCTACTGTAAAGGGCTTAAAGTATTGTTTCCAGTTGTTAATCCAGTCCTTGTCCTCTGTCTCCGACGCGGTGATGGTCCTGGCGCCCAGATCCGCAAATGGGGACAGCTCGTCCAGGCCCTCTTCCACCCGTCTGAGGTAATCCGCCACATCCGCGTCATCATCCAGGTAAAAACTTATCCTGGCAACCCCTTCGTCCGGAGGAAGCTCAGGAAGAATGTCAATAAACATCCCCTTTGTCTCCTTCTCTGTCAGGGGCACATTGTCTTCGATTTCGATTCCTTCTATACCAATGTCGTCAAACATGCTGCTAATCAGGTCTACAGCCTGTGTCGTGGTAGTTAATGTAAATTTTTTCCATTTCATGTGATTCTCTCCTATTTCCTATGTGCTGTTTACGGGCCGCTTATGTGCCACTTATGTGCCGCTTACTATTTTAATGAACAATACCCCAAGCACCGCCAGTACCACGGGACGGACCACCTTCTGGCCGTCGTGGGCCACCATGCCTGCACCGATGTAGTGTCCCGCTATGGAACACACGCCTGCTGTAAGCCCCAGCGGGTAGTAAACATTTCCGGTGGCAATAAAGGTCACCAGGGCCGCTATATTAGAGGAAAGATTGATTACCTTTGTCTGGGCGGAGGCGCTGCGGGCGTCCATCCCGGCAGCCCCTGTGAGAATCAGAATCAGGAAGGTTCCTGTTCCGGGTCCGTAAAAGCCGTCATATCCCCCCACAAAAAAGGCCGCCGCCATGGAGATGGCAAACACCTTATTTCTGGAAATATCTTCCGTCCTGTCCCTGGCTCCCATATCCTTGTTCCTGAGCACGTAAAATGCCACAACGGGCAGCACCACAATCATCATGTGCTTGATGACGGATTCCGGCACCATGAGGGCCAGGTGGGCGCCCAGAGCCGAACCCATAAGGGCTGCCGCCGAGGAGCACACCGCCATAAGCACCTTTCCTTTGAGAAAACCGTGCTTTGCCAGCCGGGCCGTGGAAACAGTGGTGCCCATGGCCGAGCTGAGTTTATTGGTACCCAGGGCCACATGGGCGGGCACCCCTGCAATGAGATATGCGGGCAGAGCAATAAGCCCGCCGCCGCCTGCAATGGAATCCACCAGTCCGGCCAGGAACACCAACGGGCACACAATTAGATATTGTAACATGATTGTATCCTCTTTTCTGTAAAACAACCTTTATATTATCACATATTATGTACACTGGCAATAAGCGGCAATTTTTTTTTGCAATAAAAAAGCCCCGCCCTGCATTAACATTATGAACGGATGAAAGAAAGATGCCGGGGCAGGAACGGGCAGCCGCGAAAGCCCCAGGGGACAGGGATTCCGGAACATACAATCATAAACCTAAAGGGCGGCAAAAAGCCGCACGAAATTCCAACATTGCATTACACTCCATCACACACACATACCGGATGGAACGGCTCCCAGGCATTGAACCAAAATACAAAAGAAACGGATTACCATACAGTTACCATATAAATAAGGATACAAAAGAAAAAATTGCTTCTGGTCTTAAAGTTACCATACGACAAAAACAGAAAACCCCGGCGCCTGCTTGCCACAGGCGCCGGGGTTTTCCGGCTTTCACAGGGGATTATGCAGGCTTACAGATCTCTTCCCGCAGCGCTTTTGCCATCTCCTGATATTCCTCCTCCGAGAGAAGCACTTTCTCCACATCATCATGGAACGCCTCCCCCCACTGAAGTCCGCCCTTGTATTTGGGAACCACGTGTACATGTACATGGGGCACACCGTCCCCAAAGGTGGCATAATTGATTTTATCAGGATGATACAGGTTCCAGACAGCCTGGGCTGTCTTTGCCAGCTCTGCAAAATATCCCCTGTTTTCCTCTTGGGTCAGCTGAAAATACTCTGTCTTGTGGTCCTTAAACATCACAATGCATCTTCCCTTATGCTTCTGGTCGCGGTTCAGGTACACCGTGGAATAGTCCAGTTTACACACCTCAATCATCAGGCTGTTTAATTTCTCTCCATTTTCACAGTAAAAACAATCGTTCATTTATTTATCCTCCATTTTATTGTGTCAATCCCATACCTGTTTCATAACAAATATCCGCTACTTCACCAGTCCCAGCATGGACGGAATCCACATGGACATGGCCGGCACATAGGTTACCAGCAGAAGCACCACTGCAATGGCCGCAAAAAAGGGAAGCAGTGTCTTAATTACACCCTCAATGGATATTCCCACCACCTTGCACCCCGTAAACAGAATCACCCCAACCGGCGGTGTAATGGTGCCGATACACAGGTTAAATACAATCATGATGCCGAACTGCACCGGATCCATGCCAAAGCTCTGACAGATAGGCAGGAATATAGGCGTAAAAATCAGCACGGCCGGCGTCGGGTCCATAAAGGTTCCCACCACCAGGAGAATCACGTTCATCAGCAGCAGAATCACATACTTATTGCTGCTGAGGGACAGCATGGCATTGGCAATGGCAGTGGGAATCATAGTATAGGCCATGACCCATGACATGATGGATGACACGCCAATCATGAAAATAACAATACAGGTGGTCTTGCAGGAACTCAATATAATGGACGGCAGGTCTTTTATTTTCAGGGAGCGGTAGCAAAGGCTTAAAATCAGGGCATAAACCACCGCAATGGCAGAACCTTCCGTGGCAGTAAACACGCCTTTCAGAATACCGCCGATTACAATGATAATTAAGAGCAGGCTGGGCAGGGCATCCCACAGCACCTTGAGCGCTTCTTTGGGAGTCACGGAAAAGGTTGACACGTACCCCCTCTTTTTTGCCATGTATCCCGCAATAAACATCAGGGAAATACCCCAGGCAATGCCCGGTATGTAACCTGCCATGAACAGGGCTGCCACGGATACGCTTCCCGCCACAGTGGCGTACACAATCAGCGTGTTGCTTGGCGGAATCAGCTGTCCGGTGGGGGCTGACGCAATATTGACCGCAGCCACATAATCCTTGTCATATCCTTCTTCCAGTTCAATAGGAGCCATGGTGCCGCCGATGGCTGCGGCTGCGGCTGTTCCGCTTCCGCTGATGGCGCCGAACAGCATATTGGCCACAATATTGGTCTGGGCCAGGGAACCGGGCAGGCGTCCGCTGATAAGCCTTGCACAGTTAACCAGCCGTATGGCAATGCCGCCGTTGTTCATAATGTTGCCGGCCAGGATAAAGAAGGGGATGGCCAGCAGTGAAAATGAGTTCACACCGGTAAACATCTTCTGGGCGCAGGTCACGATGCCCGGACCAAAGGGAAGTATGGTAATCATGGCCAGCGCCGACGACATACCGATACTGATGCCGATGGGCACGCCCATTACCAGCATGACAACCACCGAAATAATCATTATAATTCCTGCTATAACAGCAACATCCATTACGCTTCCTCCTTACTGCACGCCGTGTTTTTAAATTCCTTCATAAGTGCCGTGACATTGTAGAAAAAATAAAACACAATGCTGATTCCGCTGAGCGGGATGGCTCCGTAAATAATTCCCATGGATACCTGGAGGGCGGAATCCATCTGGCCCATCTGGCGCACTGCGCCCATGTAGCCTCCGGCTGCCATCACTCCCAGTCCGAACAGGGCAATGATGATTTCCCCTGCAATGTCGCACACGATTCTTCCCCGGGGTGGAAGCTTGTCCTTTACAAAGGGAATGTTCATATGCTCCCTTAATCCAAACACATAGGCAGCGCACAAAAGCACCATCCACACAAACATATACCTTGCCAGCACCTCGCTGACAGCACTGGGCTTATTGAAAATATAGCGGGTAATCACCTGATAAGTGACCAGAATGGTCATCACCGACATAAGGGCGATACAGCTCACTTCCAGGACCCGGTCAAACAGTTTCTTCATCTTCTCCATGTCATATCCTCCTGTTATATCCTCATCTATCTGGCCAGCGCCCGAATCCCGTCGTACAGTTCCTTCCCAAAGACAGAATCGCTGGTGGCCTCCTCATGAAGCTTTTTGCAGTTTTCCTGGAACGGTTTGATATCCACATCCACAAAGGTGACTCCATGTTCCCTGGCAGATTCCTTGGCCGTCTCAATCTGTTCATTCCAGAGATTAAACTCATCCTCCACAGAGTCTTCCAGGATCTGCGTCAGAAGCTCCCGATCCTCCGGCTTCATGCGCTCCAGATATGCGCTTTCCGCAATCACCAGGTCGGGTATCATCACATGCTGGGTTTTGGAAAATACAGGAGCAACCTCATAATGCTTCAGGTCCACATATGTAATCTCATTGTTCTCGCCGCCGTCCAGAACCCCCTGCTGAATGGCCGTGTACACCTCGCCCTGACTCATGGGGGTTCCCACACCTCCCATGTATTTCATCATTGCAACCATGGTAGGTGATTCCATGACACGTATCTTCATGCCGTCCAGGTCTTTCGGTGTCTCAATGGGTTTGCCGGTATACACATTCCTGGATCCAGCGGTGTAGGCCGCCATGACCTCAAAGCCCTCTTCCTTGGTGGACTCAAACAGCGGGTCCAGGATGCCGGAGGTAAATACTTCCTTCTGGTGTTCCTGGGAATCAAATATATAAGGAAGTCCCAGGATTGAAAAATCCTTGTTATAATTCTCCACCATGGCATTATTGACAATGGCCATCTGGATTGCCCCGTTTTGTATCAGCTCCAGGGTGGCTCTCTGGTCCCCCAGCACCTCGTTGGGATAAATCAAAAACTCATATCTCCCACCGGTGGCCTCCTTAAACCTCTCCCCTGCGCGTTCCAGCGCCTGGTAATGAGGATGGGTGGGCGCCTGATTGTAAGCGATTCTTATGATTCCCCCGTCCAGCTGTCCGCTGCTCTTGGAGCATCCGCTACAGGCCAGTCCCATGGCCAGCAAACCCGTGGCCAGCAGATATCTCTTTCTCATGAAATATTCCTCCTGTCAGTTGTTTTGATACAACTTGTTGTATGTTTTACTTTTACACTATCCCCTCTTGCCTCAAATAATAGCACATGTTGTATGTTTTTACAAGGGTTTTTTCAGATTTTTTATAGAAAATGTATTGTTTCCTTAATAATGCAAATCGCTTTCATACTACCAGTTGTAGTTTTATTTGCTTTTTTTCGCAATTTGCTATTGACTTTTCTCATTTCCAGGTTTATCATTAAGGCATAATCAAATACAACATGTTGTATTATTATCCCATAACATTTTTACATTCATTACCTACATGTATCTTTTAACCATGTAAACAACAAAACACACAGCAGGAGGATTCATATTATGTTTGAAATCGTGAACAACCGTCAGGTCATTTTTGGAGAAAACAAAATCAGTGAAATTCCCGGACTTTTAAAATGGTACGGGTGCAGAAAGGTATTTTTTGCCGCCTACAGCAGCAGCGCGGACAGTTACATAAGGATAGCCCGGGCATTGACAGAAGCGGGCATTGAGCATGTATGCTATGACAAGGTAGCAGGCGAGCCGGATCTGCACATGATTAACGGAGGCAGGGACATTTTCCTGGACCAGCACTGTGACTGCACCCTGGCTCTTGGAGGCGGCAGCGTCATTGACACGGCCAAGGCCATCGGCATGCTGGCCGTGAACGGCGGCAATGTGGAGGATTACCAGATGAACGGAAAGCAGGTAACCGCTGTTCCTCCCCTGTTCATCGCTGTTCCCACCACCTCCGGCACCGGAGCCGAGGCAACTAAGACAAGCGTTGTGCTCAACAACTACAACGGTCTGAAAAAGAGCCTTTACCACACCACCATGATTGCGGACATTGTAATCCTGGATCCCTCCCTCACCACAGGTCTTCCGGCAAAGATAACGGCCGCAACCGGCATGGATGCCCTGAGCCACGCCATTGAATCCTACGTTTCCCTCAATGCCAGCCCCCTGACCGAGATGTACGGCCTGAAGGCAATTGAGCTTATCAACCAAAGCCTGAAAGATGCATGCCAGAATCCCGGGGACCTGGAAGCAAGGGGCAATATGATGCTGGGCAGCTATCTGGGAGGGCTTGCCATAACTGCCGGAATCGGCATTGCCCATATCATGGCGCAGCCCCTGGGCGCAATGTACAAAATCCCTCACGGCGATGCCTGCTCCATCTTCCTTCCCGGCTCCATGGAACTGAACCTGGATTACGCCGAGTCCAGATACGCCAATGTGGCAAAGGCCCTGGGCGTTTCCAAAGCAGGCTGTACGGACCGTGAAAACGCCCTGAACGCCATCCGCCGCGTCAGGGAAATACGCAGGGAAATCAACGCCCCTGTTTCCCTGGCTCCCTACATCACAGAAACTCCTGATATGGATTTCATCATTGAGACAGTGAAAAAGACCACAGGCCATATTACCTGCAACCCCTGCCCTCTGACGGAGCAGCTCATGAGAGATGCCTTTGAAAAGGCCATGGCTGAATAACCGGCAGACAGCAGGTTCCGGCTTACCGCAGGTTACGGCTTACGGCTGGTTACGGCTTATGGCATGTTCCGGCTTGTGATTTCATGGGTTCCGTGATAATATAAAAAATACAACATGAGGTATGTAAAAGAACGGAGGAACCATTGTGAGCCAGAGAATGAGCCAGAAAGAAAGCAAGACTTTTTTATATAAAAAGGTGTATCAGGATTTAAAAGACAGAATACAGAACGGTGAGTATTTAAGGGACGCCCTGCTTCCCTCGGAACGCGAGATTGGAGAGACATACCAGGTGGACCGGACAACGGTCCGCAAGGCGCTCCAGCTTTTGGTGGATGACGGGCTGGTTGAAAAGAGGGCCGGTAAGGGGACCGTGGTGGTGTGGAGGCCGGACCAGGAACAGACTCAGTCTCGTCCCGTGCTGCGCCCGGAGCGGAGGAACGGCCCCATTGCCTTCCTTCTTCCAAGAGGGGATAACAACAGTTCCCGCATTACCCAGCCCTTTTATTCCCAGCTGTTCTACCGTGCGGAAAAGGAATGCCAGAAGCTGGGGTATACCCTGGTTTACTCCACCCTGGACGAGACGGATCATTTCGACGAACTGGTGCAGGCCAATGGATTTTCCGGCATCTTCTTTGTGAGCAACGTGTCCCACCGCCATCTGGACCGGGCCCTGGAGTTAAGGATTCCTTCCATACTGATAAACAGTTACTATGAGCGCATGCCGTCCATTCTGTCCGACAACTTCAGCGGGACCTACACCGCATGCCGGTATCTCATTGAACGGGGACACAAATCCATCGGCATCATCAACGGCAACAGCCGCTACACCACCAACAACGAGCGCTGGCGGGGCTGCGTGACAGCCCTGCGGGAGGCCGGACTATCCTTAAAAAATGAATTCTGCCTGGGCGGCACTTCCTGGGAATTTGAGGCAGGGCTGGCTGCCGTGGAGCAGATGCTGGCCAAAAATACCGTCTATCCCACTGCCCTGGTGGCCTTTAACGACCGTCTGGCCCTGGGGGCCATCCAGGCCATCCACCAGGCCGGCCTCAGGGTTCCGGATGACATCAGCGTCATCGGATACGACAACTCGGACCAGGCAAAATACTCCATGCCCAAGATTACCACCGTGGAAATCCATGCGCCCCTTATGGCCCAGACAGCGTCCAGAATGCTGTTTCAGCAGATTGACGACTATGAGGTGCTGACCGTCAAGGTACTGACCCCTGTGGAACTGATCGAGCAGGACAGTGTCCGGCCCCTGGAATAGCTACCGGATTAAAGCCCCGTCCGCTCCCACCACATAGCCGTCCGGGGTTGTGGCATTCACAAACAGCCGTCCCATGGTACCGTCGGACTGGGTATTGAAATAATAAAGCTGACCGTCTATCATCTGCCAGCCCGTGCGCATCATGCCCAGGGTGCCGTCATCCAGAGGATTCAGATAATACCGGTTTCCGTCGCTGTCCGTGAACCATCCCGTCAGCATATATCCGTTCTGGTCAAAGCGGTACCAGCGGTTATGTATCAGCTGCCAGCCCCCGGACAGCCAGCTGCCGCCGCAGAGCTGGAACCACCAGCCCCCCGGACTGTATCTCCAGCCCTGGCCGTACTGGACCCCGGGCCCTCCATTGTAATACCACCAGTCGTCATCGTCCCAGTCATCCCAGTCATCATCATTGGGATCCCACCAGTATCCGGGATCAAACTGGGCCGTGGACGTATCCGGCACATTGGTATTAAAGCCGGGGTAAGCCCTGACCGTATTATCTGTGGTAACCTGGGCATTGCCCTGAGGCGCCGACGGGCCGCCGTAATCATAGGTCCCTGACGGCGCAGTCCCATAATCATACTCCACACCGGGGCCGCCCCTGCGGTAATGGTCATAATACCAGCTGTCTCCCGGCCCATAGGCCAGGCAGTCCTGTACCGGCAGGAAAGACAGAGCTGCGGCAGCCGCCAGTATAAGCGGCACAGAAATCATCCTTCTCATGTTTTTCTCCTCTTTTTCTTAGGTCTGTATTACATTTCCCATTACATTCTCAAATACATTCTCAACTACCTTCTTACGCATATCTAAAAGTATATCACAACACAATTGACATTTTCAACACATGAGCATACAATAGTTGTATGTGCAATTGTTGTTAATGCATTTATTTGACTGATGTGACAATTCAATGAAGGAGGATTCCGGAATGAAGGAATTTTTATCTTATCTGAAGCCTTACAAAAGGGATGCGGTCATGGCTGTTTTCTGTATAGAAGCCGAGACCGTGTTTGAGTTAATCATCCCGCTGGTCATGGCTTCCATTGTGGATGTGGGCGTAGCCACCGGGGACCGCCATTATATACTGATGAAGGGGCTGCAGATGGTTCTTTTTGCCCTTATCTCCCTTGTGCTGGGCCAGGGCTCCGCCATGTTCTCGGCCCGTTGCGGCCAGGGACTGGGGGCCGAAATCCGCAAGGCGGAGTTTGCAAAGCTGCAGCAGTTTTCCTTTGCCAACACAGACCATTTCAGCAGTTCTTCCCTGGTGACCCGCCTTACCAGCGACGTTACCACCATACAAAACTCTGTTGCCACAGGCATGCGGCCCGCTTTCCGCTCACCGGTCATGATGCTCACCGCCATGGCCGCTTCCTTTTACATCAATCCGCAGCTGGCACTGGTGTTTCTGGTGGCTGCCCCTGTTCTGGGTGTGCTGCTGTTTTTCATCATCAGCCATGTGCGCCCCCTGTACAGTGTGATGCAGGGCGCCATCGACATGGTAAACCGCATCATTCAGGAAAACCTGACCGCCATCCGTGTGGTGAAATCCTATGTCCGGGGCGATTATGAAATCCAGAAATTCGAGGAGGTCAATTACAATCTGCAGTTCACAGCGGAAAAAGCCTTCCGCCTGGCAGTCCTCAACATGCCGGCCATGCAGTTAGTCATGTACTCCACCATCCTGTGCATCCTGTGGTTCGGAGGCAGGCTGGTCACCATAGGCGGCGTGAAGGTGGGCGAGCTCACCGGTTTCCTGAGCTATGTGATGCAGGTTTTAAATTCCCTTATGATGTTCTCCAATGTGTTCCTGATGACCACCAGGGCCCTGGCTTCCTGGAAGCGTATCTCGCAGGTCATGGATGAGGAAATCGACATCAGGGAGGATGCGTCCAGCACCCTGGAAGTAAAGCACGGTGATATCCGGTTTGAGAATGTGTACTTTAAATACAATCAGGAGGCTGCCGAATATGTGCTCTCAGACATTTCCTTCCATATAAAGCCGGGGCAGACCGTGGGCATCATCGGCCAGACAGGCGCTGCCAAGAGTACGCTGGTGCAGCTGATTCCCAGGCTCTATGATGTCACCAAAGGCACTGTTTATATAGACGGCCGCCCGGTCCGGGAATACTCCCTTAAAGGGCTGAGGGATTCCATTGCCATGGTGCTCCAGAAAAACACCCTGTTTTCCGGGACAGTAAAGGATAACCTGCGCTGGGGCAGGGAAACAGCCACGGACCAGGAAATCGAGGAGGCCTGCCGCATTGCCTGCGTGGATGAATTCATCGACCGCCTGGAGCGGGGATATGAAACAGAGCTGGGCCAGGGAGGCGTCAATGTGTCGGGCGGACAGAAGCAGAGACTCTGCATTGCCAGGGCCATCCTAAAGTCTCCCAGGGTGCTGATTCTGGATGATTCCACCAGCGCGGTGGATACGGCCACAGAGGCCAAAATCCGGGACGGACTGGCAAAGAGCATGCCGGATACAACTAAAATCATCATTGCCCAGCGCATATCCTCCGTTGCCCACGCAGACCAAATCATCATACTGGAGGACGGACGGGTGAACGCGGTCGGCAGCCACGAAACCTTGCTGGCTTCCAACCAGATTTATCAGGACATCTATCATTCTCAGCAGGAAGGGGCGAATCTGTAATGGCAAGAATAGCAAATTATAACCGTCCCAAGGATACCGGACGGACCTTAAAGCAGATGTTCGGCTACCTGGGCCGGCACAAGTGGTATATGCTGGTCATCGCCCTCCTGGTGGCCGTCAGCGCCCTGTCCAGCATTTCAGGAACATACATGTTAAAACCAGTCATCAACCGTTTCATTCTCCCGGGCGACATACCGGGGCTTGTGAACATGCTGCTGGTCATGGGAGGGCTGTACCTGTGCGGCGCACTCTCCTGTTATGCCTACAATCAGATGATGGTCCATATTTCCCAGAAGGTGGTGAGCGAAATCCGCTCCGACCTGTTCCGGCACACCCAGCGCCTTCCCCTGACCTACTTTGACGCCCATACCCACGGGGAGCTGATGAGCCGTTTTACCAACGATGTGGATACCATCAGCGAAGCCCTTAACAACAGCTTTGCCATGATGATACAGAGCTTCATAACCATAACAGGGACCATCACCATGCTGCTGGTGCTGGACTGGCGTCTTTCCCTCATTGTCATGGTTTTTCTGCTTCTCATGGTTTTATTCATCCGTTATAATGGAAAAAGGAGCAGGAAGTATTTTATCCAGCAGCAGAAGTATCTGGGAAGCATCAACGGCTTTGTGGAGGAGATGGTGGCCGGACAGAAGGTGGAAAAGGTGTTTAACCATGAGGCGCAGGACTACGAGGAATTCTGCCGCCGCAACGAGGCGTTCCGGACAGCGGCCACCAGGGCCCTGACCTATTCCGGCATGACGGTTCCCACCATTGTGGCCCTGTCTTATGTAAACTATGCCCTGTCAGCCTGTGTGGGCGGCCTGTTCGTCCTGTCAGGGTTAACGGATTTGGGGACCCTGGCGTCCTATCTGGTGTATGTGCGCCAGAGCGCCATGCCCATGAACCAGTTTACCCAGCAGATTAACTTTCTTTTGGCTGCCCTGTCCGGAGCCGAACGTATTTTTGATATGATGAACGAGACCCAGGAACCAGACGAAGGCACTGTGACGCTGTGTAATGTGCGCAGGAACGACCAGGGCGGCTGGGAAGAATGCAGGGAATTCACCCACTGTTTCGCCTGGAAGGTGCCGCACCAAGGTCCGGCTGATATGGCAGAGCCCCATACCGGCTCCCAGTCCGGCTTTCGTCTCATTCCCCTTAAGGGGGATGTGCGTTTCGACCAGGTTGTGTTCGGATACACGCCGGAGAAAACCATTCTGAACGGCATCAGCCTTTATGCGAAACCGGGGCAGAAAATCGCGTTTGTGGGTTCCACCGGCGCCGGAAAGACCACTATCATCAATCTGGTAAACCGTTTCTACGAAATACAGCAGGGAACCATAACCTATGACGGCATTGACATAAGAACCATTAAAAAGGACGATTTGCGCCGTTCCCTCTCCATGGTAATCCAGGATACCCACCTGTTCACCGGAACCATAGCGGACAATATACGTTACGGACGGCTGGATGCCACAGACGAGGACGTGGTAAACGCGGCCAAGGTAGCCAATGCCCACTCCTTTATCCGGCGCCTGCCCCAGGGATATGACACGCCCCTTCACAGCGACGGCGCCAACCTGTCCCAGGGCCAGCGCCAGCTCCTGGCCATTGCAAGGGCAGCCATCTCCCGCCCGCCTGTGCTGATTCTGGATGAGGCCACCAGCTCCATTGACACCCGGACGGAAAAACTCATTGAAAAGGGTATGGATGCGCTGATGGACGGGCGCACTGTCTTCGTCATCGCCCACAGGCTGTCCACGGTCCGCAACTCCAAGGCCATTATGGTGCTGGAAAGGGGAGAAATCATAGAGCGCGGAAGCCACGAAGAACTGATTGACCAGAGAGGACGGTATTATAAACTGTACACAGGCCAGTTTGAACTGGAATAGAGAAAGGAAGCATGAACCATGATGAAACAAGAACAAGTGCGCCGCCTTCTGGTGAGGGCGGAAAGGGCAAGGAAACATCTGATGCAGCCCCATTTCACCCGGATCGGCCTTACCTTCGGCCAGGGCCACGCCCGCATCCTGGATGTGCTGCTGGCCCGGGACCATATCACCCAGAAGGAACTGTCGGATCTCTGCCATATGGATGTAACCACCATGTCCCGCTCCCTGGACCGTCTGGAGGAATCCGGCTACCTGGTAAGGGAAAAGGATCCGGGATGCCGCAGATCCTATCTGATATGCCTCACCGGCGATGGTGCCGCAGAGGCCCGCAGGGTACGCAAGGTGCTGGAGATGGTGGATGATGTTATATGGAACGGGCTGGATCAGGATGAGATGGAAGCATTCTGCGGCACTATGGAAAAAATATGCAGAAACCTGGAGGAATGCGATTTTAAATTTGATGAGCAGGAAATGTAAGGGAAAACCGCCCTGTCAGAATAGAACTATTCCGGCATGGCGGTTTTCCTGTTTATATGTTTATTTTATTCGTACCATTTCATTCGTCTGTCGGTTCCGTCCGTCTGCCGGTTCCATCTACTGACGGTTCCGTCTACTGCCGGTTCAGATATGTACGGATATTATCCAGCACCTTTTTGCTGAGCAAATCAAAGGCCTGCTTTGTTCTTCCGGCAGAGATATGGGCGCAGAATACGCCCGGATGGCGAATCAGTTCGCCGGTGCTGTCTCCCAACGCGCCCTCTGTATCACAGATAAAATAATTATTTCCCTGATCCAGCCATGTTTTCAGGGCAGGAAGGTCGAATGCAGGTCCGATGGAGGTATTGAACAGGATTTTTCCCTGTCCCAGCTGTGTGAATTCTTCCTCATGAAGCAGAATCACATTCTTATTCAGACAGGCAAAGACCACCTCGCTGCGGGCCAGAAGTTCCTTTAAAGGCCTGTAAACCAGCCCCTGGTCTTCCCTGTCCTGCTTCCTGGAACGGCTGTAATAGGACACATCCGCTCCCATGAATTTCATGGCATCCGCTATCATTCCTCCCGATACGCCCATTCCGATGATACCCACCTTTAAATCCGTGATTTCAACCGGCATATCCCGAAACATGGGCCGGTCGAAGCCGTGAAGGAAACGCACCAGCTCGCAGAGCACGTATTCCACCACTCCCCTGTCTCCGTAATCCCTGATTCCAAGCACTGTAATGCCCCGTTCCCTGGCGCAGGCAATGTCCACATTGGCGCTTTCCTCCGAATAGAGGCTGCAGCACATGCCAATGTACCGGATAGAGGGACAGCTCTCAATTACATAGCGGCTGATTCTGGATGTGTAGCTTACCAGCACTGCGTCCGCATCCCCGATGCGCCGGATGATTTCCTCATCACCGGACGGAACATCTTCATACAATGTTATCTCCCCTGCATACCCGCGCAGCTCCTCCTCTGCCTGTGAAACCAGGTTCACAGGCTCTATTGCCACTAATTTTTTAAACATGTCCATTTCCTCCTAAAATACAATGGGTGATACAATATTCTGCAAAACCGCCACCACGCTCCAGCCGGCAATGGCGCTGGTACTGGAGTAAATATCCACAACAGCCTTCACGCCTTCTATCTGGGATGTAATCTTATGGTCATCCCCAACCATGCCCGGAACGCTGTATATATCCACACGGGTATCCTCCGGCCCCACAGTGGCAAGGGATGAGGCCACAGCCACATTCACCTTGGTGGGAAGGAGTGAAATGGCTTCCTTTGCATTACCGTGGAATACATGGCTCTCCTGTGTGTCCTCCATCAGGCGCTCTTCAAAAAGCGGGGTTCCCTTTAAGGATGCCGGTCCCTTTTTTGTCCTGATGCCTGCCTCTGCCTGCCCCATAAGGGATATGGTCCGCAGCACATCAAAACCTCCCACTGCACCGGATGCAATGTACACCCTGGTTCCATGGACGGCAGCTGTTTCCTTTACCTGTCCATAAAATTCCTTATCTGCAAACGCTCCGATGGACAGCACAATCATGCTGGCCCCGGACGCCAGAATCTTCACTCCGCAGTCCTTGACCGACTGGACCGAAGCTGCCTCCGCAACATAATCAGGGGCCAGCGCCAGAAGCTCGTCTATGGTGCTGCATGCCCGGCACCCGCCTTTTTTTGCCAGAAGCTCTGTCTTTTCCCTGGTTCTGCCCAAAACTCCCACCAGCTCATATTCATCCAGCATTCCCTTCAGGCCGGCTTCCACTATAATATCGGCCAGATAGCCATTGCCCAGGATTCCAAGTTTTAATTTTCCCATTGTAACCTCCTAAAACGAGGGCTGAACGCTCAATAAAAGCCTTCAGCCCTCCATGTCTCTTTTTTTATGGCTTAGTTTGTATAGTTGTCAAAATATCCCTGAACCAGGATAACCGGTGTTCCCTTATCGCCGGAACCGCTGGTAAGGTCGCACAGAGAGCCTATAAGGTCGGTAAGCCTTCTGGGTGTGGTTCCCTGGGATGCCATGTCGCCCACCAGATCGGATTTCTTTTCCTTGATTCTCTGGGAAACAGCATTCTTTAAGGCTTCTCCGGACAGATCTTTAAAATCATTGTCAGCCAGATATTTTAATTTTACTTCGTTTGGCGTGCCTTCCAGTCCCTCTGTATTGGCAACAGATACCACCGGGTCGGCCAGCTCCCAGATTTTTCCAACCGGATCCTTGAACGCGCCGTCGCCGTATACCATAACTTCCACATGCTTTCCTGTCCGGTCCAGGACTTTTTTCTGGATATCGTTCACCAAATCCATACAATCCCGCGGGAACAGCTTAATGGTGTCCTCGGTTGACTTGTTGGAGCCCAGAAGGCCGTATTTTTCATTGCAGCCGCTTCCGTCCACCGGGGCATTCAGGATATCATCCATGCCGCATACCACCTCGGCTCCTGCCTCCTTTAAGATGCGCTTGGTGCGCATACGTGAATGGATGTCACAGGTCAGCACCTTCCTGGTATGATTTAAAATTTCTCTGGGATTATTTGCAAATACCACCTGTACCTCTGCGCCCTGCTCTTCAATCAGCTGGCAGTAATAGGACACATAATCCACACCGGTAAACGGGTGCTTGTTCTCCCCGAACAGTTCCCTGTAGCGCTTCAAATCCAGCACATCGCTGTAAGGGTTGATGCCGGCCTCGTCTACCTGGTCTAAGGATACCAGAGAATTCCCCACCTCGTCGCTGGGATAACTGAGCATCAGCACCACCTTCTTTGCGCCTCTGGCAATTCCCTTTAAGCAGATGGAAAAACGGTTTCTGGACAGAATCGGGAAAATGACGCCGATGGTCTCTCCGCCCAGCTTTGCCCTCACGTCCTCTGCAATGGCATCAATGGAAGCATAATTGCCCTGAGCCCTGGCAACCACGGACTCTGTCACGGAAATAACATCCCTGTCCCTGATCTCAAAGCCCTCGCTTTCCGCTGCGTCCAAAACGCTGTCCACCACGATTTCAGCAAGATTGTCCCCTTCACGGATAATCGGGCAGCGGATTCCTCTCGAAATTGTTCCTACTTTTCTTTCCATATGTATCTTCTCCTAATATATTATAATTTTCGTCATACTATTTTATTATAGTATAAAATACGGGATTGTGGAAGTATTTATTTTCGCGGAAACCATACGTGGAAACCATACGCGGGAACCATAAATTTGCGGGGACGCTGCGGGAACCATAAACAGCAGCCCGGTATCACTTTCCTTCGGTGACATAGGCTGCTGCTTTTTCCGGATATTTTTTACATTCCCGGCTCTGGTTTTAAGATTTTCGTTTCCCTGATTTTGGTTGGGATGGCTTTGACACAGATTGCTTTGGCTTGTGCGGTTCCGGAAGCTGACTGCAGGTATCCAGGACCAGGGCGGTCAGAAACTCTCTGTCATCCAGCTCCTCCACCAGATACATTCCCGGACGGCCGCCATGAGGCGCCACCGGTTCTGCTTCCGGGAGATGCTTATGTCCTGCTTCTGTCACCTTTATATAAAACTGGTTATTCTCTACCGTTCCAAAGAACGTTCCCCCGCACCACAGGCCATACTCGCCAAATAATTTTTTATAGGAAATGGCACCTGCGCCGCTTAACTGCGCAGCTACATGCTGAACATATTCCAGGCTGGAAGCCATATTGGGTCCTCCTTGTTTGATATGTAATCTGTCAATCCAGGGACCGGAGTACTTCCAGCATCTTTTTTAAGCCTGCCGCGTTTTCCTCCGGCGTCCTGGTGGGGTCCTGCTGGTCATACCGGCTGCACGGGAGTTCACTGCATCTGCCGCAGTGGGGCAGTTTCTTTTCCTCCACGCAGCACCGGTATATACTGCACCGCTCCTCCCCTGTGTATTCCAGCCAGAATGGTTTTCCCTGTATCTTTGGGCAACCCCCGCATTCCTTTTGGTGATAAGGACATTCATTGCAGATACATCCGCAGCATGCCACAATATTCTCCATCATCCTTCCTCCTTGCTATGAGCACTTAAGTGCTGTGTTTCAGCACTTTACACACGGCGTACGTCATGTTTTATGAACTCATTTTACCGCAGGAAACAGGACATCTGTTTGTCATGTTTAGAGACTGCTCTGGTATCTATCTGTAAATTTCATAGACACGGCGTCCCAGCTCTGCAAGCTCCCCGCGGAATTCGCAGGGCTCCAAAAGCTCAATCTGGTCTCCCAGACTCAGTATCCAGCAGAACAGGTTTTCCTTGTCCGAGTATCCGGCTGTAAACATAAAATCACCGTCCGGCAGTTCCTCCAAAGTCTCCGGGCCAAATTCATCTACAATCCTCCATTTAATGGAAGGCTTGCACCGGGCCTTTACCAGAAAACGGATGGGGAAAGGACGGTCTGCCTCATTTTCATAAGGCGGCAGGATACGTTTATCAAAGACCTCCTGGCAGCATTCCAAATCCACCATACGGTTCAGCTTAAACAGCCGGTAATCCTGGCGCATCAGGCAGAATCCCCACACATACCAGGAGGACCACTGGAATACCAGCAGATACGGCTCTATTGTACGGCTGGTTTCCCCCATGGGCGAATAATAAGTAAAACGTATGTGACGCCGTGTTTCTGCGGCCTCCTGAATCAGGTGTATTTTAGGCGCCAGTGACTGCCGGTACCAGGACGAGAGATTAATGAGAATACTGCTGTCACTGCTTATCAAATCCTGCTTTCCAAAGGCCAGCTTGTCCATCAGCAGACGGTATCTGGCTGACCCTGATACGCTGTCAAGGCTTCTGAGGCCCGCCAGGATTGCATCCATTTCCCCGGACGTAATCAGGGTACGGTCCATGCTGTATCCCTCCATAATGGAAATCCCGCCTCCGGGTCCCCGGCTGGTAACAAGAGGGATTCCGGCCTTGCAGATATCCTCTATATCCCGGTTGATGGTCCTCCGGGACACCTCGAATTTTTCCGCCAGATAGGGGGCGGTTACCTTTTCCCGCTGGAGAAGGATAGACAGGATACCGATGAGACGGTCTATTTTCATGGATGGCAACCCTCGCTTTCATGGTTTTTAAAAACACAGAGGCAGTGTTACCTGCCCCTGTGCTTTTCTTTCTTTTTTTGCTGTTTCAGTTCAAACTGGCGTCTGGCCTCCGCTTCCTTTTTCTCTCTGCTGACCGCCTTCCTGCCTGTCTTTATCTGCTCATGCTGCAATTTCAGGGCCTGCTGGGATTTGGTACCGGCTCCCTTTGATTCAAGCTGTTTTTTGATCATGCGCTGCATTCGTTTTGGATTAATCTTACTCTCCGTCTTTTTCTCAATATCTACAGGCGGGCTAAACCGGAGTTTATTCCAGTTCTGCAACAGAAATTGACAGACCTCATAATCTTTGGGCTCCGCTCCAAATAAGATCTTACATGCCTCCAACCGGCCATCCGAAATACGTTCATACACTCCAATCCACAGGGTACCATTGAAATAAACTGTCAGTCTGCTTTTTTGCATAAAAAACACTCCTCGCTTTTTACAGCAAAGAACGGACAACCGAGGAGGCAGGTTACTGACAGATTATTACTGCGCCCGGACTACCGGCCGGGACTGTGTTTTTTTCTTTGCGTCATTTAGTTTTCTTTCTTATTTTAACTCACCCTCTTTTGTTTTGCAAGTATAACCGGAAAGCCAGCCGGAAGAACCGGCTGGCTTTCTGTAAGATGTCCTGTATACCTGCTTATATCTGTCATGGCCCAGCCAACTACCTGGTTTTAAACTGCCCCACCAGTTCCTTAAGTATTACTGCCTGCCCTGACAATTCCTCACTGGCGGCCGCGCTTTCTTCCGCTGTTGCAGAATTGGTCTGGACCACGCTGGATATCTGATCCATCCCCTGGGTCACCTGGGAGACGGCCTGGGACTGCTCTGCCGTGGCCTCTGTTATCTTATCCACCGCCTTTACCGTATTTTCAGTGGAAATCACTGCTTTCTGTAAGGATGCTGCTGTCTCGTCTGCGATTTTCATACCCTTTTCCACGGAACGGGCAGAACCTTCGATTAAAACAGATGTACTTTTGGATGCTTCCGCACTTTTGCTTGCCAGATTCCGCACCTCATCCGCCACCACCGCAAAGCCTTTGCCTGCAGTACCGGCCCGCGCAGCTTCAACCGCTGCGTTCAGGGCCAGGATATTAGTCTGGAACGCAATATCCTCAATGGTTTTTATAATCTTTCCGATCTGTGAAGAGCTCTCGCCTATGTCCCTGACCGCATTTACCAATTCAAGCATCTGTTCATTACACTGCTCCACTTCCCTTCCGGTCTCGCTGCTCTGACTGTGGACATCCCCGGCTCTGTCGGCAGTTGCTATGATTTTCCCGGATATATCGTTAATCGTAGCTGCCAGTTCCTCAATGGCGCTGGCCTGTTCCGTCGCACCCTGGGACAGGGCCTGGGCGCCGGCTGATACCTGCTCTGCCCCGGCTGACACCTGATCCGCTGACTGGTTAATCTGGCGCAGGGTGTCGCTCAGCTGTGCACTCAGTTTTCTGGCAGAATCCAGAAGTCCCCTGTAGCCCCCCACATATGCTTCTTCACATTTAGAATCCACAGTCAGGTTGCCTCTTGACATCTCTGCCAGCATTTCATCCATATCCTGAATCATAAGCCGGAACCCCCGGACAAGGGTTCTGGCCGAATCAGCCAGTATCTGTGTCTCATCTCCGGTATGTATCTCATGAACAGGTGTATCCAAATCCCCCTCCGCCAACAACCTTAACCGCTGGGCGCAGTCCTTTACCGGCTCTCCGATCTGTCTGGCCAGCCTGTAGGCCATATAGGAGGATATTGCCAGGAATACCACCATGAGTATGATTGTAATTATAATACCGTTAACCGTGGACTGGGTAAAATCCTTTGTGGGCGCATTGATTGCAAGGCTCCAGCCCTCCGTGCCTTCGATCGGTGAGAAGGCCAGGAACTTCCTGCTTCCCCCGTATTCATAACGCCCGAACCCAGATTCTCCCAATGTCATGCGGACTTCCAGGGCAGCCAGGTCCTTCAGCTTTTTATCTGTTTTTGCATCTTCCTGTGTATTTTCCCTGTTTTTTACATTGTCCATATTCTTATGGGCAATTGTGTAGCCGGCATTATTAAGGATGTAGGCGCTGCCGTTGGGACTAACCTGAAGAGAGGCCACTATATCATTTAGAAATGTCTCATTCGGTACAAAATACACCACCCCTGCAACCTTTTTTCCAGGTACTCCGCCCTCCCATATAGGGGCTGATACCATGATGCTCAGCTGGCCCGTTATCTTACTGACTAACGGCTCCGATACCGCAGTCTCCCCCTTCATGGCGGATTTCACATAGGCCCGGTCAGAGTAGTCATTGCCGTCCAGGATACTGATTCCGTCCAAACCGATTATATTACCTCTTTGGAGTCCGTGGGAAAGGGCCTGGTTCTCAACAACAGCCCGTTTTTCCTCCACTGTGGCTGTCCGGTCAGAAAGCGTTGGGATGCAGCCTGTGACATATGCAATGTTTTTATATGCATTCAGTTCCTCTTCAATACGTTCCGCAGCCGTGTCAGCCATCTCGGTCATGGTCTGCCCCAGTGTGTCAATTGTACTGGTGTAGTTGAGCCACGCGCTTAATCCGCCCACTATAACCAAAGATGTCAGTATGGCAATGAGCATGCATGCAACGATTTTCATACGGATACTTTTCATATTCCCCACTCCTTTAAACTGTCATATTTTCACACCCAAAAAGCTTATAGTAATTTTATCGGCATTTTTATGAAAATAATAAGGTTCATAAATATAACGGATACCGGAGAAATTATGCTACTGCCGGAGTTTAAACTGATTAATGGCGCTTTCAAGGCTCCTGGCATGCTCCCGCAGTTCGTCGGAAGCGGTTGAGGTAGTTTCAGCAGTATTCATATTTGACTGTATTACTTCTGAAATCTGATGAATGCTTTCGGTGAACTGAGACAGGATTTCCTGCTGCCTTGCAGACGCGGCTGCAATTTCATCCACCATGTCCGTTGATTCCATCGCTCCCTTGCCTACCTGTTTCAGAGTGGCCATGGTATTACCTGTTAATGTGACACCCTTTTCAACCAATTTCAACGTATTTTCAATGAGCACAGTTGTATTTTGGGCGGCTTCGGAGCTCTTGGCGGCCAGGTTGCGCACTTCATCCGCAACGACTGCAAAGCCTTTTCCTGCAGCCCCGGCCCTGGCAGCCTCCACGGCAGCGTTAAGGGCCAGAATATTGGTCTGGAACGCGATATCTTCAATGGTCTTTATAATTCCGCTGATTTGATTGGAAGAGCCGGATATTACGCCCATTGCTTCCGAAAGTTCTTCCATTTGCCGGGTTCCTATCATCAGCTGCCGGGCGGCCTCAGTGGAACAGGATTTTGCAGATTCAGCTTTATTTACAATGCGGTCTAAGTGAGAGGAAATTTCTTCTGCATTAGCGGACAGCTCTTCCACTGCCGCAGCCTGCTCGGAGGCGCCCTGTGATACGATGCGGGAACTGGCGGCCACATTGTCAGATCCCAAGGACACTTCGTTTGCTGTCATATGTATCTTTTGAAGAGAATCGTTCAGGGAATCCAGGATTCTGATGAGTGATTTCTGAATAGGAAGAAACTCACCCAGATATTGGATATCTATGGTCTGGTTCATATCTCCTTCAGCAATCAGTGACAGCTTGTTGGCTATATCCTCTATGTATTTTTTCAACTCAGTCCTGGTGCTGTGAATGGAGTTAACAAGCATACCAATTTCAGATGTATCCGGTTCCAGATTAAACGGGTGGGACAGGTTGCCGGATGCAATTTCATACATCTGGTCTTTAATCTCCACAACGGGCTTCAAAAGCCTGCTTTTTAATAACCGGAAGGTTATAATCTGAAGAACGACTATCATAAAAACCACTGCTACAAAACAACAGAATATGATATAACTGACACCGGTAAGCCGGTTCACCTCATTTAAGGTTCTATCGTCCAGGGTTGCAAGGAAATCCGATTTTATCTGGTTAATCTTCGCCACGGAGGATTCATATTCTTTCCCGTACACATAGTCCACGGCAGCAGCTTCATTGCCCGCCATTACATTCTTCATGGCGTTTTCTTCCAGAGGAACAAGGGTGTTGGAAAGATTGGACATCTCGTCAATCATGGACTGCTCCTTTGCAGTGATACCGATTTCCTTCATCTTTTCTACGCCTATATCACGGTTTTTTAGGTTATTGACTTCATTCCAGTAGTTATCATAATGCTCCTGACTACCGGTTGCGGCATAGGCCCTTACTTCATTGGTGAGATAGGATGATCCGTTCATAAAACGATTGGCATTGTAGGTGAGTTCATAGCGGTATTTGTTTGCGGTGTTAAGTTTCGTGGTTATCCGGCTGTAACAGGCAAGGCAGAATACCATAAAGAACAAAGACAGTATTGTTACGCCGTTTAACAACAGTATCAAGGTAGATTGTTTCATTTTTTTACACATAATGATCCTCCTCGGATTTATAATAGTCTCCCGGAATCTCTGAGCCAGTAAAATTAAGGCTTTCAGGCTCCTTTTTTATCAGCATGATCCATCAAGATTCTGAGAGATCATTTATAATGATTCCCGCTTATTTATATATCGGCAAAACATGGTGGTTACATTAGCACTTTTTGTGATTATATTTTTAATATAATTGTAGTTTGCAGCAAGAAGTGCTACAATAAAATAAAAGTGAATGGGGGGCGGCAAAAAACATTATGAGTAAAGAAATCAAGTATCCTTATATTGTATTTAAATTGGTGGACACGTACTATTGTGTAAGCAGCGAATGCATATCCACGATAGTTCAGCTTCCGCAATATGATAAGATACCTGAGAGTCCGGAAACTGTGACAGGGATGTTTCGTTATCGCAATCAGGTAATTCAGATGTTAGATTTACGCACTACATTTGGATTCAAGTCTTTGGCAGAAGAATGCAGGGATTTTGAGAAGATGATAGATGCCCGTAAGCAGGACCACATTAAATGGGTAAATGAACTGGAGGCGGCTGTCACGGCAGGGACTCCCTTTTTACTTGGAAGAGACCCGCACCAGTGTGCCCTGGGAAGATGGTATGACAGTTTTACATCGGAGAATAATGTGGTCAATTTCCATTTGCGAAAGATTGACGATCCTCATAAGAAGCTGCATATGGCAGCGGATAATATAGAACATTGCGCAGAAACCAGTGAGAACACATGTGAGCTTGATAAGTGCCGGAACCATATCCTTGAGGATGTGAAGCAGAATTATATGCCTGCCATACTGAAGCTGCTGGATGAGACAAAGGATGTCTTCCGTTCTTCGGTGTATAAGGAAATGGTGCTGCTGCTGGACGGGACAAAGTGGGGAATTGTTGTGGACGAAATTATATCTGTGGAGAATCTGACTGTCATAGAGCAAAAGGAAAATCATGTGGTTGGACAGACTTCTTTTATACGCAACGTGCTGGAACGGGAGAAACAGGATGGTTTGATTTTTGAACTGAACATAGACGCACTGACCAATCATATGATGGGGTATAAGAAAGCATTATAGAGAAACCACATAATAAGCCCGCCTTTTGGCGGGCTTATTCCTTTCCCTCCATCCCGAACCGGTACAAGGTATCAGCAGGGGGGTATTATTTATGTTATTATTTACGTTCCTATTTTCATACTTTAATATTTATCCCCGCCTGCCGATACAGGAGAGGACGGCCTGCTGACTGATGCATGGGCCTCAGCCTGTGTCCCGAAGCTGCTTCCTCCTGAGGACTTAAGACGGAACTGGCTGACCAGGTTTTTAAGGATCTGGGCCTGGCCTGATAATTCCTCACTGGCAGCAGCGCTTTCCTCTGCCGTTGCGGAATTGGTCTGGATCACGCTGGATATCTGGTCAATGCCCTGGGTTACCTGGGAGATGGATCTGGCCTGTGCCTCTGACGCGCTTGATATCTCATTGATGGTTCCCGTCACATCCTGCACACCGGTCACCACCTCATTTAAGGACATGGCCGTCTCGTCCGCAATCTTCGTTCCATTTTCCACTGCCTTAAGGGAGCTTTCAATCAGTGCCGCCGTATTCTTGGATGCTTCCGCGCTTTTGCTGGCCAGGTTCCTGACCTCATCCGCCACAACCGCAAATCCCTTCCCTGCCTCGCCTGCCCTGGCAGCCTCCACCGCAGCGTTCAGCGCCAGGATGTTGGTCTGGAATGCAATGTCCTCAATGGTCTTAATGATTTTTCCAATCTCGCTGGAACGTTCGCTGATTTCCCCCATGGCAGACAGCATATCCTGCATCCTGCGGTTGCTCTCCGCTGCCTCATTTCCCACTTCATTGACCCGGTTGCTTGCATTCTGTGCATTATCCGCATTCTGCTTTACCTGGGAAGATATCTCGTTGACAGTGGCTGCCAGCTCTTCAATGGAGGAAGCCTGTTCCGTGGCTCCCTGGGACAGGGCCTGGGCTCCGTCGGATACCTGCTCGCTGCCGCTTGCCACCTGGTCAGAGGACTGGCTGATCTGGGCCATGGTATTATTAAGGGAATCCGATATATTGGTTAAGGCTGTTTTTACCTTGGCAAATTCCCCTGCATAATCATAGGTCAGCTGGAACACCAGATTCCCCTCTGCCACCTGGTCCAGAACCTTGGAAATCTCATCAATATAATTCACATAATCCCGCAGCCTGCTCACCGTTGAATTAAAGTTGACTGCAAGGGTTCCCAGTTCGTCCCTGGAGCTGTAACGGATTTCCTCGTCCAGGTTCCCGGCCGCTATGTTCTTTGCCACCTGGTCAATCTCCTTAACCGGGGAAGTGATGCTCCTGACCACATAGACGGAACACAGAACTCCTGCCGCAACAAGCAGGATAATGACTGCTGTCATGATAAACCGCGCCCCGGAATAAAGCTCGTCGCCATCCAGACTGGCCTGGGTCCCGCCCTCCGTATTAAAGTTCACCACCTTAAGCAGGGTGGCCGACGCCTGGTCAAAGAGGGTTTTGGCCTCTCCGTTTACCAATCTCATGGCTTCCTGGGTCTGATTCTCACGGCTGAGTGTAATCATCCTGTCATGGATGGAAATATATTCCTGCCAGGCAGCCCTGGCATCCTCCATCATGCTCCTGTCTGTATCATCTGTCGCCAGATTGGACGTATAGTTATTGAATGTTGCATCAATTTCCCCCTTAATACGCTCCATCTCCGTCTCATAGGACGCCATGCTTTTCTGGTCCTGGGCCACGATATGGGCAAATTCATTGATACGGTAATCCGATGTCAGGGTATTTAACTCTTCCGCTGCTATGGTGGACGGCAGCCAGTTCTCCGCCAGTATGGTACTGCTGCCGTTAATCTTAGACATGAAGCTGAGGGAAGTCATTCCCAACGCTATCAGCCCCACTATCAGCATCCCCACAAGAATAAACAGTTTTGAACGAATCTTTAAATTTTTCATTTGTATTTACCTCCTTACATCATATATCGGCATTATTTGGACTCAAATAATAAAATCTTAACAAAATCTTTACACCAACACGAAAAAAAGGCTGTAAAACCAACCTGTTGATGCTGGTTTTACAGCCTTTTATATACCAGTTCCATTTACCGGCGGCTATTTATATATGTAAATACCCCGATAACCACCGCCCCAATAAGAAAATATTTTACAAATAATATGTTCATACCAACCTTCCCATGAAAACCGGCTTAAGGGCAGCACCCTTTTAGTATTTTTCTCCGCTATCATATCCGAAACCGGACATATCCGTATGTGCATGTACCGGTGCAGGCGCGGGCTGCGAACCACGCGCTCCGGTTCCGTCTGTCTTTAACCGGAACTGTCCCACCAGGTTCTTAAGGATCTGGGCCTGGCCTGAAAGCTCCTCACTGGCAGCAGCACTCTCCTCGGCTGTGGCTGAATTCGTCTGGACCACACTGGATATCTGGTCAATGCCCTGGGTAACCTGGCCAATGGAAACAGCCTGGTCATCACTGGCGCGGGAAATATTGTCTATGGTTACGGTTACACTCTGGACCCCGTCCACCACCTGGTTCAGGGCATCCGCTGTCTCGTTGGCAATCCTGGTGCCCCGGTCCACTGCGTGAAGGGAACCTTCAATCAAGGCAGATGTATTCTTGGAAGCGTCCGCAGACTTGCCGGCAAGATTGCGCACCTCGTCAGCAACCACGGCAAAACCTTTTCCTGCCGCTCCTGCCCTGGCAGCTTCCACTGCCGCGTTTAACGCCAGTATATTGGTCTGGAAGGCAATATCCTCAATGGTTTTGATGATTTTCCCGATTTCGCCCGAACTGCTGCTGATATCTGTCATTGCAGAAAGCATCTCCTGCATGCGCCGGCTGCTTTCCCCTGCCTGGTCCTTGACCTGAGCCGCTTTACGGCTGGCCTCCCTGGCATTTTCCGCATTGGCCTTTACATTGCCGGAAATTTCATTAATGGTAGCTGCCAGCTCCTCCACAGAAGAAGCCTGTTCCGTGGCTCCCTGGGACAGGGCCTGGGCGCCGGATGAGACCTGGTCGGAACCGGCTGAAACCTGGTCCGCGGACTGGTTGATCTGCATGAGTGTGCTGTTGAGATTATCTCTCAGTTTAACAATGGAGGTAAGTATGGAGGTAAAATCTCCCACATATTTTTCCGCAATACGGGTCTGGACATCGAAATTCCCATTTCCCATCTCTGCAAACAGGTAATCTTCATCATGGATAATGGCTTTCAGGGAATCCACCATGCCCCGGACACTGTCTGAAAGCTGTCCCAGCTCGTCCCTGGATTCATATTTAAGCTGGACATTCAGGTTTCCGGCTTCTATCTCCTCCATTCCCTTTTGTATTTCCCGAATGGGCGGTACAATGGCACGGATCAGCATAAGAGCCAGGATTACCGCAATCACAATGGCTGCCACGGAAAGGAGGATAGCCACGATCAAAAGCATGTTCCGGACACGGATGGAAGTATCAAAATCCTTTTGTCCCAGGACGTCCACAGAATCCGCAAAACTTCTGAGGTCTTCAATGGCGTCATTGACCTTTGGGTTATATTCGCCTGTTAAGAGCTGCTGGGCCGATGCATTGGACGCTGCCGTGTTCTCCAGCGCCAGGTTTGATATCTTATTCCTTAAATCCTTAACCGCGTTCATCTTGGACTCAAACTGGTTAAGAAGGCTTAAGTCTCCCTCATAATTGTTCCGGAACCATTCAAGTTCTGTTGTTACCGTGTTCATGGCCTCTTCTGTTTCTGACACATAGGCATTTGTATTGGTTGCATTGGAGTCCACTGTGGCCAGGGATACGTTCTTAATGGCTGTCTGAAGCTGAATACGGATGTTGGAGGAACGTACGATGGCTTCATGGCTGTTTTCATAAAAGCTTTCATAACTGTTTCCCACGCTGTTCATTCCCAGAATGGTGGCAACCACTGCAATACAGAAACACGCGATGATAATTGCAAATACGGCCGTCAGTTTTTTGGCAATTTTAAAATCTCTCATATTTATTCGTGTCCTTTCCTTTTTCTTCCCTATACTTTATATATCGACACCCTTTTTGTTTCCCTAACATCTTTATTCAGGCAGCATGTTAAAATCTTGTTAAGAATCCTGCCTGCCCGGATGCCATCAGGCTGCTAGGCATATACATCCAGCAGATGCGGGGTTCCCGCTGTGGGTACTGCTGACTCCATCATCTGCTGCAGCGCCTGCCCCTGTTCCCGTGCCGTATCCAGGGTCTTGCCCAGCATTGCCACATTCATATCTGTCATCAGACGCGTACTCTTAATGTCCATACTGGCTGATGCGATTCCTGTCAATAAATCCATACTTTCATATCTCCTTTCTGATTCCCTGCACTTCTGTTTATTTATAAATCTGTTTACTTAGTTACCGCTTTTACCGCTTTTCCTTCCATACATCCGCCAGCGCCCCGTACCCGTCCGGCCCATCCAATACATAAATCTTCTTTATCATGTCCCTTCCGTTATCCAGACGGCTCATGGCGTTCACGTATATTTCATTGACCTTCCCGGACGGGACCAGGATGATATCGGAATATAGGGCCTGCGGTATACGGCAGTGGTCCTCCTCTGCCAGTTCCTCATCCTCATAAAAGGGCATGTAAAACACCATCCCCGCGTTCTCCCTGACTTCCATGAAATCATAATCCGGCCGGATTCCACCCTGGCCCGGACAGGCATAAGGGCCGTCGGTAAATACCATGTCCGGCTTCCTTTCCCGGATGTCATACTGTCTGAATCCAAACGGCTTTACCGACTCTGGTATGAGTGCTGATTCATCATGCATCACGGCTTCTTCCCCTGATGCATCTTCTTCCTTATAAGATGCGGTAAGCACATAACAGTCTGCCTTATCCTTCATGAGATGGTAGAAACGTTCCATCTGCTTCCAGGCCCGGCTTCTGCACACAAGGAAAACGATTTCCAGCCGCACTTCAAACTCAGTCTCCAGGCTGGAACCGATTTCCCCACGCTTGCCTGCCAGCTGCCTGCCCTTGCAGAAACGCTCCTTTAAATCCTCCTCCACCATATACTGCCAGAGCAGTTCGCAGTAATCCTCCAGAAGCCTTACCGTCTGCGTGCCGTCTCCCTCCACCTGTTCTATGGCTGTGCCGATTGCCATGGCCGATGCCTGCATATCCTCAAGGAGCCGGGCAATCTCCTCTGTTTCCCGCTTCTTTGTCCTGGAATCCAGGATTGCTTCCGCCCTTCCCAGGGTAGACAGCATATCCCTCATCTGCTGTTTCATGTTTTCCCGCATGTTTTCTCCCGCCTTTCTCATAATTCCACAATATGTATATCGGCATTTTGCGCCATAATATAACAAAATTTTAATATATTCCAAGCTGTCCTCACTTTTCCCTTATGCTTTTATTTTTTGTGCCGATAAAATAATTATGGTTTTACTATGATTAAAATTTTAAAGAAGGCGGTGTAAGCACAATGGATAATGGTATGGAAAGTATGCTTGATACGTATCTGTATGAAACCAATTCCCTTTTAGACCAGTTAGACGAGATGCTTGTTGCAGACGAAAAAAGCGGGGAGTTTTCATCTGATGATGTAAATGAAATTTTCCGGATTATGCATACCATCAAAGGGTCATCTGCCATGATGGAATTCGGTTCCCTTTCTATAATCGCACATCATATCGAGGATTTATTCTTCTATATCCGTGACAAAGGGATTGAATCCCTGAACCAGGAACATAAAAAAGAGCTGTTCAACCTTATGTTCCGGTCAGAGGACTTTCTGAGAAGTGAAGTGGAAAAGGTGGAGCAGGGCGCTCCCCTGTCAGATAATCTGGATTCCTTTGCCCTGGAAATTAACGGTTTCCTAAAAAAAATCAGCAGCCCGGAAGGCAGCGCCCCAGACCCCTGCGGCTCTAAAAACGGGGCGGACAAGGCAGATAACAGGTCCCTTCCTTCGGACCCTGAGGCAGTGTGCTGTCTCCACATTTTCCTTGAGGAGGGAGTGGGTATGGAAAACCTCCGCGCCTATATGATAGCCAATTCCTTAAAGGAATGTGAACTGGATTTCAACTATTATCCCGCGGACATGGAAAGCAACCCGGATTCCTGCCAGACCATTGTTGAAAACGGATTCTTCCTGACCTTCAGCAACCGGGAGACTGCTTCCCAGGCCGAGGATATCATCAAATCACAGAACCATATCCGGTCCTATGAACTGCTGGATATGTCTGTTTCCCCTGATACGGAACCAAAACAGGACGCGCCGGACCAGGGTCAGGATAATAAAAAGGCGGCGTCCCCGTCCGCTCCCGCCCAGACACCGGGTTCCTTTGCCCAGGGCAGCACACCGCAGCCAAACTACGCGCCTGTGAAGCAGAACCTGATCAGTGTGAACCTGATGAAGCTGGACAGCCTGATGGATATTGTGGGAGAGATTGTCATAACTGAATCCATGGTCACCTCCTCCCCTGAACTGAAGCTTCTTCCCAGGGACAGCTTTGACAACTTCATGAAATCCGGACGGCAGCTGCGCAAGCTTACGGACGATCTGCAGGATATTGCCATGTCCCTGCGCATGGTCCCCATATCAGGCGTGTTCCAGAAAATGAACCGGATTGTCCGGGACATGAACCAGAAGCTGGGCAAGGATGTGCGCCTTAAAATCATCGGCGAGGACACGGAAGTGGATAAAACCATTGTGGACAGTATCCAGGACCCCATCATGCACATTGTCCGCAACAGTATGGACCACGGCATAGAAGAAACAAAAGAAGAGCGTATTGCCGCGGGCAAGGACCCCCAGGGTGAAATCATCCTGTCCGCCTCCCATACCAGCAGCGAGGTGGTCATCTCCGTGTCAGACGACGGATACGGCATGGACCCCCACAAGCTCTTAGCCAAGGCCAAGGAAAAGGGACTGCTGACCAAACCGGAAAGCGAATATACCCGGAAGGAAGCCTTAAGCCTTATTATGGTTCCCGGCTTTTCCACCAACCAGGCTGTGACAGAATACTCGGGCCGCGGCGTGGGCATGGACGTGGTTAAGAAAAATGTGGAATCCGTGGGCGGCACTGTCTCCATTTCCAGCGAGGACGGAGCCGGCACCACAATGACCATGAAGATTCCTCTTACCCTTGCCATTGTGGACGGGATGAAGGTTACGGTAGGAAATTCCATTTTCACCATTCCCATATCCAATATCCGCCAGTCCTTCAAGGTAAAAGACAATCAGATCATCCTTGATGAATACGGCAATGAGATGGTGGAGCGCATGGGCAGCTTTTACCCCATTATCCGGCTCCATAACTTCTACCGTCTGGATACAAAGGTCACTTCCGTGGACGACGGCATCCTTCTCTGGGTAGAGGCCAGCGACCGCTCCTACTGTCTGTTCGTGGATGACCTGATTGGCGAACAGCAGGTGGTTGTCAAACCGCTGCCCACATACTTAAACAGCTTTGAACTTAAAAATTACGGCATAACCGGATGCACCATCCTGGGGGACGGAAATATCAGCATTATACTTGATATACTCAGCCTGCATGCTGCTGCCATTGAAAATATATAACACGCGGAGGGATGAATGATGTCAGAACAAATCGAAATCCAGAATGGACAGGAACCGGAAAACGAGGATATGAACAATTCAGTGGAGCGCTGCCTTACCTTTGAGTCAGGAGGGCTTGTCCTGTTCCTCAGTACAAAATATGTAATTGAAATCATAAATGCCTATGCCATCACCCCCCTTCCGTTGGTCCCGTCCTTCATTAAGGGAATCATTAACCTCAGGGGACAAATCCTTCCGGTGGTGGACATCCGTCTGTGCATGGGCAAGCCGGAGGTGGAATACACCAACAAGACATGTATTGTTGTGCTCAACGTTGATTCCATTTCCCTGGGTATTGTAGTGGATTCGGTCCGCCAGGTCATGGACATCAATTTCCAGGACGTACGGCCCATTCCCGTTAAGCGTCAGCAGAAGTTGCTGGACGGCATGGTAAACATAGAAGACGGCGGTGTGCTGATGTCCTTTGACTGCCACGCCCTTGCCAACTACCAGTATTAACTTCCAGGATATCCCACAGGAGTCACAATATGCTAACTTTAACGGATGAAGATTTTCACAGACTTTACACCTATATCAAAAAAAATTACGGCATTGACCTTGGAAAAAAGAGGCAGCTCATCGTGAGCCGCCTCTCAAACATGCTTACGGCCAATGGCTACACCAGCTTCAAACCTTATGTGGATGAGATTATTTCCGGTCAGAACCGGGATATGGTAACCAGCATGCTCAATAAGCTGACCACTAATTATACATACTTCATGCGGGAAGAGGCTCATTTTAATTATCTGAAGGATACGGTCCTTCCCAACCTGGCCAGGGCCCATGAGCGGGACCGGGTCCTCTCCATCTGGAGCGCGGGCTGCTCCTCGGGCGAGGAGCCTTACACAATCTCCATGTATCTCAAGGAATTTTTCGGTTCCCAGGCCTCATGCTGGGATACCCGGGTCCTGGCCACCGACATATCCCAGCAGATACTGAACACGGCCCAGAATCCCACCTACCAGGAGGAAAGCCTGGGCCGTGTGCCGGAATCCTGGAAACAGAAGTATTTTGTCAAAACCGGCGGCGGCTCCTACTGCATTGCGCCTGCCATCAAACAGAACGTCATATTCAGGACCTTTAATCTGATGGAGCCCATCCGTTTCAGGAGGCCCTTTGACCTGATTTTCTGCCGGAATGTGATGATATATTTTGACCAGCCCACAAAGGTGGACCTGGTGCGGCGTTTTTACAACGCAACCGTACCGGGCGGTTATCTTTTTATCGGGCACTCAGAAAGCCTTAACAAGACAGAATGCCCTTACCATTACCTGATGCCTGCCATTTACCGCAAGGTACGGTAATGGTTATTTACACTGATTTACCAGAAAGAAGGATATGATATGGAACGTAAAATCCGGCTGATGATCATTGATGATTCAGCAGTATACAGAAACTGGCTGATTACCCAGCTCTCAAAGGATGAACATCTTGAAATCATAGGATATGCAACAGACGCCTTTGATGCGAGAAAGAAAATACCCGCCCTTAAGCCTGACGTCCTGACCTTGGATATTGAAATGCCGGGGATGTCAGGTCTTGATTTTTTAAAAGAACTGCTGCCCAGGCATCCTCTCCCTGTCATATTGGTATCCTCCCTCAACATAAAAGTGTTTGACGCCCTGGCTGCCGGGGCGGTGGACTTTGTGAGGAAACCGGATATGAACAGCCATATGAGTAAGGATGCTTTCCTGTCCATGCTTATTTCCAAACTGATTGTGGCTTCCCAGTCCAAAATCCGGGTCCCCGCATCCCAGGCAGCGCCGGTCACCTCCGCCCGCCGTATATCCGGTAAGGTAATATCTCAGTTTAAACCGGAATCAGATAATGGGACCGTCATAGCCATCGGCGCGTCAACAGGAGGCACCGAGGCAATCCTGGAGGTCTTAAAACAGTTTCCCGTCAACATGCCGGGCATTGTCATAACCCAGCACATGCCCGCCGGATTCACAGCCATGTACGCGGAGCGGCTGAACCGTCTGTGTAAACTTGAGGTCCGGGAAGCCAGGGGCGGGGACAGGCTGCGCCCCGGACTGGCCCTTCTGGCGCCGGGAGGCCAGCAGATGCGCCTGGTACGTATGGGGGCTGGTTATGCGGTCCAGTGCAGCCCCGGCGAAAAAGTGAACGGCCACTGTCCTTCTGTGGACGTGCTGTTTGATTCCGTGGCCCACACGGTCAGGGAAAAGGCCATCGGCATCCTTTTGACCGGCATGGGGGCAGACGGGGCGGCCGGGCTTCTGCGCATGCGCAAAAACGGGGCCTATACCATCGGCCAGGACCGGGAGACCTGTGTCGTATACGGTATGCCCATGGAAGCCTATAAAATCGGGGCTGTCTGTGTCCAGTCCCCCCTGCAGTCCATCCCGCAGGCAGTTGTAAACCGGCTCTCCAAGTCCTGAGACGGACCGGAAAAAGGATATGAAAAAAAAGAATGATGTGAAAAAAAGAAAGCAGCCCCCTTCTTATCCGGCTTTAATCAGAGGGGGCATCCTGATATCCGCCCTGATTATGACGGCCAGCCTTTCCTTTTACATGGGCCCCTCTGTCCTGGAAAAGGCGGACCGTTTATACCGCAGCATGTCCGGCCGGACATCTGAGCCTGCGCCTGATTCCTTTATTTCCGGCGCCGCAGGTCCCATCCAGGAAGCCGGTGCCGGCGGACCGGAACAAGAACCGCAGCAGGACCAGGGACAGCCAGGAGCGGGCTCCCTGTCCGTCCCCTACCTGGAAGTGTCACAGGAACTTGGACGCCTGGATGACCTGACCCTTGATAAGGAACCGGAACAGGTTGGGGCCTCCTACGCCGTCATGCTCAACACTGCCATGGGACCCATGCTTTATTACAACCAGGCTGACCAAAGATGGGGCGACTATCTGTACGGAGGACAGGACCCCATGAAGAAATATGGCTGCGGTCCCACTGCCGTTGCCATGATAATCAACAGCTTTTCAACCACCTCCGCCACTCCTGTGTCCGCTGCGGACTGGGCTGCCGCCAATGGCTGCTACGCTCCCCAGGGAGGTTCCTACCATAACCTGATACAGGATTCCCTGTCAGCCCACGGAATCCAGGTAGAGAGCGTAAAACAAAGGACGGCCGGGAATGCGGCATCACTGCTGGACAGCGGACATATCCTGATTGCCCTCATGGGAAAGGGCGCCCTTACGGATAACGGACATTTTATCCTGATTACAGAGTATCTGGACAACGGGAATGTCCATATCGCAGACCCCAACAGTTATGAGAACAGCACAAAAGAATGGGAACTGGGCCAGCTTATGGCGGAGCTGAAACAAAGCCATGACAACGGGGCGCCGCTGTGGGCGGTTGGGCCGGAGAAGGTAGGGGAGGCGGCGGAAGGGGCGGCAGATAATGGATGATTTCATGCGTTTTGGCAATGATATGGAAAACATATAACCGGCGCCTTTCTGGGGTGTGTTTGAAAATTGCTTTCCGTTAGCTGTGCGTCCCTCTTTGTTCCATGGATTGGTCAAAGCACTGCAGTTCCTCCTGGGAACAAGTGCCCCTGACCACCTTCACCAGATTCCCGTAATCCGCCTTCATGGCGGCCCGCAGGATGAAGATACGGTCCTTTAAGCGGTTCATGTCATAGAGGGTTCCAAGGAACATGGCCACGTCCGCGGCATCGGCGGCCTTAGCGGCTTTGGCGGCATTAGCTTCCTTAGCTGCCTTGGCTGCATCCCTTTCTTCATCCCATTTAAAGGCGCAAAGCATCATGACCAGGGTTGACATAAGATAACGGTCCGCCTTCAATAGGGCGGTACAGCATTTCACGCATTGATCCAGGTCCCCGTTCTGATAATGGCACATGGCAAGAAGTTCCCAGGTTCCCTGGAGATTGCCGGTAAGAAGCTCCCCCCTGTTAACGCTCCCATGCTTATCCAGGATCTGCAGTGCCCTGGCCAGGTGGTATGCGCCTTTTTTGAAATCCTGCTTTGCCACATAGAATTTTCCTGCAACATAATCATAATCACTTTCTTTCGGAATCAGCCGGATTGCCTTGTCATAAATTTCCATCATGGCCATCTCATCATTCTTTTTATATAAAATCGTCATGAGCTTCCAGAAGGTAACCGCGCTTCTCACGTCGTACTCATCAATATGTGCCGGCATCCGGTCAATGGATTTCCTGTACCACTCCTCTGCCCTCTCGTTATTATCCCTGATTGAATAATAGGCATCTCCCAAATACCCCATCATATCATAATCGTCCGGGTGTTCTTCTAATTCCATAAGAATCAGCCTGGCATTGCGTTCCCCCTTCTGCTTGTCCTCACTGGAACTAAGATCATACCCGCTGTGGAAGATAGCTAATTCATTGCTGGCATCCACGGTGCATTCAACAATACTGCCTCCGTTCAGTTCCAGTTCCTCATGAATCCTTTTTTTATAACGCAGGCCTTCCATCCGCTTAAAGATACGGGTCTGCACGCCGCCTGCAAAGATTTTCTCATCCCGGTTCACATGCATCCAGGATGTGAGCATGACGTAATACCGTGTCCTTGCCAGTTTGTTTAGCAGCGGCATCAGCTTTTCTGCCTCTTCCGGAGGAAAATACTCATCTGCATCCAAAAAGGCAATCCATTCCCCGGACGCCTTGCTGATTGCATAATTCTTAGCAGCCGCAAAGTCGTCAATCCACTCAAAATCATACACCTTTGCCCCCATGGCCCGGGCAAGCTCAACGGTCCGGTCCGTGCTGCCTGTATCCACCACAATCTGCTCATACACAATGTCCTTTCCCCAGGACAATGCCCGCTCAATGTTTGTTTCCTCATTCTTTACAATCATGCATTGTGATAGCCGCACATCTGCGCATCCCATCTTACGTTCCTCCCTCTCTATGAGTTTATTTCTTCAGGACCGGCAGATATGACGCCGGGCCATGCTGAACGGATGTATGACAGCTCCTCCGCTGTAAACCGCCTTTTTATATATACCTCAAGCTCCGGCCATCCCAGTTTAGAGCACGCTTTCAGGACAAACAGCCTGTCTTTCATCGAATCAAGACAGTAGAGCTGTTCCAGTATACCCATGGCTTTTTCAGGAGCCACGGACGGGCGGAAACCATTTCCCCTGAATGCCTCCAACAGAAGGTACAATGCCTCCATGGAATAGGGAGCAGACTTGAGTACGGCGATACACAGACTGACCGCCCGTTCATCCTTTCCGGTCTTCCGGCAGCAAAGAGCCAGGTTTTCATATGTTTCCCGTAAATGGCTCCCTATGAGCATGGCCCGGTTATTGCTTCCATATCTTTGAAGTTTGTCCAGCGCCCGTTCCAGGTACAATACTCCTTCCGCATAATCCCTGTCCGCTGCAAGATATGTCCCAATTAAATAATCAAAGTCAGCTTCCTTGGGAAGAAGTCCCGCAGCCTTCCCATAAATAAGCTTCATCTCATCTATGTCATTCCCATTCTCCTCCATAATCTGCAGAAGATATGTAAAAGTAGCCGCGCTTCTCTGGTCCCTTTCGTCCAGAACGGAAGGCATGGATGCAATGGACTCCCTGTACCAGGACTCCGCCTTATCCAAATCCCCGGCCGCATAATATTCATCTCCCAGATACCCCATCATCTCATAGTCTCCGGGATGGTCCTCCAGCTCCTTAAGGATCAGGTTCAGGTTCCTTCCATTTACCTTTTTCTCTTCCCACGCAGCCCCTCTGTAACCGCTGTGCAGAATGGACAGCTCCTTTGTGGCGTCAGCAATATGTATGGGAGTTCCGTCCATCCGCCCAAGCTGTTCGTGGATCCTCCTCCGGTAGCCCAGATTGGCCCGGTTGCGGAAGATGCGGATCTGTGTTCCCGCGGCGCTGACCCTGCCATCTTCATCCAGCTGCATCCATCCGGCCGCAACTCCCTCTGCCCTTGTAGATCCCAGCCGTCTTAAAATTCCCGGAAGCTTTTCCCCGTCTCCCGGAACAAAGGTCTCATCTGCGTCCAGGAATGCAATCCACTCTCCCCCGGCCTTGCTGATTGCATAGTTCTTAGCCGCGGAAAAGTCATCGGTCCAGGTATAATGATAAACCCTGGCGCCCATGGATTCTGCAATCTGAACCGTGCGGTCCCTGCTTCCTGTGTCCACCACAATCTGCTCCCAGACAATCCCTTTTCCCCATGAAAGGGCTTTCCTAATATTCTCTTCTTCATCTTTTACAATCATGCACTGGGAAATGCGCACCTCTCCCTGTCTCTCCAAAATAATGCCTCCATGCCTTCTGTCTGTAAAGGAAAAAGCCATTTCTCAGCTTCTTGCTTTTGAAATGGCTTTTTCTTAAGGTAGTCCCGCCTGAAAGGGCGGAACCAGTACCAACCGCTGTTAAAGAATTACTGTAACAGGCTCAATACGCCCTGAGGAGCTGCGTTTGCCTGGGAAAGCATGGACTGGGCAGCCTGCAGAAGGATATTGTTCTTGGTGTAGTTTGTAATCTCATCAGCCATGTCTGTATCGCGGATACGGCTCTCAGCTGCTGTGATGTTCTCAGAAGTAACTTCCAGGTTGCTGATGGTGTGCTCCAGACGGTTCTGTGCAGCACCCAGCTTAGCGCGGTAGGAAGATACGGTGTCGATAGCTGATTTGATGGCTGTGATGGCTCTGTTGGCGTAGGTTGTGGTGTTGGTACCAACATACAGGATGTGGCCCGTACCCATGGCACCAGTGGCCATTCCGTTGTAAGTAGCTCTGGTAGCATTAAATATACCGGAAACTGTCATTGACTGTCCGCTGACCAGAATTGTCTCTCCTGCTGTCGGACCAATCTGGAATGTCATCTTATGGCTCTTTCCGCTTCTGTCTGCGGTGATGGAACCTCCAACTGCATCTGTAGCTGCGTCATAACCGTTCTTGCTCTCCAGCGGCTTAATACCGTTGAAGTCCGTGTTGTTGGCAACACGGTCAATCTCTGCCATCAGCTCGTTCATCTCGGACTGGATGTTTCCGCGGGCAACAGAGTTGTATGTACCGTTTGCTGCCTGGGTAGCCAGGGTTGTCATACGCTGAAGCATGGAGTGAACCTCTGTCAGGGCGCCTTCTGCTGTCTGAATCAGACCGATGGCATCGTTGGCATTGGCTGCTGCCTGGTTCAAGCCGTTAATCTGGGATCTCATGCTCTCAGAAATAGCAAGTCCTGCAGCGTTATCGCCTGCACGGTTAATTTTGTAACCGGATGACAGTTTCTCCAGGTTCTTGTTCAATGCGCTCTGGTTGGTGCCTAAGTTTCTGTAAGAATTGATTGCCGCTATATTATGCTGAATTACCATAAATATTTCCTCCTTGATTTTAAATATATCCGGCAGGAACCTCCCTGTCCCCGCCTATACGTCCATAAGGGCCCTTTATGAAACGTATCTGCAAAGCTCTGTTTATATTAAGCTGCCTTACATTCTGAATATCGTCAAATTTTAAATATATATAAGGGTTTCTATGATTTTTCTTTCAAAACTTCCTGCTGTAAATCCTGATTAATCCCTGCAGCCTGATTTATCCCTGGAGCAGCTGAATCACCAGGTCCGGCAGGCTGTTGGCATGGACCATCATGGAATTGGAGGACTGGAGTATGATATTCTCCGTGGTATAGGCTGTAATCTGCTCCGCCATGTCGGTGTCCCGGATACGGCTCTCAGCCACGGTCATGTTTTCCTTTGTCACCCCAAGGTTGCTGCTGGTATGCTCCAGATGGTTTAAGGACGCGCCAAAGGATGCCCTCACATCTGCCACCGCCTCAATGGCGTCCTCAATGGTATCCACTGCCTGATTGGCGTTATCCACCGTGGTGAAATCCATATCCTTTAAAAGAAGCTCCCTGCTTCCCATGTAATACCGCTCCACATCCAGGGTCTCGGCTTCCGAGTGCCCTATCTGGAGGGTGATTTCGCCTTCCTTTTCCGGGGGTACATATCCGGGGGGCAGGTTTCCGGGATACTCCTTAAACAAAGGAATACCGTCAAAATCCGTGGTCTGGCTGATCCGGTCAATCTCGTCCAGCAGCTGCAGCCGCTCCGACTCGATATTTTCCCTGGCCACGGAGCTATAGGTCCCGTTGGCGGACTGCACGGCCAGTGTCTTCATCCGCTGGAGCATGGAGTGGATTTCCGTCAGGGCGCCTTCCCCTGTATTGGTCATGCTTACGCCGTCATTTACATTGCGCATGGCCTGGTCAAGGCCCCTAATCTGGCTGCGCATCAGTTCAGAAATGGCCAATCCGGCCGCGTCATCCCCGGCCCGGTTAATCCGGAATCCGGAGGATAGTTTTTCTAAGGATTTATCCAGTTTGCCCTTAATGATTTTCTGATTTCTGGATGAATTCACGGATGCTATGTTGTTCTGTATCTGCACCTGTCCATTCCACCTTTCCGTATCTATTTCGGCATATATCTTAGTATCTATAGAGAATCACCGATATGCTTCATCATTTCCTTTACTTTGTTTATCGGCGTTTCTTCCCGGTTCATAAGAAGAAATTGATGGTTTGGACAAAAAACCATAGCGGATGCATCACCGGCTCATTTTCACAGACATTTCCTTAAGCCGCCTTGCAGCCGGTTCAAATCCTGCAAGGGCTGACTGTCTGTAATACTCCGCTGCCTTTTCCCCGTTACCCGATACCTCATACCAAAGCCCCAGATTATAGGCCGCCTTAAAGGAACCCGCGCCAACCACTCCTCCCTGTTCCGGGTGTTCCCCTATCCTCAGGCACTCCAGATAGCTGTGTTCTATTTCAGGCAGCAGATGCCGGTATTGTCCCACATCCGACAGCACCAGCTTCATATAATAAAGCCCGCATAAAAAACAAAAATCAGCCCGTTTTCCCAGTACCGGCTTCTCCCGCCCGATAATGTCCCCTGCCTCATGAAGACAGGCCGGGCCGTCCAGGTCCATCAGGGTATAAAGGTATAAAAGGATGCCCTCGGTCCGGTATCCTGCCTGTCCGGGCACCTTTTCATAAAAGCTGCGGAACCAGTGAAGGCTGTCCTTCAGCCGTTTCATATTCCGCAGGGTGGCTGCCATTTGGAACCTGTAATACGGGTCCCGGGGGTACATACAGGCCGCTTTCTCTAAGTAGGGCAGGTTCCTCTCCCCTTTATCACCGCTGAGATACCCGTCGTGGTCCGCCTCCAGCAGAAGGGGATAACACTCAATCTCCGTGTCCGGCTGTTCATGGATGATTCCCCCATACCTTACGCCCCGGGGAAGAAGCCTTGGAATCAGGGATGTGCTGACACTGATTCCGTCACCGTCATGGTAGGAATCATACCTTGTAATGGCTCCCATCCACGCCTGTCCGTATGCAGCCCACAGCCTGGATATGCGTTCCTCCAGACCTTTCCTGGTATAAGGACGCAGGGTTTCATCCGCGTCCAGGACCAGATTCCAGTCCCCGTCCGAATGATCCAGGGCAAAGTTGCGGGCAGCGGAAAAATCATCGTTCCACTCATATTCCAGGACCAGGGCCCCTGCGTTTCGTGCAATTTCCTTTGTCCTGTCCGCGGAACCGGTGTCGGCTATGATTATATCATCCACAAGATGTTCTGCGCTTTTCAGGCAGCGCTCTAAGGACCGCTCCTCGTTCCTGACAATCATCACCAGGTTTATCTTCATGTAATGCCCTTTCTCTTATCAAGAAGCCTTTTATATACAAAGGATCGTATGGCTGCCTCGGCTCCGTCCGTCAGCCTTAAAAATTTGCAGCCATATCCGTATCTTCCGCCCTCTGCCCGTTTCGCCCACAGGACAGCCACATTGAACCTGCGTTCCAGGGTGCGGAAACAATAGGAGAAGGATATGACATCCCCCTTTTTAAGGGGCTGGACCGTGGTAATATACAGCCCTCCCGCACTGAGGTTGCGGATGGTTCCGTAAAAATGTCTGCCATTGCTCAGCTCAAACTCCACCTCCAGATAAACCTTGGCCCGTATATCCCGCTGACGCTGGACCACATTCTTCACATCCAGGATACGGCAGTCAGCCGTCCACGGTTCCCCTGTTTCCAGATACGCGGGATTCCTCCGTATGGTGACCTCGCACTTGGCCACGATCAGGCCGCACTGGTCATCGTAAAAATCCACTCTGGCCTGAAACCGGGAATCCTGAAACTTATAATCAGAAAAGAACAGTGTGACACTGTCCTTTGCATGAACGACCCTTGCTTCCGACAGGCGCTGTCCCTTTGGGGTGTAAACCATACACCTGCTGCAATCTTTTAATACCATATTCCTGTTACTCCTCCTGCCCTTATACCAGCACTCCCACTTCCCGGTCCGCATTCATCATCATCTGAATCCGCATCATCTGCACCAGGCTGGCAAAGCTTTCCTTGTCCATGACTATATTGTCCCCTTCCTGGCGGATGGACAGGTTATCCATCCATGCAGATGAGGCCAGGGGGCTGCTGCCTGTAATATTTCCTCCATACAGGGAACTGAGGGCCAGATTTCCTCCACTGCCAAGGGAACTGAGGGCCGGGCCTCCTCCCCCACTTAAGGAACTGCTGCCGGACCCCGATGACAGGATACGGCTGCCTGTTCCCATATTCATGGCATAAAGCATGGCAGGGTACTGACTGCTGTCACTTGAAGCCGTGACGGTCCTGCCCGCCTTCAAACCAGGCTCCCCCATATAAGCCATGACCTTTTTGACATAATTCTGGGTCTCCTTATAGGGAGGGATGCCTCCGTATTTCTGGACGCTTCCCGGTCCTGCGTTGTATGCGGCCAGGGCCAGGCTTACATCCCCGAACCGGTCCAGGTTTTCCTTCAGATACCTGGCCCCGCCCATGATGTTCTGCCTGGCGTCATAGGGGTCCGACACCCCCAGGCTCCTGGCTGTTCCCGGCATTAACTGCATCACCCCCATGGCTCCTGCATGTGATACGGCCCTGGGGTTAAAATCAGATTCCGCCTTTGCCACTGCCCGTATCAGCTTGGACGGCAGGCTGTATCTGGCCGCCGCCTCCTCAAATATGGCATCCATGTCCTGGACAGCGCCGGAAATCCCATTCTTCAGCACATTCCGGAAGGCATTGTCCCGGGAAGAAACCCGGCTGTCAGCTCCTTCCCCCTGCTGCCTGACGGCCTGAGCCTGGGCAGCCGATGTGATTAAACCCATTTTATCCTGCTCCTTTCATCCTGGGGCGTGTTTCAATATTCATTCCCGCCCCCTGTACACCTTATCTTGAGGCCTTTCCGTCCTGGCCTATGTTCCATCCGTCCACGGTACGGTTTACAGCCATGCTTCCATCGCCGTCCAGATAGTACCAGCTTCCGTTGTCATTGAACCATCCGGTCTTCATACGCCCGTCCGGTTCCAGATAATACCACTTTCCAGGGCTTGGCTGTATCCAGCCCGTTAGCATATCCCCATTTTCTCCCAGATAATACCAGAAGCCGTCCCCGGGGCTGAGCCAGCCCGTACACATGGCGCCGCCCTGGTCCATGTAGTACCATCTGCCGCCTGTTTGGAGCCAGCCCTTTACCCGGCTGCCGCTGCCGTCAAAGTAGTACCATTTGCCGGAAACAAGCTTCCATGTGTCAGCTGCCTTTGAACCGTCCGGCATCACATAATTATCCCCTTTAAAGGAACCGCCGTCCCCAGGTCCCTGGCTGCGCTTTTCTTCCTTCTCGTAATCCTCCCAGTCAAACTCCTGGTCCGTGGAGGTCACATACTGGCCTTCCTTCAGATACTTTTTCTCATCCGAGGTAACAGGCACTGCCTTCACTTCATAATAATAGGTTTTGTCCATGTCCGTCATATAGTCGGCCAGATTGACGCTGTTGCTTTCCACGGTTATCCTTTTAACCACCTTATTATCACCGTACAGGGTCAGGGTATAACCCGGCGCGTATTCCACGGACTTCCACACGGCCTTTTTCTTGGAGGTACTGCTCCAGCCTGCTTTCTGCGTATCGCCCAGCACCGTTACCGGCCGGTAATCTGCCTTCACCTGAAGGCTGGAATCATCCAGGGCCTTGGCTGACACAAAGTCAGCGCCCGTGACCTTGCATTTGGAGCGGTTCAGGGTTGCGGGAAAGTATTTTCCGTCCTCTGCCACCACCGTGACCTCCACCCGGACCTTGCGCCCCGGTTTCCAGCTGTCATAATCCGTGCGGTACTGCACATCCCCAAGGGAGCAGCTTTTGCCGCTGACCGTAACCTCCGGTTCAGGTATCTCCTCCGGCTCCCCATAGATTGTCTTAAAGCTGACGCTCACGCTTTCAATCACACTGGACTGGGCGCCGTATGCATACAGTCCCATCCAAAGCGACATGGCTGCCCCCAGTCCCAGAGCCGCCTTCAGCATTCTGTTTTTCTTCAATTAAAGCCACCTCCTGCTACTGTGTCCATATTCCATCCTGATTCACATAAAATCCGCTGATCCGGGTATCCCTTGCCATCTCGTATGAACCCGGATGAAAATAATACCAGTTCCCGTCTATCTGGCACCAGCCTTCCACCAGCTCCCCATTGGAATCCGCATAAAAGGTCTGGCCGTCCCTTATAATCCATCCCGTGAACAGGGCGCCCTGAAGACTGTTGTCCACCGTGTTCAGATAATACCGTTTTCCGTTGAATGAAAGCCAGCCCGTATAAAGGGAGCCGTCATCATTAAAATAGTAATAGTACGGCCCAATCACCTTCCAGCCCGGCCCGGCCATGGAACCCACGGGTTCCCCGGCCTCTTCCTCCGGCCGGAAATAATACCATTTCTCACCGACCCTGGCCCATCCCACAGCCATCTGCCCGTCGGGCTGGAGATAATAATACCGCCCGTCCACATTCTGCCAGCCGGTAAGCATAAGGCCGTCCATGTTAAAATAGTACCACAGGCCATCAATCAGCTCCCAGCCGCCCCTGCCCAGGCTGCCGTCCGGATAACGGTAATGCCAGCCGTCTTCTTCCTTTACCCAGCCAACCGTATCCGCGGTTCCCCGGATTACGGAGCCGTCCTTTTTCTGCTGCCCCTTGCCATCCGATACATACCGGTCCGTAATCTGCAGCTCCCCGGATTCAACCCATTCGCTTTTTTTCCCGTATTTCACCTGTACATCCGTTGACGGTATGGTCCTTACCTTGAAGGTATAATCCCCTTCCTTTGTCATGTACGGGTAAAAATTGTACCTGTTTGCCGAGGTTTTGGACACCTTGTGGACAGACTTCCCGTCCCGGAACAGCTGAAGCTCATAATATCCGGAGGTATTCTCCGGCTTGTCCCATCTGGCCTCGCCCAGGTTTTTCTCATTCCAGAAGGCATCCTTAGGAGAGTCGTATTCTCCCTTTACCCCGTTTACCCTGAGGGTCACCACCAGGTTATCCCCGTCCCGCCTTGCGGACACAAAGGTACCCCCGCTGATTTTGACCTCCGACGACTTATAACTTGCAAGGAAATAATCCTCCCCCACATCCTCTGGTTCCAATGTGACCTTCATCCTTGGCTCGTCCGCCGACTTAAGCTCCTCCCCGGCCTTGTCCACCCATTCCGCCCCGGATACGTGATACTTGCTGTTGCCTCCGGACACCATCACCTTGCCTTTTTCCGGGGTTCCTGTCCCGACGTCTATGCCGGGCAGGGTGCTTCCGGCCTCCAGCTTGGAATTCACCCGCACGCTCACTGATTTGATGGGCTTGGTGGCTGCCATGGATGTGATGCAGCCCCCCTGTGCCAGGCAGCAGGCCAGTATGACGGCTGCTGTCCTCTTAATCCACCTGTTTGGCATCCGCTGTTCCTCCTTATATCCTTTCCTTGCTATCATCCTGTTTTGGGATACCGGACCTTTCCTGTTCCTCCGGAATCCCCTCTGGTACAAATCCCAGGAAATATATGTATATGTCTACCACAGCCTGATATAATTCCTGGGGGATGGCCGCCCCCAGCTTCATCTGGCTTAGGAGCGTGGCAAGGGAATCATCCTCGTATACAGGGACCCCTGCCTCCATGGCGGCTTCCGTGATTTTCTCCGCCATATACCCCATACCGGAAGCCACAATGACAGGCGCCCCGTTTTTCTGGGCGTCATATTTAAGGGCAACGGCTTTCTTTTTCATCAGTTCATCAAATCCTGACATTGATGGTCCTCTCCTTTTCCCTTATTTCCGGAAATACATCCTCAATCCTCAGGCTGTCTGCTCTTTCCCTTACCAGCATGCGGCCAAGGCCCAGACCGTTTTTCTTCATGATTCCGGCCACATGTTCCTCTATATCCCCGGACTGGCCTGCAAGGACAGGCGGCACCCCAAGCTGCATGTCCACCACCCTGTCCTTAAATATCATGAGCATCTCAAACCTGCCTAACCCCTGGACGTCAAAGTGGAACAGCATCTTTATCTTACGGCCCTCATCCCCGGTTTCCCCGCCGGCGTCCGGGTCCGCCCAGATTTCAGACATCACATTCTTTCCCTGGTATTGGAAGGGGAACAGGATATGCAGAAGGGGAAGGTATACGCTTTCATTCAAAAGCATGCCGTTCATGATCTGATAAAACTGCTGGATATTCTCCAGTCCCGCCTCCCCGTTGGCTCCCTTTAACAAAAGGGAGGAGAATGCATCTGCAAAACCGCCCTCTTTCGGCTGTCCGTGGGCATCCAGTATGCTGTCCAGGGAAGGCATGGCATTGTCCTTAAAATAAGCTTCCACGCCGCGGCTTCCCGCCACACGGTCAAACAGCTGCTGCAGCCGGTCCATGCTTCCGTTCTCATAGCGCACCGCATGGAAGATGAGATGCATGACAGCGTCCCGCACAGCCCCGTAATCATGGGTCCTGGATACGTAATTGGACAGGAAGGGAATCAGCCTGCTGTTAAGGAAGCTTGTGTTGGCTGCCGTATCCCCATTGGCCGCCCCCCAGTCCATGCCCCCTATAAGATGCCGGAAATCATCCCTGAAGGGTCTCATCAGAAGATGGCTTATATCATCTGTCAGGGTACGCATCTGCTGAAGGAAATGGCCCCCGGATGAGTAATCGTTATATGTCTTTAAAAAGGCCAGGACCGCTTCCTTCATATTCCCGGAGGCATCCTGATACAGGATGTTCCTCAGGCCGTCAAAAAAAGGACCTGAAAATTTGGCCTGGGAAAGCTGCTGCCCCTTAAGGAAGGAAAGCAGTTCTTCCGGGGAATCCACCCTGACCGAGGAGAGCAGCCTCTCTACCAGCTCCCCTACCTCCGCCTGGTCCCCGAACAGCAGTCCGGCCGTTTCCCTGGAAAAGAGCTGTTCCAAAAGCCTGGGAAGTCCCATGCCCTCCCCCAGTTTTTTGATGAAAGCCCCGTAATTGCTTTCATAGTCAATTATGCTATAGCTTTTTTCCCCTGTGGCATCCCCGCTTTTTCCTTCCTCCTGCCCGTCCGCCCTGACAACACGGGACGGGTCCACCGGATTCTGGATTTTCTGGCTGTTCCCCTGCTCCGCAATCCTCTGACTGTCTGATATGTTCCGGTTGTCCGGATTCAGGGAAGGACCGGTTACCTGTAAGATATTAGCCATAATACCTCCGTACTGAACTATACTTAGAAAATGAGTCTATATCTTTATATATATCGGCGCAGTCCTCCATAACCATTAGGGTTATTTCTAAAAATTTTATCTCTTTTTTTTCGAAACTGCCTTATCCCCGGTCAAAAAGCGCCGATAAATTACGTATAGCAGCAAAGGGAATCCATCAGAGCACTGAATGAAAGGAGGGTGTCATGAACATCAAATTTTTTACCGGCAGCACGGATTTTCCGGATTACCGGTCCATTACCTCCGCCACCAACACACAAAAGACGTCTGCCGGCAGGGAAGCCGGTGATTACGATAAGATATCACTTAACAAGTCCCCTTATCCCGAGGATGATATGTCCTTTGCCCGTGTACTTGCCAGGGAGGCCGCAGCCAGACTGGAGGCCGGTGTAAGCAGCGAACGGGTGCTGAGTTTAAAACAGCAGGTGGAGTCAGGAACCTATCGTCCCGACGCCAGGCGCATAGCCGAGAAATTACTGGGATACCGTTAATGAAGGAGAATGAACCATGGATAGTCAGAACGGCACAAAGGATCTGCTGGAGGAATTTGCCGTCTCCATTGAACAGCTGGCCCATACCATTGAGGGCATTGCCAGGCTTGAGGAGGAAAAGGCGGAAACCGCTTCCCTGGGATATCATGACAGGATGGACGGAATCCTTAAGCGTGAGCAGGTATATATATTAAAGCTCAGGGGACTGGAGCAGAAGCGTCTGCGGCTGGCTGAAGCCATGGGCTGGAAAGGGCTTACCTTCCGCCAGATTCTCAGTCAGTCCACCCCAGAGCAGGCCGGCCGCCTCTCCCCCCTGTTCACCGGGCTGGACAGCCAGATTAAGCATCTTCGCGAGGTCAAGGATACCGCGGAGCGGATGATCCAGGTCAGGCTCAGGGAATTTAACATGATCCTCTCCAACACAACAGGCGAGGGATACGATGAGAACGGCGTTCCTGTCAAAGGACCTTCTTCTTTTTTTCACGACCGATACGTATAAGCGGGCACATACCGCCATCACAACAATCCGGAGGATGATACCATATGATACGAGCCACATTTTCCGGCTTTTCCACTGCTTTCTCGGCCCTTCAGGCCAGCCAGAAGCGTCTGGACATAGTCGGACAGAATCTTTCCAATATGAACACGCAGGGATATACCCGACAGCAGCTTGAAACCTCCAGCCTGAATTACAGCAATCCCATTTCCCGTTATATGAACGGTTCCCAGATTGCAGTGGGCTTTGGTGTGAGCATGGATAAAGTCAGCCAGATCCGGGACCCCTATCTGGATGCCCAGTACAGGGCCCAGATTAACAAGTCCGGATACTCCGATACCCTTCAGTCAGCCCTGGACACATTGTCCAAGGCCCTGGACGAGAGCAGCATTGACGGAATCCGCACCGCCTTTGACGACGTCCAGTCCACCCTTACCAGTTTGCAGGATAAGGGCAATGACTCTGTGTATGAAAGCGAACTCCGTTCCCGCATGCAGTCCCTCACCAACCTGCTCAACGACGCGGCCCGCCAGATAGAGGCAGCCGAAAAGGCAGAGCTGAGCAAGCTGGACGGAACAGGCACCAGCGAACAGGGCGCCGTGGATAAAGTCAATGACATCCTGCGCCAGATTGGGAATCTGAACCACCAGATCAAACAGAATCAGGTCCTTGGGCAGCAGAGCCTGGAACTGTTGGATGAGCGCAACAACCTGTTGGATGAGCTGGCCAGCTACATCCCCATCGAGGTGACTTATTTTAAAGATGCAGAGCATGACGGCAAGATGACAGACCCGGTTTCGGGCAATATTGTCGATGCTCCTAAAGAATTATACAACTATGATTCCAAGGGCAATATCATCAGCAGGAAGGAATGGCCCGATGACCTTAAGGTAGAGCTTGTATACAGGGATACCACGGACCCGGAGGGCACCACCCGAAGGCTGACCCTTATAAACGGCACCGAAGGCACCCTGGGCAGCAACTATGGCAAGCTCACTCCCGTGGACAGCGACCCCTCAGACCCCACGGCTGTTTCCATCCAGTTCACCCCTGCCTCTTCCAGCGGCCAGACTGCCAAATCAGCCTCTGCCACCGGTATCCAGCTTGCCTCAGGCTCCATACAGGCCAGCCTGGATATGCTTGGCAAGAAAGGCACCGGGGACCCGGTTGCCCCTGGTTCTTCTGTCCAGGATGACGTAAGGGGCTATCAGTACTATATGAAACGCCTGGATGAGCTGGCCTCCCATTTTGCCAAAATCATGAACGATGCAAATGCGGAAGGCGGTCAGGGAAAGCTGCTCACCAACAGGACCGACCCGGCTGCGGATATCACTGCCCTGACCATCGGCATCAGCAAAGAATGGGTCAATGGAACCGTACAGCTAGGAAAAAAGGACGGCAGTTCCAAGGACACGGTCCTGTCCATGCTGAATAGCATGAAAAAGACCCATGCCGAATTGGGGAATAAGTCCTTTGCAGATTATATGAATAATATATCCACCATACTGGCCAATGACTCCAGCAGCAACATCAACGCCCTGAAAACCAATGTAACGGTTTTAAACAGCATACAGGATTCCAGGGACTCCATATCAGGAGTCAGCCTGGATGAGGAGGCGTCCAATATGATGACCTATCTTTCAGCTTATAATGCTGCTTCACGTCTCATGACGGCTTTGGACGAAGCACTTAACACCCTGATCAGCGGCACCGGCCTTGTGGGAAGATAAACAGAACCTGATGATGGAGGTATAAAACAATATGCGCGTCACTAACTCATCATACTACCGGAATTTCACCAATTCCATCAATGATGTACACGGCAGGCTGAATAAAAGCATGAATAAGGTATCCAGCGGGAAAGCTTACGAAAAAGCGTCCGACAATCCCCTGGCCTACTACGAGGGCAAGAAAATAGACAACCAGTACCAGGACACCCTGAGCAAGCTGGGGCTTATCACCAATGTGAAGAACCGGCTTTATCAGCAGGAGCTGGGGGCCCGTTCCATTCAGAACAGGCTGTCCGAGGCCAAGAAAAAGATTGAGTATGTCCGCTCCGACAGCAATAACAGCGATATGCAGATTGTGCAGACAGTCCGGGACGACCTGCTCCAGAAGCAGCAGTCCATGGTCAATGATTTAAACGCACAGTATCAGAACAATTACATTTTTGGCGGCAGCGACACCACCACCCCGCCCTTTACCTTAAGCGCAGATGGCAGGGAGTTAACTTTTGACCATACGTTTGCAGGGGATGATTCTGCCACCAAAATGGTGATGACCCTGACCCAGCAGGCAGACGGGACCTATCAATATGAATTTAGCGGCACAAAAGGCAATCCGCCCGCTAATATGGACAGTGATGAGACCCTGGACAATATCGTCAAAGCCATGCGCGAGACCGGTTACATGGATGTGGGTTACGGCAATATCTCGGAACCCGATACCCTTCTGGACACCAATACAGGCGGGCTTAACCTCATCACCGGACTTTCCGCCGGCGCTATGAATGCAATGTCGGACAGCCAGGCAAAGGATGAGGTCATAAAAAGGCTGAACAACAGTCCCGTTGCACTGGTGGGCAAGGCTGTCATTGCTTCCGATAAGTATATTGGAGGGGGCAGCAGGGAGGATTTTTCCTCAGCCCTTGGGTCGGTCATGGATACAATGACCGACACGGAGCATTCGGTCAGCACCGTATACAGCGACCTGGGCAATAAGTATTCCCTTCTGGAGTCAACCGAGGAAAAGCTGACCACCATCAAGCTTGCCCTGACTGAGCAGTATAAAGAGAAACTGGGGGCAGACCCCTATGAGGCCATAACCGAGATGTTTTCTTACCAGCAGTCCTATAACGCGGCGCTTCGGGTGGGTTCTAATATGATGTCTTCGTCCTTATTTGATTTTGTGAAATAATTTTCGTAACTGATTTCCTGATTATGTTCCATACCCGGGGAGGAGGTGTCCATGATGGAACAGCTTATAAAAGTCTCTTCCGTTCCCTTCCAGGCCATCCGGTTCACCCAGAACGCGCGCCTGGTTCCGGCGGACAATATGGCATTGGAGCGCCATAAAGCCCTGGTGCGCCATCATGCCTTCCTGTCGCGGTTCCGGGCCGCCTCTGGCTGTGTGGACTATGATTTCCTTAATCAGGTGAACGCTGCCTTTTCAAAAGAAACCAAGGCCAGCCAGCCCCCGGCGTCCTTTTCAGGACTGCCCCCGGCCGGTATGCCTGCTGCGGGCAGGGACGCGTCCAGTTCGGTGTCCCGGTCAGTCCCGGGAAACCAGTCATTTCCGCTCCGCCCGCAGCCTGTTTCCGGGGCAGTCCCTGCCTCCCCTGCTTCTTTTAACTCATCCGTATCCGGCAATACGGACCCGCCGGTCCATGCATCTTCTGTCCAGGTTCCGGCAGAAGCCGCTGCCGCTTACATAGTCCAGCGCGGTTCTTTTGAGCTGCGTGTGGCAAAAGGCGAGCTTTCCTATGTGCCGCCCCTTGTCATGACCATTGTCACACAATACCCTGATATACAGTTTGAGTATACCGGGGGTTTTCATTACATTCCTCCCCGCGAGGATTCTTCTGGAACCAATATGAACGTATCAATATAGGAGTCATGAAACTTATGAAAATACAGACTGATTATTATGGAGAGGTGGAATATGACCAGGAAGACCTGGTTACCATAAGCGGAGGTTTTTTCGGTTTTTCCGAATTGACGTACTATCTTCCCATTTGTCTCAGTGAAGACGAGGGTTCCCTGCTTCTGATGCAGTCCACGGAGCAGCCGGATATTGCCTTTGTGGTCATCAACCCCGCCTTCCTGTCCCCGGACTATTCCCCCATACTCTCCCAGGAAGAGCTCGCCTGTCTGGATGTGTCAGACAGTGGGGAGCTCTCTTACTATGCGCTATGCGTTATCCGGAATAACTACCTTGAGAACACGGTCAATATGAAATGCCCCCTTGCCATTAACCCTGAAACCCGGAAGGGAAAACAGGTCATCCTTGAAAATCCCGACTACGGGTACCGCCATGAGATAAGTTCCTTTCCGGGCATGCTGGAGCCGCCAAATACAGATGACAGGAGTGATGGATATGCTGATACTGCGGAGAAAAAAGAATGAGAGTATCCTCATTGGTGATAACATCCGGGTCACGATTACGGAATGCGCTTCCAACGGAGTGCGCCTTGCCATTGAAGCGCCAAAACAGATTTCCGTTATCCGTGAGGAACTGTTTGAAGCTGAGAAGATGAACAAGGCCTCCCTTGCTCCTGAGAGCAGCTCGGTCCGGTCCCTTCAGGCAGCCCTGCGGAGGCATCTTTTCAATAACGAAGTATGATACCTGACATGCTGCACCGGAGGGGGATTTATGGACACAAATGATAAAACCATGAAAAATGAAATCCATCGCCTGCAGGAGCGCATCCTGCTTCTGGAACAGAATGACAAGCTCACAGGCCTGATGCATAATACGGTCTATCTGAAAAAAATAGATGAACTTCTGGCTGAACATCCTGATTGGGAATTCTCACTGATTTACTTCAGCATCAAGAACCTAAAGCTTATGAATATCCAGCAGGGAACCCACTATGGGGACCGTTTTCTCTGCCATATAGCCGGCTATCTGCAGCTTCCACAGGAAAAGGACGTACCCATCCTGGTATCGCGCGTGTATGCCGACGCATTCTCCGTATTTCTTCCAAGTTCAGAAGAAACATCCATGACAACGCAGATTTTCCTGGCATATTCCGATTTTTCCAGGACCATGACGCCGCCCTCCATCGGTATACGTCATGTAAAGGGGACAGAAACAGCTGCCCATTCCCTGTTAAACCAGGCCTATATGGCCGCGTCCTCCATTTATGACATAGATGACAGGCATGTGGTGGTATACGGTGATTCCATGTACAATAATTTCGTGCTGGAACAGATTATTTTATCCGACTTTAAAACCGCCCTGGAACACCATGATTTCCAGCTTTATTTCCAGCCGAAATATAACATTGCCTCCGGCAAGATAATCGGCGCCGAAGCCCTTGTCCGATGGGACCATCCAACAGCCGGATTCATCTCCCCCGGTAAGTTCATACCCATACTGGAACAGTATAACCTGATTCAGGAACTGGACTGCTACATCTGGGAATCCTTGTGCTTCCATCTTCATCAGTGGAACGAAAAAGGATATCCCCCCATCCCTGTCTCGGTAAATGCTTCCAGAATCAGTATCGGCAGCCTGGATGTGGCTGCAATCCTGGAAAGCCTGGTGAAAAAGTACCAACTCTCCCCATCCCAGCTGGAAGTGGAGATAACGGAAAGCGTTTATGCGGAGCATCCGGACTCCATAAAAAATACCATTGACCGATTACATCAGGCCGGGTTTGTTGTCCTTATGGACGACTTTGGAAGCGGATATTCTTCCCTCAGCTTTCTGGCTGACACAAATGTGGACGTAATAAAGCTGGATATGCGTTTTCTGAATTGTGACACACCGAAAAGCAACTATATCCTTTCCTCTGTTATCCGCATCAGCTATTGGCTGAACCTGCGCATCATTGCCGAGGGCGTGGAAAACCAGAAGCAGGCAGACACCCTTCTTAAAATCGGCTGTTTCTACGCCCAGGGATTCCTGTTCTGCAAGCCAATTCCCTCCTGTGAATATGAAAAGCTGCTGCCCGGCAATTATTTGGATGTTACGGACATGGGCGCACAGAAGGGGAATCTCAACGGACTTGTATCCACCCTTGACCTGTTCTCCCAGAATATGATTAACGAACAGGTAACGGAACTGCTGTTAGGCGCTGTTGTGGTATTCTGCCTGAAGGGCTCCAGCCTGAGCATATTAAATGTAAATAAAGCCCTCTGCGCCCTGTTCCGGATCCAGGACGTGCCCTGCCCCGGCGATGACCTGCTGTCCATCCTGAAGCTGAGGCATCCGGATGTTTTTGTTTCCGTATGCCGCCGCACGGCAAGGCTGAACCCGTCCGGCGGCCGGACCACATACATCCAGTCAGGAAAGAATCCACACCTCTATAAGGCGGAACTTTATTGTCTGTCCGTAAAACCAGACTCAGCCATCCTCTACGCAAAGATTTCCGATGCATCTGAACTGTACCACAGTCTGAATAACGCCCGCCTTTACAAACAGCGGCTGCAGGTTATCATGGATTCCCCCGGACTCCCGTTCTTTGAACTGGACATAAAATCCCACATTGCCGCGTGTTCATCCCTTGCCTGCAGGTTTCTGGGCTTAACAGCCAGGTCACTGCGCGCGCCGGAAGGATTTCTGGAGCAGGGAATCATATGTGAAGATTATAAAGCCGCATTCTGCCGGTTCTTCCTGACGGTTTACATGAAAAAACAGGACAGCTCCTGCAGGCTGGCCATCCGACTTGCAGACGGTGCCCGTGTCAATGCCCGCCTTTCCGTTTTCACGCTCCGGGACTCCGGTGGGATTCAGACCGCAGTCGGGACATTGGAACTGGAGAAAGACAGGGCTGGGGACCGTTTTCATTCATAGGTATCCTTATCCTTCACACTCCCTGCCAGCAGGCCCGCCATAAGCCGTACGCCCCGCCGGACCCAGTAAACCGGCAGCAGCACCGGCAATTTTTCCAGGAAAGGATATATGGCGCACATATATCGGAATTCAGGGAAAAGCCAGCGAAGCTTCCTCATGAACGCCGCCCTGTAACCCTCCAGACGCTCCATGAATATGGCCTGCCTGTCCCTGCGTCTCTCCTTCCCAATGTCCTGCTTTATCAGGGAAGCCAGGCGCAGGGCCTGGTGGTCTGTCTCCCGGCTAATTGCGCCCCGGCTCAGGATCCGGTTCTCCAGCACATCATAGACCCCCATGTCCTCGGGACGGCTGTCCTCCAGGATATCCTCCTTTGAACCAAACCACATATAGGAAATATGCAGTATTTTTTCAGCCAGTCCGTCAATCTGGAATTCTTTCAGCCGGTTAGCGATATATTCCCGGTTCATTTCCTCCCGCCACGCCTTGTGATATAAATACAGGTCCAGGACTTCCCTGATTAAAAGTTCATCCTCCGTATAGTGGTAAGCTGCCTGGGCCGCCATGAAAATATAGCGGTTTTCAATGGAAATGGTCCTCACATAATTGGAGGAGTTTCTAATGAAGGCAGTCTCCATCATACGCTGAATGCCCTTACCGTAAGGACGTGTGCGGAAGGGCAGTTTATGGTACAGCTCCACGCAGAAGCCGGAAGCGCGGATCATGCGTTCCCCATATCCCTTGTAAATCCGTTCCGTCTCATATCCCAAATCCACCAGATACCCTTTGGCCAGGGAATAGCTTCCCTCGTCAAGCTTCAGCCTGAGGGGGTTATTGGCCGACATTTCCTGTATCTGGTACAGGAGACGTATCCTGCTTGTGCTCAGGATGATACATGGAACCTCCATCATATCTAAAAGCGTCAGTATCTCCCGCTCCCCATCCTCCGATGTATCGCTGTATGACAGCGACTCCTGATACCGCCCGAAAAACCGTTCCATCCAGCGCTCCGGTACCTTCTCTCCATTTCCAAGTATCCCCAAATATACCACATTGGCAATCTTGTGGTAATCAGCTGTCCGGTACATATGCTCCCAGTCAATCCTGCTGTGTATGGCCTTAAGGTCATCCTGACGCACGATACCGCCTACCAGATTCACAAGAAATCGTCCTTCAAATATTAACCGATCCATATATCTCTCCCATCGCAGTGACATAATCCAAAGAAAGCTGCACATAAAGTATGTACAGCTTTGCTAACACATCCCTTATGCCAGGGTGTTGAACAGCAGGCCAACCGTATAGAAGTTGGTCATATTGTAGGGCCCGCTTCTGGCAAAATTGGATAAATACCGGAAGTTGGCAGAAGATGTTTCCTGCTCCCTTTTGCTGACAACAGCGGCAAGGTCACTGTCCACAATTCTCTGGACCGGGTCGGACAGAGCTGACTCCGCCCGTCTGGCCGCCTTTTCCGCCATTCCAAACTGCCCGCCCAAAAGGGATTTCGTACCTTCCAAATCCGTTTCCAGGGCATTCTTTAAGGTATCTTTGTCTAATTCCAGTTTACCGTCCTTATTGTAGGTAATCCCCACCGCCTTCAGGGTCTTGGCGTCCGCCATCCCCCGCCCAAAGGACGCCAGGTGCGACGCAGCTCCGGTTCCCCTGTCTCCATTGTCTTTCAAAAGACCGGATACCTCATTATAGCTTTTCACCAGGTCTTCCACCGCAAAAACCACGGTATCCTCATCAATGCCAGTGTAGACCCTGGCCTCTCCTGTTCCTTTCAGCTCCGCCTCAATCCTGCCGTAATCCAGACTGATTTTGTTGGAATCCGAACGCAGGGTCCGGGCAGTCCCGTTTCCGGTCACCGTGTACACAGCGTCCTGGGCCCGGACAGCAGCATCCTCAATACCGGATGCAGCCCCTGTGGCTCCGCTGACCGTAAAGCCGCCGGCTTCCCCTTCCCTGGCTGATGTAAGCACCAGGGACACCCTTCCGTCCACATTGGACACGGATGCCCTGACGCCTGCGCCGGACTGGGCGTTGATGGTTCCTGCCGCTTCCTGGTACATCTGGTGATAGGTCTTGGCTGTCCCGTTTTCATTGACACTGCCCACGGCCACAGATATGGTACCGTCCTCAGGGCCGGTAATCTCAAATTCCATATCCGCCCCCGGGTCCACCTGTTCCTGGGCATGGTGTGACGCGCTGGCATTCTGCTGCGTCTGGGCCAGGGACTGGACATTCAGAGTGATATCCGTATCCCCTTTCAGCCGGTAGGACGCAGAAGCCACGGCCACAGAGCTGTCCGTGGTGGTTACCTGATAGTCATTCCATACATTTTTACTGCTGCTCTCCGTAAGCTTTAAAGCCGCTGTCTCCAGTCCGGTAAGCTTTGACTGATAGTCCTTCAGGAAATTCTGGATATCCTCATAGGCAGCCTTGGATGATGACGTGGCTGAGGACACCCGCTTAACGGGACTTACGGCCTGATGACCGGAAGAACGTCCGGTACCTGAGAGCCGGATTAGATTGAGCATATTCTGATACTGATAGCTGCTCCCGGATATGCCGTTAACCGTCATGGCAATTCCTCCTTTCCTTATTTATTAGATGCATAGTAGGACCGCCTGCCGCCAATATGTTGGTTCAGGCGCTGGTCCGCCTCCCGGACCTCTTTTAACAGTGAGGCAGTCTTACTGCGTATCTCAAGAATCTTTCTCTCCTCAAATCCCTTTGGCTCACCTGTCCTTAAGAACTCCTGTGACATCAGCCAGCGGACCTGCCCTGCTTCCTCCGGCCCCTGTTCGGCCATGAGCCATATCTGTTCCCCGGCAGCTTCAATCCTGGCCATCTCGTCGGCCCGCATCTGAAGAATCAATTCAAGGGATACCTGGTCATTTCTTGAAGCTGACTCCAGCAGTTCGCCTGTAAGCCGTTTCATTTCCTGCATCCCGTTTAAACGTTTCTGCAACAGGAGCATGATTCGTTCCAAATCCAATGCCATATCCTCTCCTACCCCAGGATTCCCCTGTTCTGGACCACATGTGTATCCTTGACCTTCAAGCTGGCCTGGTCAAAAGCATCCTTCAGTTCAGAAAGGATGCGGCGGACCCTTCCTATCTCCTCTTTCTCCCGCTCCCGTCCGGCCTTAATCCTGCTGATATCATAAATCAGATATTGATAAATACGCCTTAAGTCCCGGCTGATTGGCTGCTGCATGTCCAATATATCAATCAGATACCGGACAATACGTGAGGTACGCAAAAGGGAATCCTCAAACATCCCGTATTCCTTGTCTTCCAGCGCGTATTCTGCCTTTGACAGGCGCCGGATTGCCTCTTCGTACAGCAGCAGCAGTAATTCCGGACCGCTCATGGAGTATATGCTGTTTTCTTTATACTTCTGGTAACCGTTCATTCCATTCCCTTCCTGACAGATACAACATGCCTTCCATCACGCCTGGAACTGGGCCAGATAGCTGGCCTGGCTATTCATCTGGTTAATCAATGTCTCCATGGTGGTAAACTGGCTGATGTAACGGTCCTTTTCACTGGCAAGCCTTGCATTCAGCGTATCCAGGACGCTCTGCATTTCTTTCAGATCCTTATAAATCTGGTTATTCATGATAGAAAGCGGTATCTTTTCAGAACCTGCCTCCTCAATCAGACGGCCGTAGGAGTTTCCGTTCCTGTTGGCATATTTGGTGGCGTATGGCGTCAGGGTATCTTCTATAATGCTGGCAAGCCCTTTCTTTATGTCACCGCCTCCGGTAAATACATCCGACACCTTTTCAGGGTCGCTGGTCATGGCTGCCTTGAACTTTGCCTCGTCAAAGGTAATGGTGCCGCCGTCCAGGTAATCATCGGAAATGGTAATCCCCATCTCCTCCAGATCCTTGTAATTGGCTCCGTTTGCCATCAGGTTTGTGAGCACGCCCTGCATATCCAAGCTCAGGGCCCGCATGGTGGCGTCATTGTAGAGCAGCCCCTGCTTGGCCTTTTTCTCCCAGTTCTCAATGGACTTTTCCGACATCTCATCCTTCTGCTCTTCGGTCAGGGGCCCGTAGGCTTTATCCGGCCTGGTTGTAACCTGGGTATTGATTTCCTTAATCATCTCATTGTATTCTTCAATAAACTTTTTGACCGTCTCGGTCACGCCGTCCACATCGGCTTTGGCGCTGAAGGTGACGGCCTTGGACCGGTCGGAATTCCAAACCCCGCTGGCATCCTGGGTCACATTGCCGAATTCCTGGGACACCGTGACCCTCAGTCCCTCAAGGTCAAAGGTATTGGATGAACTCTCAATCATGGTGCTGATACCGTTGCCGTAGCTTACCAGGACCTGGGCATTTTTTCCCATTTCAAAGTTTCCGTCTGTGTAGTTGCCGTCTGCATCCTTTACGGCCCCGAATATATCCGCAGAGGCCCCTTCCAGCTTAATCTCCCTGCCGCTGCCTGTCTCAGATGATATCAGTACGAACTGGTTGGTGCTGCTAAGGTAGGAAGCCTTGACCCCCACGTCTTTGTTGGTGTTTATCTTATCAATCATACCCTGGATGCTGGTATCGGCCGTGACGCCGCTAATCGTCTCACCGTTAATCTTCAAACCACCTGTCTCCAGGGAGTTAAGGAACTGCGCCCGCTTCGCCTCTGCGTCAGGCCCATCTGGTATCAGCTTGTCTATATTATCCCTGATGCTGCCTTCCAGGTTCAGCTTATTGCTGGCTCCCTTCTGTATTCCCAGGACATTCCTGATTTCCGCGTTGTCAGAGGTAACTGTAAGTGTTTGATTCGACGAGGCATTGCTTCCCAGTTCAAAGGAAAGCGGGTCAATGACCGGATTACCGTCAGTCCCGGTGACTGGATTACCATCCGCGCCATGGCGGGTGCCTCCGGCCACTTTAATATTATCCGTACCAAACGCCTGGTTCAGCCTGTCCTGTATGATACCCTTTAAATCGTCCAGGTTCGCAAACGTATCGCCGCTTTTCACCAATTCTATCTCCTTGGTCTGGCCGCCGAAACTGATTGTAAGCTTTTTCCCGGTAAGATACTGCGTCATGGTCTGTCTGTTTACATACGTGTCGTTTAACTGCTTCTGGTTTTCGTTAAACTCACTGAGGCTGATTCCGTCCGAAACCGTCTTATCTGTTCCGTCCGCATTCTGGGGATTGTAACCCAGGGCGGTGAGGGCGCTTGAACTGGAGTTAATCACCAGGTTGGTGGTCTTTCCTGCCTTGGTCTGCAGCTGCATCTTGCCATCTGCGTATACGAATTCCATCACATCTGAGATAGAATCCTCTCCTGATTTGATACCGGACTGGGACAATGCCTTGTTCAGCTGCATGGCCAGCTTTTCTCCGCCTGTCATGGTTACCCCGTCCACTTCCACGGCAGCATCCAGGTCTATGGTATAGTCAATGGACACGGTTATATCCTTGCCGTCCCCATCCTTATCCTTATAGGAAGGAGGGAAGGTAAATATACCCGACGACTGGTACTGGTCCCCGCTGTATGTCCCGAACCTCAGCTGTCTTCCCTGCAACAGGGAGCTTTTATACACGGGATTGGCCAGGCTGTCCTGGGTTATGCCTGTATGGATGGATGAGGTGCCTTTGGAAGCAGACTGGAGCGTTGAGGAGCTGGCCAGCTGCTTCACCCCTAAAATTGACAAATAGTCCAGCATATTGGAAGACCCTGTGGCCGACACGAACTTGGTGATATCCGAATCACCCATTGCCGTAATCTGATTCTTGGCAAACATGCTGGGATACTTAAGATTAGTGCCTGATGCAAAGGAAAAATAATTATCCTGCAAAGCCAGCATCTTATCGCTGACCGCCTGAAATGCCTCCTGCTTCCAGCCAAGGCTTGTCATCTTATTCTTTTGGTTTGTTATCTTAGACTGGGTTCCGGCCGTCATCTGCTCGATAATGGAATCCCGGTCAATTCCGGAACCAAAACCGCCATACCCTCTTAAACTGGTATTTCCAAGGCTGCTTGTTGCTCCTGATACACTTGCCATCTGTATTCTCCTCTCACATCCGCTGCTAAATGATTTTCAATCTCCTGCGTTTCCCCCGGTGCACAGGGAACATGCTGCCGGTAACGCATAGTCCTGCTATCTATAATTTATTTATCGGCGGGTTTTGAAGAAAAATAACAAAAAGTGCCCAAGTTTATCAACCTGCGCACTTTTTTATTTTAAACGCTTCATCCATCACTCTTTACTTGTCATAGGGACCGGAACGGTCGTGTCTTGGGTTTTCTTTTACATCCATGCATGCCTTGATGATTTCCGTGAGGATCCTTACCTTGAATTTGCTTTCATAGAATCCGATGATGGGAGCCGTGGAGCTCTCGTCCACCACAACATACTTTGCAGGGAGCCTGGTGAGGATAAGGGCCATCACATCCGCCTGGCAGCGGCTGCACATGCATACGTCATACTGTTTCAGGTATTGCTTCAGGTTCATCCGCTTAAGGATCTGCTCCATCACATTGACCATATGGTAATGGTCCAGTTTTCCCTGAATCTCTTCCTCCAGCTGGTCTGTGAGCCGGTCCAGAATCTTATTGGAAATATTGTCATTCTGGCTGGTCTCATCTACCACAATCACAGTCTTATCGCCATTGGCCGTAATCCTTGATACGGGTTCTTTTGGATTGGCCGCTTCCTGGGCTGTCTCCTTTGGTGCCCCGCCCTGGACCGTCTCTTTTGGCGATGCTTCCAGGACCGTTTCTTTGGACGCCTCGCCCTGAGCCGTCTCTTTTGGCGCTTCACCCTGAGCCGCCTCGTTTGGCGCCCCACCCTGGACTGCTTCGGTCACCGCGTCCTTTTTCTCCTGTTGGGCCTCCTCCTTTTTTTCATCAACAGCAGCCTCTTGTTCCGGGGCGCTTCCATTGGTAATCAGGTTCAGTACATGGGATGTCTTATTGGTCTTCCTTGGCACGCTCCATCACCTCCTTTATGTGGATGGCCTCCCCAACTTCCTGGATTAAATCCTGGTAATCCTTTACGGCTGACGACCGCGGATTATAGTCAAATATGCTTTCGCCGTGGGCAGGCGCTTCCGCTATGGCCACCCCGGTACGGATTTTGGTCCTAAACACAACCGTATTGATCTGCGACGCCAGCTGCTGGGCCATTTCCATCACATCCCTGGAGAGAAGGGTCCGCTTATTAAAGCGGGTCAGCAGGATTCCCATGACCTTAAGGCCCGGATTAAAGCTCTCCCTGACAGACTCTATGGTCTCCTTAAGCTGGGCCAGCCCCACAAGGCTTAAGATGTCGGATGCCAGTGGAATGATCAGGTAGTCGGAAACCGCATAGGCGTTTACTGTCAGAAGGTTAAGGGCCGGCGGTGTGTCGATGATGATGTAATCGTATTGCTCCATCACCGGCGCCAGCGTTTCCTTCAGTATGCATTCCCCTGGACCGGAGGACGTCCGCTCCACCCCGCTGCTGAGGGTGATGTCCGCGGTCAGTATATCGCAGTATTCTGTCCGGCAGATGGCTTCCTGTACCGGAAGCGTGCCCTTTAACGCGTCCAGCACCGTAGGCCCATTGGCCGTCTCCACGCCCAGACAGAAGCCCAGATTTCCCTGGGGGTCCAGGTCCACTCCCAATACCCTCAGTCCTTTTGCCGCAATCCCGGCAGCCAATGCAGCGGAAGTGGTGGTTTTTCCCACCCCGCCCTTCTGATTGGAAACAGTTATGATAGTAGCCAAAGCGTTACCTCCGAATTCAATCTTATTTTATATATGATATTGGTTTTACGGCTGCCACAGAGGCAGCTCTTCCCCGGGACTGCAGTCCACTGCCTGTTTCACCGTCTCCGGGTCCAGGGGAAGCAGCCCTTCCGTCACCGGAGAGCCCGCCTCCTGGTCAGCCTGGGCAAGGGCGAGAGTCCATTCCTCCAAATCACACTTAAGCCCATTCACATAATATAAAGGGTCTCCCCAATCATCATACTCCAGTTCAAAATGCCACAGGCTCTCAAACCGAAAGCCGTTGTCCTCCATCTGGAAGCAGTCCCTCTCACCGCTGTCCTTTGCAATGGTAAGCCACACGGACTGGCTGTCCTGGTTATAGGAAAGATAGGATTTCTCCGGATCCTCCAGGTCCGCCTCCGAGGCAGGGACCAGTTCTTCCTCCACAGGATCCCAGACAGCGGTCAGTACCACCCGTCCAGGTGACTGCACCTGGTCCGTCACCACCACATCCCGGTATCCGTCGCCGTTTATGTCCCACAGCATGAAACCAGGGCGCAGGGCGTCCTCCCTTTCTTTATATGCCTTATCCTTCATCAGCCTTTCCAGCTGCTTTTTAACAGCCTTCCGGTAGGTGTCAAAGGACTCCAGGATAAGACCGTCCGGTCCCACATAGTGGTCATCCGGTGTGAACATGTTAAAGCATTTGGCCCCGTCTTCCCCCATATAATACTTGTTTTTATCTCGTTTGTCCGTCACCCATCCCGTCTTCATGCGGCCTTTGGAATCCACGTAGTATTCCTTTCCCTGGTCCTCAATCCATTCATCCTCTGCCGGACTGCCGGGGGAATAAAAATACATCCAGTATTTCCCATCCTCCGACCGGTCCCAGGTGCCCTCCTGGGCCCCGTGCACACAAAGGGGAACCGCCAGGACAAGAGCCGCGGTAATGAGGGCTGCGCTGCCTCTAATCAAAATCAACCTTTCCCATCTTCTCAATGGAATCCTCCACACTGTCCACCAGCTCATGGATTGCTTCATACACAGCAGATGATTCGTTGGCCATCCGGCCGATTTCCTCTGCCACCACGCTGAACCCCACTCCGGCCCGGCCCGCGCGGCCTGCTTCAATGGATGCGTTCAGGGACAGCATTTTCTCCATGGTGGCGGTCTGTTCCAGTTCCCTTGTCTTGGTCTTAATCTGTCCCACCGCGTCCTGGACCTTCTGGGATTCCTGGTTAAACACCTGCATCTTTGACTGGTTTATTTTCTGGTAATAGCTGAGGTTAATCCACTGGTTCATGACCGTGGAAAACAACTCCGCTGACGAACGTATCATTTTCTCAGACCGGACAGGCACCTTGTTCAGGGCCTTCAGGTACTCCTCCTCATCAATGCCAAGCTCCCCGGCAATCCTCCGGAATTTTTCAGGGTCCGGCTTCTGGGGAAGGACCTGTCCGCCAATCACAGCGCCCACCTTCTCCCCGTTAATCATGAGGTCCGCGGCAAAATCCATAAGCCCGGCATGGCAGAAATAGGATCCCTTTCCCTCCCTGTCGCATTTCTCACAGCGCTTAAGGCCTTCGGCATTTCCCCTTGTATATTTCATACAGAAATCCGTAAAATTGCTTCCCCTGGAAATATACTCCCCCTGGGAATCCACGGCAATGGCGGCCAGCCCCGTTGCATCGGAAAACAGGTCCTGTATCCGCTGGAATTCATTCAAATCCACGATTTTCCTTATATCCATACTGTTTTCATCTTCTTTCCATCAATATGCGCTGCTTCTCTGTCTGTTCCCCTGTCCGCCCCGCGGGTCAGGACTGCCTTACATGCTGGGCAACCTTCCTGTCATCCGTCCTGATATGCATTAACAGCTTTCCAACCATTTGGTTCAGACTGTTTAACGCGGCAATGGAAGCGCCCTGGGTCTTTATATCCCGGGCAGCCCCGGCCAGTTCGCCTTTATACCATTCATGGAACTGTCTGTGGGCAGCATAACCGGGATAGGAGGTCTGTACCTGAAGCTTTTCCTCATCCCCAAAATGCTTGGCCACATAGGACACAAGGAAATCCAGGGTGGACTCCACCTGGCTTCGTCCTTTTCCCTGGGAACAGGCGTCCAGCAGATCGTTCACTGCCTTGAAAAGCTGCCGGTGCTCACTGTCAATCAGGGCGTTGCCTGTTTCCAGGTCCTTTGTCATCTCATATCTCATGTCCTTTTCCTCCTACGTATTTTTCAGTCCCTGGAATTTTCCCATGTCCTGGCCGTACTTCTTAAGCAGTTCGTCCAGAATGGATACAAGATGGCCGATTTCCGGTTTTGCCAGCTGTTCGTCCGCGCCCAGTTCCCTGCCCTTCCTGCGCATCTGCTCGTCAATCAGGGATGAGAATATGACCACGGGCAGCTTTTTAAGCCTTGGGTCATCCTTAATCAGCTTTGTCAGCCTGTGTCCGTCCATCTCCGGCATCTCGATGTCTGTTATGACCAGATTCACCTTCTCATACAGGTCGCTGTCATCCCTGATGGATAAAAGGTAATCCCAGGCCTCCTGTCCGTTATTAAAATTCATGATGTTGGTAAATCCGGCCCGCTCCAGGGAATCGTCAATCATACGTCTAAGCAGGATGGAGTCCTCCGCAATCAGGATAGGAGATTCACACAGGGGCCTGTCGCCCATGGCCTCAATCTCCGAGACCTGGATACTGGTCTCCGGCGCTATTTCCGCAACAATTTTCTCAAAATCCAGGATGGTGACCAGCTGGCCCTCACACTGGGCAATGCCGGTAGCAACGCTTTCATCCCCATTGGCAATGGTCTTATCCGGCTTCTGTATGTCCTTCCAGGAAATGCGGCTGATTCCCTCGATTCCCTGTACCCGGAAGGCCACTGTCATTTTGTTGAAATTAGTCACGATAAATAAATCCCTGGCCCCGTTTTCCGGCCGTGTCCCGGACAGATAGTACGCAAGGTTGATGACGGTTATCAGGGATTCCCTGGGCTTGAAGATTCCCTCCACAGCCGGGTGGGCGTGAGGCATGGGCTTTACCTTCTCACTCATGATGATTTCCCTTACCTTTGCAACGTTAATTCCATAGAACTCCCCCAGGACAGTGAATTTCATGATTTCAATTTCATTTGTCCCGGATTCCAGCAGGATGCCTTCCTTCTCTTTCTGCATAACAAAAACTCCTTTCTATAAATGCTTTTCAGGTTTCCCAAATGTCCGGATTATGACATCCCCGCTTTCCAGCTGCAGCAGCATGGTCCTGGCATATGTACCGCCTGTGTCCTCAGCCACAATCCTCATGTTTTCATCTGTCAGGATCTTCTTCACCATGGCGGCGTTCCTCTGGCCGATATTGCCGAAATCCGCGTTTCCGCTGATTTCAAACATCTTTGCGCCGCCTGCGATTTTAACCGTTGTCCTGGCTTTAACCATTCCAAAGGCCATAAGCTTCCTGATTGTCTCACGGATACCGGAATCCGCGTATTTATAAATATTGGGGTCGGAAACCCCGTTATGGGCCGGCAGCATGATATGGAGCAGGGCGCCCAGCCGCAAAAACGGGTCATAGAATGATATGCCGATGCAGGAGCCCAGGGCATATGTGATGATCCTGCCCTCATCCCTGGTGAACTTCATGTCCCCGATTCCCACCTTAAGTTCCTTTTCTGCCATCTCTAAACACCCAGCTTCCCTAATATATCATTCAGTGAACGGATATCAGGAAGCATCAGCAGCCAGTCTGAAAGCCGTTTTCCTTCCATGACAAAATCTGCATTGAAATACATCAGCTTATCGGTCTCATAACCGTATTCGGCAATGGGCACTGTCAGTATGCCGCCCAGCATGTTTACCGTGGAGCTGGGAACGGACAGATGGATGTTCATGTCCACCAGCTGTGAAAAAGCATTGATATAAGAGCAGATAATGATGTTTCCCACTTCCTCCAGCGCCGAATAGGCCAATGCATCCATTTCCTCAAAGGATGTATAGTTTTTGTCCAGCAGCTTTCCCAAAACCGTGTTGGCAAAATCCATGTTGAAAAGAAACAGCATTAACCCGTCCACATCCCCGTCCATCTTTACCAGTGTGGCCGCCACCACTTCCTCAATGTTGCCGATGCGGTCCACCGCATCCTCATATCCCAGGATACTGACCTGGGGAAGGGTGATGCGTATCTCCTTCTGGAGGAACTTGGAAAGGGCCGTGGCCGCATGGCTGGTGCCGATGCTGCTGATTTCCCTCATTGTGTCCACTTCCTGAAGGTTCAGATCCTCAAAATTCCTGATTTTCATGTGTGCCTCGCTTTCTTCCGTTCAATTTCCCCGCTGTCATTAACCGCGCAGGGTATTAATGGTACCCTCTATCTCATCCGAGGTGGTCACCATGCGCAGGGCATAGGTAAATGCGCGCTGGCACTCAATCAGCCGGACCAGTTCCTTGGCCATGTCCGTGCCGGATACCTCCAGGGCCCCTGATGTGACGGAGGCCTTCTCCAGAAGGATGGGCTGCGCGCCCTGGTCTGTGGGCACGTATTCGTTATTCCCCACACTGGTCAGACGGCTTGGATTGGCAAAGGTGTAGAGGCTGACCCTGGGTTTATCTTCCTCGTCTTCCTCATCCTCCTCGTCCTCAATCTCCTCATCCTCCTCGTCCCCCATTTCTGCCTGTATTTTATCCACATCCGTGACCTCCGCCTTAAGAGGCTCCCGGTTCTGGTCCAGTACCAGCTTGCCTGAGTCTGTCATGAGATAGAATCCATCTTCCCGCTCCGCCCGGTGGAAATGTCCGTCCCGCGTATAACTGACAGCCCCTGTGGCCGGGTCCTGCACCATGAAGAAGGCATTGGGCTCCAGGATGGCATAATCCATGGGGCTTCCTGTCTGGGTCAGCCCTGACGTGTCAAAGCCGGTATAGGTCCTCTGGACATTCATGCCCGCCCCTGCCTGCAGCTCTGTCACCGCACCCTCACTGTCATTAAGGTTATAATTGATCAGCTGTGAAAATACGGTTGTCTTGGGCTTAAAGCCATTGGTGTTCACATTGGCCAGGTTATTGGAAATCACACTGAGCTTTTCCGTGCAGTTCCCGGCCCCCAGCGCCCCTACGTAAAATGACTGGTTCATATGTATCCTCCTTACAATCTTCCTACATCTGTCACGGATTTGCTCATGATCTGGTCATACATCTTAAGCACCTGGGCCGCGCTTTGAAGGGCCCTCTGGGATGTCATCATGGCGGTCATCTCGTCCACCATATCCACGTTGGACTTCTCCACACTCTTCCAGATAAGCTGGGGCCGTTCCTCCTGGGCCGCCGCAGGCGCCTGGGCTGTGGAGAACAGTCCGTTGTCCTCCTTGTGCAGCTGCTCATAGTCCCCGAAGTCCACAATCCTTATAGTGCCCAACTGCCTGAGCTTGGGCTCCTCCTCTGAATCCGCTTCTGAATCTGTCTGTCTTTCATACACCGTAATACTGCCCCTGGCATCCACGCTGAAGTTCTCATCGTCAATCCGTATGGGCTGGCCGTCTTCTGAAAGCACCCGGCCCGCCTCCGGCAGGGTGAGGTATCCTTCCTCATCCACTGCAAAGGACCCGTTCCTGGTATAGCGCTCCCCGTCCGGTGTCTGTATGCAGAAAAAACCGCTGCCCCCAATGGCGAAATCATAGATTCCGTCTGTCTGTTCAAAGCTTCCCTGGTCATAGTCCACATAGGTCCTGGACGCGGTCTTTATCTTGGATGTGACGGAAAGAGGCGTGGGGTTTGCCTTGTTATGCCGTCCGGTCCGGTACAGCATTTCTTCCTGGAATGTGCTGGTGACCATGGTATCCCGCTTATAGCCCGATGTCTGGACATTTACCATGTTATTACTGATGACATTCAGATTCCGGCTCTGGGTCAGCATTCCGGATGTAAGATTGTAAAATCCCTGGTACATATGGCGTTTCCTCCTGTTCCTATTCGTAAATATAGGTATTCATGTAAGTCTTGAGTTTCCGGATGGCGCTGCTATGAATCTGGGAAATACGCGGTTCACTGACATTGAGCACCTGGGCTATCTGTGTCATGTTTAAATCCTCCACATAATAGAGGGAGATCACCATCCGCTCCTTTTCCTTCAGTTTGTTCACCGCCTCTGTCAGGGTCCTGACCGCTTCCTCCCTCATATACGCTGTTTCAGGCTGCAGGTCCGTGTCGCCGCTGGGTATCTGGACCGACTGCCCTTCCTCCTCCCTGTTCGTCACCATATCCAGCGAAAGCACGTTTACCATGGTGCTCATCCGCTGTAGCCTCTGGCATTTCCTGATGTCCATTTTCAGATGGCCTGCGATTTCGTCATCCGTGGGCGGACGCCCCAACCGGTCCGAAAGCTCTGTCCTGGCGTCCTCAATGGACCTGTGCTGTTTATGGTAATTCCTTGGCATCCAGTCATTCTTGCGGATGATGTCAATGATCATCCCCCTGATGCGCCTGGAAATAAATGTCTCGAATTTGTTATCCCGTTCCGGGTCATACCGCTCGATTCCCTTCATGATGGCAATTGCGCCTTCGTTGATGATATCCTCCATCTGCATGAAATCCGCATACAGGTTATGCATCTGGATTGCAACTGCCTTGGCTATGTAGAGATACCGGAGCGTAAGCTCCTGCTTTACTTCCAGCTGCCTGTCCCTGTCATACATGGCCAGCAGCTCTTCATTTGTCTTTTCCTTCAATCCATCCAACTGCCGCATATCAAATCATCCTTCACTGTCAGCCGTCCTGCAGCCCCGGTCCCTCCAACTTCAGGCTGCCGATTGACTGTATCTGGACATTATTTGCCACTTCATTAAATGAAAGCACCCGCACCTTTGGATAAAACTGCTCTATCAGGCGGTAGAAATGCACCCGCATGATCTGGGAAGTCAATATGACCGGATTCTGGGTAAAGCCGCTGAACTTTCTGAGCTGTTCCGCCATCTGCCGTATCAGGCTCTGAAGTATGTCCGGGTTCAGGGCCAGATAATATCCTCCCTCTCCTTTTGTAATGGAGCCTACCATGGTGCGTTCCAGTTCTGAATCAAGGGTAAGCACCTTCATGCTTCCGTCCTCGCAGTACATCCGGGTAATGGTGCGCTTAAGTGCCGTCCTTATACGTTCCACAATCGTATCAATGTCTTTTACAGGCAGGCCTGTCTCAGATACAACCTCTATCATTGTCTCAATGATGGTTTCCAGGTCCTTTACCGGAACCCCCTCTTTTAACAGGCTGGTGAGTATGCGCTGGAACAGGCCGTAAGGGATAAGTCCGGGAAATGCCTCCTCCACCAGTTCCGGGGCGCTCTTCTTCACATTCTCCACCAGATGGATCACTTCCTGTCTGGTAATCAGTTCAAAGGCATGCTGGCGTATGACCTCAGACAGATGGGTGACCATGACCGACAGAGGGTCGATTACCGTGTACCCGTATACCTCGGCCCGTTCCCTGTCCTCCGGCCGGATCCACCGGCTGGGGATTCCATAGGCCGGCTCCACGGTCTCTATGCCATCCACTTCCTTTTCAGGATGCTCCGGCTCCAGGGCCAGGTAATAGTCCATAAGGATTTCACCCCTGGCCACCTCCTCGCCTTTTATCCTGATGCAGTACTGGTTGGTGCTTAAGGCGGAACTGTCCCTTAAACGGATGGAGGGGATGACAAATCCCATGTCCTGGGCATACTGCCTGCGGAATATGACAATCCGGCTGATCAGCCTGCCTCCCACGGATTCGTCCGCCAGAGGAATCAGGCTGTATCCGAATTCCATTTCCACCGGCTCCACGCTCAGAAGGTTATATACGTTATTCACATCCTTGTAATACTCATCCTCTGTCACGGGCCTGGCTGCCGCCGCTTCCTCCAGGGCCGCCTGTTCTCCTTCCGCCTCCTGGTACACGGCCGCGCCTAAAAGGGCCGGCTCAGCCTGGATTTTCCTGGATAGGTAGTATCCGCTGGCTAAAAGCCCCACGGAAACCATTCCCAGCTGGACCACGGGCATGCCCGGAATCATGGTCATGACAGCCATGGCCACGCCGCTGATCATGATGGAATAGGGCTGGGCCATGAACTGCTTGGATATATCCTCGTTCAGGCTTCCCTCGGACACGGCCCTGGTTACGATCATGCCCGTGGCCGTGGATATGAGTAACGCCGGTATCTGGGACACCAGGCCGTCGCCCACTGTTGCGATGGAATAGGTGTTCAGCACATTGCCTATGGAATCCCCGGACTGGACGATTCCGATGATGCTTCCTCCAATCAGGTTCACAGCCGTTGTAATCAGGGACATGACGGCATCGCCTTTGACGATTTTGGTGGCGCCGTCCATTGCGCCGTAGAAATCCGCTTCCCGCTGGATCTTCTGCCTGCGCTCCTTGGCCTGCTGCTCGCTTATGAGTCCGGAGCTTAAGTCGGCGTCAATGGCCATCTGCTTGCCCGGCATGGCGTCCAGGTTGAACCTTGCGGCAACCTCAGCCACACGCTCGGCGCCCTTTGTGATTACAATGAACTGCATCAGTACAATGATGAGGAAGATGATAAAACCCACCACCACATTTCCCCTGAGCACAAAGTCTCCAAAGGCCCTGATGACCTGGCCCGATGAACCCATATTGGTCAGGATGTTCCTGGTTGTGGAAACATTGATTCCCAGCCTGAACAGGGTGGTCACCAGCAGCAGGGACGGGAAAATGGAAAACTCCAGGGGTTCCCGTATGGTCATGGTCGTTACCAGGATCATCATGGAAAGGGACATATTCAATATAATCGCCACATCCACCAGACCGGCCGGCAGCGGTATGATTAACAGCAGTATGATAATCAGTACAAAAAGTACCACCGAATAACTCAGTATCTTCTTCATCCGTAACTCCATCCGATTCGTTTATCTGAACATATCTTCCCTGCGCCCGGTCCGGTAGAGATAGAGAAGGATTTCCGCCACTGCCCCGTAAAACTCGGCAGGTATCTCCCGGTCCAGCTCACAGGATGCGTATAAGGCCCTTGCAAGAGGTTTGTTCTCCGTGATATAAACCCCGTTTTCCTCCCCAACCCTTACAATCCTGAGGGCCAGTTCATCCTGGCCCTTGGCCAGCACCACCGGCGCGCCGTGATGGCTGGGGTCGTATTTAAGGGCCACCGCGTAATGGGTGGGGTTCCTGACAATCACATCTGCCTGGGGAACCTTCTGCATCATCCTGCTGAGGGCCATCTGGCGCTGGATTCTACGTATCCGTCCCTTAATCTCCGGATTGCCCTCTGTCTGCTTGAATTCATCCTTCACCTCCTGTTTGGTCATCTTAAGGTCCCGCTCATACTCCCAGCGCTGGTAAAGGAAATCAAAGAAGGCCACGATGCCGAAAGCCATGCTGACCTTGACCACCAGGTCAAAGGCCATGTTTAACATATAGGCAGCCGAGACCTGGGGCTGCATGTCAATCATCCTGGCCACCGGCACAAGGTCGCCCTTTATCAGGTTATAGAGCAGGATTAACAGCAGGGTGGTCTTAAACAGGTTCTTCACAAGCTCTATGACATTTTTCAGGGCAAACAGTTTTTTTATGCCTGTAAATGGATTCAGCTTGCCGAATTTTGGTTTTACCACCTGAAAGGACACGTTGAAACGGGTCTGCGTACCATGGGCCAGGATGCCCAAAACCAGGGCGGTCAGAAGCAGGGGCAGCGCACATTTGAGGAAGGTGACCACGGTCACTGAAAACAGCTGGGATGACAGAAGTTCCTGGGGATCTCTTCCCACGCCTTCCAGCATCCATTCCATGTACGACCTTATATTCTTATAGATGTAGGGCATCATGAGCCGTATCATCCAGAATACGCCTAAGAGAAGGATGACCGTGGTTATATCCTTGCTCTGGAATACATTGCCTTCCTTCCTGGCGTCATTGCGGCGCTTACTGGTTGGTTTTTCTGTCTTTTCCTGTCCGTTGCTCCCGGCCACTGTCCCTCACTCCCTTTCTGTGCCCTGTTCCGCTTTGCGCCTTGTTCCGCTCTATGCCCCGTTCCTTTCCTGGCCCCGTTACCTTCATCCGCCCCTTTGCGGACCTTCTGGGAAAGGGTGTTCCCTGGGCCTGTCTCAGGCCATGAGCCTGACCATATGGTCCAGCCACTGGAACATATAATCCAGGACGCCATATAATTTGTCCGACATAGGCGAAAACAGGAACAGGAGCATCAGCATGCCCACGATGATTTTTACCTGGAAGTTGACCACAAACACATTTATCTGCGGTATGATCCGCATGAGGATGCCCACTGCGGTCTCCGCAACCAGTTCCATTCCCACCACAGGCAGGGCAAACTGAAGCCCCATGACAATGCTCTGCCTGAACATGTCCAGGACAGCCATTGCCAGCCCCGGGCTTATACGCACCGCCCCAAAGGGAATGAGACGGGCCGAGCCGTAGAATATCTCAAGAAGCCTGAGATGGCCGTCCATTGCAAAAAACAGCAGCATCAGGAAGGCGTAATACATTCCCGACGTAATTGTCATCTGGGTATTGTACTGGGGGTCATATATCTGGGCCATGTTAAGGCCCATCACATAGTCCATTGCGGACGATGCGAAACGCACCACCATGACCGAAAGCTCCATTGCAAACCCAAGGGTAAAGCCAACAAACAGCTCCAGCAGCAGCATGACGCCGTACTCCAGCATGGTGGCAGGCTCACGGTACAGGCCGGCACCTCCGGTGGTATAGAGTAACAGGGACAAAAGGAACACAAAGCCCGCCTTTGCAGCGGAGGGCAGGTTGGTCCTTCCGAACATGGGGTTTAAGGCAATGGCCCCGCTCATGCGCATGACAATCAGGGAGAATAAGATGAGCATTCCCTGTTAACCTCCCGCTATCATGGCGCACACCTGCCGGGTAAAGTCCTGAAGCATCACAAGCATGGAGCTGCCCAGGATCCCCATCATGGCCAGGATGGCCAGAAGCTTCGGGACAAAGGTCATGGTCTGCTCATTAATCTGGGTGGCGGCCTGGAATATGGCAATCAGGACGCCCACGGCCATGCTCACCAGCAGGAAGGGCATGGAAAGTCTCAGGGCCAGCTGGAATGCCTGGTACATGATGTCAAGCACCTGTAAATTACTCATAATTACCTCCTGACTCAGGATTCCTAACGGAAACTCCTGACAATGCTGGAAAACAGCAGTTCCCAGCCATTAACAGTCACAAACAGCAGCAGCTTGAAGGGAAGTGAAACCATGGTGGGCGGAAGCATTACCATACCCATGGACATCAGGGTGGTGGCTACCACAATATCAATCAGCAGGAATGGAAGATAGATAAGGAATCCCGCCACAAACCCCCGCTTCAGCTCGCTGGTCATGAAAGCAGGGGTCACCACGGTAAAGGGATAGTCCTCCACACGTTCCTCTGTCTGGGTTCCGGACATTTCCACAAAATGGTCCAGGGTCTCCTTTTCCGTGTTCCTGAGCATGAACTCCTTTATTGGAACCCCCATCCTCTGCACTGCTTCCATCTGGGTTATCTCGCCACGGGTATAGGGTTCATACGCCTCGGCATTGACCCTGCCGATGACCGGACTCATGATATAAAGGGTCAGAAACAGTGAAATCCCTACCAGGACCGTATTGGGAGGGGTCTGCTGGATTCCCATGGCGTTCCTTGTAAATGACAGTATAATGATGGTCCTGGTAAATGAGGTCATCATCACCGCAATGGACGGCAGCAAAGCCACCAGGGTAATCATGAATATCAAATCAAGCGCCGGGACATTGCCTCCGTTCAGGCCGGCAAGAAGATCATTCATCTGTCTCCTCCCTTTCTTCTGGTTCCTTGTATTCCTCTTCCAGCTTTTCCAAAAGCTGGATTCCCGCCTGGCTGACGCCGATAAGGTACATGTGGGACTGCAGCTTCACAAGAAGGATTTGTTTATCAGCACTGATCCGGACCTGTTCCAGAATCTTAAGGTTCCGTCCGGATGTGGCTTTCATGTATGTCTTTCCCATGAGCCGGCTGCACCAGTATGCCAGAAACAGAATGCATCCCACGGTAAGCACTGCGCCTGCCAATGAAAAAAAGCTGTCGTTCATCATAAAATCTCCGGGTTCAGGTCCCTGGCCACAATCTCTGTGATACGGATGCCGAAATTATCTTCCACCACCACGATATCCCCCTTTGCGACACACTGACCGTTTACGAACAGGTCGGCCTGCTCGCCTGCCATCTTGTCCAATACCACCAGGGAACCCTGGGTCAGTTCCAATATGTCCTTAACCAGTTTCTTGGTCCTTCCCACTTCCACAGAAAGTTCCAGCGGGACCTTCATCAGCATTTCCTGGTTGGCCCGCTCCTCTGTCCCTTCCTCCACCCCGGTCTCCATCTGCGGGGAGTTAACCGGATGGATCAGGATGTTGTCCCTTGGGGGCTGCTGCTTTTCCTTGGCCTTCATGTCCTTCATGAATTCCATCATCTGGGCCTGGGACTGCTGCATCTGGTTCAGAAGCTGAAGCATGACCGGGTCCGGGGCGGACTGGTATATCACAGGCTGGCCCATGGCCGGGGCGTATTGAGGCTGGGCCTGGCTGGGCGTCTGTGGGGGCGCGGCTTGCATCTGCTGCTCTGGCGTTGCCTGCATCTGCTGTGGGGGCGCCGGCTGCATCTCCTGTGTGGGCGCCGGCTGCATCTCCTGCGTGGGCGCCGGCTGCATCTCCTGCGTGGGTGCCGGCTGCGCCTCCTGCATGGGCGCTGCCTGCATCTGCTGCTCTGGCGCTGCCTGCATCTGCTGCGCTGGCGCCGGCTGCATCTCCTGTGCCGGTGCCGTCTGCGCCTCCTGCATGGATGGTGTCTGCGCCTGCTGCGGTTCCTCCCGCACTTCCCCGTCCTGCTTTTCTGCTTCCGCCTGCTTTTCTGCCTCAGCCTGCTTTCTCGCATCCTCCTCCATCTGGTACTGTTCCGCTTGCTGGAAACTGATTTCAAAGGGCTCCAGCAGGTGTTTGGCCAGCTTGGACGACATGATATTCAGGAATTCGCTCTCCAGTTTTCCTTCTATCTCCAGGGAAAAACGGACCACCACCATCTTCACGCCGGAGGTGAAATATTTTTCTTTAAAACCATTCTCACTTTCAATCGGAAAAGAAACAGGCGTAGATATGTTTACGGGATTCCCAAGAAATTCCGAGAGCGCGGTGGCAGACGACCCCATCATCTGGTTCATGACCTCGCAGATTGCGCTCACATTAATTTCATTCATTTCAAATTCTTCATCTGGTATATCGGCCCCCATGAGCATTCCCACGATAATCCGCACGTCGTTGCGGCGGAACATCATGATATTGCTGCCCTCAAGGCCCTCCGTATAAGCTATCTCCACGCCTACCGCCGGCTCCAGGCTCTTGAACTCAAATTCATCGCTTGTCAGTACACGCACCACCGGTGTGGTAATGTTCACCTTTGTGCCCAGCATGGTGGAAACCGCTGTGGCGGACGCACCAAGGCTGATATTCATTATTTCGCCTATGGCGTCCAGTTCCATATCATTAAAGTCGCTAACGCCCATTTTTATCTCCTTCTTGTATCATCAGTCTTAACCTGTGCCTTTACTTTCCAATCTCCAGTGCTTTCTGTACCATCAGCTTCATCGCGTTCAGGGCTGTTACATTTGCTTCGTATGACCTGGTGGCCGACATGCTGTCAACTGTCTCTTTCAGTAAATCCACATTGGGCAGGCTGACATATCCATCCGCGTCCGCGTCCGGATGGCCGGGGTTATATACCCTCTTCATTTCCCTGTCATCTTCAACAATGCCGGATACCCTTACTCCCGCGTTCCTGCTGGCAAAGCCCTTTCCCTGGGAGGCGCTTATCAGGGCTTCCTGAAAGGAGCCGGCGCCGTAGCTTTCAAACATCACGTCCTTCCTCCGGTACGGTCCTCCTGCTTCTGTCCTGGTCGTGTCGATATTGGCTATATTTTCAGCAGCGATATCCATCCTTACACGCTGCGCGCTCATACCGGAGGCGCAGATATCAAATGAGCTTAAAAATGCCATCTTCCTTCCTCCTTATTTGCCTAAAATTGAATTAACGGTCTGGACAATCCTCTCGGCATTAAAGGGCTTTACAATGAAATCCTTAGCGCCTGATTTAATGGCGTCCACAACCATGCTCTCCTGGCCCATGGCCGTGCACATGACAATCTTGGCGGAGGTATCTGATTCCCTGATTTTCTTAAGGGCCTGAAGTCCGTCCATGTTGGGCATTGTAATATCCATGATGACCAGGTCCGGTTTTTCCTCATCATACTTTTTCACGGCTTCCGCCCCATCCTGGGCTTCCACAAAATTGCTGTAGCCCTTCTGTGTCAATGCATTCTTAATCATCATCCTCATAAATGCAGCGTCATCTACCAACATAATCTTTTCCATTGTGCTTTCCCTCACTTTAAATTTGTATTTTTACTCATCCAGGATTTCCTTATCCCGCTCTTTCTCCGGCCCGGCATAGATTCTGTCTTCTATACGGATTGCCACATTTTTCTTGTAAACTCCCATCTTTCCGGTAAACCAGGGCTGTCTCCCCACAAATACCTTCAGATGGCTGTCCTTGGGTTTATTGAGGCTGATCACATCGCCCACCTGAAGCTGCGCCAAATCCCGAAGGCCCAGCTCCACGGTTCCCAGCTGCCCTGTTATGGGAAGCGGGGAGAAACGGATATGATCCAGGAGCGCTTCCTTGTTGTCCTCATAGGCAAAGCCCCTGGCTATGTGCTTGCGGCTGTCTATCAGATGGAAAATGAACTCAAGCAGGGTTCCCGGTATACAGAGCTTTATCTTTTCAACCGCCAATCCCGCCACATCCACATTCAAGTGCACAATGGCCACTGTTTCATCCAGGCCCACCTCCTGAACCATGCTGGGATTTTCCTCCACCCTCTGGATCTTGAAGCTGACATTGATATAATTGGAAAATCCGTCCTTTAGGGCCAGGACAAAATATTCCACTATCCGCCGGTATAAGGCCACCTCCACATCCGAATAGCGGTACTTTTGCTCTACCCTGACAATCTCGTCACCGCCGCCCAGCATATGGTTGATAAGCGTAATCACAAGGCCCGGGGTGACGTGTAGCATAAGCGGGACACTATTCTTGATCTTGTCCTGGATTTCCGCATTAGCCATGGTGATGCTGTCATTCTCATGCAGCGAATTCACAAACTCATAATATCTGCGCTCCTGGACCTCCAGAACCGTAATATCAGTCAGCACCCTGAATATGCCGTTCACCTGGGAAGTCAGTATCCTGGCATAATTCTCAAAGACACTGTTGAGTATTTTCATCTTGTCCTTGGTAAACTTCCTTGGACTGTAAAAATCATATTTGCTGTATTTTGTTTCTTCTGCTTCTGTCTTCTGTTCAACCGCCTGCACCTCTTCTTCAGGCCCGCTGCCCTGCATGGACTTAAGAAGCGCGTCTATCTGACTTTGGGATAATACATCTGCCATTGCTAAAGCCACCTTTACTAAATTTATTCAGCCGCTGTTCCTCCGGTCTCTTTTGCCGTATCCCCGGAAGGAAAACCAGGTTCAGCAGACGCGCTCTCCGGAATGTCCGTCGCAGGAGACATGGTAGTGGACACGCCGTCAGCGCTGGGAGCTGCAGGCGCAAACCCATGACCGGACCCATCCGCATCCTGGCCCTGGCCCGTAACCACGGTCCTGTCCGCATTCACACCGCTGTTGTATTCATCGTAATACCGGTTCATGGAATGAAGGTCCGCGCCCTCGTCAATCATCAGTATCTCCACACGGCGGTTCTTGGTCCGGCCCTCCCGTGTGCTGTTATCCGCAACCGGGCGGAACTGCCCATAGCTTATGTTCACCAGCTTTTCAGGCTTGATGACGCCCTTTTCCTGTATGAATATGCACACCTCCGCGGCGCGCATGGCAGACAGCATGCGGTCCGTCCTGGGATTGTTGGGCCTGTCCGGGTCCCCCTGGGCCGTATGCGCCATGATGTTGATCTGCGACACCCCGTCCTGGGCAGGGCCTATGACATCACAGAATACATCCAGTGTCGTCTTGCCCTGGTCTGTCAGGATGGAACTGTCACCGTCAAAAAAAGTCTTGTCCTCAAAAACAATGAAGGTGTAATCCTCACCTCTGGATACGGTCACACCGTCAATCCCAATCTCATTCATCCGTTCAGCCAGGGTCAGATAGAGCTTGTCAATGTCAACCGGGGTTTCAGTCTCAGGAACATCCAGCGTTCCCTCCATCTCGCTCTCGGCATTACCAACAGGCGAATTAATGGACACCTGTTCCTGCACTTCCTGGGTGGACCGGGGATATATGCTCCGCACGAATACCTCCCATTTCTGCTCATTCAGGTTGGACATGGCAAACAGCATGATAAAAAAAGTAAGGAGCAGGGTAACCATGTCCCCATATGTATCCATCCAGTTCCCGCCGCCGTCGGTGGGCCGTTTTCTTTTATTCCTCACTGTCGACACCTCCGCCCTTGGCGCTGACGGCTTCTGCCTTTGACAGAAGCTTTCTCTGCTGGGACTGCTTGATGGAGGCCAGAAGATGCTCCCTTAAGTACTTGGGATTCTCTCCTGACTGGATTGCAATGATTCCTTCTATGATGGTGGAACAATATAGTTCCTCCTCGTCCTGGCGTATGCGCAGTTTCTTTGCAATGGGATGGAAAATCAGGTTGGAAAGCACGCTTCCGTAGAAGGTGGTAATCAGGGCCACCGACATATCCTGTCCCAAATTTGTGGCTCCTCCCCCGTCATCCAGATTCAGCCCCTTTAACATATTGATCAGTCCTACCAGGGTCCCTATCATGCCGAAGGCGGGGGCATAGGCCGACGCCTTTTCATACAGTCCCGCCACCTCGTCATGGCGGGTCATCATGTTCTCCAGCTCCCGCTCCAGCACAAAACGGACTTTATCCGGGTCATTGGCATCCACAATCATAAGCACGCTCTGCCTGAAAAAAGGATCTTTGATCTCATCCGCCTTTTCTTCCAGGGCCAGAAGTCCGCTCTGACGCGCAATCATGGCCAGATCCACCAGCTGCTCAACAAGTTTCGGAATGTTATATTGTTTCCCCCGGAAAAGGACCATGATATGTTTGGGAATATCCATCAGGATGGACAGGGGATAGCTTGCAACCGTAGCTGCAAGGGTCCCTCCCACAACAATCAGGATACTGGACTTATCCACGAAATTCCCCAATTTGTCAGTTCCGATTCCGTTAATTACCAGGAAAGTGCCAACTACAATTCCAATCAATGTTGTTATGTCCATGTTACGATGCCTCCTGTGCCCACAGCTTTACTTTGATTTTTCCTCAAAGCTGATACAGTTGTTCAGGAATCCCGCTTCCTGTTTTATGATTGAATCAACCGTATCTTTTACCAGGTAATAATTACCGTTCATCATTTTTATCTTTGTCTCCGGAATCGACTCCATATATTCAATCTGGAATAAATTGAGGTAGAGTATTTCTCCGTTCAGGCGGATGACTTTAATCATATAGCCCCTCTTTCCAAGGCTTTCCCCGGCCCTTTTAAGAACCAGGGAAAGCAGTTGTCTCTTAACGCTTCATATTAACCAGTTCCGATAATATCTCATCACTGACCGTGATGATTTTTGAATTGGCCTGGAACCCCCTCTGGGTTGTGATCATCTCCGAAAACTCCTTTGCCAGGTCTACGTTTGACGCCTCCAGATAGCCGCTCATAAGGGAGGAGGTGGCCCCTCCCGGCACAGTCGCTGAGCAGGCGCCTGAGTTGTCTCCCGTGGAAGCCACATAGTAGCTGCCGCCTGCCTTCATAAGGCCTTCCTGGTTCTGGAACGTGGCCACTGCAACCTTGCCGATGGATACCTGACGGTCCTCAGTTACCGTGGCGCCGCCCTTGGTCACCTCCACCGGGATTGTCACCGTAACCTCGCCCAGGCTGTTGATCTGTATACTGGAGGTCAGCAGTGATTCCGCATCATCATCAAACTCCAGGTCCCATGTGGATGTACCGTCCGCCGCGATTGACAGTTTTGCGGCAGTGGGAACCCGCAGGGATACCAGGTTATCGGTTTCCACATCGGTTGCATCGTCTTTTGTCCGGAAACCGTAGACAAAATTTTTCCCGTCCGTGAGCTGCCCCCGGCTGTCCAGCTGGAACTGACCCACACGGGTATATTCATAGCCGGCTCCCTTGATATTGGCCGTGATTTCAGCTGTGTCAGTTCCTGTCATGGATGTGGTCTTGTCCGGAACCGATGCCGTGATGAAAAACCCCTGGGCATTGAGGCATGCGTTCAGCCCGCCTACCTGGGACGGTGTGCTGGCCGTCATATCCGTGATGATGGAACCCATTAATGTTCCGTATCCGTACTGGGCGCCGTTGGTTCCTGCCGCCGTCCCCAGCACCCCTCCTGTGGAATTGACCGCGCTCTGGTACATGGCCTCCTTAAAGGTAAAGGTCTGGGCCTTGAATCCAAAGGTGTTTACATTTGCTATGTTATTACCTATAACGTCTAATTTGCTCTGATGCGCCCGCAGACCTGCGACCGCTGAGTCCATTGCTCTTAACATGATTGAATCCTTTCCGCTGTCCCTGCCGGTGCGCTTCAGGCATCCGGCCAGGCACTCTCTCAGTCCTGCCTACATCAGGACAGCACTATCAATATTTGTGAAAACCCTGTCTTTCATATCGTCCTGCGTCATGGTGGTGACCACCACGTTATTGGGCACGTTGACAATGAATACGCCCTGGCTGCCAATCACCGCCACATCCCTGGCGCCTTTCCTGCGCGCCTCCTCCACGGCATGCTCAAGCCTGCCCAAAAGCTGGCTGTCCACCGCGATGCCTCTTTCCTCCAAACGTCTGGAAGCATGTTTGGAAAAATTCAGGCTTTCATCCATACGGGCCTTCAGTAGTTCGCCAAAGCTGGCGCTGCTTCCCTTCCCGTCCCGGGCAGACACGGATTTACCGCTTCCGTCCGCCTGGGCAAAACCCGGATTATATATTCCATTTATTCCCATCATCTTATTCCTTCCTGACATGCATAAAAATCAGACATACAGGTTCTCATCAAGGAGAGGGTTTTCCGCCTTGCCTTTTTCCGTTACCTTATCGCCTTCTCCTCCCTCATTTTTCCCTTCTTCATCCTCATCTTCCGCATAGGGGTTATCAATGCGGCCGATGCCCAGGACATAGGAAAGAGGATATTCCTCATCGTCGCCTTCCAGCTTAAGCATAGGCACTCCGCCGGTCAGGTTCACTGATTCCACTTTTCCATATTTAACATCCACCGGTACCGGCAGGCCGTTGGGCCCTTCCTTGGTCACCGCCACCGTAAGCTCCTGTCCCACAAGACCTGCCGCGTATGTCTGGCTGGTAACTGCCGTTGACGTGGTGATGGAATCCGTCATGGCGCCCATGGACTGGACCATGGCCATCTGTGTCATCTGGCCCATCATCTCACTGTTGGACATGGGATTGGTCATATCCTGATTGGCCAGCTGCGCTGCCAGAAGCTTGATGAAGCTGGTAACTGTCAGCGTGTTCTTTTCCGTGGACCCTGCCGAATAATATTGCTGGGTATAAGGGTCTGTTGTACCGCTTACCGAAACATTATCTGCCATTGTTTTAAATCCTCCTGTTTATATAAGGCCCAGCCGGAGCTGCTGGGCAAAAGAATCCCGCTGCCCCCTCCTTCTGTCGTCCTTTTGTTCACCGGGCTCCCTGCGGCCTTCCCTGCCGCCTTCCCTTGAATCCCCAAACTGCTGCTGGGACTGATAGGTGTAAATCACCGTCTCCCTGCCCGTCTTATCCTCCAGGATGCCTGCTATCTGACCTGCATTCTGGCTGAGGATCTCCAGGGTCTTGGGGTTGTCCGACATCAGGGATACCGATGTGCGTCCGGCTTCATAGATGACTCTCAGCGTCACCTTCCCCAAAGAAGCAGGCTCAAACTCAATGGTCAGCGTACCGTCACGCTCCGGCAGCCTGTCTGCCAGGGTCTTGGCAAAGGCCTCCGGCAGTTCCTCCATGTTTGTCCTTACCGGGCTTTGGGTCCCTGCCTGTGCCGCAATCCCGTAGTCCTTAGGCTGCACGGCCGGGTGTGAATCCACTGCGTGGGCCAAAGGCAGTTCCTCCTCCGGCTGTCCATTGCCGTCCACGGTGTCCCTGGTCTGTGCCTTAACAGGAATCTCAGGAACGGCCTGTTCCGTACCGGCCGCCTGCTGCTCCGGTTTCATAACCCCTTCTGCCGGCCGGACCATTGCAGGTTCCTCCTGATTACGGCTTTTTTCTGCCATAGGTACAGGAAACGCCTCTTCTTTTCCCAATGCCTTGAATAAACCGTCCGTCTGTCCTGCGGGACTTACATCTGCATCCAAAACCGTCTGCGCCATATCCCCAAGGATTCCCGGATCAAAATCCCCCTCCTCCGGCAGCACCTGGCCTGCCTCCTGTCCCAATGCATCTGCCGCGTCCTCCCGGACAGCCGTCGCCTGTACCTGCCCCCAAAGGCCCGAACCCTGTGCGTCTGAAACAGCGGCATCCCACTGCTCCGGCAGCTGACCCGGATCCATGCGGAATTGAAAGGTGAAATCCTTCAGCACATCGCCTGTGTCTGCCTTAACAGCCTCCAGCGGAATCCGCCCGGACACCGGTTCCCCGGCATCATTATCCTTTTTATCCGCCGGGCCTGGCTTATCCCTGGTCTCCCCCTTCTTTGACAGCCGTTCTTCTGTTTCCCGGCGGTCCAGGGCCTGCTGCCTGCCTCTCAGCATCCGCAGGAAATCCGTCCCGCTCCTGTCATCCCCTTTATCCCGGTTAACAGATACGTCCGGACCCGCGGTATCCACGGCCTGCCGCACCATCTGCGCCATATCCATCCTTATCAAACCTGTCCCTCCTTTCTATGTGATATTTATAATCAACAGCCTGACAGCTGCGACTACCTTAACAGCCCTATATACGGCCCTGGTACCGGCTCCTGGTAATGTCCCTGATGATGAATTCTTCCACAAATCCCTCTTCTTCCTTCATCTCAGCCCTCTGGTAAGCCTGCATCCTTTTATCCTTCAGTTTTTCAAACTTGGAAGTGTCCACCTTGGCGGAAATCACCTCTTTCTTCTTGCTCTCTTCCCGCTTTCTTAAAGAAGACAGCTCTTCCTTTTCCCGGCTGATGATTTCTTCCATCCTGCCAATACACATGTCGTAAAGACGGAAGTTCTCAATGGAAGCGCCCGTGGATTTTGTCTGGTCAAATCCCTCCTGGAATCCGTTTAATTTTTCCTTCAGCCGGACAATCTGCTCCTGTTTCGTCATAACATTCCTGGCAATGACCGCATGCTCCGACCTGAGCTCATCCAGCACCTGGGTCTTATAATCCAGTACGGTATCAAGGCTGTATTTAAACCGCTTCAACGGCCTTCCCTCCTTTAACCTGCAATGTTCTGTATCAGCCTCAGGGTTTCATCGTAAGTAAACGACTCGTCTATACCCTGCTGTAAAAATGCATTCATGCTGTTAATCTTGGCAACCGCCTCGTCCAGGGCCGTGTTGGTCCCCTTCTTATAGGCGCCGATGGAAATAAGGTCCGAATTCTTCTGGTACAGGCCCAGCATATTGCGGAAACGTGAGGCAGCCCTCCTGTGTTCCTCCCCCACCACCTCCACCATAAGCCTGGATATGCTGGCCCCGATATCAATGGCAGGGAAATGGTTCTCATTGGCAAGCTGGCGGCTCAGTACAATATGCCCGTCCAGGATACCCCGTACCGTGTCCGCTATGGGTTCATTGGTGTCATCTCCTTCCACCAGTACGGTGTACACACCGGTTATGGAGCCCTTGTTAAAATTGCCGCTCCGCTCTAAAAGCCGGGGGAATTCAGCGTATATGGAAGGCGTGTAGCCTCTGGCTATGGGCGGTTCCCCGATGGCCAGGCCGATTTCCCTCTGGGCCATGGCATACCGGGTAAGGGAGTCCATCATGAGCAGTACATCATTGCCCTGGTCCCTGAAGTATTCCGCTATGGTGGTGGCAACCAGGGGACACTTCATCCTCAGCATGGCCGGCTGGTCCGAGGTGGCCACCACCAAAATGGAGCGACGCATCCCCTCCTCCCCCAGATCCTTTTCCACAAACTCCAGCACTTCCCTTCCACGCTCCCCCACCAGGGCGATGACATTAATATCCGCCTTCACATTCTTTGCTATCATGCCCATCAGGGTACTCTTGCCCACGCCGGAGCCGGCAAATATCCCGATTCTCTGGCCCTTTCCAATGGTATTCAGCCCGTCAATGGCCTTGACCCCAAATTCCAGGCGCTCCCTGATGGGGGGACGGTTTAAGGGGTTTGTATAGGGACTGCTGACCGTGTAGAAGCGGTTTGCCTTAAACCCCTCCTTGCCGTCTATGGGCTCCCCCAGGGCGTCAATGATCCTGCCTATGAGGAAGTCCCCCACAGGCACCTTCAGGCGGCGTTTGGTATTGCGCACAAAGCTTCCTGAGGTGATTCCGCTTGTGGCCTCGTACGTCATGATCTGTATCTTTCCATCCTTAAAGCCCACCACCTCGGCCGGCATCTGGCAGTTCTGCTCCTCGTTATAGATCATCACGATATCGCCGATACTGGACCGGCCGCCGGAAGCCTCCATCAGCATACCCACCACATTTTCAATTTTCCCAATATGGCTGACTGTTTCTGACTTGGCAATCAGCTTGGGGATTTTCTCAAACATAAGCACTCCTAAAACCTGATATTTCCCAGTATCTCCCGAATGTTGTCCATTTGGGTGTCAACGCTGATATCAACAATCTCATCCGGCATCTCAATGATGCAGTTTCCGCTGGACTCCTTGTCCATGACCACGAATTTTATATTGTCCGACAGCTTGGCCAATTCGCTGACCACATCCGCGTCCGCCTCCGCCATCATGTCATAATCCGTCTTTTCCATGTATATCTTGACCCAGGCCGACTTTCTCAGCTTTTCCGTCTCAGCTACAAGCATCCTCTTGATGACTTCCCCGCTGGACCTGAGGCTGATGTGTATGACCTTTTCAGCAATGGCAACCGAACAGTCCTTTAGTTCCTCCAGGTAGTTCCTAAGGCTTTTTTCCTTTGCCTGGCCAATGGATGCCATGGCCTGTTCCATATCACGCCTGAATTCTTCTTCCTGGCGCCTGAAAAAATCAGCCTGTTCCATGGCAGCCTGTTCGGTTCCCGACTTGTATCCCGCTTCAAACCCTTCCCTGCAGCCTTCTTCTATAGCGGTTTTCTTAAGCTGCTCCGCCTGTTTCCCTGCTTCCCTGAGAATATCCCCGGCCATCTGGTTGGCCTTTAACAGAATCTGCCGGGCCTGCTCCCTGGCGTCCTCCACCACATCCGCGGTTCCCGGTTCCGCCGTCCTTTTGGCAGGGGCGGGATTGTTTTTTCCTGTATGGGCATGCTCCTCCTTGTCCCCGCTTTTCTGCATTGGGGGCGCGATATCACTCTGGGCAGGAGGGACAAACTGCACTATCTCTATTCCTGTTCCCGGTTTTATGATGCAGCTAGACGATGATGTTGTCATCATCTCCCCCCTTCTTGATAATCACTTCACCGGCATCCTCCAGATTCCGGATGATATTAACAATACGCTGCTGCGCTTCTTCCACATCCTTCATCCTGACATTGGTGGTAATCTCCAGATCGGCCTGTACGGTTTCCGCCATACGCTTTGACATGTTGGAGAAAAATACCTGCTTCATCTCATCCGATGCACTCTTAAGCGCATACACAATATCCCTTGCATCGCAATCACGGACAAAACGCTGTACGGAACGGTCGTCCATATCCATGATATTTTCAAATACAAACATCTTGTCGCGGATGCTCTGGGCCAGCTCAGGATTGGTCTTATCCATCTCGTCAAAGATGCGTTTTTCATTGGTGCGGTCCACATGGTTCATGATATCCGCCACATAATCCACGCCGCCCAGGTTCATATTGTCCTCGCTGGTAATGATGGTGGCGAACTTGCGCTTCATCTCCTCCTCCACAATGGCAATGGCTTCCGGTGATACCCGGTCCATCTTGGCCATGCCTTCCAGGGTCGGTATCCGCTTGGCCTCAGGCAGCTGCTCCAGCACCTGCGCCGCCTGCTCCGGGTCCATATAGGACATGATGAGCGCGATTACCTGAGGACGCTCATGCTGCAGAAGGGACAAAAGGGCTTTGGGATCCCCTTTCATAAAGAAGTTGAAGGGCTTGGACTGAAGGGTTTTGGACACCTTCTCCAAAAGGCTTCTGGCCGTTGTCTCCCCAAAGGCCTTTTCCAGGACATTCCTGGCATAATCAAGCCCGCCGTCCGTCATCATCTTATGGGTAAGGCAGAGCTTATAAAACTCGTCCAGCGCGCCTTCCACCTGGCTGTTGGTGGTCCTTCCCATCTTTGCCACCTCATACGTCAGGTCCTCAATGTCCTGCTCATTCAGATATTTATAAATCTGGGATGCCCGGTCAGCCCCAAGGGATACAACCACAATGGCTGCTTTCTGCTTTGTATCCATGTTTTTAATATCCACAGGCCCCTTGGCTGCTTCAGTCTTATCTTTCTTTTCTTCTGCGGTTTCCGGCAATATCCCCTACCTCCCCTCTGAGCCAGCTCTGTACCAGCTTGGCCGCTATCTGTGGATTCTGATCCACGAATTCCCCTATGTTCTGTTTCAGCTTCAGGCTGTGCTGCATCCTGAGATTGAGGATTTCCTCATTGCGCTCCATCTCAGCGTTCTCCGCCTGCATCTGAAGCCCTGCCTCGGTATTAAGTACATTGACAGGCGGAGCTTCTGTCTCAGGCGCCCTGGCTTCTTCCTCCACAGCGTACATATTGGGTGAGTCCACATACTCGTCCGCCTTCCTGCGCCTGCGCCTCTTCTCCATAAGCAGCAGTAAAAGAAGCAGGAGAATCAGGATTCCGCCCGCTATCATGGCTATCACGATAGGAAGAGGCAGACCGTCATCCTTCGTCTGAGGCTGTTCAGGCGGGGTGATTACCGGCACTGCTTCCTGGGACGGCGCCCTCACAATGGTAATGCTCTGATTGGCCAGGTCCCGGGGGATGCCCGCAGAATCAGCCACCAGGTTAATCAGCTGATTATTGGTCACCGTGGTGGTATCATCTGTGTTGATCACAATACCCACGGTTGCGTTTTCCAGCACGCCCGGGTCCACCTGGCGCTGTTCCTTTACCGAATTGTAAAGCCATTCCCTGGTGGCGCTGCTGTTGCTGTAGCTGTCCGCTATGGCCTGGGTATTATCCTGGTTGGTATAGCGCGGGGTGTCCGCATTGGCGTCAGCTCCCGCCACGCCCCCGGTCCCCTGGTCCGAGGCAGCCGAATTCTCATTGATGGTATCTTCCCTGTTTAGGAGTCCTGTCTTATCCTGCTCATTTATCTTTTCCGGCGTACTGTACTGCGTATTCTCCTGTATCAGCCGCTCCATGTTCAGAGTTCCCTTAACCGATACAGCCACATTGCCCGATCCGTACAGCTTTTCCAGCACGCGGCGCACATTGACGCTGATATTGTTCTCAATGAGGCTGGTAAGGGCTGTCAGGTCCTTGGCGCTGCCAAAGGCGTCCTCGCCCGCAGCGCTGCCCCCCACCTCCATCATTGTGTCCGCGTCAAAAACAGCCACATTAGTGAAATTCAGTCCTCTCACCGATCTGGCTATCAGGTTCTTGATTGCCGCTGCCTTACTGTCATTCAGGCTCTGCCCCGCCTCCATGGTAACAACCACGGATGCAGACGCATGCGTATTGGTGTTATCCTGAAGGGCATACTTCTGCTCCGCCGCTTCTGCGATGGTCACCTTGGCGTCCTGTACGCCTTCAAACAGGCGTATCTGCGCTCCCAGCCTGTCCTGTAAGTCATACAGGGTATATTGTTTCTTATCTGACTCTGTTGTCATAAGCCCCGCGTTGTTGCGGTACATATCATAGGTAAAGCCGCTTTTGGGATACCCCTTGCTGAGAAGCTCGGCCCTGGTCTGGTCCGCCTTTACCGCAGGAACGCGGATTGCCCCATCCTTGTCATTAAAGCGGTAGTCAACCCCTTCTTCCTGCAAAAGGGCCACCACCTCCTGGGCTTCCTCCTGGTTAAGGCCCGTAAACAGGGTACTATAATCCGTGTTCGTCCCCAGTTTCAGAACCAACACCGCAATAATGGCAATTGCAGCAGTCCCTCCTGCAATTGCCATAAGCATTTTTCTTGACTTGTCTGATAGATTCTGCCAGTGTTCTTTTAATTTTTGCATGATAATCCAGCCTTTTGCTTTTGTTTATGTAAAAATCAGACATTCATCTTTATCAGCTCGCTGTAAGATTCCATGGCCTTATTCCGCAGGGAAATCATCACCTCAAGACTCAGCGCCGCCTTAGCCTCCGCTATGGGAAGCGAATGCGCGTCGTCCAGCTGGCCTGTAGCCAGCAGGTATTGTTTCTTTTCCACATCCTTTTGTGTGGTATAAACCTGACCGACCACATTCTTAAGCACATCCTTAAATATAGGCTCCTCTGATGAATAAGCTGCGTTTCCCTTTGCAGAGGACAACTCACGTATGGGTTCCCATTCTTTCATTAATGTTATGAACGATGTTCCTGTTTCCATATTCATTTCCCTTCCCTGTTCCGGAGCCTGTTTGAAAATCCATACCCCTGACCGTTAAAATGTCTTGTGCCGTTAAAATGCCTTGGCAGCATTGCGCAGGCGTGTGATATCATTACTGATGGAACTGACCATATACTGATACTCGTAAGCGGCGCGCACCAATTCCACCTGCTCCTGGTCCATGTCCACGTTATTGCCGTCCAGACGGCTGGACTCCGTCCAGGTCGTCCGTAGCCTGGCCTGCACCCCGTCAATGGCCCTGGATACCGCCAGCGGATTATCCATTTCCTTACCGGCGCCCTGGAGTCTGCGTATCAGCTCATCTTCAAACGTCACCTGCTGCGACTTGAATCCGGGCGTGTCATCATTGGCTATATTATTAAGCGTTATGGTCTGTCTGCCCCACAGATAATCCAGCACCTTTTCCGTAAGCGCGATTCCATTTCCATAAAATCCTGACATCTTTTGTACTCCTTTTTTCATGACAAACAGGCAGGGAAACCTAAACCTCACGATTCCCCTGCCCAGGTTCCATTTGAGTCCAGTTCTTTCTTCCGGCATTTTTTTCCGCAACATCTGCCACTTGAACCATCATCAGAAAGTATCGCTGATTGATAGGTGAAAGCTGCCTGAAAATCATAGCCATCTCTTCAGACCTTGACTTTTCCATATTTTTCATATCACTCCTTTATATGGTAAGAAACAGATGTATTTTTTATTACCTTTGTGATATTACAATATCACTAAATTAATAAAAAATCAATTAGAATATGACATAACTATCAAAAAAATCCTATTTTTCGTCAATATGCGCGAAATTTGTCACCGGAAAAGTACGGTAGGAAATTGTATATTTTTAGAATTATGAGGTATGATGAGAATTTATAAACCTTGTATTTTATTAATCCTGTGATATGATAAAATAAAAAAATCGTATAGATTCTATTACATTGCGGCAGAACAGGCTGTATAATCAGCCAATCGGGATTAAAATACTATAAATGTGTATTTTAAAATCATGTTTGGTATGTTCAAATCTGCTTTTTTGGTTTATCATAGGGATATACTCCCCCTACTTGACAAAAAATCATCCGCACAAAAGAGAACGGTAGGCGGCCAGGCAGAATCAGCTACATGTAAACAGAAATGAGGTAAACTCGTGCTTCAGCGTTTAAAGCAGGTAAGAAAGGCCCTTGGGTACACACAGACAGAATTCGCTAAATTTTTAGGAATAACACAGACCTCTTATTCCATGATTGAAAACGGCATACGTCCTTTATCCGACAAATATGTCCGCATCATCTGTATCACATTCAATGTATCAGAACAATATCTGGTAAGCGGACAAGGAGAAATGTTTGTATCGTCTCCTCATAAAAAAGAGCTTTTGGATTTGTTTTCCCAACTGCTGCCGGACACACAGGACTATCTCCTGATCATGGCAAAAGAGCTTCTGAAAATGCAGCAGAAAATATTTGAATGTACAAGTCCCCTTGAGGATAACACCGACGGAAAAAATCATAAGATTTAATTCAAATGATATTTGCGTATATTCAGGATAAATATGGTTTTAACATATTACAATATCGTTTCAAAACAATAACTTTCTATACCTTGTCAACATGCTGAGGAGAGCTGTTCCATTCATTCTACACACAGTAAAAGGCCGCAACTTCATAAGCTGCGGCCTGGATACTTCTCATCATTTCTTAAATTGTTTCCCCTTGTAAAATCCTCATCATATGCGCGTGTACCTTTTTTCCGCAGGTACCGTCCAGATTAGCGGCCATTGTCTCCAGTTCCTTCATCTGACGGGACCTTACCGCCTTAAGTTTTCCCTCTGCCAATGCATCCATGAAGCCCCCAAGGGAGAATATACGGCTTTCATAGCAGAAAAATCCATACTTCTTTTCTATCTTTTCAAATCCATCCTCCCCTTTGGTCAGTTTTCCGTAATCTTCATCCGACAGGGTTGGGTGAAAGGCGGTGCAGGTATTATCCTCCACATTGATGGCGGCTGCTTTTCCATCACGGCAACGCTGCACCAGAATTGTGGTATCGTCCATTTTCTTGGCAAAGGAACAGGTAGCATGATATTGCGGGCAGTATCCGTTGGCTTCCAGGTCAGCCTGCCCGAAGAATTCCGCTGCCAGAACCGTCATGCCGCCGGCCGCCTTGTCAAACCGAATGACTCCGTTGGAAAACGAGGGGATGATGACCAGGTATTGTCCCATATTGAGCAGGCCGGTGGCATATGGCAATTCATCATACCGCCATTTTCTGGCGGACAGTCTGCCAGACACGCGGAATCTGCGCGTCTCTCCTGTCCGGATATCCCACCTGACAACGTCACGGGTTTTGACTTCGGCCAGCCATATACAATCCTTGTCAACCGCCATTCCTGAATATCCGGTGTCCTCCTCTCCTGCCGTGAAAAAGGCGTATGTGCTGTCTGCCATGGAAAAGCGGAGGAGCTGATTGGTATAGGGGGCTGAAATCCACAGATATTCGCCGGATTCACATGCGCCGGAAGTAATGCCCAACTCCCTGTTGGCTGCTTTCTGCGCCCACTCCTTAGCCCCGGCCCCTTTTAACAGCCCATCCATCCATGCTTCATGGAATTTCCATTGTTTTGTATCACAATCATACTCCATGATTGGATTCCTGTAAGAGGGGACGTAGAATATCCGGTTCCCGTAACAAAAAATCCTCTGGAAGCACAGATTCACGTCCTGCTGCTGTTCAAACAGCGGCATCTGCTCCCCTGTTTTCATATCATAAGCCATGGGCATACCCGATGCTGAAGGCGAGAGATACAGAACATTCCCCCTGGCTGCCATAAATAGATAGGCCGGTTTCCATTTAGGCTGTCCCTTCAGCCGGTCCGCCAGGTCGATTCTTCCGTCCTGTGGCTCCATACATACAAGGGCATTATATTCCGCGCCGGTCATCCAGAGCTTCCCTTCATGGCTGACCGCGTCCGCTATCTTAAACCGCTGCTTTTCCTCCTGCGTAAAACTGCCTGTAATGAAATTATTAAGAATAAAAACAGGCTTTCCCGCAGCCATGAACAGATTCACCACCGAGGTGGCGTCTTCCCCGATATATCCGTCAGCAATGGCCACGGTATTCGTAATGTCCTGCGTATCATCCCATATGCCAATATGGCTGTCCATAAAATCCGCCGTCAGACTCCGGTACTCTTCTAAAAGGTCCGGGCGGATGGATCGTATGGTGGCCTCCAGCAGGGGATGGGGACGCCATATCAGGGCAACGCGGTTCTGATACTTAAACGTGTCAAACACAAGCTTCAGCTTCTTAAGCATATGTTCCCCGTCACTGAGGAAACGGTTAATACTGGTGTTAAGCATCAGGGACTTCCTGCCTTCCAGAACCTGCCTCCACGATTCGGGCATCTGTGCCCCTGACCTGCATGTCTGTATCACTTTATCCAGCTTGGGGGAGCCAAGGGGAAGCACCTTGTGGTAATAATGCATCTCCCTCATACTCTCCTTAACAAACTCTGACTGTATGATCATATAGTCCACATTGCGGTAGGCCGGAAGTTCCCATTGGGAGAAAAAGCCGGAGGTTACATAATATGGAACGTAGACCAGCTTCCCCACATATTTCTTAAGCTCTGAAGAATAATACGCCGGGTCAATGCTTGTAACATAATTACAGTCATCATATGGATTATGGATATAGGCCAGATCCGGGCAGGCGGATTCCAGGGAATACTGCCTGTAGTCTGTCACTGGTACCTCTTTCGGGAACCGCTCCCCGTCATAGCACTGCCTCCAGCCTCCCCGGGCTTTATCATACTCATAATACGGCAGGGGCATTACCCGGCATTCGCATGCAGGGTCCTCCCGGCAGGCCAGCCATATGCTCTCCATGCTGTCCCACATCTCCGCCTTGTAGGGCATAAATACCACAAGGAAGGTGTCGGGTAGTCCGGTGATAAGCAATGCCGCCTGGCCCAGTATATCATCCAGGCCGGACAGAACGGAGGCCCGGAGCATACCGGAGGCAGCGCAGGTGTGTAAGGACGACAGATTGCTGCGGTAGGCAGCGAATACGGCAGACATGGCTTCCAGTCCGGAAGTATGCTCCGTTACCGCGCCCTCAATGGCTTCCGAAGCCTGACGGCAGTCTTCCACATATCCTTCGGCGCTGTATATATCCGCTCCGGCGATTATCTTGTGCATGGACTGCATGGTATCCAGCAGCCTCAGCAGCTTCCTTTTAATCATAACACGCATAAGCCTTTATTCTCCTGTTCTGAATTTCTCTTGAAGCAGACATTCCCTTATCTTTGTAGAGCTTGTTTTCTCCGTATATGGAAAAAACACAATATTGGCGCCGTTTTTTTCCAGGAACTCTTTATCCGCCAGCCAGTATGGATTGCTGTCATGATCATCCCCGGAAAACTGGCAGTCAAAGTGGTACATCTTATATGCATCGCGGATTCCCGCATAATCCACAGGCAGGACGTCTACCTGGTCCGCGTACTGACAGGAGCGGACCACCTCCGCCCGTTCCTCCTCAGGAATGACCGGGTACTTCTTCTTCAGCCGGTATACGCCTTCATCAGGAACAATACCTACAATCAGATACTCACACTGTTCTTTTGCCCTGCGCAGCAGATTCACATGTCCTACATGGAACATATCAAATGCGCCCGCCACATATCCTATGTTATATTGTTTAAATGCCTCCGTTTTCTCTTTTGTACTTATAGAAAACGTCCGGTAATTCCTGGGATACGCTTTCCCCGAATCATATATGCTGTAGTCTTTCACATTCATGGAATCCAACTGTCTGGCTACCGCCAGATAGTTCTTGATACAGATGATTACCTTATATTCATCCGCCGGTAATTCCTTTAATAGATCCGGCGGCTGTATCTCAATTCCCTCTATTTTCTCCCCCCATCTATCACTGTTATTATCAATGATGGCGCGCACGGGATATTCTTTTCCATACATCGCCAAAAAGCGTTTTGTAAACGCGCCTGAACCAAACAAAATCAATTTCCTGGTATCCGCGTTCTTGAATATATCTACAAACAGCCGCTGGTACTCTGTTTCGGAATAGTTCATACGCTGGCGGTTTGAATTGACTATGTCAGAATTTCTGCGGTGTCTCTCATAATAGATATGGAGCTCCTCCGTCCTCAACAGACTTCCCAGAAAATCCCATTCTGCTTTCTGCCAACGCTGCAGGTGTTTTATTAATCCATATCTCTCGTATAAACAATTGATTGGAATAATCTTCTGAAATCCAATATTTCCTGCGTAAAAAGTAGAAATCATCCGTTGGATAATGGCATTGGCCGGATAATACTCCGCACAAAATTCCTGATCATAAAAAACAAATTCCCCGTCTACAACAAAGCTGTTGAGGGGCACCAGATCAAGATACCCTCTGCGAAGAACCGCGCCTTCCCCATCTCCTCTGTCAGCTTTTACAATCTCGGATGACTGAAGAATCAGATTGCAAAAATGATCCATTACCTGCAAAAATGACTCTTTATCTGATTGCAGTAACCGTTTCAGGTAAAGCTGCCCCGACTCCGCCTTCATGTAGGGCATCTGGTATACACCATTAACAATCTTTGCCTCTACCACACCCAGGCCATGGGCCTTCAGATCCTCACCATGTTCTGCCAGCTGGTATAGACGCCTTGTTCCTTCTGCGAATGCGGCTTTTTTTTCAACGATTCCTGACTTGTGTATAATGGTAAGGAGGGCGTCATCCTTTCCACGGTCCATAGAACTGGTCACGTGGCTGACATCTGATAAGGCGCCATCCATGGAGCACTCAATCAGATAAGCGTTTGCCATCTGATGGAACATGCCGTTCTCTATCAATCCATCATAAAGAGCCTCTTCTTCCAGAAAAACCGAATCAGGGTAATTATAGGTAGGGAAAATACGATTTGCCAAATCTTCATTCGGCAAAAAATCCCCTGCATAAATATGGGAAGGATTCTCTAAATCAGTAAGCACAGAAAAAAACTGAAATGATTGCCAGCCCGAATCCCTTAACATCCGTGTTAATGATGCGCGGTCGTACATTCTTCCCTGAAAGGTATCCTGGTTCTTTACATAAGCCCTCCTGTAATTCTCTATTCCATCAAAACTCCGGCCTGTATAGGATTCCCTGTCGCCACAAAAATAGCGCAGTCCCAGGCGGTTATTCATGCCAAGAAGCATGCGGCCGTCTGGCTTTAGCAGGTTCTTCCAGCATACGAGTACGTTTTCTGGTCCTTTCCATTTTTCCAAATCTGCAACCGATACAATATAATCAAAATAGCCGGCGTATTCCTGCTGCCAGTCTTCCTGTATCGTCCGGTCCACATCCTCACATATAACCTCTGGCAAATGTTCTGTCAATTCTTCTGCCAACGCGTCGTCTCGTTTTCCAATATACATTGCACGGCCGGACACTTTAAAGTCATACCAGCGCAGCAGTCCTTTTTTTATTTCCCTTATGGTTTTTTCTGCCTGTATATCCATCTTCAATACTCACAATCCCTTTTTATTTTTCAGATAGCAGCGTCCGTATTCTCATATATCCAAGACTTGATTTTCTCGTCAATCAGCAGTATGTTTTTGCATCCTCCTGTTTGCAATTTCAATGCAATCTCATAGTGATGCCGGCTATGCACTGCAACGATTACCAGCGCATCCTCCACAATCTGCTTTTGAATCTCTGGAAACACAAAAATGTGTTTACCATCCAATTGCTCTGGATTCTTCTCTGCTTCTGAAACAATAAAGCCCTTCACTTTGTCCGCGGCATTCATCAGCTTTAAACAGGTCCACACCCGTTGTCCAATCCTGCCCGCGCCATATAGATATATCTTCCCAAACTGCGCCACCAGTTGTTGAAAGCACCTCACAGAGAATGAATGGTTAAGTACCGGTATGATGGAAATTCTTGAATCCTCATATCCTTTTGCTGTCATCACAAAAAATGAATCAGGGTTATCGACCATCTGTTTCAATGTCTCTTTTTCCCCTTCATTCCAGACTTGTGATTCAAAACCTTGATTCCTGATATCTTTTAATTCTTCCTGCACCTTCATCAAAAATGTATACTGATAGGGCAATGATAACCTTGTATAGTTCCACATGTAATTCCTGTATTTGATCCATGCGGCAATCTGCTCCAGTTCACGCAGCCACTGGGCCTCATATGCCCCGGAACCGGCCCGATTCCTGATATACCGCTCAATCTCCTTTAATTCATCACACACACAAAAGATTTTCTGGGGATTATGGACGGAAGATCCGGCATTGTCAACACGGTAATTCAGAACAGCTTCTTCGATAAAACACAGACGTTTTGCGCCGGCATTCACTTTAAATGCAAAGGCAATATCCTGATAGGACGCCCCTGGTGTCTCCTGGAACCATATATCATTCTCTTCCAGGAATGATTTTCTGTAAAGAGAAGCCCATACGCTGGGATGTACGCCGAATATCCCCGGATTATCTTGTGGCGAAAAAACCGTATGGTAAGGAAATTTCCCCAGCATATCCTCAAACACGGCAGGACATGCAGCGTTCTCACGATATGTATTGTAATTGCCCTTTACAAAATCCACCTGATTCCTCTCAGCAGCGTTATATAAACTGCGGAACATATCAGGCTCCGCAAAGTCATCGCTCTCTACAATGCCAATATATTGCCCCTGTGCAGCCCTGATTCCCATGTTCACAGAATGGCCATATCCCGTATTACTTTTGTGGATTGCCTTGAAACGATGGTCTGCCGCTGTAAAATGATCTATAATCTGTTGGGAATTATCCGTGGAGCCGTCATTTACACAGATTATCTCTATGTCCTTAAGGGTTTGCACGCTTAAGCTTTGAAGGCACTGTTTCAGGTACTTTGCTGTATTATAGACAGGGACTATGACGGATACTTTCATTTGCTCTCTCCTGTATGTTATAAATTCTTATCTTCATCTTTCCAGTCCGTTAGCATAATTGGTTCAATATACTCATGGAACGAATGCTCCCATATGCCATGTTCCATTAACATAGGCTGTATTTCCTCCATATTTTTCCTGTTTAATCCAATAATCACTCCGGTCTCATTATAGGATGATTTGAATTCACACAATGGAACTACCGGATGATTCTTAAATTGTTTTGGATTATTTTCTTTTTGAGTTACTAAGAACCCCTGATATATAATTCCATTTCTTTCAAAATAGCGGGCATACCGTTCAGCAACTATCCCCGCTCCATAAATGTATATTTTTTGATTTTTTTTACAGTAACTATGGAGTCGGTATATCTTCTTACATTCTTTCATAAATCCTTTTAAATCATTGATCGCAAAATAATATGCTATTTTGGGATTCAAGCAAGACAGACTCCATAGCTGAAATGTATTAAGACGGGACATACCTGTCAGAATCTTCCTATATCTGAAAAAAGTTTGAATATTATAAATATTTCCCTTTCGGTAATTCAAAAAACTCCATGGCTCCAAACATGAATAATAGCCTAATTTATTAATTGCCTCCCATTTGTTGGTATAGTACGAAGGTAAGGCGTTCATCGTTGAGGGCCAATATTCACACAAGACTTGGAACGCGTCCTGATACCATCCTGTCTTCCTCTTTAACCGCGATCCCCATACTTCCTGATCAGCCGCCAGATAATATGCCTTGAACCTATCCAGTCTGTAGATGGATTCAAAATATAGGCCTATATGAGAATAATTAATACGTTCAGGAATTTCATATTTTTCTTCTATATATGACCATGGCACATTCTCAAGTAATGTGTGCACATTCACAATTACGGACCCAAAAAGTGTCATGTGCCAGGCACAGTCCTGAAACAACTCATTCCCGTCCGCATACTCGCGCGTTCCAATCCTTCCTTTGTCTATTCCGTTAATTACTATTATGTCATAGTCAGAATCAAGCAACGCAATAATTTGCTTTAATATTTTTTCAGAATGACGCACGGAATCGCCGCAAATCCACAGATAGTCATATATATGATTTTGTGCATATTGTTCATAAATGTACATTACCTTATGATTAGCATGCCAGTCGGATGGTGTATGGATATAATCAATATTCTCGTATACTTTCTTCCATTTCTTTACAACTAATTCTGTGACATTGTCCTCGCTGGAATCGTAGAAGAAGATATTGATTCTTAACTGATAGAATAGAGAGGCGAATTGCTCCAAAAATTCCTTTACCATTGTGCATCTGTTATAAGTAGGTATGCAAAAGGCAAGTTTCGGTAAATTGCTCATCTAAGTTAACTCCTATTATTTAAAACAATCCGAGTATCTCAAATAGTCAAAATATTTCGCTTCAATGAAATAATCAGGTATCAAGGATATATATTTCCTTAGGCTGTTTCCATGTAATACAATTTCGTGGTACTGAATAGTTCTCACTTAAATCGTCTATTATTTTTTTTGCCAGACCTTCATGTTTAACTGCCACTAATATTTGATCAAATTCAATATTAGATATCATAGCAACATCGCTTACTCGGTGATTATCCGTACTCAATTCCTGATACTTTTGATCAACCCATAGTACTAATTTCATGCTCGTCTGCTTTTGTATCTGAAAAAAGTAATCCTTTCCTACGGCCCCCGCGCCATATAAAACAAGCCGCTTGCCTTCCAAACCTTTTATATCGAACATATACAAGGGCATATATACTGAACCTGATAACCCAAGCTTCTTGTTTAAACCATCAACTGTCATTAAAACAATCATTCTATCCAACTGTCTTAAAAGTACTTTACTATTTTTTAGCTTTGTAAAAACAGCTTTTAACTCTTTGAATAACATATTAACGTGGCTAAGATAATCCTCACGCATAGAATAAATCGTGTTTCCACAATGGAGCCGATAATGATAATATGTCTTCTTGCCGATATAGTAAGAATTCGCTTCCAGTATATAAACAATATTTAACAAACAATCTTCTCCTATGCACATTGTTGCAGGTACTCTATTCATAACAATCTTAAGAATATTTGACCTGTAAATTTTTGTCCACAGTGCATATATCATGCCTGTTTTCTGCTTATCATCACTGAACAGAAAATTTGTCACAATATATTCCTTTTCTTCTGCCAATCTATACTCTTTCTCTATTAACGAATCTTCTACAATCCTGCATGTATCTCCCTCTTCTATGTAACCTGAAGTAACCATGTCCACGTCATATTTTATAGCAATACCCATAAGATATTCATACATTCCATCTTCTATCCAGTCATCCCCATCAACAAAACCAATATACTCTCCCTTTGCCTCCTTAACCCCCCTTGCTCTCGCCAGTACCCGTCCTTGATTTTTTTGATGAATGACACGAAATCTTTGATCTGCACCGGCATAACAATCACATACATCTGCTGAACCATCTGTAGAGCCATCATCAATCATAATCACTTCTATATTTTTGTATCGTTGTTTCGATATACTACTGAGACATTTATCTATATAATTATAATTATTATATACTGGGACAATTATACTAACCAATGGTTTATTCATATTCTATTTATGTGATGTTTTTATAGAAGCATAACATCATATTCCCTTCAATTTTTTGATTCTGTTTTAATTCATTCAGATACTTTTCTAATAAGACATGGATATAAGTGCCAACAGCTTCTGATATTTTTGTTATTCATCAAGAACATATATTTCTTTAGGATATTTCCATATAATACAACTTCGTGGTACCGAATAATTCTCACATAAATCGTCTATGATTTTTTTAGCCAAACATTCATATTTAACTGCCACTAATACCTGGTCAAATTTAGTATTTAATAGCATCGTAACATCATTTATTGTGTAATTATTAATATTCATTTCTTGATACTTCTGATCAACCCATAGTACTAATTCTATATTAGTCTGCCTTTGTATCTGAAAAAAGTAATCCTTCCCTACTGCACCTGCGCCATATAATACAATCCTCTTTCCATCTAAACCTTTTATATCAAATGTATACCAGGGGATATATGTTGAGCCTGATAATCCAATCTTATTGTTTAAACCATTTATGGCCAATGAAACAATCATTTTATCCAACTGTCTTAAAAGCACTTCATGGTTCTCTAAGTCTTTAAAAACAGCCTTCATCTCTGAATATAATATGTTAACTTGGTTCAGATAATCCTCACATATGGAGTGGACAGTGCTTTCGCTATGTATTCGATAATGATAATATGCCTTCTTGCTTATATAGATTGATTTTGCTTCCAGCATATAAATGATATTTAATAAACAGTCTTCTCCTATACGCATTTTTTCAGGTATCCTATTTATAATATTCTTAAGAATATTTGACCTGTAAATTTTTGTGCACTGTGATTTTATCATCCCTCTCTTTTGTGTATTCTCATTGAACAGAAAATTGGTCATAATATATTTTTTTTCTTCTGCCGATCTATACACCTTCTCTGTTAATGGTTCTTCAACAATACAGCAAGAGTCACCGTTTTCTCTTATGTAACCTGAAGTAACTAAATCCATGTCATTTTTTAAAGCTATGTCCATCAGATATTCATACATCCCGTAATCTATCCAGTCATCTCCATCAACAAATCCAATATATTCTCCCTTAGCCTCCTTAACCCCTCTTGATCTCGCCAGTACTCGTCCTTGATTTTTTTGATGAATAACACGAAACCTTTTATCTGTTCCGTCATAATAATCACATACATTTGCCGAACCATCTGTAGAACCATCATTAATAACTATAACTTCAATATTTTTGTATTGTTGTTTAGATATGCTATTGAGACATTTATCTATATATTTATAGACATTATATACCGATACAATTATACTAACCAACGGTTTATTCATTTCCTATCCTTTCTCATATTTAAGATACTCTGAATCATCTGTTATAAAAATACCTAATTCCCTAAACTTCCCCGTTGCATACGTATAACATAAATGGATATAATTATGAAATTTTGTATGTTGCAGTATATAATGCCTTTCTTCCTCTGGATTTCCGCCTGACTCCCATATAATCATCTGAGTAACATTTTCATTTATATGTTTTATAAACTTATCACGTACTTTTTCTTGATGAAAATAATGGTAAAATACAGTTAGCAGTATTGCAATATCATATTTTTCATCAACTTTATAGTCTTCAAATTTTTGTCTCACGACTTTACAATTTATATATAATAATTCATTTATCTTATGTGTGAGAACATAGTGAAAATTATCTGGCTCAAGCAATATTACATCTGCCCCCATTCTGCAAAATGCCTGCCCCATATAGCCTAAATTTGCACCAATATCAATCACCCTTTTTTTCTTGAATCTTCGAGTACCTAAAAATTCTAATATATGATGTAACCTTGATTTTGTGTACTCCTCACGATGAGGATGGATGTCCATAAAATACGGGTTCAATATTGGTTGATAGAATTCAGTCCTTTTCTGCTCCAAAATAATTTTATGTACAACATTTACTATATCTAGATTACACCAAGTTTCATAATCTTTTCTCGTAGTCTGAACCGGTATTTTTGATATACCAGAATAATATAAAAATGTTGTTCTATGATGACCATCAAGTAAGTTAAAATACCCCTTGTCATTCCACTTTGCTTTCGGTGGATGGTTAATAAAAAAATCCATTCCCATGTTCAATTCACGTTGCATGATTTTAAATTCTCGAAATCTTTTTTCAATAAGCTGTTCATCTGTATAGCCTGACCTCATCCCTCTTGATAAAAATAATTTTTGATACCAATCACTGTATAAAGAGGGGTACGCTATGCCCTGTATAAAAAACAAGTAAAGATTTCTATATGGTTCAAAAGATATGATAGGTATATTTTCAAATTGACTATTTTGCAGTTTCCATTCCTCTGCATATTCATCAAAATTAGTAATATCCTCTTTTTTTTCTGAAAATAATAATTCTATTGGAATCCAGGCTACAACATGATTTTCATCAAGGTCATGAATAAATGCTGTGTCCTTTAAATCTGAATTTAATATGGTTTTATCATTAATATATTCCTCTTGAAATATACGTTCTTCAATATCTTTAAAAATAAGCGGGAATTCAGACCGCAATTTTTCTGTATTCAATAACTTATGTGTGAATTCTTCATCCGCGTCTTGGAACTCATTTCTATTTTTCACAAATAAAACTTTTTCTAAATCCACTTTTTCATTAATACATGTTCTTAATATTTCGTTATTATGATTCAATATACATACAATTAAACAATCAAAATTTAATTTTTTAATCTGATCAGGCTTATAAACTTTGGCCCCCATAAATAAATCTTTCTTTTTATAAGAGTCAATAAAACCAACTATCTTATGATTTAAAAAATACCCCTGTCTCATATAATTCCCACTTAAATTACCTGTTCCCCAAATTAATATATTCATAATACTGCCCTTTCTTTTTCAATAAACCGCTTTCCTTTAGCTTATCTTTTTACTCTATGTAAATAACTATTTATATTTTTCTCCAGCTTCTCCCTATTTTCTAATCTATCTGCCACCCAAGAGGCATCATAATGATGTATCGAAACCGTATTTTCCGTTATTCCACTTCCTATTCCGTAGGGGCCGACAGGAGCTAATACTTCAGAAGGATATACCGTCAAATCCTCAAACTTCTGAAATGTGTTATTCATTCTTACCCCTTCATCCAATAATACTTTCGACTGATAAATCGGGCATGCCACAGGAAGCCCATGATGCATCTCAAATAATAGTTCTTCATAAACTTCTAATATTTTTTTTATAATTCTATGTCCTTTAGTTGCGCCATACCCCAGACCAAAATTCACAAAATGACTACTTTCAAATCCACAATACATGCTGTTTCCTCTCAGGATATCTAATGTTTTTATTAACTCGACATCCGTGTCTAAGTAAAAACCACCGCAACTATAAATAATATCGAGCCTTGCATAGTCTGATGCAAACCCCCACATTTTAGTGTCATATGCGTCTCTCATGTACTTGTTTTTTGTAATATCGTAATTGCTTTCATCCCACCTTATTATTTTATAATCCGGACAATACTTTTTCCAACTATCTATACATTTTTGTAAATGCTCTGGGATTTTTGCCTTTCCAAACCAACAGTAATGAATCACTTTATCAATTTTAGGCTCACTGTCAGTTATATGATCAAACGATTGCCCAGGATACTCTCCATCTATAATATGTTCGATAAAACAATCTTTACCATTGAGTAACGCATTTCGGTCTAAATTTCCTACTATCTCCATATAGTCATAAATATTCGTAATAACCAAAATAAAGTCATCACATTGAAGATTATTACAAAACTGGTCTAAACTATAAATAGGAATAGATTTTCCGAAATAATTAATCTCCTGATTTGCTTTCTTTGAGTCAATAACACACAGTATATTGTGTATACTATCTTTTGATAACCAGAACTCTACAAATTTAGAAAAACGCTTTCCTGCTCCATAACAAACAATTTTTTTATGTGTAACAAGATTAGCAAAGTTTTCCTTTGAGCAGTGTAATAGATTAACCATTACTGCACCCCATTCTTTTACTAAGCGTTACCTGCCGTTCTATTATAAGTTTCCCATAAGTAATATCAAATAATATCTTTTATCCCTTATAATAGCCTATCAGGCAACATTTCACGTACCAATACATTTATATCAATATCAGATATTTTTTCTGATGCAATTTTAAGCTCCTGCAGTCTTTGAATAACAATCCGTCTATAGTCTGGATTTGTTATAGCAATTACAACATGATCAAATTGCATCCTTATTATATCTGCGGGGTCCGAAACTGGCTTTAAATGACTCTGGTAAGCTTCATAATTGCTGTCTACCCAGCCTGTAATATTACAAAATCCCGTTTTTTTCACTGTAACGTACATCTCTTCACCAAATATTCCTGCTCCATATATAACGATATTTTCACCTTTACGAACATTCCTATAAGGAAACAAAAAAGACTTTCCCTCTAACAATACCGAATATGCTGATTGCAACAAAGCAAAAAAAAGCATAAAATCTATCTTTTTAAGCAATACCTCTCTCTCTTGAAATATAGATGCTCTTTGAACCATCAAGCGATATAAAATCTGACAGCGCTCCAGAGAATTCTTTTTAGAAGTCCGCTTCATAGAGGAATCACTTTGCCTGTAGTGATATAAACATCGATCAATTAACGCGATTGAGTTGCACTGATACAAACAGAAAATACTACACGCAGCATCTTCTCCCATCTGAATTCTGTCATCCACCACCAACTGATTATGTATTAAAATTTCTTTTTTAAATGCGTAATGACATAAACTAAGTGATAACCCCCACTGAAAAAATTTATCCGTATCAATCACTTTGGGTAATATATTATTTTTTATTTCCTCTCCTCTATAAATACCCTGTGGTATAATATTGGGTTCCAGATATGACGTACCATTTCTAAAATCCCTACATATTCCAACAGAAACAATATCAACCCCCAATTCTATGCCCTCATTATACATAATCATATACATTTCAGAATCAATCCAGTCATCTGCATCCACATAGCAAACATACTCTCCGCTTGCTATTTTTATTGCTTCTTTTCTGGCACTTACCAAGCCTTTATTCTGCCGGTGGATAACCACAATCCGCGAATCCGCTTTGGCATATTCATTCAATATTTCTGCTGTATTATCTTGTGATCCATCATTAATACAGATTATCTCTAAATTTTGATAAGTTTGAGTAATAATAGAATCCAAACATTTTCTTATATACTGTTCCGCATTATATACAGGAACAATTACCGAAATTTTAACCATTATTATTCCATCCCCTTATGCCTGCTTCCGTACAGCCTTATTTTGATGACAGCACTGTACCCTGCTTTTTCGATATTAGAACCCAAGCAGCTCTTTAGCAATTTACATTCCATTTAAATTCTTAATATCTCTTCAACCTGATTGATTACATGATCATCTAATCGGGGAGTAATTGTAGAAGTCTCCCATTTTATTTTAGGAGTTAAGCTGCTGCGTTCAGGAAGCATTATATTAAACAAACAGGGCTGATTATCCCGAAACCAATTCTGATAGTTATCAAGTTCATGATAAGAATTAAGTGTTGCCGCCCTAATACCATAAGCTTCCGCGATTTTTCTGAAATCCGGCACTGTATACCCACTTTCTTCAGTAGTATTTGCATACCGATCCTTATGGTTGGTGTGCTGGGTTTCACTTATCTTTCCTAATACCCTGTTATTAAGAATAAAAATTTTTATAGGAAGATTTTCGCGCCTAACTGTTTCCAACTCTTGAATATTCATCTGAAATCCACCATCGCCAGTAATACAGAACGTAATATTTTTATTCATTGATATTGATGCCCCTATACTATATGGCAATCCACATCCCATAGTCCCATAACCGCCGCTAATATGAATCCGCCCTTTCTGTCCCTTTAAAACCAGGGATTGGGCGCACCAACACTGATGTTGACCAACATCTACTGATACGACAGGATCTTCAGGCAACATAGAGGCTATCTTTTCAACTGCCAGGTTGCCTTCCTGCTTATCATACTTATCAAGGATTTTCTTTACCTCTAAACATTGCTGTTTCCATAAAGAATAATCTCGGATATTCTCATTCAAAACCATACGCATAAAGTCCCGGGCATCGGTTTGGTATTTTTTTTCTTTTTCTTTAATATTCCTGCTTAATTCGTATTCATCTATGTCTACTCTGACTAAATCTGCTTTTGGTGCGAAATTTTCGGTATAACGGCCAACCTGCCTTATTCCCAAGCGCGCACCAACAGAAACTAAAAGGTCGCACTCATTTAGAATCATATTAGCCACTCTATTGCCATGTGTCCCAATAAAACCTATGTGAAGCTTGTCCTGGGCTAAATCGACTCCATTCATCGTTGTCAGAATTGGTATACTGGTTTTAAGAGCAAATTCATAAACTAAGCCTGCTGCACCGGCTGTCCTGACCCCATTACCAACTAACAATATCGGTTTGTTGTATGTTAAGCGGAAAATCAATGATAACGCCTCCCTTCCGGCCAAGCATAGCCATATTATATGCCCTGCTGATAATATCATCAAAGCCCTCGCTGCTATTTGCCGTAACAGAGTATTTTGTGATATTACGCGTCATTGACACAATATCCATTTCCTGAAATCCATTCTGCCTTATTCCAGAAAATCCCTTCATTTCATTTGTAGGAACGTTACCACAAATCCCCATAACCGGAATTCCATCAAACCAAGCATCTACAAGTCCTCCAAGAGCATTTACAGCCCCTGGGCCTGATGTGGTAAAATATACACCAATCTTTCCGCTTGTTCTTGCATACCCATTGGCAGCTAGTGCACATCCTTGTTCATGATAACAAACATGGACATTAATTTCGTCCCTGCGAAAATATAAGGCATCCATAAATGGAACTATATACCCGCCCGCATAACCAAATATATCGGTTACGCCACGCTTGACTAAAAAATCGACCAGATACTCTGAACAATTCAATTTTTGTTCCTCCAGTAATTAAAAGTTTCCTAATTTAGCATGGGTTACGGCCTGCTGGGCATTCCGTACCATCCGGCAGGTTGCGTTGGTCCATTTATTGTTTCATCAATTCTTCCATATTCTTTAGACGTACTACGATATGAGCGCCTGTTTCATACTCTTTACGAACTGCCTTAACAACTACTTTTGCAAAATCGGAGGGTTCAAGCAACGTGGTTTGATCCTCTTCGGGATAAAGGCTCCTTCTCATTTTTGTCCTAGTTCTTCCCGGTGATATCACTACAGCGTATAAACCATCTTCAGCCCAACACCGTGTAGCCATAACAACCGCAGCTTTTGCAGCACAATATTCACTCCAGGTTGCATGAATTTCGATAGCGGCTGCCGAGCCAATATTTACAATAGCAAGGTTAGGATTAAATTTTAATGCAATTTCCGTACAGTAAAAGACCCCTGCCAAATTAATATCTATGTGTTTCTTTGTGTTAAGTAAATTACCTTTTTTTATGGAATGCGGAACTACATATCCGGCATTGTTAATCAGAACATCCGGTTTGAATTTTTCCATCGCCTTTTCAATACTGTCCCAATCAGTTACATCCATTTCGGTTCGAGATGGCGCATAAACATCATATCCCTCATTTTCCAACTGTTCTTTTATTGCCCGGGCAATGTCACCATTTCCCCCTGTAATTAACACTTTGTTTTTCATTGATTGTTCACGCCCCCTCTGCCTTTTGTTGCGATTGAAATATTGACTCAATTATATCTAAGTCACCAGGATACGTGACCTTATAAAGGTTGTTCTTTGTTTCAATTAAATATGGTTTAATTCTATAATATTCAAACATTATTCTTGTCTCATCCGTCATATCTGTGAATCTGCCGCTTTGATATGCCTCAAGCAACATGTGATAGTCAAATGCCTGAGGTGTTAATAAATCATATAATTCATCCCTGTTAATATATCTCCCGTCCCTATAAATAACTGTATTTACTAAAGGTCTTACGAAAGATACAGAGGGATGTCCATCTCTTAGCAGTTCAATAATCTGCTCCTTTGTAACCATTGGGCGCGCTGCCTCAACAATCACAACTCTTTCCGTATCGTCAGGAAGTGATTTCAAACCATTTAAAACGGATTTGGTTCTAGTGTTTCCACCCGGAATATCCTTTCCCACAGCTACTATATAGTTCTCACCTACGACGTCTAATGCAGTTTCATATGCATATCTCCATAGCGGTTTGCCGTGAAACAGAACATCCTGTTTTATTCCCTTATATCTTTTTCCCTTTCCTGCCGCTAATAAAATTGCTCCATTAACCATATCCTACCTCAAGACTTAACTCCAATCACAACCAAAGCACATACGGGTTGTATATACAGCACAATTATTTTTAACTCCCCTTCATCTACTGCCTTCTCATATATGCCTCTATCCGGTCCGCAATCCTTAAACTGGCTTTTCCGTCAAATGTCAGTTCTACCTTTTCCTCAAACGTTTTCATCTTTGACAGATAGTCCTCCATGTCAAATTTTAAAATCCGGCTTTCCAGTTCCTCATTATTCTGCGCAACAGGATACGGCAGTATGACATCCATACCCGGAGTCATCTGTCGGTTATTTCTGATAATGGCATCGGAATCCGTTGTCATGTTCCAAAGCATGCTTCCTCTGTCATTAACATACTGCCCAATATCATCCGCATAAATGAAAACCGGCATATGCGCAAAGCTGGCATCCATGGCTGCGCTGGAATAATCCGTAATAAACGCATCCATCCCTGCCAGTATCTCATACATATCATCTTCTCTGCTTACATCAATCATCTTTCCCTCCAGCTGACTGTCACGGCAGTCTTCTGCTCTGGCTGCCAGCTGCGGATGAACCCGAACGCACAGATACCAGCTGCCGCCGAATCGCTGCTCCAGATTTTTAAGCATTCTCATAAAGTCCAGTGTCCATAGTTCCGAAAAGACAACTCTTCTGCCATTGACAGAGCCCTCCCGGAATGTTGGCGCAAACATAATAATCCTGGCATCTAAGGCAAGCCCATGCTTTTTGCGGAAACGTTCTTTGTATAAAGTCCGGTCACCATATAACACATCGCACCTTGGAGCCCCGTCCCACAGAAAATCACCGGAGTATACCATTCCTTTCGGAAACATTTCAGCGCACCATTTGGAATCAATAACAACGCCGTCAATCATATCCGAATCATTCCTGCTCACAAGGTACGCCATCTTTGAAAACTTACGGCCGCGCCAAAGACCAATACTTTTAAATCCAATCGTTCCATGCCATGTATTCACATAATATTGTTTTCTTCTTTTGCATGTGCCATATGGCTTCCGGTAGTTATCAATCCATATCCGGGAAGTCGATAGCCAGAATGCCCTGCTCCACAGCGTATTAGGGACCTTTTTTATGTAAGGCGGAAACTCTTTGGACAGATCATTTACAAACCATATGAATTCGTAGTTCGGATTCCGTTGATGCAATTCCTCTGCGATATATTTAGGATTACATCCAAATCCTCCTTTTCCCTCAAACGTACATATGGAAATCCGGTTGTTTCTAATCGGAAATATCCTGCACGCCACAAAACAGAGCTTGTTTCCTGCAGCTTTTAATTTCCGCCAGACTATATACAAATTCTCCCGGCTCATTTTAACCATCCTTTTTCTCCATTCACATCCATTTGTGTTAATCCGCCATTCCTTCTGCAACGCGTTCATTTACCTCATCCCAGATACACTTCCGGCTCATTCAAAATCAGATCCGTAATCCCCAGTTCCTCCAGCCAGTCCATCTTCAGCCTGGTCCCGGTAGATTTCTCCGGATACAGATGCCCCGACATCCAGGCCCGCACCGTATACCCCCGCAGCTGCTCTGCCGGCAAATCCATGGCCCTCCAGAATGGATGGAGCGCTGTTGCCCCGCATCCGCCCTTTAACTTATACATACAGTCGGAAATCCGTGTATCCAGTATCCCCAGTTCTGCCTCCGGATCAAGATAGTGAATCTTCTCCAGGGACCGCGCCCAAAAGGTTGAGTATACAACTGCGCCCTCCAGTCCCCTGTCATGGACCATATCTATAATCTTTTCCTCCATCCCGTCATATGGAAGGATGCTGTTCTTCAGTTCGATATTAAGCCGCAGTCCAGCCATCTTTCCCGGCTTTAATCCTGTCTTTGAGCCCGTGTCTGTTCCCGCCGCTGTTCCCGCCGCTGTTCCTGCCGCTGCTCCTGTTTCTGTTCCCGACTCCGCTCCTGCCCCTGTTCCCGACTCTGCCCCTGCCTTCAACCTCTCCTCCAGCAGTTCAAAGACTTCCTCCATAGTCGGGATTACCTGGTGAGGATAACACCCCGCATCTATCTTCAGACGCTTTAATTCAGCCAATGTATAATCCCGTACCCATCCGCTCCCATCCGTTGTCCGGTCCACCTTCTCGTCATGAATCACCACAATCTGCCCGTCTTTTGTCAGCTGAATATCCAGCTCGATTCCCGCAAGCCCCTGTAACTGCGCCGCCTTCTCAAAGGCAAGCAGTGTATTCTCCGGATAGCGCTGGCTGCAGCCTCTGTGTGCCCATAGTTTCATTCTCTGCTCTCCCATTATATAAGTCTCTCTGTTTCCATAAATCTACCCATAATATCTGCCAGGGCAATGGAATCCTCCGGCGTCAGTTCAACATTGCAGGAATCACAGAGTCCCCTGAAATCAATAGAATCCCTGGTTTCCCACACTTTTTTTCCCGCGCGCGCGCTGTTTTCCACTTCATTCACCCTGTCCGCAAATGCACGGATCTCATATCGCAGTCCATCCCCCAGAAAGGGTTCTGAATATTTCTCCACCTCCAGCGGATTTTCATAATGCACTTTCATATCCGTTGTTTTCCACCAGGGCGCTTCTGCCGTGATATATCCTTTGGTACCGGATATCATCAGCCTGCCTTCTGCTTTTACCCCAAGTCCGCAGATTGCGGTCGCCAGGGCTCCGGGATACCGGAAGGAAGCCTTTGTGAACACATCCAGTCCATTTTCTCCTTTTATAGACTCGAACCGCACATCTTCAAACCCGTTGCCCAATAACTTGATAACCGGAAGCAGACAATAGCTTCCCAGCTCCGTAAAGCTTCCTCCGTACATCCTGTCGGTCAGTTCCCTGCTGTCTCCTGATTCCAGCTTTGTAAAACACGCCTCTACATAACGTATGGTTCCTATGGAGCCGCTTCGGGCTATTTCCAGTATTTTCCCGAATCCGGGACAGTATGCCGTCTTTATCCCTTCAAATAAGACGAGATTCTGTCTTTCTGCATATGCGAACAGCTCCTTCGCCTGTTCTCCTTTAAGAGCAAGAGGCTTTTCACACAACACATGCTTGCCATGTTCCAGGGCCGCCTTGATATAGGCTGCATGTGTTTCATGAGGGGAAGCTACATATACAAGGTCCACCCGCCGGAAGAAATCCGCCAAATCCCCGCAGGCATCAAGCCCCCATCTGGCTGCAAACCGTCCGGCGCTTTCCAGGTGAGGGTTATACACGGCCTGCACATGAATCCCGTCTGCAAAGCCTGCCTCCGGCATGAAACGGTTGGCAATCCTGCCTGTGCCGATTACGCCCGCTCTCTGTATACCCCTACCCTGTTCACTCTGCATAGATACACCGCCTTTCCTTTAGTAGCGCTTCCTGCCGGTTACACCCTGTCTATCTGCTCCTCCTTCATCTTGCATCTTCTATGCGTGAAGCAAAGTATCTCCCAATCCCCGCAATCGTCCGAAGCACTTCTTCCTTCACACTTTCCGGAAAACTGTTCATGGAGGGGAACGTCTCAAAGTTAAGCACACCGTCATATCCTGTCTCCCGAAGCCCCGCAAGCATCCCCTCCCAGTCAAATCCGTCCCCTGCCTTTCTTCCGAATGTGTAGGGAATCTGATGCAGGTCCTCTATTCCGTCATTTTCGTGAAGATGCAGAATCTTAATCCTGCGCCCCAGCCGCAGGACCGTTTCATAGGACGGCCGCTTCACCAGGTTTAAATGACCGGTGTCCAGGCAGAATCCAAACCGTTCCTCACCTGCTTCCTCGTTCAGGCTGTCAATATACCGCACAGCCTCCTCCGGCGCGGAGCATACCCCCTCCACCAGCCTGCCGCCCACGGATTCATACAGGTTCTCCAGGCATATGGTCACGTTATGTTCCCTGGCCGGCTGGATCAGATTCTTAAAAAACGTCAGATTCTGCCTTCTCTCTTCCCGGCAGGTTTGTCTGTACTGCATCTTAAAGGGATGAATAACCACATAGGGAATCCCCAGAAATCCCGCGATTGCAAGGCATTTGGGAGTCACTGTTTCTATCATAATCCGGTTCTGCTCCTCCCTTCCCAGCACCCATACCGGGTACGGGGCATGCATCTGGGACCAGGAAAGGCCGTATTGTTCGGCTCCTTCCTGATAGGAGGTAAAATATTGCAGCAGCTCTTCCATACTCTGTTCAAAAAAGCGGTTCATCTCCCCCTGGTAAAGCTCTGTATTTTTCAGAAACACATCCAGATTCAGGTCAATGCAGTCAAATCCGGCTTTCTTAATCCGTTCAAATCCGGTTTCCAAATCCAATAACTCACTGTCCAGGATTCCTTTGGACTGCACTCCTATCTTCAACATACGCCTGCTCCCTTTTTTTCAACGAGATTCTGATATCTGAAAAAATATTTATCGTCATATCTTCGCCATCTTATGCCCATAGCATCTAGCTGCTTTTCAATGCTTGCATGGTACATGTTGCAGATTAAGACAAATGGCGGATGTTCTTTGTCTTCCAAAAGCACAGACGGAGGCCGTATGCCCACGTTCTCCCGCATACCGCCCCACAGCGTTTCATTGTTATCAACAATAAAGGACGGCGGATATGCATCTCCCCAGACTTCCATATAGTTATGGAACATTCTCCCTGCGCCGAACAGCACCAGGCCCCCCGCCTTCCCCTCTTCTTCTGAATCTGCTTCCGGCCGCTCCGCCTTTAACGTTTTCTTTAAATATTCCTCCAGCTCCAGAATTCCTTCCCATTCCAGGACCACAGCGGATAGCAGACGGTACCAGCCCGGCCGCAGACAGGCGGGGGTTACTTCAAAAAGACCGGCAATATCATAAACAACCGGACCCTTAAACCCACACATGGCCAGGGCACCTATGATACCGTACCAGTCTGTTGACAGTTCTCCTCTTCCTCTTGTAAATGTATACGGCATCTGGCACTGTCTGGTTCTTCCGTCGTTATCGCCCGCGTGCAGCAGACCGATCCGATGCCCCAGGTGTTCAATCATGCCGCACAGATTCTTACCCAGCAGGTTCCCGCTGCCCGTGTCGAGACAGGCGCCGAAGCATTCGGTTCCGGCTTCCCGGTTCAGCCGGTCAATTGTTTCTGCCAGGAAAGATACTTCGGAATACGCATTGTCAATATATACCTTTAGACCGGTGGATTTTATCTGTTCCAGGCATTTTCCCAATATGCCGTACAGGCCCGCCCCGTCATTGGTTCCATCGGCTCCAACAGTTTCAACAACTTCAATTACCAGATACGAAGCGTTTAACTCAGATGCCAGGTCCATGGCCTCTGAAAGTTGACCGCATTCCACGGCATCCGATGATATGGACAGGCCGGTCATCTGACCGTCGGCCCCCGGAGTTCCCGGCCGCGCGCCTTCCATCTCCGTTTCCCGCCCAAACACATATTCCACCAGTCCAAAACCCGTATCCCTGATCTGGCGGATATCCATTCCATCCTGATACCGTATTCCTCTTATCATACCTCTGCTCCCTGCCTTACTGATGTCATTTCATGTGCCGCCTTCGACGCAATCTCCGGCCCAGCCCCCGATGCCGCCTTTGGCGCAGTCTCCGCCCTTCCCCGCTTCTCCCGCTGTCCTCTCCTCTGCTCCATAAACGCCTCTGTCACCCTGGCCATGGCAGTGCACTCCTCCGGCGTCAGCTTAAAATGGCATAAATCCGGATTGTTAATCTTGGACACAAATTCACTGATTTCATAGCGCAGTCCATCTCCCTGGAAGTTTGGCTCAAACCGTTCTATCACACTGGGATCCTCATAGCGTATCTCAAACCTTCTGGTCAGCCACCATGGGGACTGGGCCAGGATGTATCCCTTTGTGCCGGCCACCACCAGCTGGCCCTCGGACTTGACGCCCACACCGGCCTTGGCAAGCCCCAGGCCGTTTTTGTATCTGAACTGGATCTTGGTATAAAGGTCAATGCCGTTTTCCGCCGGTATACTGTCTATCCTTATATCCTCAAAATCCGTTCCCAGTAGCTTGATCACCGGAAGCAGGGCGTAACCGCCGAATTCCAGGAACGCGCCTCCGTATCTCTCATCCGTCATCTCCCTGGCAAATGTGTCCGCTATCCTGGAAAAGCAGGCTTCCACATCCCGTATCTCCCCAATCTTCCCGCTTTTAGCCACATTAACTAACTGCTGGAAGCCGGGGCAGTAGGCTGCCTTGATGCCTTCCATCAGAACGCAGTGCTTCTCCCTGGCCAGCTGATATAGCTCCACGGTCTCCGCCTCGGTAAAGGTCATGGGTTTCTCACACAGCACATGGACCCCGTGCTCCAGGGCCCGCTTGGCGTAGTCATAGTGAGTCTCATGGGGCGATGCGATATACACTGCGTCCACCTTGCCGAGAAATGTCTCATAGCCCTTTGTGTAGCATCTTATCCTGCATTTCCTTGAAAAAGCCTGGGCGCTCTCCTTCTCCGGGTTATATGCGCATATGATGTTGATTCCGCTGACGAACTTGGCTTCGCCCACAAACCTGGGTGCGATTCGCCCCGTGCCGATGATGCCTGTCTTCACAATCCGGAATCGGTTCTTGCGAAGCTGGGTGGACGAAATATCCGGGGTCCGGTCCAGATATACCACATTGCAAAAGACCTTAAGATAATCAAAGGTCCCCACCCAGTCCGAGCCCACCGTGAAGGTATCCACGCCGTAGCGCTGGATATCTTCAATTTTCTGTCCTTCGTGGTCCTCTATGATGATTTCATCCGCAAATCCGGTCTGTCTTACATTGTCAATGCGCTCCAAGATGGGGTCAATCACATTGACCTTACCTCTTATCTCATCAAAATGCTCCGTGGTCACGCCTACAATCAGGTAATCCCCCAACGCCCTGGCGCGCTCCAATAATTTGTAATGCCCTTCATGGAACAGGTCGAACGTGCCATATGTAATCACCTTTTTCATACGTAATCAATCCCTTTCCGCTTACCTATGTACTCATATCGGCGCGTTTCGGCAAAATATAATATTTCATCTGCATAAACCTAAATTAACTCCGTCACCCGCACCCCATGGGGCAGTTCCTTTAAGCAGCAGACATACCCGCTGCCCTGGTTTTGTATGTCCAGCAAGTCAAAAATATTGTGAACCGGCACACAGGCATGGTTCTCCGGCTGTTCAAACCAGTACAGCCTGCATACCGCCATGGAACCGGCCGGCCTGGCGCAGGACTCATCATTTTCAAATATGGTGGCAAGGGCCTTCTTAAGTACCTCCACATCCTCATGGCTCACCCCATTCTTATCCGCGTAAAACGGATTGACCGAGCCTTTTACCACATACAGTCCCTGCTCCACAATGCTCTTTGAGCCCATGGTATCGGAGGATTTGCCTTTGGCGCTGCCTTTGTCCTCACCGTTTGTACTCTTGGTGATATGGATATCCTTAATCACCACCGGCTCCACGGATGTGCCATGGCATACGGTCACAGCCCCATGAACAGAAGCGCTGGCAGCGGCCTTGACCCCGGAAAAAGCGAATATCTGTCCAAACAGCCGCACATCCAGCCAGGTCCCGCAAGCCATGCGCAGACCTTCTTTCTGCGACCTTCCATCCTTAAGGGCATTAAAAATGTCCTTTCTGGCAGCCAGGCGTTCCGCCAGGGAACTGTACCCGTCCACACACAGGCTGTCAGACTGGACAAATACAGGCAGACCCATGTGGATGAACCGGTTGCGTATTTTTCGGCGGATACATTCTCCTGTTACTTCCCCGTATCCGTTGTCGTTGGTCCTTGGGCGGTTTCCCTCCAGCGGATCCCCGTTTGGGTTTGCATTGTCCACCCTGAATACCATGATGAAATCCTGTCTGTTCATAAATCTATCCCATTTCCTTCCTGATCGCATAATCATACTGTATAAAATATAGCTGCTGGGAGCTGAACCCTGTCAGGTAAGCACTTCCCAACGGTTCATCGGCATCAGCCTGCCCTGCGGCCATGGCTTCCACTTGTTCCATAAGCCTGCACGCATGCTGTCCCCTCCTCATTCTGTTGGCTTTGTAAAGGTATGGAGTAAGCCGTCTCCGGATTATGCCCCAGTATCTTCCCGGAGACCGGGAAAACATCTGCATGTATCCGCACACACCTGATATGCACCCTTCTCTGGCCTCCTGGAAATATAGCCTCTCGATGTAATCGGCAATGGCCAGCAGACGGCCCCAAAGATAACTGCGGTCCGTATTTAATTTATCCAGCATGATGCTTTCCCCTGCCGCGTCCCGGTTAAGAAGGGCGCACGTAACCTGTAAGACCATCATCCAATGGCTGCGTTCACGGAACATACAGGGATTTCCCGCCCTGCGGATAAGATTGGCCATAATGTCTGACGGCATGGGCTGAGCAGATAATATAACAGAAACCACACGGTTGACCTGACGGGCAAATACTGTTTTATCCACAACCGTAAGTACGCCCCCATATTCGGTTCCATAAGCGGCAATCACCACGTCCGGCGCCGAGGGTGCGCCTGTAAATGCTCTTTTTCCCGTCGTAAACTGCCAGCAGGCAGTCCGGTGCCATTGTTTAAGCCGCCGGCAGATAACATCTGACGGCATTTCCGCGTAATCAAGAATCGCCAGCCTGCCTTTATAGTTCAGCTTGTTGGGTGCGTCTAACACCAGCATATGGAACATTCTGTGATCCATAAGGACTTCTGAAAAACACACATCCAGATGTCTCTGGTATGCATCCCTTCCGGCAAAAAACCTGTATTCATGTTTCCCCTGAATATCAGGTGTATTTGCAAACAAATCAAAGGCCAGGGGATTGCCGTCCGCATCCCAGCACACGCGGATATTGCTCCCGAACACACGTCCCTGGCGTTTGATTATCCAGCTTAAAGCGCAGTGAGCCTTAAAGCTTGTGACCAGGCCGATGGACACCGCATCAATCCCTTCCCGGAACCAGTCTCTGGAATAGACAATGCTCCCATTTTCATTGGAGGAAATAAGCTTAGCCCAGTCTGAACTCCCCCGTATACCATTCGTATGTTTTCCGGTACAAACCGTATATTCTCCTGTTGCATAGCAGATATCCTTCTTTCCCTGCTCCATCACAAAGGCAGTGTAGTACGAGATCCAGCTTTGAAACAGTTCCCTGTTTTTCCATGTCTCTGCCGCATACCCTTCCTCCGCCTCCTGATCCATCACCCTGAATCTGACCACGCAGGACAAAATATCCCTGCCTGCCACTTTCTTCTTCTCGTCAATGGTACCGTCCTCCTCTGGTATGATGACCTGGGCCGCGATCAAGTCAGAGGCTGTCCGTTTCCGGTTCAGGTATTGCCTTACCGCTTTTAACTGGGGAACCGCGTAAGTGCTTAGGCTCCAGGCAGCAAGCAGCTGCTCATGTGCCCTGCACCGCTTCTGTATATCCAGAACCATCTGTTTGTCCTGTATATAGGAACCTGCATCCCTCATAAGATACACCAGTTTGTCATTTAGCGGATTAGGCGGCGGTTCCGGACCGGACCGGCTGGCAGATTCCACCGTGGAGGGAACAATTGTATATACCTCATCCTTCCTGATATCCAATACACATGCATCCAGAAAGTTCCCCTGCATATCAATTGTCACGGTTATATGCGCCGTCAGATATGTATGGAACAACGGCAGAAGCACTGCATCCGTATCCTCCCTCTTTGCACCAGCCCGGGAAGACTGGCTGTCATATACCCCGGCCAGGCTCTGCAATAAATTCATCTGCTAATCCCCTCCTGCCCTGCATGTTCTGGTAATGCACTCTTCCTGATCCGGAAAACAGATTACACCCTGATGCATCCTGTAAGGCGCCAGACGGATTACGCCCTTTTCAAAATCCCTGCTGTGGACCATAACTCCAAAGTCCATATCCACAGCGTCATAATATCCTTCCCCATCCCCGAAGAGACATGGTCTGACATATGCGAAGCATTCTGTGATTCCCAGGTGGACCGGCAGCTTCCCTCCCCGTCTGAGCCACCGCAGCATGGATTCATAGTGCTTTGCAACGTTGCGGTCCGAGGCATACCGTTCACTTCCCCAGGCCAGCTCAACCTCAATCTGGTAACATACATCCCGCAGGTAACTGTAATACCCCAAATCCTTCCCTCCTGTCTTATAAACAGGCAGAAGCTTGCTCCTTGACTGGTACCGGATGGGATTCAGGATCCTAATCCGCAGCGGTTTCCACTTTATGGACGGCTTCCAGTAAATGCTTTCCGTCAATCCCGTAACAGCTGAACAGGTAGGAACCGGATATGAATGCAAATCCCCGCCAGTTTTGGTCATTGGATTGGTAAACAGCGCATATTCTCCTCTTACCTCGTAGCATATTCTTGGCATACCCCGTTCCTGGGAAGGGATTATTTTTTTATCGCTCAAAAAATCACCTCGTCAGCCATGGTGTGTTCATCACCATGGTTTTATCTATCATATATACTAGGATTCATCTGCAGGCAGGGTTCCGGTTATGGTGTGGTTATGGTATGATAAGGCACCGTTCCAGAAAGCAGGAACATAGAAAGCGGAACCCTGTGCAATGCGGGACAGCTCATATATCTGGTGTAAGCTGGGTAGTCCTTCAATCCTCATACGCCGTCAAGGCTATGTAAACTTCATTATCCGTGTATTGGTATATCTCTCATATATGCTAACTTCAATCCTCACAGCCGTTAAAGGCTGTGTTTCCGTAATTGCTTACTGTTTTCATGGTTTACGATTTGTCATATATCAGCTTTATCTCTGCATTATATTCTTCTTCCTGCTTTCCATGGGTCTGCCTTTAATATAGAACCTATTTATTTTTATCGGCGGTAATGGTTAAAATATAATAGTTTTAATTGTACAAGGTTTATTTTTACTCCCAGCCGGTCCAAGAAGGTATGTTCCAAACAATCGGATTAAAAAAAAACTGACCCACGGAATCTATGTTCCGCGAGTCAGTCTTCGCAACTATATATACAACTAAAACCACCACCCTGCCGTCTCCGAAGGGTTTCATCCTGCGTGTCACACCAATAATGCAGTCATAACCGAATGTTCCATATCATCAATATTATAAACATGCTCCATCACTTCAAAGGTTTCCCGCAGATTCCCTCTGGCACTTTTCCAGCCAATGCCATCTGTAAACCATACAAAGGAAAATCCTTCGATTGTGTCCGCCTCCTGGGAAAGCATTTTATAGCTTCTAGCGGTTTCATTCAGCTTCGAGCCCCCGCTGCTGTAAAAATTCGTTTCAACCGCATAAATCATGGACTCTGTTTTTACCACGAAGTCAAACCGCTTTGCGGCCTTGCCCTCGTTGGATAAAGCGGACAAATCAATATCCCATTTATTCTCAATATCCTTCAGGTACATTTCTTTAAAATAATTCTCATCCTTCGTAAATCCTGCGGCAATGATATATTGCTCCACCAGATCTTCCATCTGGTGCCCGCCCCGGTTCTTACGGCCATTGGAGTCAAGTCCTGTCTCAATCCCCAGCGCATAGTCTACCAGATTGTTTACCAGATGCTTCTGCAGCAGGTCAAACAATCCTGTTTTTCTCATGAATATCTTATATTGCTCCATATCATAATTCATTGTTTTAAAATTATACTTAAATGCGCCGTTCTCATCCTGGGCATAGATTTCGTTGCTCCGCACAGCCAGAAGCAGTGGAATACAGGACAGGGTTTCCGGATATTTTGTTATTATTTTTTCAAAATCATCTTCTATATTCACAGAACCTATCAGTGAATTTAGTATGTTTAACTCGATTTTTATATCCTCCACATTACGGACTACCTTGTCAAAATCTATGTAATACCGGTACCCTGAAATACTTGCCCGGAATTTACTAAGCCATGCGTCAAAATCTCTTTTTACCACTCCAGCGCCTCCTGTATCTGATCCAAACGTCTTTTCGCTATATCCAGATATTCTTCGTTATTGTCAATTCCAATAAACTGCCTTCCGTACTTTCCGGACACCACCCCGGTTGTCCCGGAACCGCAAAACGGATCCAGTACCACGTCCCCCTTTTTTGTGGACGCCAAAATAATCCGTTCCAGTAAATACTCCGGTTTTTGCGTGGGATGTCTGCCGGCCCACTTTTCCGACGGCTTGGTGAGGCTTCCCTCCCACACATCCTTCATCTGTTTTCCGCCGTTCATTTGCTTCATCTGCTCATAGTTAAACAAGTGCCTGGCCTTCTTTTCATCCTTCCTGGCCCACAGAATCGTCTCTGTGGAATGAGTGAAGCAGCGGCAGGCCAAATTGGGCGGCGGGTTTGTTTTCTTCCAGGTAATATTATTGATTATCTTATACCGCTCCTGCTGAAGCGCCATTCCGATTGAATAAATATTGTGCAGGGTACCGGATATCCATATGGTTCCGCCGGGCTTCAGCACCCTTCTGCACATGCGGATCCACCTGCGGTTGAAAGCATGGTTTTCCTTAAAATCCCCGCCCTCATCCCAGGACGCCTTATTGACTGATACCATTCTTCCCCCTTGGCAGGTTATGCCGTTATTGCTCAGAAAATATGGCGGATCTGCAAATATCATATCAACACTTTCCGGCTTCATTTTCCGCAGCAGCTCAAGACAGTCTCCCAGATAAAGCCTTTTTGTATCAGTCCCATAATATGCCTGGATTTTTCCCCGCATCAGCTCTTCCATAAGATATACCTCTAATAATTCGTAATGATGATCTCCTGACCCACCCGGTTCTTTGCGTCAGAATTTATCATACGCTTTACATCCACCACCACTTTGTTGAAATCTGCATATAACTGATTGATAAAATCTGTGTTGTGATTGGTCAGCATACAGTAGCATCCCCGTTCTGTAAGCTCTCTGAACACGTCAGCCAGACGTCTGTGGCTTTCAATGTCAAAGCCCTCCTTTGTGTAAGACTCAAAAGACGTTGGATTCAAGGGGGCGTAGGGACTGTCTATAAAAACAAAATCACCCTTCTCTGCCAAATCACAGGCATTCTGAAAATCGCCTTTCATAATCTTCACCTTCTGAAGGCTTTGTGATACAGCCATGATACTTTCTTTGCTGCATGATTCCCTCACACTGTTATTATACGGTACATTAAACAGGCCTCTTCCGTTTACCCTGTAAAGACCGTTAAAGCAGTGTTTGTTGAGGAACACGAATAAAACAGCTAATTCCATATCGTATTCCGCCCGCATCATTTTATCATTATAGTTTTCCCGGACTTTATAATAATACTCTTTTCCTCCATCTGCTATTCTTTTATCATACTCTGAAATAGCATCGGCAAATTCTTCTGGTGAAATTTTTATCTGCAGGTAGGCATTGATCAATGATTCATTTATATCATTAATAATGGATTTTTCCGGCTGCAAATCAAAATATACTGCACCGCCGCCCACAAATGGTTCCATATATCCATTAAAATGTTTTGGCAGTCTCGCTTTTATCTGTTCAAGTAATTGTCTTTTGCCGCCCGCCCATTTCACAAATGGCTGTGCACTGATTTCCGTCATCGTGTTTCCTTTCACCCATAAAATCATAACATTTATGATTCATTATAAGTGAAAGTTAAATAAAACACAACCTGCAACTGCCTTCTTTCGGAAAACAAAAATACCCGGGCAAAAATGCGCCGGAGAATATTTCCCTGAATTTAGCAAATACTATTTTATGTCAGATTAAATCCAACAGATTGAAGGATAAAAGGAGAAAGAGATTATGAACAAAAATATGCGTACATGGGTCATCGGAATCTGCGTGGCCCTGGTCATCATCGTGGCCGTGGCGGCTGCGTTTGCCAACAACCGCAGCGGCTCTGATGCCGGACAGACCTCTGAAAGCCAGACAGAAAGCGCCTCTGCGTCCGCGGCGTCACAGACGGAAACAGAAACAGGTTCCGGGGAACAGGCATCCTCAAATTCCGGCAATGCTGCCGACCACAGCGGACATAACGGACATATGAACGCTTCCGGAGACGATCTGAGCCGTTACCTGACCGAACAGGATTCTATCATGATGAATATGATGGAGGATATGGTCATCCGCGAAAAATCAGGAAATGCTTCCCTGGACTTTCTAAGGGGCATGATTCCCCACCACGAGGCAGCTATCAAGATGTCTGAGAGCTATCTGAACTACCAGGGAAAAAGCGATGAGCTAAAAACCATTGCCCAGGATATCATAACCGCCCAGAAGGATGAGCTAAAACAGATGAACGAGCTGGTTAAAACGTATGAAACGGACGGAAAAAAGGATCAGACAAAGGAGGACGCTTATCTGGAGCAGTACAGCAAAATGTTTGCCGATGACTCCATGTCCCACCACATGGATACCTCAGATGTTGACAGTCTGGACCAGGCCTTTGCAGAGGGCATGATTATGCATCATCAGATGGCTGTGGATATGGCCAGGGATATCCTGGAGTATACAGACTATGAAGAGATACGCACCATGGCCCAGAATATTATAGATGTGCAGGAGAAGGAAATTGCCCAGATGGAAAAGATCCTGAACGATCAGCAGGAATCCCAGCCGGAATAAACAGGAATAAAACATCGTAAACAGGATTCTCCAATTGACACCCGCCCTCCCCCATGCTATAATCTCCCCATAAAAATCCCACCCATCCGCAGTCCGGACACAGGCTGGATTTTTGCCGCCGGGTAAAAATATCAGCGTCAGGCTTTCTATCGTCAGGCCCAGGAGCAATACGAATCAGGAATCCCATTCCTCATCCGCTCCAGAAGATAGAAGGTACTGGCGCTTTTTGTGTTTCGGAGGATGCCGGAAGGTATGGGAACCGTTCAGGAGGTCACCATGCAGAACAACTATGCAGAACAAACATCGTGCTTAAAAGAATTTGCCAGATACACCTCGTTAAACGTACTGGGAATGATTGGTCTTTCCTGCTATATACTGGCAGACACCTTCTTTGTCGCCAAAGGTCTGGGAACCAGCGGTCTTGCAGCCCTGAACCTGGCCATCCCCGTCTACAGCTTTATCCACGGTACCGGACTCATGTTCGGAATCGGCGGCGCCACCAAATTCTCCATCAGCCGCAAATCAGGGCTTTCGGATCTGATTTTTACAAACACCCTGTTTTTCGCCGGAATTACGGCCCTTTTGTTCTTCCTGGCCGGACTGTTCCTGTCCCCGCAGATTACAGCGCTTCTGGGCGCTGACAGCCAGGTGGCCGCAATGACCCAGACCTACCTGAAAATGATACTGCTCTTTGCCCCGGCCTTTATTCTCAATGATATCCTGGTCTGTTTCGTGAGGAATGACGGAAATCCCAGGCTTTCCATGCTAGCCATGCTGGGAGGAAGCATGGCCAATATCCTGTTGGACTATGTCTTTATTTTTCCTCTGGGCATGGGCATATTCGGCGCTGTACTGGCTACCGGGCTGGCGCCCCTTATCAGTATAGCCATCATGTCCGGCCACTGGATGGGTAAGAACAAGGGATTCCATCTCGCCAAAACAGAAATCCAGGGACAGACAGCCCTCCTTATCCTGTCCCTGGGATTCCCCTCCCTGATCACGGAAGTATCCTCTGGTATTGTCATCATCGTGTTCAATGTGATTATCCTTGGACTAAAGGGAAATGTGGGGGTGGCCGCCTACGGCGTCATAGCCAACCTGTCCCTGGTGGTCATATCCATTTTCACCGGCATTGCCCAGGGAATGCAGCCGTTAATCAGCAGCGCTTACGGCCGGGGTGATTCCGCCAGAATCAGGGGGATACTGCGGTACGGACTGGCCGCCGCGGTTTTCATCTCCCTGACACTGTATACCGGAATTTGTTGGGGAGCAGCTCCCATAACAGCCGTATTCAACAGCGAGAACAACCTTAAGCTGCAGGAAATAGCGGAGTATGGGCTAAGGCTGTATTTTACAGGCATACCGGCTGCGGGGCTCAATATCATCCTGTCCATCTTTTTCACCTCCACGGAGCAGGCTGTGCCGGCCCACATCATTTCCCTGTTAAGAGGCCTGGTGCTCATCATTCCCATAGCGTTTTTCCTGTCCGTCCTTTGGGGAATGACCGGTGTCTGGCTGGCCTTTCCTGCGACGGAGCTGGTTTGTGCGCTGACAGGCGCTGCCATCTGTAAGCGCTTCTACTCCCAATCCTTCTCCGCTTCCAGGTAATAATGCAGCAGCCTGGGCTCCGACAGCGTGTTGGCCGTCAGCCTGTCCCTGCGTGGCTTCTCATCCTCCGCAAATAAAAACAGTCCCCTAAGGCCGGACTGATTTAAGAATTTTCCCTCTGCCTGAAGCTCCAGGCCGTCCACAGACACCTTATCCTTGGAAGCCAGCTGGAATCCCCAGTCACCGAAAGAGGGCACCTGTACATGGTAGGGATATACATATGGAAATTCCTGTCCCACAGTTTTATTGATGCACCAATAGGCATCTGCTGCATAGTAAGGACTGGTGGACTGGACCGACATAACCCCATGTTCCGTGAGATTATTGCTGCACAGCCGGTAGAACAGGTCCGTGTACAGCTTGTTCAGCGACTCGCTGTTGGGATCAGGGAGATCTGTGATGATTACATCGAATTCCCCATCATATCCCTCCCCGCCCTCATTGCGGTAATTGTTTTCCAGGTACCCGTAGGCGTCCTCACTGCGGATTTCCAGCTTGGGACTGTCAAGAGAACCCTGGTTCAGGGCAGCTATGTCCTGATTGGTTCTGCACAAGTCCACAACCCTGGCATCCAGGTCCACCAGCACGATCTTCTCCACCTCCGGATATTTTAATATCTCCCTTACAGCCAGGCCGTCCCCTCCTCCCAGCACCAGGACATTCCTGCGGCTTTTGGCCGCTGACATGGGTATATGCACCAGGGCCTCATGGTACCTGTACTCGTCCTTGGAGGAAAATTGGATATTTCCATTGATAAACAGGCGGATATCGTCCTTATGTTTGGTGACCACCAGCTTCTGGTACGGTGTCTGTTCCCGCAGGATTACCTTGTCCCTGTAAAGCCCCTGTTCAATTCCTGATGCCACATTTTCCGAAAACAGCATTCCCAGCACCATGAATACACACGCCAGTCCGCTCACCAGTCTCCACATGGAGAACATTCTGATGTATCCGCGGTAGGATACAAGAATAAACAGGGATATGCCCAGGTTCAGACTGCCCACCAGAAAGGCAGTGGAAAAATATCCCAGCTGAGGCAGCAGGAGCAGCGGAAACGCAATGGATCCTGCCAGCCCTCCGATATAATCAAAGCTGAAAATACTGGAAAGGGTAATGCGCAGATTGCCCGCATTTTCCTCAATGATTCTTGTGAGAAGGGGGATCTCCAGGCCTACCAGCATTCCAATCAGTATGATTTCCAGATACATCACAAGCTGGTAGGACTGCACATAGATGTTTGCCAAAAACAAAAGCAGGGAGCTGGTCCCTCCCAGTATGCCCACGCCGATTTCCACAAAGACAAACCAGTCAAACAGCTCTGTCCTCACGTATTTGGAAAGGTAGGACCCCATTCCCATGGCGCACATATAAAGGCCGATGGTGATGGAAAACTGGGCTATGCTGTCCCCCAGCAGATAGGAGCTGACGGAGCTGATTAAAAGTTCGTATATGATGGAGCAGCCGGATATGATGAAGGTGGTGAACATCAGCCGGCGGTAAGAAAATGTCCCTTCCTTCATCACATAATCACTCCGCTTATAATGATGGACAGCCCAATAAACATTCCTGCAACCATAATGCCGGCAGCCGGGTTCCCTCCGCTGATTTCCTTATTGAGATCATATTTCCGGTTGAGCAGATTCAGCGCCAGGTAGCCCAGAACACAGAACACCAGTCCCACAACATAGTAATATATGGTTGAGGCAATACCGGTCAGCAGTGATTCGTGAACCGCTGTGCCGGAAGGGGACATAACAGCTGCCCGGATAATGATTCCGATTCCAACGGAGATACCCGCCATAACGCTTCCCACCGCCACATTCCCCTTCTTGATTTCCGCCGGGAACTCACAGGGAATCACCAAATCCACCACAAATGTACCAAAGAGCATAAGGGCCGTGCCCAAAACGCAATAAACCATAATTGTAATAAATTCTGCCATAATCTTCTCCTTTTTGATTTGGTTTTGTCCGAATACATACTGCCGGTTTACTTTCTTGCCTTTTTCGCCTTTTTCGCCTATTTGCCGGAGCTGATTCCGCCTCCGGATGAGCGCCTGGAATTGATGCTGCTCTGGCGGACGCTGTCTGAATAGCTTTTGTAAGGATCGACGGGATTGGTGTCAACGGTTTCGCCGCTGTAGTTTTCGTATCCGCTGGTCCGCTGTCTGTATCTGTCCCTGTCGCCGAAAAATCCCCTGGAATAATAGAATCCGCGGTAATAAGAATGGGTATGGCCGGTCGCATGGTAAGGCGTGTTGGTGCTTTGATATACATAGGCGCGGGAACTGATCTGCACCATGGTGGTCTGGTCCGTGCTGGTGTATACCAGACAATATTCACTCTTTGTCAGGATAGCCACCGAATCATCTTCCCCATTCTTCTGCACATCCTCGGTCCCGCCGTCAATGGCCTGGATAATTGCCTTAGCCGCGTCATCCACGGACAGGTCAGTGAAGTACACATCCGCCCTCTCCTTCTCATTCAAATCAGATGTAATTGACGTCTGATAGGAGAAATTAATATTACCTTCCAGATATTTATGTATGGTCTTCTTATTTGACTGTATGTACGTATAGGATAACACTCCAAGAACCGCCAGTATCACTGCCGCCACAGCCAGGTTCTTCATATTGACAAAACCAAGGGTCCTGTTGCTCTCCGCCTGTCCGGAACACCCGCTGTCCAGGAGTACGATTTCATCCATATCCAGATAACAGCCTTTGGAATACTCTGTTTCATCCTCCCATTGCTCCACCGCAATGATGAGCTCTTCGGTACCGTCCTCGTACTCCGTATAACGGACCGTGTCTCCCGGTGATGTATCCACCTGGCCAAAGCAGGACGTGACAACTGCCTGCCCCGCATCCGCCTGGCGGTAACCATCCCTGAATATATTCATCTCATCAAACTCACTGCCATAGGGACACTGGGTATAAATGGCGTATTCTTCATAAATATTGTCAATGCTGAGCCATTTTATACCCCTGGTCCGGGTTTCCAACAGGCAGTATTCCCACCAGCGGGAACCGTCTGAACGGTTGTGGAACTCAATTCCCCCTGTGACCCGGTATTCCGCCCCTTCTATGGACAGGCTCTGGTCCTTATTAAACTGTAATGTCTTACCCATGGACGTCCTCCTTTGCCCTGTTTAACGCCCTCTTAATCAGCCTTGTTTCTGCCTGCTCTGCCTTTAAGGACTCTGTGAGAAGGCGGCATATCTCTCCCGGTATATCCTCCTGGCAGGAAAATATATCCACTGCCGCATACCCATACTCAGGCCAGGTGTGGATTGAAATGTGGGAGGTGGTTATGACTGCCACCGCGCTGATGCCCATAGGCGAGAATTTATGGTAGCATTCCTCCACAATTCCTGCGCCTATGCATTGGCAGACCATGTGAATCACATTTTTTATGGAATCCACATCATCAATACAGGACGTCCGGCATCCATAGAGGTCCACAATCAGCTGCCTGGCCTCTGCAATATCTGTTTCCTTTCCTGTCATGGCAATTTCCCTTCATCGTTTAAGTGATTCTGCGGCTCTGCTGCCATGGAAATACGGCAGCAGCAGCCTCTTTCTGATTATATCAGACTGACTATATGGATACAATTGCCAAATTCTTACGATAATACAAACCCATAATACAAACCCATAATACAAAACGCGCATGCCGGTTCCCATCACAATGGATATCGGAACGGCACGGCACATTCAAACTGCAGTAAGGCCATGTCAGCTTATATAAAGTATGGGCACATTTCCCAGTACACGTCCTATCTCCTGCCGCAGATACAGCTGTGCCTCTTCCCTGGATTCGGCCCGGTAGCAGTACCTCCCCCGTCCCCTGCCCGTCATCTGCTCCCTGTCATACAGGTCCGGCGCATTGGGAAATGCTTCGCTGTTAATGGCCCGGTGGACATAGGAATAGGTCATCAAAATAATCTCCAGAAACATCTGGCTTTTCATTTTATCTGAAAGTCCGTCCCTCAGTTCTTCCAAGAGGCCGGTATACATTTCCTTCCAGCCCTCCACTAATATGACGGGAGCTATCAGGAGTCCGCAGGGATATCCCGCCTCACACATCTGATTTACAGCCTCGATTCTCTGTTTTAAGCCGGATGTGCCCAGCTCTATCTTCCGGATAATGGGCTGAGGATTGACGCTCATGCGGAAAATCACCTTGCCTCTGTGGTCCAGGTCCAGCAGAGGTTCCACCATATGAAATTTGGTGGGAAATGTAAGTTTTCCCTCCCCCTCCTCTGCAAAACGCGGAATTGTATAAAGAAGATTTCCCGTAATTGTGTTCTCCAGCACCAGATCACTGTTGCTTCCAATCTCAAAGGTAAGGGGGGTGCCGCTGTTCTTTCCCTTTTTGATGATGCGGTCCAGCATCTGCTCCCGGTTCACAAACAGTCTGAGATAAGCGCATTTATTATAGTTGCAAACCAGATAGCAGTACAGGCACATGGCCGTACAGCCGGATGAGGTGTATGGGACCAGATAATCGGATACCTTGTGGTTTTCCACGTATTTGTGGGTCTTTCGTATGCCCGCTATCAGATTGCGTTTCATGTGTCCGAACTGGTCATTGGGTTTTTCCTGCATTTCCCGGATGGAATTATGGCTCTCAATGGGAATCCACGGCAGGTCCCTGTATTCCTCCCTGAGCTGCCGGCCCAGAGGGTAGTCAAAGATAGCCGGTTCATAATAAACTGCGTCAAATTTCATGGATGCGCCTTCCTCCTGATAAATTCATAGACAATATGGGAATTGGGTTCAATTTCTTATTTTTACTGTTTAACATTCCCCAAATCTGTGAAGTTATCAATGGAAAAGCCGCTGTCCCTTTAATGGGCGGCAGCGGCTTTGTTTGAACAGCATCACCGGACGCTTCTGTTTTTCTCCTTCTCCCAATCACATAACAATCATATTTTCTCCCATAACCACTCTACAATCCCCCGCTGCGCTCTCTCACCATAAAAGAACACCTCATACTCATTCCCCTTCTCACTCAACCGTTTCTCTGCCTCAATTCCAAATTCCCGGCCCTTGTCCGTCAGTCGTTTGCGGGGTATTCCATTTACGTAATATTCCTCAAAATTCCCATCCTCCATCAATTTCTGTTCAACGGATTTTATGGTCAGCCGCTTCATTGTATCCTCATCCCGCAGGCTGTTAATATGAGAGACAAAATCACTCAGACTGGACTGTTCTGAGTATCGGACTCTGGCGGCCAGTTCCCCGGTCATGACAAAATCCGTTTTGCCTTTACCTGTTTTTTTCTTTCTGTCCGTGTTTAGCTCTGCCGGTGCTTCCCTGGTTCTTTCATCCTCCCGGCTGTCATTTCCTTGGCTGCCATTTCCCAGGCTGCCATTTTCCTGCCTGCCATTTTCCTGCCTGTCATTTTCCCGGCTTCCGTATTCCCAGGCGGTCAGGGCTGTCTCCAGGGACCAGTCGTCGAACGCATCGCTGTCGCTGGTAAAATACAAATCATCACCCTCAAAAAACATCTCAGCAGGCCTGTCATTCATTTCCGCCTGCACGCAGGCCAGAAAACGTTCCCCGTATTTCTCATACTTAAACTCTCCCACACCTGAAACATTCAGCATCTCCCCTTTCGTAACCGGCTTCACGATGCACATATGCGTCAGCGTCTTATCTGAAAAAACCATATAAGGGGGCACCTTTTCTTCCTTTGCAATCTCCGTCCTGACAGCGCGCAGCTTCTCAAACAGCGTTTCGTCTGCTTCCGTAAACTCTGCTCCGCCCGGTCCGGACAAGCCTGCTGCCAGCCCTTTCCTGCCTTTTCTTCCCTTTCCGGCACTTGCGCCGGACGCTTTGGCAGGATGCTCCGCTTCCCTGGCCATCTTCATGGTCACCGGCTCACCCTCTTCCAGTATTCCCTTTGACTTTCCTGTCAATTTTACAATGGCATATTCATCGTTGGTCACTGCCAGATATCCGTTCAGCATCAGATGGTTCATCACCTGCCGCAGCTTGTAGGCCGGTACCTTTGCCAGTTCCCCATAATGCGGGTTCTCATCCATCCTGTAATTGCGTATCTTCGCTGTATTGGCACCGTGGACCGTATCAATCATCACATTGGTTCCGTACCTCTGCCGGCTGCTCTCCACACATCCAATGAGTATCCGGGAAATATCCGTCACGTCCACTGTCTCAAACTGGCTCAGGCAGTTTGAGCAATTGCCGCAGTAATTGCTTCCGTACTCCCCAAAATATCTCAGTATGTAATCTCTCAGACATTCATTTGTAAAGCAGTAAAATGTCATCTTGCGCAGGCGTTCCCTGTCCCGCTCCATGACGATTTCCCGGGTTATGGGATCCAATGCCTCGTTGTCCTGGTTATGGTCAATAAAGAACTGGTTGGTCACCACATCCTGGCCGCCGTACAAAAGGATGCACTCTGAGGGTTCACCATCCCTTCCTGCCCTGCCGGCCTCCTGGTAATAGGATTCCATATTCTTCGGCATGTTATAATGCACCACAAACCTGACATTGGACTTGTCAATCCCCATGCCGAAGGCATTGGTGGCAACCATAATCTGGGCCCTGTCATATATAAAATCCTCCTGGTTATGCCTGCGCTCGCTGTCGCTTAAGCCAGCATGATACCGGGTGACGGAGAAACCTTCCCGGATCAGCTGGCCGCAAACCTCCTCCACCACTTTCCTGGTCAGGCAATAGATGATACCGCTTTCCCCCTTATGGCGTTCCAGGTAATTTACCATGGTGGCATATTTATCCTTGGGAGACAGTACGCCGAAGTAGAGATTGGGCCGGTTAAAACCAGTGGTCATGACCTGGGGATTTCTGAGCATAAGTATGTCGATGATATCATCCCGCACTTCCGCTGTGGCGGTGGCTGTAAAAGCACTTACAACGGGCCGCTCCGGAAGCTGGTTGATAAAATCCACTATTTTCAGATAACTGGGCCTGAAATCCTGGCCCCACTGTGATACACAATGGGCCTCGTCCACAGCTACCATGGATATCTTCACCTGGCTGCTCAGCGCAAACCGCAGAAAGTCCTCAGACATCAGGCGCTCCGGCGCAACATAGATAATCGGATATCTTCCGGCTCTGGCCAGGTCTAATACCTTATAATACTGGGCCGCTGTCAGGGAACTGTTAATGTAGGCAGCCAAAATACCCACCTGGTTTAAGTTGCTTACCTGGTCCTTCATCAGGGAAATAAGCGGGGAAATGACCAGGGTGATTCCGTCCATCATAAGGGCAGGGATTTGATAACACAGGGATTTCCCGGCCCCGGTGGGCATGACTCCCAGCACGTCCCTTCCTTCCAGAATGCTCTGGATCAGCACATCCTGCCCATCCCTGAATGTGTCATAACCAAAATAATGTTTTAATATTTCATATTGTGTCATCATCAAACTCCTCTGTATTGCTCCGGCATAAAAGAACCCAATCGTCCCTGTTCCCGGCGTTTAGCGCCAGACTTATCTTCAGCTGTGCTTCAAAACCATGGAAAAATGGCGAATACGCCCCGCAGCGGACCTGCTGCCTAAAGCAGACTAAACCGATTAAACATATAGATGTAATTCATTATAACAAATCCGAAATGATAAAACAATGGTGATTTATGTGCCTGATGGTGGTTTCTCCGGCCTATTCTTTGGCCCATTCTCCGGCCATTCTCCGGCCCTTTCTGCGGTCTATTTTTTAGTCTATTCTCTAGCTTATATTCTGTCAAAAAAAGGTTCTATACTGAATGTTGGGGTGTGCTGAAAAGCACACTTCCAACATTCTTTTC